>TARA_R100001369_G_scaffold92896_1_pt1 | contig 164939 bp, 143 predicted proteins | sample TARA_R100001369 | Tara Oceans TARA_R100001369 (sample SAMEA2621528) | marine metagenome | biome: marine biome (ENVO:00000447); feature: surface water layer (ENVO:00002042); material: "saline water (ENVO:00002010), including plankton (ENVO:xxxxxxxx)" | depth 5 m
GCTTTGTTACATTCCTAGAAATGAAGAAGCTTATGGCTATATATTTTTCGATATCGATCTTACAACTGTAGAAAACAACTATTGCATTTTTGTAAACTATTGTGATGATGGAACCGGTAGAGAATACCCTGCAAAATTCGAAGTAGATATATGGGCAGATGATTTTGATGGTGAAGATGTAGTGGTAGATGGAGCAATGAATTCAGTTTCTGGAACAGGTAATAGCTTTGCCGCTACAGTTATTTGTATGGCATTACCACCATTAGTTGGATCGGATGTGTATTATGTAAGAGTATCTGTTATGGATGCTGGAGCATACAATGCCGATGCTTCAGATGTAAGGGAATTCACTATTACACAAGCTGACGTTAATGCACAATTAACAGCAACTCCTAAATATGAGCATGTTAGAATTAATTGTGGTGACGATGGTGGAACAGGATGTGATCCTGAAGATCCAGCAGCAGATTGTGATAATGATGGTGTACTAAATGGAGTAGATGAATGTAAAGGTGAAGGTGTTAGAGGTAGTGTGGATGCTGTTGGTTGTCCTATAGTAGTTGTTGATTGTACCACAGATCCAACAGGTTCTAGTTGTGATCCAGACGAAGATAATTTGACAAATGCTGAGGAAGTAATTTTAAATACAGATCCAAATGACGCTGACACAGATAATGATGGTAGAAATGATGATGTTGATGAGTGTCCATTAGTGGGTCCATTATCTGGCCAAGTAGAGAATCCTGATCTCTTAGGATGTTGGGTAGATCCTGTGGTAGGATGTACTCCTACAGATTGTGATCTAACTACAACAGCTGGTGGACTTTGTTATAGTACATCGATAGATCTAGCTGATTCTACTATTATTTATAAGGTAACAGAAGAAACTTCGTATGAATTAAGAGGAGAAAAAGGTGCTTTAGAACCAAATATACTATTTGCTACTGCAAATGTTATGTTAGATGGTAGCAATGTAAAGGTAACCTTAGATACGCCGAATGATTTTGATAAGATAAAAGGATATAAAGTTAAGATATGGCCTAGTGATGATTCTGGAAACAGAATTGTTGACTGTTTCCACGCTTTATGTGATAATGGAATAGTATTCCCAGAGGGAAATCAAACTGCAATAACATTAACATTTTCTGATTATGCCTATACTTATCCTGTATATGTAACCATTGAGGCAGTTATTTGTGAGGATGTTCCAGGCCCGTAAATAATTTTTTTAACTGAAAAAACTAACGCTTGCTATTTGTCAACCGGGGGGATGATGAATATGTAAGGTTAGTTTTATTAATCACCAGATAGTTATTTTAATAATAATTAGAGGTGTTAATAGAAGAGGCTGTCCGATTAGTTTCGGGCAGCTTTTCTTTTGCGGAAAATGTTAAAAGTTAAAAATATTTACCATTTAACGTTTTTTTATGTATTTTAGCGATTGTTATTGTGTAACACTCATATCTCCCCCCTCATGAGCTGTTAATTAGTAGTTCCATCTTAAATTAATCTTGGAATTATATTTTTTTAATAGATAATATTTAAAAAATATATAAAACATTCATAATCGTTATGAATATTAAAATAATAGTGCGTGTTAAGTGATTGATATTTAAATAATTGTGATTAATCGATTGTTTTTTTGGAATGAACTTTGAAACAACCCAACTCGTACAAAATATTTTAATAACCGGAACAAGAACTATTTAAAAGAAAAAAGAACTTGTTCATTTAAATTTTTAATACCCCAATTTATGAGGAGATCAAATTTATTGTATTTACTACCGGCTTTAGCTATTCTGTCTTGTAGTAAAGATTCAATTACCCCAGAAACAGAAGAGCAATTAATAGAAAATAAAGAATTATCTGCAAACGTTGAAATGGCTTACCCAGAAGACTTCGGACTTTTATCTGATGTTTATTTTGCAGGCCAGAAAATTACTGTAGAAGAAATAGATGGCGATTATATTTACGAAGGAGATATAGTTTTTTCGAATGATATGATCACTTCCCAAGATGTAAAACTTGTTTATGAAATAGGTGAAGTGCCATCCCAACAAAAGAGTGTGGGAAGAACTTCTGCTAGATGGCCAAACAATACCGTCTATTATGATATAGATGGTAGCTTACCAGATCAAAACAGAGCTTTAGATGCAATTAATCATTGGGAAGCTAATACGTCACTTAAGTTTGTAAGGAGAACTTCACAGTCTAATTACATTTACTTTACTCCAGGATCAGGGTGTTCCTCTTACATAGGAATGATAGGTGGTAGACAGAATATTACTTTAGCAAGCGCTTGTTCTACTGGAAATACCATTCATGAAATTGGTCACGCGGTAGGTTTGTGGCACGAGCAGAGTAGAGTAGATCGCGATAAACATATTAAGATTAATTACGCAAATATTCAAAGCGGGCGCGAGCATAACTTCCAAACCTATGCTGAGAGCGGATTTGACGGAGCCGAATTCACTTCTAATCTAGATTTTGGTTCTATTATGTTGTATAGCTCATATTCCTTCTCTAGTAATGGACAACCCACTATTGTAAAATTAGATGGTAGCACTTTTAGTGGACAACGAAATGCACTTTCTTCTGGCGACAAAACAGGAATATATGCGATGTACCCTTCTGGGGATACTGGAACTACGCAGCCTATTGCACCTACTTATATAAATGGTGAATATTATACCATAAGTGGAGTGACAGTTTTGAGACATAATGATCTATGGTACTACTATTCGAGGGTATATGGATGGAAGATTGTTGAGTTAGTAGATGGTAGATGGTACTATGCTAGATAATCTTTTATAATTATATAAAATTCGGTGATTATTCATCACCGAATTTTATTCATCAACAAATATGTAGAAGTGTGTTTTTTAAATGTAGAAAACTTACTCACATTTAATTAATGCCGGATATATTTTACAGCCTTTTCTATTAAGCCTTTAATATATTTTAAATTTTTCACAATTGAGCATTGTCTATTATTTCCCCTTTTCACTAAAACCTTAAATTTTAAACAAACCTACTTATGAAAAAACGCAGCTTAATTTTCTTACTGCCAGCCCTAGTGCTATTTTCGTGCAGTGATGATCCAATTAATGAGAATGAAACGGAAACGAAATCTGAGATTTCATTCGAGAATGTTGAAGTTGCATATCCTGGAAAATCAGGAAATGTTTCTGATATTTATTTTGCAGGAAAAAGACTACCTGTAGAAAATATAGACGGTAACCTTGTTTATCAAGGCGATATCATATTCTCAAAAGATATGGTTACAGATCAAGAGCAAAAATTGGTTTATGATAAGGGAGAAACTCCATCTCAACAAAAAAGTGTGGGGAGAACTTCTAGTTATTGGCCAGATAATATAGTTTATTATGCTATTGATGCTACTTTACCAGATCAAACTAGAGTATCTGATGCTATAGCTCATTGGGAATCTACCACTGCGGTAAAATTTGTACAAAGATCTGGAGAAGCTAATTACATCTATTTTACTCCTGGAGGCGGATGCTCTTCTTATATAGGAATGATTGGTGGAAGACAGAATATTACGCTAGCTAGTGGATGTTCTACAGGTAATACTATTCATGAAATAGGTCATGCAGTAGGTCTCTGGCATGAGCAAAGTAGAGTGGATCGCGATAGCTATATTACCATCAATTTTCAGAACATAACATCTGGAGCCGAGCATAATTTTAGGACTTATGAAGAAAGCGGATATGATGGATCTGAGTTTACATCAACTTTAGATTTTGGTTCTATTATGATGTATAGTTCTTATTCTTTCTCTGCTAACGGGCAACCAACCATAGTAAAATTAGATGGTTCTACTTATAATGCACAAAGAAATGGATTATCTGGAGGAGATGTTGAAGGAATTTTTAGTATGTACCCTGGAGAAACTGCAGGAACCACACCACCTCCAACAGAACCAACGCCAACCACTCCAGAACCAACAAATCCAGAGCCCACTTATATTAATGGAGAATATTATACCATTGCCGGATTAACTGTTTTAAGGAAAAAAGACAGCTGGTTCTATAAAAAGGACCGTGGAGGATGGCAAGAAGTTGTATTGATAGATGGAAGTTGGTATTTCGTGTAGAAGATAATAATTTGTTACCATAATTTTAGAGCCGAAGCAATTGCTTCGGCTTTTTTTATACTTTTTTTTAAATTGAGATGTGAATAATATGGGTAATTAGACAATTACTGTAAAATATTTCCCTATTTCTAACATCAATAATATTGAATATTGTTAATTAGGGATTTCCCCTATCATATAATAAGTTAAGTATTTGTAATTTTAAATATTAAGTCTCACCCCTAATAGTATATCGATTAATAATCCCTCCAAACTGCATTATACCCAATGCATCTTTTCCCTATTACTGAATGACCAAAATTTTGGATAGTTTTTAAACTATCTGAGTAAATTATTCATTTTAAATTTTAAAAATCATGAAAAAAAATTATGTTTATTTCGGGGTTCTATTTTTTATCGCAACTTTTATTTTTAGCTGTAGTAGCAGTGATGATAACATTCCTCCTAATGATGATTCCGGGAATGGAATTCTTTCTTTTAGCATGCTTACCGCTAATGTTTTTAATTTTCCTAACAGAGGCATGGGATCCAAAGAAATTGAATTTGGAAGTCTTCCATGTAGTAATATTTCGCCTTCCTACATAAGGCTTGCTTTAAAGGACAGTAACGGGAATTGTTATGTAGGTAATAATGCTACAGGTTTTTTTGAATTACAGTTAGATCCTAATGGCATCGATTCTGATGAAGATGGGGAAATGGATCTCTGGAATAATTTAGAAGAAAAAAATCTTAAGTTACCCGTTGGTATTTATACTTTAGAATATTTTGCAGTTATAGATAAACCCGGGCAATCCTCAAAAATAATATATATGTCTCCACGTAAAAATGGCGAAGATGATCCAATGCAATTTTATAATTTGGTTACCGCCTCTCTTCCAATTACTATTAATATTCAAGAAGGGGTAAAATACAACCTCCCAGTAGAGGTGCTTTGCTTCCAAAAGGATCTTGCCTTTGACTTTGGCTTTATGTTTATCGAGCATGAAGATCCAAATCCCTTCTATCTTTGCTCAAAGTAAATTAAAATCCTATAGCAGTATCATCCCCCCTTTTATCTGCTCCGCCTTCAAGCTTTCCATCAGGTAACCTCAATATCGCATCAACTTTACCTAAAATAGGAGAATCCTTTTCATTTATTATATAACCTTTTTCCTCTAAGGTCTTTAAAATTTCTGGAGAGAATGAAAAAGGTTCAAAACGAATCTCATCTGGTAACCATTGATGATGAAATCTTGGAGCATTTACCGCCTGTTGCATATTCATTCCAAATTCTGAAACATTTAGAATTGTTTGCAGTACAGAGGTGATAATTGTAGATCCGCCCGGGGTTCCAACACTCATCCAAAATTTGCCGTCTTTTTCTACAATAGTTGGGGTCATGGAGCTCAACATTCGTTTTTGAGGTGCTATAGAATTTGCCTCTGCACCTATAAGCCCAAACATATTTGGAACTCCAGGTTTCGCGCTAAAATCGTCCATTTCATTATTCAGAAAAAAGCCCAATTCCTCAACGTATAATTTAGAACCATAGGCTCCATTTAAAGTTGAAGTAACAGCAATTGCATTCCCAAATTGATCTACTATAGAATAATGCGTAGTTTCCATACTTTCATAACCTGGAACAGCGCCATGTTTAAGATCTGAAGAAGAAGTAGCCTTTTCGAAACTGAAGTCTTCCATTCTATAGTTTAAATAACGCTCACTGGTTAGTGTTTTAACCGGAACATCATAAAAATCTGGGTCTCCCAAATAATAACTTCTATCGGCATAAGCTCTGCGTTCTGCTTCCGTAATAACTTGAATTGTCTTTGTGCTATTATGGCCAAATTCGGAAAGCGGATATTTTTCCAAGGTTTTCAATATTTGTGCTAAGGCAACTCCACCACTTGATGGTGGAGCCATGGAAATTATTCTCAAATTTTTATAATTGAAGGTAATGGGTTCTCTCCAAACGGTTTCATAGGATCTTAGATCTTCAAGAGTTATAATACCGCCATTTTCCTGGATAAAATCCACTAGAATTTTTCCCGTAGCTCCGCCATAATATTCGTCTCGGCCATTTTTCATGATCTTTTCTAAGGTACCTGCTAAAGCAATATTTTTTACAGTATCACCTACTTTAAAAGTTTTATCGTAGAGAATAGTGGATTTATTCACGGTCCTAAACATTTCGTTATTAGCATTAAAACTTTCGGCTTGACCTTGAGTAATTACATAACCTCTTTTCGCCAATTCAATTACCGGAGTCAAGATCTGTGATAGAGGTAAGGAGCCTAATTTTTCATGAACAGAAAAAATTCCTGCAACAGTACCTGGAACTCCCACAGCCAATCCGCCAACCTGACTTTTTTCAGGAACAGCATTTCCGTTTTCATCCAGATACATATTTTTTGAAGCAGCTAAGGGCGCCTTTTCCCTAAAATCCAGACTTCCAATTTCTCCATTTGCTTTTCTATAAACCATAAATCCGCCACCACCTAAACTTCCTGCAAACGGATAACTCACTGCCAATGCCATTTCTGTAGCAACCATAGCATCAAAAGCATTTCCACCTTGTTTCATGATGTCTGAAGCTATTCTTGAAGCTTCTTCTCGAGCAGATACTACCATTGCATTATCTGTGATAAGTCCCATTTCCGCAATGGGAATCTTATCTGAAGTATTTACGGAAGCTGTTTTACATCCGATAAATAGAAGGAGACTAAATATTAAAAAATAATTTTTCATAAGATCTTAAATTTTTAATTTCTGAATTTCTTTAGTAGAGTATTTAATTACTTCTCCAAAGAAGGAAGTGAATTCAAGCTCGAAAAGTTCGTAATATAACTGAAGCTCTTTTGTAGCATGTTTCATTTTAGATTTATTCTTTGTTCTATGATCCATCTGAAATAGGATCTTACCAATACCATCTATGCTTGCATAATTATATAGCCAATTATCCTTTAGCATATATGGCAAGAATTTTTGGACCCGAATGGGCAAGATCGCAAAATTATCCTGTAGTAATTTATAAAAATCCTGAGTATAATCATATAGCGGTATATCTGAATACTGATGCCAATTTTTAGCTAGAAAATGATCATATAATATATCTACAATTACAGCGCTATAATGCCCATAAGGATCGAACAACCTATGAGTACTTTTTCGAAAGCTTGGATGTTTATCGGTGAAAGTATCTAAATGTCTATGTAATGTTATTCCATCTTGGATCATTTCTGGAAAATGAGAGTATTTATTTCCTCTAACCGAATCTGCAATGAAATTCCCGATTTTTAATTCATCAATTTCCCCGGATAAATAAATATGTGCCAGATAATTCATTTTCACAAGGTAGTAATTTAAGTGAATTCCTGTTTATTTTATGTTAACTATTGGGAAGGAGCAGAGCTGCCTTGTATATTTGTTAAAAATTTAGAAATTTAAATAGTATCTATTCAACGGGATTTATAAATATAATTTCAGAGGTAATAAGATCAAAAAAAATACAGATGAGTTTAATAAAATCAATATCAGGAATTCGTGGTACTATAGGTGGGAAACCATCAGAAAACTTAACTCCATTAGATGCTGTAAAATTTGCAGCAGCCTATGGGACTTTGTTGAAAAACGAAAATAATGGTGAAAAATTGAAAGTTGTAATAGGTAGAGATGCTCGTATCTCCGGTTCTATGATCCAACAGTTGGTAATGAATACCTTAGTTGGCTTAGGAATAGATGTTATAGATCTTGGCCTTTCCACAACTCCTACGGTAGAGATCGCGGTTCCTTTGGAAAATGCTGATGGTGGTATTATTTTAACCGCAAGCCATAATCCAAAACAATGGAATGCCTTAAAACTGCTTAACAAAAAAGGAGAATTTTTAAGTGGGGCAGAAGGAGTGAAAATACTTGATTATGCAGATAAAGAAGATTTTGATTTTGCTGAAGTGGATGATCTTGGTGCCATTACTGTTATAGATGATTATATAGATAGACATATAGATCAAGTTTTAGAACTTAAATTGGTTGATGCCAAAAAAGTTGCAGATGCAAAATTTAAAGTTGTGGTAGATGGTGTTAATTCTACCGGTGGTATAGCGATTCCGGCTTTATTAAAAAAATTAGGCGTTGAGGTTGTAGAATTATATTGCGAACCAAATGGACATTTTCCTCATAACCCAGAACCTTTGAAGGAACACTTAGGCGATATTTGTAAGTTGGTGGTAGAGGAAAATGCAGATCTTGGAATAGTTGTAGATCCAGATGTAGATAGATTAGCCTTTATAGATGAAAAAGGCGACATGTTTGGGGAAGAATATACTTTAGTAGCCTGTGCAGATTATGTTTTAGGTAAAACTCCTGGAGATACCGTGAGTAACCTGTCTTCTTCCAGAGCGCTAAGAGATCTTACCCAAAAACATGGAAATATTTACAGAGCAAGCGCAGTAGGAGAAGTAAATGTGGTAGAGCTGATGAAAGAAAGCAATGCCGTTATTGGAGGTGAAGGTAACGGAGGGATTATATATCCAGAGTCTCACTACGGGCGTGATAGTTTGGTAGGAGTAGCTTTATTCCTAACCTATTTGGCTGAAAAGAAAATGACTGTTTCAGAAATTAAGGAAAGTTATCCTATATACTATATGAGTAAGAATAAAATTGAACTTACTCCAGATCTGGACGTAGATGCAATTTTAGAAACTGTTCAAAAGAATCATAGCAGTGAAGAGATCTCAACCATAGATGGGGTAAAGATAGATTTTGAAGAAAATTGGGTTCATCTAAGAAAATCCAATACAGAACCTATTATTAGAATTTATACCGAAGCTAAATCTCAAGAAAAAGCAGATTCGTTAGCAGAAAAAATGATTGAAGAAATTAAAGCGATTGTGGCTTAGTTTCTTGTAAATACAGTAGCATCTTCATGGATGGGAGCATCTTTATGCTTCCATCTTTTATGGGTCCAAAGATAATATTCCGGTTTTTCCTTGATCTGCTTTTCCAACTCGGTAAGAAATTTATTGGTTATTTTGAATTCTGGTTCTGCCGCAGCATTATCTGTTATTGGAATAAAACTGGCTTCATAAAATCCTCTAGCTTTCTTTTCCACATGTAGATAAAGCACAGCCATATCTAAATTTTTGGCTAATTTTTCTGCGCCTAAAAATACTGGAACCGTAGTTCCCATAAATTTCGACCAATATTTTGCTCTCCCTAATTTTGGGGATTGATCTGCTACAAAGGCATAAACCCCTAATTTTCCGTTTTGCTGATTGCTTTTTATAGTTCTAGTGGCTTCAGAAGTAGTAATTAATTCTCCATCAAATCTTCCGCGAATATCTTTGGCCATTTTATCGAAATGTGGATTTTGAACTTTTTTATAAATTCCATAGCCTCTGTAATCTAATCCGTAAAGCTGAAGCGCATTTATCCACTCGTAACTTGCGTAATGACCGCATATAAGAATGATACTTTTATTAAGGTCTCTTATTCTTTGGATCTCACTTATGTTGGTAAAAGTGTACCTCCTTTTTAATTCTTTATTTGGAATGGAAATACTCTTAACCATCTCAAGGAACATATCGCACATATGCTGGAAAGATCTTTTGCTAATTTCCTTGTATTCTTTTTCAGATCTATTAGGAAGTGCTAGATGTAAATTTTCAATAACCGTTTTTCTCCTATAGCCTACCAGATAGAAAACTATAAAAAATATTAGATCTGAAACTTTATAAAACAGCCAAAATGGAAATCGAGAAATTAACCATAAAAAAGGATAGACTAACCAAAAAACTAATCGGTGCATCAACAAAAAATTTAGGCAAATATATGGTATATTTGGCACTAAACGTAAGTATCTATGGGAGATTTAAGCTTGATAACTATTATTATCATTGCAGCAAATGTTATAATTTCATTTAAAGGTTTTAACGATCCCGTGTTTTTTGAAAAATACAAATTCAATGTTGGCGATATTAAGGCCGGAGCAAAATATCAAATCTTCACTTCTGGATTTCTTCATGTAGATACCTCGCATCTTTTTGTGAACATGCTTACTTTATATTTTTTTTCCAATGTGGTGCTTTACGATCTTGGCTCTTTTGGATTTATAATTGTTTACTTGGTTAGTTTAATTATAGGCAATTTGTTAAGTTATTTCTTTCATAAGAACGATCTCCAATATTCTGCAGTTGGCGCTAGTGGTGCAGTTATGGGTGTTTTATATTCGGCTATTTTGTTAAAACCAGATATGATGCTTGGTCTTTTCTTTATTATTCCTGTTCCAGCTTATATTTTTGGAATTGGATATTTGCTTTATACAATATATGGAATGAAGAAGAGGCTAGGAAATATTGGGCACGATGCTCATTTTGGAGGAGCTGTTGGAGGTTTTATAATAACACTTATGTTGGCACCTTGGATCTTCGAACAACATTTACTTATGGTTATCTTGCTTGCAATACCAATACTTATACTTTTTATACTTCAAAAAACTGGAAAGATATAAGGGTGGTATCTTTCTTGTATTAGCAATAGAAATCTAAAAATTTAGGAATATGAAATCCATTTTAATATTATTTGCCGCTTTAGGAACCTTTGCTGTTCAGGCACAACAGATCAATAACATTACCCCCGCAGTTACGGTGAATGGTGAGGGAACAATTAAAGTGATCCCAGATGAAGTGGTTATTAAATCCAGAATAGAACATGATGGGGAGGATGCACAATTGGTGAAGAAACAAAACGATGAAGTGGTTGATGCTGTGATTAAATATTTGAAATCTCAAGGAGTTCCAGAAAAGAATATTCAAACAGATTATGTGAATTTGAATAAGAATTATAATTACGATAATAAAACCTATAGTTATGTTGCTAATCAAGCGATATCTATTAAACTAGATGATCTTAAGAATTATGAAAAGATAATGAGCGGTTTGCTAAAGGCTGGATTGAACAGAATAGATGGAGTGCAGTTCAAATCGTCTAAAATGGAATCTTATATGGCTGAAGCCAGAAAAAAAGCCGTGATAGATGCAAAATCCAAAGCTACAGATTACGCAAATGCCTTAGGACAATCTATTGGAAAAGCGATTAGTATTAGTGAATTAGAAACGAATAATTTTCCGCCAATGTATAGAATGAACGAAATGAAAGCAAGTTCAGATGTTATGGAACAAGAAACAATTGCTCCTGGAGAATTGGAGATAAAAACTAAAGTAACCGTTGCTTTCGAATTGAAATAATTTTTCTTTTTAAGAGAAAAATAAAAAAGGCTTCTGAAAAATCAGAAGCCTTTTTTATTGTCAATTCAGCTTATCGAAATGTGCTTTCAATTTTAATATTGTCATTCAAAACGAAATGCAATAATGAATTTCTAGAATGTATAGATTCTTCGCCCGATTTCCAGCGGGATAGCCTAAACTATGTTTTGACAAAAATTGATACTCCTAATATAATTATTAGATTATTCTTCTAATAATTCTTTTACTTTAGCTTCTAAAGCTTCTCCACGAAGATTGGTTGCTACAATTACACCATCTTTATCTAATAAGAACGCTGCAGGAATAGCTCTAACATTGTATAATTTAGCAACAGGATCATTCCAGAACTGCAAATTAGAAACCTGGTTCCAAGTTAAATTATCCTCTTTAATAGCTTCTACCCATTTATCTTTTTGCCCTTCTCTATCTAAGGAAACACCAATTATATTAAATCCTTTGTCGTGATACTTATTATATACATTTACCACATTTGGGTTCTCCATTCTACAAGGCTTGCACCAGGCTGCCCAAAAATCTATTAGTGTTACTTTTCCTAAAACTTCATTTAAAGCGATTATTTTTCCTTCTGGATTAGGTGCTTTAAATTCTGGTGCCTTACTACCAATTTCGGTAGTTATTTTGCTGTCTATATTTTCCTTTAATGTTTTAGCTAGCGAAGTTTGTTTTAGCTCTGCGGAAAGATTTTCATAAAGCACATTAACTTCTCTTGCAGGAGCTTGAAGATTCAACATATCTGTAAGTACCAAAACGGTAACAAAATTGTCTTTATTTTCTTTTGCTATCTTTTTCTTAAAGGCCATATCGCCATCTCTTAAAGCTTCTTCCTCTTGCTGAAGCTTTACAATACTTAGTGAGTCTCTAGATCCCATCATCATGTTGCGCAAATCGTTTCTAACAGTAGACACCTTTGTGTTCACTTCTTTTAAGTGGTTTAAATAGTTACGAAAAAGTTTATTCTCTTTACCTCCAGTAACTTCAGAAGATTGAATGCTATCTGTATACACAGTAAAATTAATAGGCTCGTTTTCCGATATAAATAAGATATTTCCTTGGATCCCTTCAATAGTTATAAAACTTAAATTAGAAGAACTAACTTCTGGCATGTCTAAGGAAAACTTCCCTTCTTTTACAGCTACAGAATCTATACGGGTTGGTTGATTATTTGCATCCAATTCAGATACATAGATCATTTTTCCGTCTTCTACATTTTTAAGGTCACCAGAGATAGAGTATCCCTCTTTTTCCTTATTACAACCTATTATTAAAAGTGCTATTAACGCTATAAATACTTGTTTCATTTTTCTTATAATTTTCCCAAAAATACGTAACTCATTTTGGATTGCTGAAATTTGTTTGTAAAAAAATGTTAATTTCAATGCTTGCTATGTAGGGCCCTAAAAGAAATAGTAATTTTATGCTTTAATTATAATTATGAAAAATCAGCTTCAAGATTTTCCTTTAGATATTAAGATTAGCTTCCATAAGATCATAGAGCAGTACAAGCTCCAGGTTAAAGAAGAACAAAGCAGTATTTCCAAAGAATATATGGAAAAAGTATTAGCTTATGTTTCTTCATTTCCTAAAATGGAAGAAGGTATAGATGATCCTAACGATCTTATTAAATATAAAGATGTTATAAAGATCTTGTTAGATGAACTTTTTCCATATATACTTACAAATAATGAGATCAAGACAGCATCTCTTCCTTTTCATAATTTAGTTTTTAATTCTTCAAAACGATTTAAGAATATTTTAGAAAAGGCTGGTGATGATTTTGAATTGGCAATGCGTAACATAGATGAGGATATGTATTATATCTACGGATGTATCCTTATTCTTAATCATCATTACGGATATAAAATAGATTTTTCGAGACCTTTGTATTATGATATTCCAGATGAAACAGGAATTTTAAAACATTATAGGATTGCGCTAAATGCCGATTTTATTGATATTGAAAAAGGGGAAAATGCCCTTGATATTTCTGAAGATGATGTAGATCATCTTATTCAGAATATTGAAGATGCAGAGCTTTGGAGAAAAATGTTCCCGCCATTAAGCTGGACCTTTAAAGGATTTATAATCATGAATCTTACAGATGTAACAGTGGATGATGCTATTTCCGATCTTAAAACCACTTTACTGCATAAGGAAACATCAGATGAAGAAGAGCTTCTTAAATTTCAGGAAATTTTTCAGTCTATTTACAGGCTTCCAGATATAAGGGTTGGATTTACTGTTTTCAATAAAGAAAACATGATCTTCGAGCATATGGAAAATCGCGATGCTTCTAGTTTTATTTTAGATAATAAAAAAGTAGCCGACTGTAAAGAGAGTATATGTGAGGAGACTTTTAAAAAACTTATTAAAGAGCAAAATTATTTTTCTATAAATAATGTAGAGCGATACGCTAAGGAAACAAACAATAATCAGCTTTCTCAACATTTATTAAAGAACAATGTGATGAGCTGCATCTTCGCGCCCATTGCAATAGAAAATGAACTTTGGGGAATTTTGGAATTGGTGTCTTATAGAAAAAACGAACTCAACAGCATAAATGCCATTAAACTGGATGACATTCTCCCGTATATAGTTACTGCGGTGGAGCGTAACAGGAGTGAGTATGAGAATAAGGTAAAAGCGGTTATACAAAGTGAGTGTACCGCAATTCACCCAAGTGTATTATGGATATTTGATAGAGAAGCGAAGCAATTTATTAAGGATTATAATGAAGATGGATTAGCTTCATTCAAGGATATTGCCTTTAAAGATGTGTATCCATTGTATGGCCAAATAGATATAGTTGGCTCTTCCGATGCTCGAAATTCTGCTATTCAGAATGATCTTATGCATCAATTAGAGGAAATTGAACATATTATAGATACGGCATATAACATAGAAAAAATGCCCATCTACGATCAAGTTAGATTCCGAATAACCGAATTTAAGGATGATTTGAAGGACACGCTAAATGCATCTAGTGAGCAGCGTGTATTTAATCTTTTGCAAAAAGAAGTGAATCCTTTGATGGATCATTTAAGTAAGCAGTCTGGGGAATTACATGATCTGGTTGAAGCCTATCAGAAAAAATTAAATGCTGAAACAGGGATCATTTATGATGAGCGTAAGGATTACGATAATACGGTGCAGCGAATTAACAGAACGATGGCAAGATTGCTGGACAAAAAGCAAATCGAAGCACAGAAGATCTATCCTCACTACTTCGAGCGTTATAAAACAGATGGTGTAGATCACAACATCTATATTGGCGCTTCCTTAAGTCATGATAAACCTTTTAACGAAGTATATCTATACAACCTCAGGTTATGGCAGTTGGCTACGATGTGTGAAATGGAGAACAAGTTTTATGAACTTCAAAAGAATACACCAATTCAATTAGATGCCGCTTCTTTGATCCTCGTATTTAACAGCACTCTTTCCATACGCTATAGAATGGATGAGAAAAAATTTGATGTAGATGGTACTTATAATGCGAGATATGAAATTATCAAGAAACGTATAGATAAAGCATTTATAAAGAATACCGAAGAACGAATTACACAAAAAGGGAAGATCTCTATTGTATATTCTCAGAGCAGTGATCAACGTGAATATTTAAGATATATTAAATACCTTCAGATAAAACAGTATTTGGGAGACGAAGTGGAGTTGTTGGAACTGGAAGATGTTCAGGGAGTAATTGGCCTAAAAGCAATCCGGGCAAATATTTTATATCACCCGGATGAGAAAGCTTTTGATAAGGCGATTACTTATGATGGACTTATAGATTACTTAAGATAGAAAGCAACTACAAAACTTAAGACAGAAGCTATAATTCCTACCATAAAAACAGTATAGGTAAGTCTTAAAAGCATGTATTTTCTATGTAATACTTTTCCTAATAGGTGTAGATCTAACATGAGGGATTCGTACACATAATCCTTATCCTTAATTATTTCGTTGATTCCCCACTTAAATTGTTTGAAAGGCATTTTATGAAAATTACCGAAGAATAAAAGGTTCACATCTCTATTCTCTACTTGCTCCTTTGTAAATTCTCCTGTAGTTACATTTGGTCTTGTAGACATAATAGAGAGAATAATAGAAGCCACACTAAAGATCACCAATATCAAAGTAGGGATTAGTAAATGCTTGTTAGTAACAGCATCCAGTTTTGGGATAATGTTTGCTAATGCAAGTGAGATTATAATTGCGTTTACAGATAAAAGAATGTTGGCTTTTGTATCTGCAATATCACTAAGTTTAATGTGGTTCCTTAGTGTAACTCTAAACAAACTCTGGATACTTCGTTCCGGATTGTTGTTTTTGAATTCCGCTTTAAGACGGGCTTTTGTTTCTTCTTTTTTAAGTTTCTGAACCTTTTTAGACTGGTCTTCTAATAAATTGGAAAGATTCTCATCCTTTCCTTCTTTCCAGTGTTTTAATGCATAATCTGTATAAAACTTATGTTTATCTGTAAACATGTGTACATTCTCTGCTAACCATTCCCCTGCACTAAAGTTGCGGATATTTAGTAACTGAAGTTCTTGTCTTAACAATTCACTGGTTTCTTCAAAGTAATCTTTGGCCATATGTGAACTATCTGCATCTCGTATTATCTTCTCTAATTTTGATTCTGGAGTAGAGTCCATTTTAGTGGCCATAATACATTTAGCCACCTGATCTATGGTTTCTTGATCGACATTGTTTTCTTCTAAAAATTTGGTAGCTATTTTAACACTTTCTTCTTCATGTCCATGGAATTTTACTGTGTATCCAGTATCGTGAAGCCAAGCAGACAGTATTAAAACCTCTTCTTCTTTAACATTTATTTCGGAATTCTCAATTAATTCTTTAGTACTTTTAGCCACCCGCTGTGTGTGGCTATAATTGTGATATATGAATGTATTTGGGAGTTTTTCCTTAAATAAATTTAGGACAAATTTATCTGCCTGTTCTACTAATTCTGTCATGGAAATTATGATTAGATAAGGAGCCAAATTACAAAAAAAAACCTCTTTTAGAATTTTATGAAAAAAAATAACATTTTTCTAACTTTATTAGCCTTTTTGCTGCTCGTAGGGTGTTCTACCTATGATGCCAAGTATCGCGAAGGCGAACCAACAGAAAATTTTAAATATCCAACAGAGAAAAAAATCGAGAAGTCTTTTTACCTATTAGGTGATGGTGGTTATTCACCGCCTGGTGGGAGTTCTTTGGGACTAATCGCGCTAAAGGATTATATGGATTCTGTAAAGGTTTCAAATAACTACACCATAATCTTAGGGGATAATATATATCCTGTGGGAATGCCACCTAAGGAAAGTCCAGAACGAGAAGCTGCAGAATATAGATTAGATGCGCAATTAGATGCTATCGAAAAATATGAAGGTAAAGTGGTAGTGATTCCTGGGAATCATGATTGGTATAATGAAGGTATAGAAGGATTGGAACGTGAAAAAGAATATCTAAAATCCAAACTAAAAGATAATCTAATTTGGGCACCAAATACTGGTTGCGGATTGGATGTTATCGAAATTTCTGAGAATATTCAACTTATCACAATAGATTCCCAATGGTTTTTGGAAGATTGGGACCAGCATCCAACTATTAATGACAATTGTCCTAAAATAAAGACTAGAGAGGCTTTGTTTTTAGAGTTAGCTTCAGAATTGCAAAAAAATCAGAATAAAACTATAATCGTTGCACTGCACCACCCATTATACACCAATGGAGTGCATGGTGGTCAATACGAATTTACTAGACATATTTATCCTTCGCAAAAAAAGATACCTATTCCAATCTTAGGATCGCTTGCTGCATTAATAAGAACTAGTGGTGGAGTTTCCATTCAAGATGCACAAAACGAACGTTATAAATCCTTGGTAAGAAGGTTAGAAACCATAGCGCAAGGTTCGGAAAGATTGATATTTGTATCTGGCCATGAGCATTCGCTGCAATATATAGAGCATGATAGTGTTAAGCAGATCGTAGCTGGCTCTGGTTCTAAAGGATCATATGCAGTTTTAAGTAATGATGGGTATTTTGCCTATCCAGATCAAGGATTTGCCGTTTATGATGTTTTTGAGGATGGTTCTTCATGGGCTAGTTTTTATGGAAATAAAGATAATAAAGCGAAGTTGCTGTATCAAAAGGAAGTATTTGCAGCTCCAAAGCCCTATGATGTTTCACATTTGCCAACAACGTTCCCTGCTACCATTACAACTTCTATTTATGAGCAGGAAGAAACAGATAAGACAGAATTGTATAAAAGTGTCTGGGGACAGCGATATAGAGAGCTATATGGAAAATCCATTAATGTTCAGGTTGCGAATCTAGATACACTCTATGGAGGTTTAAAGCCGGTTATTAAGGGAGGAGGACATCAAACCATATCTATAAGATTGGAAGATAGTTTGGGTCGCGATTATAATATGCGTAGGCTAAAGAAAAGCGCTGTACAATTTCTGCAAGCAGTTGCCTATAAAGACACTCCGGTGCAAGATCAGCTTGAAAATACCATTGCTGAAGATGTACTAGAAGATTTTTATACGGCTGCGCATCCATATGCATTCTTAGCAGTTCCTAAGTTATCTGATGCCATTGGCCTATATCACACAAATCCGAAATTATACTACGTCCCGAAGCAAAGAGCATTAGAAGAATACAATACAGATTTTGGAGATGAACTTTACATGATAGTTGAAAGGCCGGAAGACAACTGGACCAATAAAAAATCTTTTGGAGAGAATACGATAGATATTTTAAGTACTTCAGATATGTTAGAGAAGTTAAGGAAGGACGAAAAATACTTTATAGATGAACCAGCTTATGTAAAAGCAAGAGTTTTTGATATGCTTATTGGAGATTGGGATAGGCATCAAGATCAATGGAAATGGGCAGAAATTGAAACTTCAAACGGAGATAAAAGATTCTTGCCCATACCAAGAGATCGAGATCAGGCATTTTCTAATTTTGATGGGGCTTTCTTTGGAACTTTAAGAGGTTTAACTGGATTTGCCAATCAATTTGCAGTATATGGAGACGATATTAAGGATATAAAATGGTTTAACACTGCTGCAACTGGAATGGACAGGACCTTAATTCAGAATGTAAGTAGAGAAACCTGGATAGAACAGGCAAAATTCATTCAGAAAAACATGACCGATGAGGTTATAGAAAATGCATTTTTGGAATTACCAGAGATAACCAGAGGGGAAACCACAGAGTACATTGTAAAAAGTTTAAAGGGAAGAAGGGAGAATATTGTAGATATCGCTACCAGATATTACGATTATATGGCAAAACTTGCTATTGTAACCGGAACAGACAAGGACGATTACATAGAAATTGAACGATTAGATGAGAATAAAACTAAGATCACGGTTTCAAGAATTAAGGAAGGTAAAAAGGCCGATCTAATAAGTGAAAAGATATATAATAAAGTAGATACAGACGAGATCTGGGTATATGCTTTAGATGATAAAGATGTGATCCATGTAAGAGGAGATGCAAACAAGAATTTGATCTTTGTGAGAGTTATTGGAGGCCAGAATAATGATGTTTATAATGTTGCAGAAGACAGTGGTAAGAAGGTTAAGATCTACGATTATCTTAGCAAGCCAAGTACGGTAGAAGCTCAGGGGAATGCACGAATAAGATTTAGAGATAATTATAATCAAAACACCTTCGATAAAGATAAAAAAACTTTTAAATCTGGATCACTTACTCCGGGGGTGGGTTTTAACCCAGATGATGGTTTAAAATTGGGAATCCAGAGAATAGCAACGGTTAACGGATTTAAACGAAATCCTTTCACCACGCAAAGCACTTATCAATTTGCATATTATTTTGGAACCAACAGTTTCGATCTTAGTTATCAGGGAGAATTTGCCAGTATATGGGGAAATTTCAATCTATTAGTAGGAGCAAATTATTCCAATCCTAATTCGGTAATTAACTTTTTTGGTTATGGAAATGAAACTTCAAATTTTGATGATGACTTGGATTTTGATTATAACCGCGCTAAAATCGAGAAGGCTGGAATAAAATTCGGATTTGTTAGAAAGTCGCCTTTCGGAAGTTATTTTGGATATTTAGCTTCATTTGAAGGCATAAAAGTAGATGATACCGAAAACAGATTTATAACTGAAGATTTTACAGGAGTGAATGAGGAATTTTTCGATAGAAAGTATTTTGGAGGGCTTGAAGCAACTTATAGATATGAGAGTTATGACAAGAATTTGAATCCTTCTAGAGGAATGAAGTTTGAGTTGATAGGTGGTGGAAAGATAAATTTAACCGATCCGGATAGATATTATGGCTATATAAACCCTTATTTAGGATTTTATAACGCAGTTTCTAAGAACAGAAAACTGGTGGTGAAATCTCAAGTGCAGGCGCAATTCAATATAGGAGAGAATTATGAATTTTATCAAGCTGCCCAAATAGGAGCAGATACTGGATTAAGAGGCTATAGACAAGAACGTTTTACAGGAAAAACTGCTTTAGCCACAGGTGCCGATCTACGTTATAGCTTTAATCAATTCAAGACTTCTTTTTTACCTTTTCAAATAGGAATTTACGGCGGATTTGATCTTGGAAGAGTTTGGACAGAAGAAGAAGATAGTAAGATGTGGCATGATAGTTATGGTGGCGGACTTTGGATAAATAGTGCTGAAGCATTAAGCGCTAAATTTAGTGTTTTTGCAAGTGAAGAAGATGTACGCTTCAGTTTTGGTTTCGGTTTTAAATTTTAGAGATTACTCAAATGTATATAAAAAAGGCCTGCAATTATGCGGGCCTTTTTATTCTCTATAGGGTCAAATACCCCGAGGCTTGCCTCGATAGTAAATGTTGTAAAGTTTGAAAACATGTTCCAGTACAATACACCGTGGGCTTGCCCCGGAAAATTTATACTCTAAGACTTATTATTCTTTAGTCTTAGGCTCGTTAAGCGATAATGGATTCGTGAAATCGATAGTTCTAATAGGGAACGGAATATTAATGCCATTCTGGTCGAAAGCCTTTTTAATTGCAATAATTCCTTTATTTTTAGCAACTAAAACATCTTTATTTCTTGTTACATCTGTCCAGAAACGAACCACAAAATTAATAGAGCTATCCCCAAATGCCTCATACATAAACTCAACTTCTTCATTACCTCTTTGGGGAAACAAGTCCTGCATCGTTTCTGTAGTTAGTTTTTGAACAAATTCCAGATCACTGCTATAACCTACTCCGCAATTTATCATAACCCGAGATCTTGCTGTTCTGGTAAAGTTTTTAAAAGGTTCTTCAATAATTTTTGAGTTTGGGATCATCACATAATTATTATCGGATTCCTTCACAACGATATTCCTTAAATTTATCTCTATAACTTCTCCTGCATATCCATTTGTTACTACCCAGTCTCCAATTTGTAACTCGGGTAAGAAACTTAAAATTACACCGCTAAAAGTATTGCTAAGTGTTCCCTGAAGGGCAAGTCCAATGGCAAGACCAACTACACCAGCACCGGCCAGAACTGAAGTTAATACTTTGTCTAGATTAAGTAGGCCTAAGGCTATAAAGAATCCTAGTAAAATAATTACAACCTTTACTACCTTAGATGTGATATGCCTAATTGATGCTTCAGAGCCTTTTTTCTTCATCAATTTATCAGCCAGTCTTGCTGCATATTTCGCAATAAAAATAAATATCACGAATATTACAGCTGCTAATATAAAATTGGGAAGATTAAGGATTAGGGAATCTAGCCATGAAGCCATTTTATCCCATATACCTTTTACAGATTCATTTAAATTGAATTCGTTCGACATGTACAAATTTTAAAAATTATAAGGATTTGTGAGTATCGCTGGTTTTCATTTTCCATGCATCTAACATCCAACTTGTTTTTTCTAGCTCTCTAATATATCCTCCTACTAGATCTATGGTTCCTTCATCACCACCTTTATCTGCTTCTTCAGAAACTTTTCTTAATTGCTTTAAAATAGTACCATGATCTTCCAATAACGTTTTGATCATTTGTGAATCTGAAAGATCAGATTTAGATTCTTTGACCTTAGAAGATTTTAAGTAATCACTTAGGTTACTAATTGGTTGATAACGAAGAGTAAGAATTCTTTCTGCTATCTCATCTACCTTTAATTTTGCATCATCATAAAGTTCTTCAAATTTTTCATGAAGATCGAAGAAATTCTTTCCTATAACATTCCAATGAAAGTTTCGAAGTTTTTGATAATATAAATGGTAATCGGCTAAAAGTATATTGAGTTCTTTTACTGTGCTGGCAGTCTTTTTATTGTCTAATCCTAAATAGTTCATAGTTTTTATTTATTGATTTATTTTTTACTATACAAAAATATGATAGTATGCGCTGCTATCCAACTTTGTTTTCAGCTTTAATACAAGTTTAACGAAGGTTTTATTCTGTTTCTCTACTCGATTTAAGATCAAGTTTTGCCATTAGTTCTTTAGAGATCTGTCCGCCGGAAATCCCGTATCCATCCACCAAAGTTCCTTTTTTGCCATCTTTAGTATGAATGCAGTATAGGATTGCATTATCATCTGGATTGCTCATTCCTTCAAATCTCAAAACTTTAGTCACTTCAAAATCGTCCACATGATATGTTTGACATTCCGATTTTAACTCTATTTTTTCATCCATCAAATTAAAATCATATTCATATCCTTCTTCTAGCTTCAATTTATTGATAGCTTGAGATAATGTTCCATAATCCTTCATAGCAGTGCTTGTTATTAATTTGAAATTGAAGTTACTGCCAAGTGTGCCAAAAAGCAAATTGCATGTGATGTTTAGTATAAGTTTAACTCACAATTCAGCTTTATTCATCAGCATTCTTACTGCGGAATAGAGCAAATGGAATCGCAAAGAATATAAACAAATACCATCCGGTAATTATTCCGAAAAGTGTAATAAAAGCAGCTACAATATAGATCCAATATCTTTTTAAAAATTTCATATGGAGATGGAGATCAATATGATGATTAGAAGATAGTAAAACCAATAGATCTTGGGTTTTTCAGGTTCACTTCCAAATAAAAATACAGTTGCCTTATAATAGAAATTGCGGTTTTTCGCGATGTGGTTATAAGCGCTATTGCTTAAGGATTTAAACCACGTATAATTGATATACCAAAGATGCCACTTGGAATCTCCAGTATATTCCTTGATCTTATATGCAGAATCTGGACCTGAATAAATATTTCCCTTTTCATCTATCAACCGGCTAGCCTTCTTAAATTCGTCTATTGGAATATCAGGAAATTCTTTCGCTACTTTTTGATAGGGTTTAAATTCTACAAATTCACTGGTTTTAAGTTCCCAACGTGTTTTCCACCATTTGCAAAATTTGCATTCTCCATCCCAAATCAAAATGGGTTTATTAGGAGGATAGTTGGTTTTATTTATTTCATTAGACATGGAATAGTATTGATTAAAATATAAAGTTATAAAATTGAAATTGATACTTTTGTGAAAAGTAAGAATCTGGTTCTTTAATATACTCTATAGTAGAGGTATATTATAAACCGACCTATTAAGTAAAGTTTAAGCTATCATAATTAGAATATATATATTAAATTCGCAAATTATTTCAAGATAACTAATAAGTAACTTTCTCACGTCAATATTCAATGCTTTTTAACTCCCTTGACTTTGCAATATTTCTACCGATAGTATTTATTCTCTATTGGTTTGTTGTCAATAAAAACCTCAAACATCAGAATATCCTTATTGCCATAGCAAGCTATGTTTTTTATGGCTGGTGGGACTGGCGGTTTTTGGCACTGATCCTTTTCAGTACTTTGGTTGATTATGTGATTGGGGTAAGTTTAGGGAAGGAGCAAAATTTATACAAGCGAAAAGTCCTGCTTTGGATAAGCATAATTGTAAATCTGGGGTTTTTAGGTTTCTTTAAATATTACAATTTTTTCCTGGATAATTTTAAATCAGCATTTACATTTTTTGGATTTGAAATAAATGCAAATTCTTTAAATATTATTCTTCCAGTTGGGATTAGTTTTTATACTTTTCAAACCTTAAGTTATACTATAGATGTATATAAAAAACGGCTGGAACCAACCAAAGATTTTATATCCTTTGCGGCATTTGTAAGTTTTTTTCCTCAGCTAGTGGCTGGTCCTATTGAACGAGCAACTAATCTGTTACCCCAAATTTTAAACAAAAGAAAATTTGAATATAATGAGGCAGTAGATGGTCTGAGACAAATCCTTTGGGGGTTATTTAAAAAAATAGTGATTGCGGATAACTGCGCTACGTACGCTAATCTTATTTTCAATAACTCTGCCGACTATTCGGGTAGTACATTGTTAATAGGAGCTATCTTTTTTACTTTCCAGATTTATGGGGATTTCTCAGGATATTCTGATATTGCGATAGGTACTTCAAGACTCTTCGGTTTTAATTTAATGCAAAACTTCGCTTTTCCCTATTTCTCTCGAGACATCGCCGAATTCTGGAGGCGTTGGCATATTTCACTTTCTACCTGGTTTCGTGATTACCTATATATCCCATTGGGAGGAAGCAAGGGGGGGACTTGGATGAAGGTGCGGAACACCTTCATAATATTTATAGTAAGTGGTTTCTGGCATGGCGCTAACTGGACTTTTGTTGTTTGGGGAGCATTAAATGCACTTTATTTTCTTCCTTTATTGCTTACAAAAAGGAATAGACAAAATATGGAAGTTGTGGCCGGTGATTCTTATTTTCCAAATATTAAAGAATTAGGACAGATGTTTTTCACTTTTTCTTTAACGGTTCTTGCATGGATTTTTTTTAGAGCAGATGATATGCATCATGCTATGAGGTATTTATCTGAAATTTTTTCAAATTCAATTTTAGTAAAACCGGAATTGTTTCCTAAAGAATTATTGTTATTATTGAATATCTTTTTGCTTATTGAGTGGATAGCGAGAAAACATAAACATGCCTTAGAAGGACCAATTTTGATTAAATATAAGGCATTAAGATGGACTATTTATCTAGCCATAATAATATTTATATTTCTTTTTAGAACTTCAGATAAAATCGAATTTATATATTTTCAATTCTGATGAAAAAATTTATTATCCAAATATTATTATTCCTATTCGTTCTGCTGGTTTTCAATGGAATATTTAAATTAATTCTTAACGATATTTATTTTGATGATTATCAACAAGTAAATTTAAATAGTCAGACATATTTATTAGCGGACTCTCATGGAGAAGCTTTAGGTCAATTCAGTGAACATGCATTCTTTAATTTTTCAGCTCCTAGTGATTCATATGTCGATATGAAATATAAGTTAGAATATTTAATTTCTAAATCAGATATTAAAACGCTAATACTCACTGTTGATAATCATGCACTATCACCCTACAGGGATAATTCAAATAATATAGATAGATCTTCTTATTTTACTTTTCGTGATGATTATTCAAATTTTTTAGAATATCTAGAACAAAAATATTTCTATCAAATATTCGTTATGTTTGATTCAAAATACGGTACTTTACTTAAAAAGTATTTAATATCGACTATTGTTCCAGATGGATTTTCACAACAGAATATATGGGGGGAAGAAACTGATAGATATAGAAAAGATGCTAGTTTTAAAAGATCTGAAATGCAGTTTAGTTTTAATTATCAATCCACAAAACTAAAGAAGGAATTGGTTGAAATAATCTATTTATGTAAAGCAAACAATATAAAATTGATTGGGATAAAATTTCCACTAAGCAAGGATTATTTAAATGTTCCTGAAATGAAAAATTATGGGAGTGATAAAATTTTCCAAGAAAACGGCTTGGAAATAATGAATTTTGAAGAATATTTTATTAATAATAATTTCTTTAAAGATCAGGATCATTTAAATAAAAAAGGAGCAATCTTATTCAAAAATAATTTGATACAAATTTTAAGTCGGTAGTTAATTTTACAATTAAATGATATTGTAATTTATTGTTTTCACATTTCTTTAATACTGTCAATCTCAAACCTTAAAATAGAAACCTTATCTTTGCCGCCTGATTCTAATAATGATTTATGCATAAGAAACAATTTTCAAAATTAAGTTCTAAAAAAATATTGGTAACCGGAGGTGCAGGTTTTATTGGATCAAATCTTTGTGAAGCTTTAATCGACTTAGGTGCAAATGTTGTTTGCCTGGATAACTTCGCCACCGGAAAAAGAGAAAACCTTGAAGCTTTCAAAGATAATTCTATGTTTACCTTGATTGAAGGTGATATTAGGAATTTAGAAACTTGTCACAAAGCTACGAAGGGAGTAGACTATATTTTGCATGAAGCAGCCTTGGGTTCTGTTCCAAGATCATTAAATGATCCTATCACCTCTAACGAAGTAAATGTTTCAGGATTTTTAAACATGTTGGTGGCTGCTAGAGATGCTAAAGTGAAACGCTTTGTCTATGCTGCAAGTTCCTCTACTTATGGAGATTCAGAAAATTTACCAAAAGTGGAGCAAATTATTGGGAAGCCGCTTTCACCATATGCTATCACCAAATATGTGAATGAACTTTATGCAGATATTTTTAAAAACGCATATAATTTAGATACTATTGGTTTAAGGTATTTTAATGTTTTTGGAAGAAAACAGGATCCTAATGGCGCGTATGCTGCAGTAATACCAAAGTTTGTAATTCAATTAATGAATCACGAATCACCAATAATTAATGGTGATGGGACCTATTCTCGTGATTTCACTTATATAGAAAATGTAATCCAAATGAATTTATTAGCACTAACTTCAGAAAATGAAAATGCCCTAAACGAGGTTTATAATACGGCTTTTGGAGATAGAACGAATTTGTTGGAGCTTACAACCTTACTTAAGAATTATTTAGCAGAATATGATCCAGAGATTTCAAATGTGGAAATCAAACATGGTCCTAATCGTGCTGGTGATATACCCCACTCATTGGCTTCTATAGAAAAGGCTAAATCCAATCTTGGTTATGATCCACAATACAATATTCAGTCTGGATTAAAGGATGCTGTTGACTGGTATTGGAAAAATTTAAAATAAAAAAATACACTTAAAAAGATTGTATGAACAATGATATTAAAATAGCAATTATTGGCTTAGGTTATGTTGGATTACCACTTGCCAGATTATTTGCAACTAAGTTTCCAGTGGTAGGTTTTGATATTAATCAAGCTAGAGTAAAGGAATTGATGAGAGGAGATGATTCAACCTTAGAGGTAGAGGAAGATATATTACGTGCATCTTTGGTTGATAAACCTTCAGATAAAGTCGGACTTTATTGCACTACAGATTTAGATGAAATTAAAAATTGCAATTATTATATAATTACGGTTCCAACCCCTGTAGATAAAAACAATCGCCCAGATCTTACACCTTTATACAAATCAAGTGAAACTGTTGCCAAGGTTCTTAAAAAGGGAGATATTGTAATATATGAGTCGACAGTTTATCCAGGAGTAACAGAAGATGAATGTATACCAGTTTTGGAAAAATTTAGTGGACTTAAGTTCAATGAAGACTTTTTTGCAGGGTATTCTCCAGAAAGAATTAATCCGGGAGATAAAGAACATACCGTAGATAAGATTCTTAAAGTAACGGCAGGATCTACTCCAGAAATAGGAAAGAAAGTAGATCAGCTTTACAAAGCTGTAATTACCGCGGGTACTCATTTGGCTCCAACTATAAAAGTGGCTGAAGCTGCTAAGGTGATAGAGAATTCTCAACGAGATATCAATATAGCATTTGTGAATGAATTGGCAAAGATCTTCAATATGTTGGATATTGATACTAACGATGTGCTAGAAGCTGCCGGTACAAAATGGAATTTTTTACCTTTTAAACCAGGATTAGTTGGTGGGCACTGTATAGGTGTAGATCCTTATTACTTGGCACAAAAAGCTCAAGAGGTTGGCTATCATCCTGAAATTATTCTTGCGGGAAGAAGGATGAATGATAGTATGGGTCAATATGTTGCTAGTGAGGTAGTCAAACTTATGCTTCAACATGACATTAAAGTTAAGGGTGCAGAACTTTTAGTATTGGGGATAACATTTAAGGAAAATTGTCCTGATGTTCGAAATACTAAAGTTGTGGATGTTATAAAGAATTTAAAGGAATATGGAGTGAATATTACAGTTTACGATCCCTTGGCTAATCCAAGTGAAGTGAAACATGAATATGGTTTGTCAACATCTAAAACATTACCAAATAAAAAATTTGATGCAATTGTTTTAACAGTGGCTCATAAAGAATTTTTAATTTTAGATTTTAATGAACTTAAATCTCAGAACGCTGTGGTATATGATGTAAAGGGAGTACTAGGAGATAAATGTGATAAAAAATTATAGAATGAAGATTACCAATATATGTTGCATAGGGGCTGGTTATGTGGGAGGGCCAACCATGGCAATTATAGCTCAAAAATGTCCAAGTATCACTGTAACGGTAGTAGACATAAATGAAAAAAGAATTGCAGCTTGGAATGATGAAGATGTAAATAAAATTCCTATTTACGAACCGGGATTATCTGATATTGTGAAAGAAGCGAGGGGAAGAAATTTGTTCTTCTCTACAGAAGTAGATAAAGAAATAGATAAAGCTGATATGATCTTTATTTCTGTAAACACCCCTACAAAAACTTACGGGATGGGGAAGGGAATGGCTGCAGATCTTAAGTATATTGAATTGTGTGCGAGACAAATTGCCCGAATAGCAAAAACAGATAAAATTGTTGTTGAAAAATCAACCTTACCAGTAAGAACTGCTCAGGCATTAAAAGATATATTAGAGAATACTGGAAATGGTGTAAAATTTCAAATTCTTTCCAATCCTGAATTCTTGGCTGAAGGTACTGCAGTAGAAGATCTAAATAATCCGGACCGAGTTTTAATAGGCGGAGATTTAGATACAACAGAAGGAAGGGATGCAATGCAGGCTTTAGTTGATATTTATTCCAATTGGATACCTTCTATTCAAATTTTGACTTCCAACATCTGGTCATCAGAACTATCCAAATTAACTGCAAATGCTTTCTTGGCGCAACGAGTTTCCTCTATAAATGCGATGTCTGAATTATGTGAAAAAACGGGTGCAGATGTAAATGAAGTGGCTAAAGCCGTGGGAATGGATTCCAGAATCGGATCTAAATTTCTTCAGTCCTCAGTAGGTTTTGGTGGCTCTTGTTTTCAGAAGGACATCCTGAATTTGGTCTATATTGCAAAGTCCTATGGATTAAATGAAGTAGCAGATTATTGGGAGCAAGTAATCTTGATGAATGATCATCAGAAAAGAAGATTTGCTGCAAAAATAGTTCAAACATTATTTAATACTGTTTCTGGTAAGAAAATTGCGATGTTAGGTTGGGCCTTTAAAAAGGATACCAATGATACACGTGAATCAGCCGCGATATACGTAGCAGATTATTTATTGAATGAACAAGCCGAAGTAGTAATCTATGATCCGAAAGTGACCGAGGAACAAATTTTCGCAGATTTGGAATATCTAGGAAACAGGTCTGATAGTGAGAACAGAAGATTGGTTACGGTAGTAAAATCAGCCAAAGAGGCTTGTAATGAAGCTCACGCAGTAGCACTATTGACCGAGTGGGATGAGTTTAAAGATTTAAATTGGAACCAGATCTATGATAATATGTTGAAACCGGCATTCCTTTTTGATGGGAGAAGATTATTGAATAAGACAGATTTAGAAGAAATTGGCTTTGATGTATTTGTTATAGGAAGCTAAGATTAGAAACGATATGAAACAAATTTTAGTAACTGGTGCAGCAGGATTTATAGGGTTTCACCTATCTAAATATTTAGTAGATCAAGGATATTTTGTAGTAGGGCTTGATAACATAAATGATTATTATGACGTAAATCTAAAATATGATCGATTACTAGAACTTGGTATAACGCGATCTGATGCCTCAGAATTCAATAATATTTCAACCAGTAGTAATTCGGGAAATTTTAAATTTATTCGTTTAAATTTAGAAGATAGAGAGAATCTTCCAAAATTATTTAAAGAATATAATTTTGAGCTAGTTTGTAATCTTGCGGCCCAAGCAGGAGTAAGGTATAGTATAGAAAATCCTGAATCTTATATAGACAGTAATGTGGTTGGATTTCTAAATTTATTGGAGTGTTGTAGACATAATAACATAGTCCATCTACTGTATGCAAGTAGTTCCAGTGTTTACGGTCAAAATGAAAAAATACCTTTTGGTACAGAAGATAATGTAGATCATCCAATTAGTTTATACGCAGCTACTAAAAAAAGCAATGAGCTAATGGCATATACATACAGCCATCTTTATGGATTTAAAACTACAGGATTAAGATTCTTTACTGTTTATGGTCCTTGGGGAAGACCCGATATGGCGATGTTCTTGTTTACTGATGCTATTTTAAATGATAGGCCGATTAAAGTATTCAATAACGGTAATCTGGAAAGAGATTTCACTTATATAGATGACATAGTTGAAGGAGTGTTTAAAATAATAGACAAAAAAGAAATAGACAGTTCTAAAAATTATTCACTTTACAATATTGGTAATAGCAAACCTGTAAAGTTAATGGATTTTATTAGTGAGATTGAAAATCAGACAGGTATTGTAGCTAAAAAGGAAATGTTACCAATGCAGCCCGGAGATGTAACTAAGACTTGGGCAGATGTTAGTGCTTTACAAATAGACTATAATTACAAACCAGAGACTTCTGTTGAGGAAGGTGTTTCTAATTTTGTAAAATGGTACAAAAATTATTATAAATAACTCAATGAAAATATTAATTACAGGTGGAGCAGGGTTTATAGGTTCCCATGTCGTACGGCTATTTGTAAATAAATATCCGGAATATCAAATTTATAATTTGGATGTATTAACATATGCTGGAAACTTAGAAAATTTAAAGGATATTGAAAACGAGGATAACTACCATTTTCTAAAGGCCGATATTAATGATGCCAATAAAATTAATTCTCTTTTTTCTGAGTATAAATTTGATAAAGTTATTCATTTAGCTGCAGAATCTCACGTAGATCGCTCAATAACCGATCCTTTAGCTTTTGTGAAGACCAATGTAATTGGAACAATGAATTTGCTAAATGCAGCCAAAAAATATTGGCCAAAAGGCTTTGATAAAAATTTATTCTATCATATTAGTACAGATGAAGTTTATGGTACTTTAGGAGAAACCGGTTTATTTACAGAAACAACTTCATATGATCCTAATTCTCCATATTCTGCATCAAAAGCTAGTTCAGATCATTTTGTAAGAGCATATGGAGAGACATATGACTTGCCTTATATTATTACTAATTGCTCTAATAATTACGGTCCAAATCAATTTCCAGAAAAATTAATTCCACTTTTTATCAATAACATTATCGAGAATAAAAAGTTACCGGTTTATGGTGACGGTAAATATACTCGTGATTGGTTATATGTTATAGATCATGCAATCGCTATAGATTTAGCTTTTCATCAGGGTGAAAATAAAAGCACTTACAATATTGGAGGCTTTAATGAATGGCAAAACATTGATCTTGTAAAGTTATTATGCAAAATAATGGATGAGAAATTGGGTAGGTATCGTGGTGAATCAGAAAAATTGATCACCTACATAAAGGACAGGCCTGGTCACGATAAGAGATATGCTATAGATGCATCCAAGATTAAAAAAGAATTAGGATGGAAACCAACTGTTACTTTTGAAGAAGGCTTAGAAAAGACAATAGATTGGTATTTGGAAAATGAGCTTTGGTTAAATAACATTACCTCAGGAGACTATCAATATTATTATAAAGACCAATATCAATAGATTTTTAAACTTTAAGTTATGAAAGGAATTATTTTAGCTGGTGGATCTGGAACTAGATTGTACCCAATAACTATCGCTGTTAGTAAGCAATTGCTCCCAGTGTATGATAAGCCTATGATTTATTATCCTTTATCAGTCTTGATGTTGGCTGGTATTAAAGATATATTATTTATAACGACACCTCACGATCAGGCTGCTTTTAAAAAGTTATTAGGAGATGGGTCTGAGGTAGGTTGCAATTTTGAATTTGCTATACAGGAGGAGCCGAATGGCTTAGCAGAAGCTTTTATAATCGGAGAAGATTTTATTGGAGATGAAAAAGTGGCTTTGGTGTTAGGAGATAATATTTTCTATGGTAATGGATTGGGTTCCTTATTAAGGAGTAAAGTTGATGTTAATGGAGCAGCGATTTTTGCATATCCTGTTAAAGATCCCGAGCGTTATGGAGTAGTAGAGTTTGATGATAATTTTAAAGCATTAAGCATTGAAGAAAAACCAGATAAGCCTAAATCTAAATATGCTGTTCCAGGTTTATATTTCTATGATAATAAAGTTGTTGAATATGCGAAGAATGTTAAACTATCTTTAAGAAGTGAAAAAGAGATCTCAAGCATTAATCAAATGTATTTAGATGATGGAAATCTTGAGGTTGGGGTTATGACAAGAGGTATGAGTTGGTTTGATACTGGAACTGTAGAATCTTTAGATGATGCAACTGAATTTATTAGAGTAATTCAAAATCGTCAAAGCGCGATGATAGGTTGTATTGAGGAAGTTGCCTATTTGCATAATTTCATAGGGGAAAAGGAACTATCTGAAGCTATACAAAAGTATGGAAAGAGTAAATATGGTGAATATTTAAAGAATAATGTGAGGTAAATATGGAAGATGTAAGGATTATTGAATTGCCTAAATTTGAGGACCCTAGAGGAAATTTATCTTTTATTGAGGAAAATGATCACATTCCATTCAAAATTAAACGTACCTATTGGATATATGACGTGCCAGGTGGAATGACGAGAGGAGGACATGCATTTAAAGAGCAACAAGAATTTATCGTAGCGATGTCAGGTAGTTTCGATGTATATATTAACGACGGATTCAAAGAACAAAAATTTTCATTAAATAGATCTTATTATGGGCTTTATATTCCAGAAGGAATTTGGAGAGAAATGCGAAATTTTTCAACTAATTCATTGGCTATAGTAGTAAGCTCAACAGATTTTTCTGAAGATGATTATATCAGAGATATTAATGATTTTAAAAAATTGAAAAAGTCTTGAAAAGAAATACTGTATATGACACTTCTGTGATTGAATTACCAAAAATTATGAATAGGTCAGGTAATATCACTTCCATTTCCAATTATTTAAACATTCCATTTTCAGTTCAAAGAATTTATTATTTATATGATATCCCTTCTGGTTCAGAAAGAGGTGGTCATTCTCATAAAGACTTACATCAGTTAATTGTAGCAATTAGTGGAAGTTTTGATATTACATTAGATGACGGAGTTACAAAAAAAACTGTCAGGCTGGATAGACCAAATTTTGGACTTTTAGTAGTTCCTGGTATTTGGAGAGAATTAAAAGAATTTTCATCAGGAGCTATCTGTTTAGTTCTTGCTTCGAATAAATATGATGAAAAGGATTATATAAGGTCATATGATGAATTTAAAGCTTTTAAATTATGATTCACGAATTAGCAGATGTGCAAACTGAGAATATTGGTGAAGGAACTAACGTTTGGCAATATTGTGTAATTTTAAAAGATGCAGAGATAGGAGATAATTGTAATATAAATTTCAATGTTTTTATAGAGAATGATGTTATAATTGGAAATAATGTTACCATTAAATCAGGAGTTCAATTGTGGGATGGTTTAAGAGTTTCTGATGATGTTTTTATTGGACCTAATGTTACTTTTACTAATGATAATATTCCTAGATCTAAAAAATATCCTTTAAGTTTTCAACAAACTATACTTGAAAAAGGAGCATCTATTGGTGCTAATTCCACCATTGTAGCAGGAAATGTAATTGGTGCATTTTCCTTTATCGGCGCAGGAAGTGTTGTAACAAAATCTACTACTCCTTTTTCTGTTTGGTATGGTAATCCAGCAGTTAAAAAGGGTTATATAACTCGTGACGGCATAATTTTGAATGAAGAGCATAAAGATAAATTTGGTAATATTTATAAACTGATTAATGGTGAACCTATATTAATATGATTAATTTTTTAGATTTACAAAAAATTAACTCTCAGTATTCAGAAGAGTTAAAAATAGCAGCAAGTAGAGTTATTGATTCTGGTTGGTATTTGCTTGGAAATGAGGTAAAAGAGTTCGAATTTTCTTTAGGGAACTACGTTGGCACTAAACATGCTATTGGAGTTGCAAATGGATTAGATGCCTTAAGATTAATTACTAAAGCATATATTAATTTAGGAGTTTTTAAGGTTGGGGATGAAATTATTGTGCCGGCTAATACCTATATAGCATCATTACTTGCAATCTCAGATAATGGATTAGTACCTGTTCTAGTAGAGCCAAATTTGGAATCTTATAATATTGATATTGAAAATATAGAAAATCACATTACTTCTAAGACAAAAGCTATAATGACTGTCCATTTATATGGACAAGTTTGTTGGAGCTCAGGATTAGAGAATTTATCTAAGAAGTATAATTTAAAGGTTATTGAAGATAATGCTCAAGCTATTGGAGCTATCTATACTAATGAAAGCAAGAACAATAAAAAAACAGGTTCTCTAGGAGATGCTGCAGGTTTTAGTTTTTATCCAGGTAAAAATTTAGGGGCTTTAGGTGATAGTGGAGCGGTTACTACCAACGATGATGATTTGGCTGAAATGATTCGAGCTTTGGGAAATTATGGAAGTAAGCAGAAATATGTTAATGAATACCAGGGTCTTAATAGTAGGATGGATGAAATCCAAGCCGCTTTTCTTAAGGTGAAGTTGGCTCATATTGATGAAGATAATGATAGAAGGAGAGAAATTGCTGACATGTATTTATCTAATATAAAAAATCCAAAAATTATTTTGCCACAATTAAATTCGAACTATATAAATAGTACATTATCACATGTATGGCATTTATTTGTCATTAGAACATCAGTAAGAAAAACACTTCAAAAATATTTAATTGATAATGGAATTCAAACTTTAATTCATTATCCAACTCCACCCCATAAGCAGTTGGCTTATAAAGAATATAATAATTTAAAGTTTCCCATTACAGAAAGAATTCATGATGAAGTCATTAGTCTTCCTATAAGTCCTGTAATGAATAATGAAGAAGTGCTTAATGTTATTGAAACATTAAACTCTTTTCGTTAAATCCCTATCTAATGTCTAAAGATCAGTCCTCTTACCGTCAAATAATGAAGGCTACTTCTTTGTTTGGGGGAGTTCAGGTATTTAATATTATAGTAAATATTGTAAGAACCAAATTTGTAGCCATTTTATTGGGGCCTGTTGGAATAGGTATATCTGGTTTGTTAACATCTACTATAAGTTTAATATCAAGTTTGACCAATTTTGGACTAGGAACTAGTGCCGTTAGAAATATTTCCTCAGCTTTCGCCTCGGGGGATGAGACAAGAGTTGCCCAGTTGGTAGTTGTTGTAAAACGATTGGTATGGATAACAGGTGCCTTAGGTGCATTGATAATGTTAATTTTCTCATCTTTCTTAAGTGAGCTCACATTTGGGAATCATCAATATACATATGCATTTGCATGGATTTCTATTTCACTTTTAATTAACCAAATCAGTATAGGTCAGAATGTGGTTTTAAGGGGTATGAGAAAGTTAAAATACCTTGCACAAGCCAGTATGTTTGGGAGCATTTTAGGATTATTCACCACAGTTCCACTTTTCTATTATTATGAATTGGATGGTATCGTACCCGGTATCATTGTTACTTCAATTTCCACCTTACTTTTAACTTGGTACTATTCTAATAAGGTTAAAGTCTTAAAGAGTCAAGTTTCAAGAAAAAGAACACTGCTCGAAGGAAAGGATATGTTGAAAATGGGATTTATGATAAGTCTTAGCGGTTTAATCGCTCAAGGAGGTTCTTATGTTGTTAGAATATTTATAAGTAATACAGGTGGAGTGGATCAGGTAGGATTATATACCGCCGGATTTGCGATAATCAATTCATATGTAGGGATGATTTTTGCCGCAATGAGCACAGATTACTATCCTAGACTTTCAAGTGTTTCAAACGATAATGATGAGAGCCGGTTAATCATAACTCAGCAGGCAGAGATAGCTCTTCTTATATTGGCGCCTGTTATTTTGATTTTTTTGGTGTTTATAAATTGGGTAGTAATACTATTATATTCTTCAAAATTCATTGAAGTTTCTGATATGATATTATGGGCTATTTTAGGAATTTTTTTCAAAGCAGTTAGTTGGTCCATTGCTTTTATATTTCTAGCAAAGGGTGCAAGTAAATTGTTCTTTTGGAATGAATTAATTACCAATATTTATATTCTGGGTTTCAATATAATTGGTTATTATTTTTGGGGTCTTACTGGATTAGGTGTATCATTCTTAGTTGGATATATGCTTTATGTTTTTCAAGTTTATTTCATTACTAATAGAATGTATAACTTTCATTTCACAAGGGGTTTTTATAAGATATTTATATCACAGCTTACATTGGCTAGTTGTTGTTTAGGAGTAGTTAAATATTTTGATAGTCCTTATTCATTTCTTTTTGGAGGAATTTTCATAGGATTATCCTCATATCTTTCATTTAAAGAATTGGATAATAGATTGGGATTAAAAGCGATCCTAAAAAATTTAAAAGATAAATTTCTATAATGGAAAATTTTAATCAGAACTCGCCATTGGTTAGTATTGTAGTTATTACTTACAATAGTGATAAATATATTATTGAGACATTACAAAGTATTTTTGATCAAACATATGAGAATATAGAACTTATTATTTCTGATGATGGATCCAAGGATGAAACGATAACTGTATGCAAGAAATGGCTGGATAATTTTCATGTTAGATTTGTTAGAGCAGAATTAATAACTACTGCTCAAAATTCAGGAACGGCTGGGAATTTAAATAGAGGAATTTCAGCAGCAAAGGGTATTTGGATAAAACCAATTGCTGGAGATGATGCTTTATTTCCCGATGTCATTAAAAATTATATTAGCTACATAAAAAAGGAAAACAAGATTTTATGCATTCACTCAAATTCTATTGAGTATGAGGAGAACTTTCAAGAGAAAAATAGATTACCAAATAAAGATGCATCAAAGTATAAAATTAATTCTTCAAATATTGATTCTGATATGCAATTTGAAATTTTACTTAGATGTTGCCCTGTAGGCACGCCGACTGCAATGTATCATAAATCTGTTTTTCAGCAAGTTGGAAACTATGATGAAAGATTTCCTTTGTGGGAAGATAGACCAATGTTTTTAAAAATGACTCTGAATGGAATTAAACTGCACTATCTTGATATTGATGGAGCAAAATATAGGGTTAGAAACGACTCAGTCGTAAGATTTAAAAATAAAAATATGGTGTCAAGATTTAAAAAGGATAGGAGTGAAGCATTAGAAGTCTTATTTCTGAATCATTTAAATGGTATTGAAAGATCATTGAATGTCGCGCTTATTAAATTAAATATATTTTTTTATAAAAAGGGTAATAATTCATCATTGCTTAAAGTTATATACAACGTATTAACTTACCCCCTTCAATATTTTTTAAGTAAAATAAATAATAGATACAGGTAAATAATATGCTTTAGATAGTAGCAAGAATATTTACGGATTTTTGTATCTTATTATTGATTCTCAATAGATCTTAATATATTACTAATTAAATTCATCCTATGTTTGAATCAATTGATATCGGAATTGTAACTTATAATCGAAAAAATGTCTTAGAGGAAACTTTGAGTAAAATTTTAAATGGTGATATTTCCTCAATAAACAAAATTCATATAATAGATAATAATAGTACAGACTCCACTGGTTCCAGTCCTATATTGAATCATTCAAAAATTAATTATGTCAAGTTAAAGGAAAATATTGGTTCAGCAGGAGGTTTTGCAAGATGTATGAAAGAATTGTTGAAAACAAAGGCAGATTGGATTTGGCTTTTTAATGATGACTCTTATCCAATGTTTGGAGCTGTAGAATCTTTAAACCTGGCTCGTGAAAAACTTAAGAATAAGAAGGTTGGTATGGTTAAAGTTAGTCGTGAAGTAGAAGGTAAAGCAGAAATATTATTTTGGAACGGGGTTAGGAAAACTAAATTTATCCCAATTTCTAACAAAATTTTAGAATCAGATTTAGTTACTTTTGATGGAAGTTTGATTTCAAAAAAGATGATTAAGGACATGGGAACTTGTAATCCGGATTATTTCATGGGAACCTATGAATTTGACTTCTGTTTAAGAGCAAAAGATAAAAATTATAAGATTTACACTTTACCTAATGGAACTATATTCGATTTAAAACTTGGTTCTGCTGGTGGTTCCCCGCCCTGGAGAACTTATTATAATACACGTAACCATTTAAACTTAGTGTTAAAAAGAAAGTCTCTAAAAGGAGTATTTCAGTGGATTATAAGAGAGAGTAAATATACTTATGGAATTATATTTTTTAAAGACAAAAAAATCAAAAGATTAAGTTTAAAATTTTTAGCTTCTTATCATGGAGCTTTTGGACTATTGGGTAAAACTATTTCTCCCACCGATTCGAGATGGATATAAATGTTATAATATATATGCTTTTTACCTAGATGATATTTGCAATAATGATTAAATGAAAAATAATTACATATAATTTACTGTTAGTGAACAATATTGACCCCAAAATATCCGTTGTTATTCCAGTCTACAACCGCTCAAAATCTCTAGAGTGCGCCGTTAAAAGTGTATTAAATCAATCATTTTCAAATTTCGAATTAATTCTGGTTGATGATTGTTCTTTAGATAATTCTTGGGAAATCATGAATTCATTTGAAGACCGAAGGGTTAGGTGTTTTCAATTAAAAACAAATTCAGGTGCATCAAAAGCTAGAAATTTTGGAATCCAGAAAAGTAATGCCGCTTACATTTCATTCTTGGATAGTGATGATTTTTATGAGCCTGATTTCTTGTTAGAAACTCTAAATGTATTGGAGCCAACTAGTGAAGAAATCGGTTTTATGTGGACAGGTGTTAGATATATTGAAAATGGATTAAAAAATGAATTTTCATGGTCTCCTAAATTATTAAAAACCCCATATCTCACTTTCTTAAATTCTTTACATATTGGTACTAATTCGGGCATTACGGTTAAAAGAAAAGTATTTGATCAATGTGGTAATTTTGATTCTAATCTTCCAGCAGCAGAGGATACAGAATTTTTCTTGAGGATTACTAAGATGTTTAACTTTACATCTACAAATAAAATACTGATTAATATTGAACGTGACGGGAAGGACAGACTTTCAAAAAATTTCGTAAAAATTGCTGAAGCTTATAATAAATTTTTAAAAAGTCATTTAGTCACAATAAATGATAATAGTTTATTAAAAACGAAATTTTATTATAAAATGATGTGGTTGAATTATCAAGCTAAAAATAAAAAATTAGCTAGATATTATTTTAAAAATATACCTAAATCCAAAATAGCAACTCCTAATAAATATTTTTTAATTTTTTTAATTTATGAGCTATTTTCCTTAGAATTAGCAACCAAAATGCATTTTAGATTAGCTGCTAAACCATGGCTTTTACATTAATAAATTATGCTAAAAGTGTTGTATATTATTGATACGTTGGAAACGGGAGGCGCAGAAAGGAGTTTGGTGGCTATAGCTTCAAAGTTTAAAGATGTTACTCCAATATTTATTCACATTTATCCAGGGAGTGACTTAAAAAATATACTTATAAATAATAACATTGAAGTTTATTATCTTCAAATCCCAGTAGGTTATAATTTCAAAGAAGCTTTAAATAAATTAATACCCTTGGTTCCAAAGATCAGGCCAGATATAATTCATACCACCCTTTTCAAGTCTGATATTATAGGTAGGAAGTTAAAGAAGCATTATAATGTAGCTTTAGTAAATAGTTTGGTCAATAATTCTTACATAAAACAACGATATAAAAACTTAGGTTTTATATCACAGTTAAAGTTATATTTATTTCAACAATATGATAATTATACATCTAATAATGTAGACCATCCCAGCTTATATGCTGCAACCAAGAAAATGAGCTGATGGCTTATACTTATAGTCATCTTTATGGTTTTAAAAGTAAGATTTATTAAAAGAGATTATAATTACAGTCCAGACATTTCCATTTCAAAAGGAGTGAAAGATTTTATTGAATGGTTTAAGGAATATTATAAAATAAATTGAAAGTATTTAGATGAATACATTAAAGTTAATTGGTAGAGATAAACAATTGTTTATATCTGATATGGAATCTAGTAAAGATGAATTAATAGAAATAGTTTCAAATTCATCTTTTTTAGTTTTAGGAGGGGCTGGATCTATTGGACAAGCAGTTACTAAGGAAATCTTTAAAAGAAATCCTAAAAAATTGCATGTTGTGGATATTAGTGAAAACAATATGGTTGAGCTTGTGAGAGATATCCGCAGTTCTTATGGATACATTGAGGGTGATTTTAAAACTTTCGCTCTAGACATTGGTTCACTTGAATATGAAGTTTTTATTAAATCCGATGGGAAGTATGATTATGTACTAAACCTTTCAGCATTAAAACATGTTCGCAGTGAAAAGGATCCTTTTACCTTAATGCGAATGATTGAGGTAAATATCTTCAATACAGATAAAACCTTGCTTCAATCCATTGAAAATGGAAGTAAAAAATATTTTTGTGTTTCTACAGATAAAGCTGCTAATCCTGTAAATATGATGGGAGCATCCAAACGGATTATGGAAATGTTTTTAATGCGCAGGAGTAAGGATATAAATATATCAACTGCCCGTTTCGCCAACGTTGCTTTTTCTGACGGCTCTTTATTGCATGGCTTTAACCAAAGGATACAGAAAAAGCAGCCTATAGTAGCCCCAAATGATGTGAAACGTTATTTCGTAACTCCGCAGGAGAGTGGAGAATTATGTTTAATGTCTTGTGTTTTTGGAGAAAACAGAGATGTGTTTTTTCCAAAATTGAGCGAGAAATTACATTTAATTTCTTTTGCTGATATTGCTGTTAAATATCTGGAACAGATGGGTTACGAGCCTTATCTTTGCCAAAATGAGGAGGAAGCGAGGGAATTGGTAAATATTCTACCTGATCAAAATAAATGGCCATGTTTATTTACTGGAAGTGATACTACCGGAGAAAAGGATTTTGAAGAATTCTTTACAGATAAGGAAATTTTGGACCTTGAAAGGTTTCAAAATTTAGGAATTATCAAAAATGAATTGAAATTGGAAAATGAACAACTCCAATTATTTGAAGAAACCATTACCAGACTCAGATCCTTTAAAAACTGGACCAAGGACGAAATTGTAGCTTTGTTCCATAAAATGATCCCTGATTTTGGACATAAAGAAACCGGGAAATATTTAGATTCAAAAATGTAAATTTAATTGGATTATTCAAAATATGACTGAAACTAAAAGGGGGCTTATTTTAATTGGTGGGGGTGGTCATTGTAAATCTGTTATTGATATTATTGAACTTGAAAATAAATATATTATAATTGGAATTCTTGATAAAAATATTCCTTTAGGAAATACTGTTTTAGGTTATCGCGTAATTGGAGAGGATAAAGATATAGAGAGGTTTTCTCAAAATATTAATATTGATTTTTTAATCACTATAGGTCAAATTAAAACAGTTAATCTAAGAATTTCAATAAATAAAATATTAACGGATAACAAGTGCAGATTAGCTACTGTTATATCGCCAAGAGCATATGTTTCATCCAATGCAGTGATAAAAAAAGGTTCGGTTATTCATCATGATGCTTTAATTAATGCAGAAGCTGAAATTGGAGAAAATTGTATAATTAATACAAAAGCTCTTATTGAGCATGGTGTTAAAATAGGGGATTTTTGCCATATCTCAACAGGAGTTGTTGTGAATGGGGATTCTAAAATTGGAGATAAATGTTTTATAGGTAGTAATGCTACAATATCGAATTCAATTACTATTAAAAAGAATATTATAGTAAGTGCAGGAAAATTTATCAAATATAGTATTTAAAAATTTTACCTAATTAATTATTAGTCAACTTAAAAAAAAATAATATGAGTTATAAAATCCCATTATTCAATTTGAATTATGACAAGACTGAAGAAGAGGCAGTTTTAGATGTGATTAAATCTAAATGGATATCCACTGGACCAAAATGTGAAGAGTTTGAGGATTTATTTTGTAAAGAATTTAATGTTAAACATGCTATAAGTTTAGCTAATTGTACAGTGGCACTGCATCTAGCTATGGATTTACTAAATATTGGAGATGGCGATGAAGTGATATGCCCATCATTGACTTTTGTTGCGACTGCCAATTCAATTAAATATACAGGGGCTAAACCAGTATTTGCTGATATTATTAGTGAAGAAAATTTAACCCTCGACCCAGTTCATGTTAGAAAGTTAATTAATAAAAACACAAAAGCAATTGTTGTAATGCATTACGCAGGATTTGCATGCGACATGGATGAGATTGTAGCTTTAGCCAAAGAATATAATTTGAAGATTATAGAGGACGCCTGCCATGGACCTTTATCAGAATATAATGGTCAAAAGCTTGGGACGATTGGAGATGTTGGATGTTTTAGTTTTTTTAGCAATAAAAATATGAGTACAGGTGAAGGTGGTATGCTTATAACAAATGACAGTGAATTGGCGAAAAAAGCAAAACTTTTAAGATCCCATGGAATGACAACCATGTCTTATAATAGAGCTAAAGGACATTCAACAGCTTATGATGTGGTAGCTTTAGGTTATAATTATCGTATGGATGATATTAGAGCATCGTTGGGTATTGTACAATTACAAAAGCTTAAAAAGGATTTGAATAAAAGAAAAGAAGTTAGAAAATATTATGAAAATAGCCTCAAATCCATCAATAATATTATAATTCCTTTTTATGATAACCCAAATTTTAGTTCAAACTACATTTTTCCAATTTTAATTTCTGAAGCTTCATCAAGAACTAGAGATGAAATTAGAAATTTGTTACATGAATCAGGAATTCAAACGAGTATTCATTACCCCCCTGTACATTTATTTGAGATTTATTATGATTCTCTAAATAATGATCTTAAAAAAACTGAATCAGTGTATAATAGATTAATTACTCTTCCAATGTTTGGTGAATTAACCAATCGTGATATAGACTATATAAGTGAAAAACTTGAAGGATATGTGTCATAATTCTGTAATTATTGTAGGTGGATTTCATGAAGTAATTGAACAAGTCGAACTATTAGACATAAATTTAATAGGCATAATTGATAATGATAAAAAAGGGGAGTACTACAAATATAAAATTTTGGGTACTGATCAAGATGCAAAAAACATTTTAGAACTTTACAATGAATATTCAATAATTATAACTCCTGATAATGGCAGATTGCGTGAAAAATTGTTCAATTATTATTCTCAATTTAATAATTCATTTTTCACAGTAATATCAAAATATGCTTTGGTGTCTAGTTACGCTAAAATAGGAATTGGGTCAATTATATGTCAAAACACACATATTTCTTCAGAATCATTTATTGGTAATTTTTGTAAAATAAATGTGGGTGCCAACATAATGCACAACTGTACTATTGGTGATTATTCTACAGTTGCTCCTAATGCAGTAATTTTAGGTAATGTTAAAATTGGTAATGGTTCCTATATTGGTGCTAATGCAACAATTTTACCTAATATAAAAATTGGTGATAATGTAATAGTTGGTGCTGGAGCTGTAGTTACAAAGAATATTAAAAATGATATAACTGTAATGGGTGTACCAGCTAAATAAATTAATATGAAAAATTGGAATGATTTTAAAATAGAACCTAGTGAAAGTATTAGAATTGCTTTGCAAAAAATGGACAAATTAAAATCTAAACTTTTAATTGTTTGTAATGACAATAAATTTCACTCCGTTCTTAGTATTGGTGACATACAAAGAGCTATTTTATCAAATGTAGCATTAAATAAACCTGTGGGATCTATATTAAGAGATAATATAATTATTGCCTCAGAAACAGATAGTGAAAAGGAAATTAAAGATTTAATGATTCAACATAGGATAGAAGCAATGCCTATAGTTGATTCTAAAAGTAATATTGTCGATGTTATTTTTTGGGATCAAATTTTTAAGGGAAAGGAGCAAATTCAAAATCAAATTTTAAATATTCCTGTAATTATTATGGCTGGTGGTGAGGGAACTCGCTTAAAACCAATTACCAATATTATACCAAAACCTTTAATTCCTATAGGGGATAAACCTATTGTAGAATGGATAATTGATTCATTTTATAGGGTAGGGGTCGAAAATTTTTATTTGACAGTAAATTACAAACAAGAAATGATTCGTAATTACTTTAATGGAATTGATTGTAATTATAAAATAAATTATTTTGTAGAAGACAAACCACTTGGTACAGCTGGTAGTCTGCAATTATTAAAAGGAAATATAAAAACTACATTTTTTGTAACCAATTGTGATATTTTAATAAAGGATGACTATTCAGAAATGTTAAAATATCATAAAACAAATGGAAATGAACTAACTGCAGTTAGTGCAGTTAAACATTTTGAAATTCCATATGGGACAATGGAGTTTGGTGATAATGGTATTTTAACAAAACTAAAGGAAAAGCCTGCGTTCAATATTTTCATAAATGCGGGAATGTATATACTTGAGCCACATCTTCTTGATGAGATACCTGAAAATGAATTTTTTCATATTACTACTTTAATAGAAAAAATCATGATGAGGAAAGGTAAAGTTGGAGTATTTCCAGTGAGTGAAGGATCTTGGATGGATATTGGACAATGGGATGAATATAATAAAACCTCTAAGAAAATGGGTTTTGAAGGTATCAATTTTTAAATTTTGTAATGAAAAAGAATGTGCTTGTTACTGGCATAGGTCAGTCAAACTATATATTGCAATTATATTCAAAAATTTCACCTGAATTAATAGAATATAATTTTAATACTTTCAACTTAAAAGAATTTGAAAATAAAGATGTTAAAAAGAATGCAGAATCTGTTTTTAAGAATAATTATCAATATCAGCCCAATCTCAAAAACATTCTGATTTTCTTGGGTGCTATACCTTCGGTAATTTTCAATAATTATTTTTGGAAAGATTTAAAAATATGTTTTGCTGAAAATGGATTTAATTTTATTAGGGTTGCTTTTTTTTTGATATTAAGGCATATTAAGGCATATTATTATGCAAAATATATAGATGAAAATACAAATACAGATATTATACATCTACATTTTCCTAAACACATATTTGCACTTTTTTTTAAATATTTAAAAAAAGAATATACTTTCATAATTACTTATTGGGGTTCAGATATTTTTAGAATAGATTCTTGGAGAGATCATGAAATTCAAAATTCAATATTAAAAAATGCTCACTTTATTACTTCTGCTACACAGGAAATGGAGTTTGCAATATTGACTAGATATGGTTTCCAACTTAAGAATAAAATAAGATATGCAAGGTTTATACATGATAATACATATTATGAAATTGCATCTAAACTCAATATGGATCCTTATTGGATTCCAAAATTCAAAACTTCTCTCAATATAAATAAAGACAAAATTGTTATTTTATTTGGACATAATGCTCATTGGGAAAACAACCATAAGAGTTTTTTGGAGTCTTTAAATAAACTCCCAAATGAAGTAGCTTCAAAATATCATATCATATTCCCACTAACATATGGAGATAAAACTGGAGTATATATAGAAGAACTTAGAAAAAAGGTAAAATTTTCACATTCTACATTTACTTTTTTAACCGATTTTTTGGATTGGGAAGATTTAGCAAAACTAAAAATTATTTCAAATATTTATATCCATTGTCCAACGACTGATGGTTTGAGCGCATTTCTAACAGAATTTTTCTACACTAATAATTTGGCAATTGTAGGTGATTGGCTTCCATATAAAACGTTTATTGATTTTAATATCAAATATCTCACCTTTAAAAATTTTAATGAATTAGAAAATATTTTAATGAATTTAGATCAGAGGATAATTGATTACAAGGAATTGATTAGTTCTAATAGAAAAATGGTTTCTGAAAATTTTGCAATAGATAAAATTTCCAATCAATGGGTTAAGATTTTTAAAGAATTAAATTAATGTCAACTCATATAACAAAAACTCGAACCGGTTTAATTTGGAGCTTTATCAATCAAGGGGGAGCTCAAGTTTTAAATTTAATAATTACCTTTATTCTGGCAAGATTATTATCTCCAGAAGAGTTTGGGACAATTGCCATGGTAACTGTTTTTACAGGTTTCGCTATAAGATTTGTAGATTTTGGATTTAGTGCCTCTTTAATTCAAAAAAAAGAAGTTTCCCAGAATGATATTAATACAGTATTCTTTTTTAACGTAATCTCAGGGATAGTCTTAACTATATTATTCTTTTTTCTTTCTCCTTTTATTGCAGAATTTTATCAGGTAGAGATTTTGAATGTGCTGACTAAGACACTTTCACTTATATTTATAATAACTGCCTTAACAGGCGTAAACAAAGCTTTAATAACAAAGGATATTAACTTTAAGTTGAGTTCAATTATCTTTTTAGTCGCTCTCATATTAAGTTCTGCTTTGGCAATATTTCTTGCCTACAAAGGGTTTGGAGTTTGGAGTATTTTAATAAAGCTTGTTTCACAAGAGTTATTTACTTCCATTTTATATTTTATTTATTATCCTGTCCGTCAAAAATTTAAATTAAATAAAGAATCATTTAACTCTATGTTTAAAATGGGAAGGAATGTTGCTGGAGACTCATTAATAAATTACTGGAGCAGAAACGCTGATAATCTAATGATTGGTAAAATGTTAAATAGCGGAGCATTAGGTATATATTCCAAGGCATATGCAGTAATGCTCCTTCCTTTAACTAATTTCTCCCGTGTTATTTCGAAAGTCATGTTTCCCTCATTTTCCTTAATTCAGGATAATCTTCCAGAAATTAAAAGGATATATCTTAACGCTACAAAAGTAATAGCATTTCTAACTTTTCCAATGATGGGAGGATTAGCAATACTTTCTGAGGAATTTGTTTTAACAGCTTTTGGTCCAAATTGGGTAGAGATGATACCATTAGTTAGTATTTTATCAGTCCTAGGAGCCTCTCAATCCATACTTAGTCTAAATGGCGTTATTTATAATTCCTTAGGAAAGTCTCATATAGCTTTTAGAGTTTCCTTAGTTTTTGGATTATTGAACGTAATCGGATTTTATATTGGAATTAAATTAAACGGTTTAATGGGTTTAGTATTAATATATGCAGCAATTGGTGTTATTGGAGCAATACCAAATTTTTATTTCGCGGGGCGTCTAATTAACGTTTCAATAATTGAAATGTTTAAAAATTTATCTAATTCTTTTTTTCTAACAGTATTTATGATGCTGATCGTTTATTTTCTAAAATTATATTTATTAAGTTTAGGTTTTTTACCTATTATTAATCTTATAACCCTTACATTTTTAGGAGCGCTATCATATATTTGTCTCGCAATAATTTTCAAAAGCCAAGAATATAAACTTGCGAAGAAAATGATTTTTAGAAAAAAAATGATGAATCCGATCTAAATTTGACTTTTAATAAGTGAAATAATTAATGATTAGTATATGAAACGAAACTCTTTAATTTCTGTAATAACACCAACATACAATAGAGCTCATTTAATTTCTAGGGCAATAAAAAGTGTGATCAACCAAACTTATACCAATTGGGAGTTATTAGTGGTTGATGATGCTTCAGAAGATAATACAGAAGAAGTTATAAAAAAATTTAGTGATAGTCGTATCAAGTTTATAAAGTGTAAATTAAATTTAGGAAATGCAGGAGCTAGGAATACTGGAATTAAAAATTCTATAGGTGAATACTTAGTTTTTCTGGATAGTGATGATGAAATGATGCCTGATTGTTTAGAAGAATTTTTTAAACTCATATTAAAAAAACCTAAAACAAAATTCGCTTTTGGAGATTATCAGGTATATAATACCTCAACTAATATTACAATAAAATCAATCTGGAAACCTGATCCTTCCAAGTCATTTTTGGAAGAGTTAAAAATTGGTACTGGATGTGGGATTATTGTTAAAAAAGCTGTTTTTAACGAGGTAGGATATTTTGATGAACGATTACGGATTGCTGTAGACACAGATTGGTTAATAAGATTAAACAAAGTAGTTAGTTTTGAATATATTCCAAAAATTTTAATGACCATTTATGCGCATAATGATGATAGGGTTAGGAATGATAAAACGGAATTAATAAAATCTTATAAAATTATTTCCAATAAGAATAGATACGAAATCCTTAATAATGAAGAACTTATTAAAAGGTTTTATTATAAAATTCAATGGTTACTCTACCATCAAAATTTGATAAAGGAAGGTAACAAATATGCAGGAAGAATACTTGGGAATAAGATTGTAATGGTAAAATCAATAGTTACATTTATAATTTTTAATTTTCTACCCTATAAAAAAGCTATTAGAATACATTTGAAATTAAGTGGAGGAAAAAAAATATAATATATGCAGGTTATAACATAAAACTAGTATAGGATAACAACGGAATCGTTAATATAATATAGTTTTTCATTAATTCTAAATCGATTTTTTTGAGAAATATAATTAAGGGTAATGAAGTATTAAAGGAATATTTAAAATCTATTTAATTTTCTTTTAACTCTATTGTTATATAGAGGTTAAAATTATAAATGATAATGTAAACGAAGGAATTTTAAATAAAGATGATGTTTATAATCCTATTAAATTGTTTTTGGTATTATAACTATTTTAAAACCAAAAACAATAGATTATGTATTTTAAAATAGTTAAAAAATTTCTTTCTAGATATACAAAAAGTTACCTTTCTGAATTATGAAAAAAGTATTATTTTTAATAGATACATTAGAAGTGGGCGGGGCTGAAACTAGTTTAGTAAACATAGCTATAAACTTTAATCATATTACACCGGTTTTTATCCATATTTATAAAGGTTCCAATTTAAAGAATTCTTTGATAAATAATGGTATTGAAGTCTATAGCTTAGATATTTCAAGAGGTTATCGATTCGATGAGGTGCTAAAAAGTTTACTTCCTTTAGTAAAAGTAATTAAACCAGATATTATACATACTACACTTTTTAAATCTGATATTATAGGAAGAAAATTAAAAAAGCATATTAATGTGCCTTTAGTAAATAGCCTAGTGAATAATTCATATATAAAAGAACGATATTCAAATTTGAATTATTTTAATAAGCTAAAGCTTTATTTAATTCAACTTTATGACAGTTATACTTGTAGAAATGTCGATTTATTTATATCCAATTCCAAAGCGATTCAAAATACTAATTCGTCAGCATTAAAAATTCCTTTAAATAAAATTCAGGTAGTTCATAGGGGAAGAGATATTAATGATTTTAAAGGTATTGGAATCGATAGAGTTCAAAAATTAAAAGATGAAATTGGGATTGCTAATCAAACAATCCTTCTAAATGTTAGTAGATTATTAGCCAGAAAAGGTCAGCTTGATTTATTGAAGGCATTTAAAACAGTTAGTGAAACTTATCCAGATTTGCTTTTATTAATTGCAGGTGAAGGTCAATTCAGAGATGTTTTGCAAGAATTTATTTCTAAAAATATTCTTGAAAAGAAAATAATACTTTTAGGAAATAGAGCTGATATTCCTGACCTTTTGGAACTTTCAGATTTATTTGTATTTCCTAGCTGGTATGAAGGGCTTCCTGGAGCTTTAATTGAAGCAATGATGGCAAAAACTCCAATATTAGCATCGAATATTCCTGAAAATCTGGAATGTTTATCTAAAGAAGAAGCCGTGATTTTTAAAACGGGTGTTGTAGAAGATTTAGAGGAAAAAATCATTTGGGCTTTGCAAAATCCAAATGAGATGATGGAAAAGGCCCAAAAGGCAAGAAAATCTGCAATTGAAAAATTTGAAATTTCTAAAATTTCAGAGCAATATGAAAAGGTTTATCTAGAGCTGATCAATTAAATGAATATTATCCACTTAATTCAAAAACCCCAAAATCGTGGAGCAGAGATGTTCACCTGTCAGCTATCAAATCATTTAATCGAATTAGGTCATCAAGTTAAAATCGTAGCTATTTTTAAGGGAAATGCTAATTTACCTTTTCAGGGGCAAATCCTTTCACTAAATGCTAATTCTAAAATTAGGTTTTTTGATATTGCGGCATGGAGAAAATTGAACAATATTGTAAAGGAATTCAAGCCGGATATCATCCAGGCAAATGCTGGAGATACTCTTAAATATGCCATTTTTTCAAAAAAGTACTTTGGTTGGAATACCCCTGTGATTTCAAGAAACGCGAGTGAGGTTGGTCGCTATTTAAATTCATATATTCAAAAAAAGCTAAATTCTTTTTTTTATAAAAATGTTGCGTATGTACTTTCAGTTTCCCAAGTTTCAGAAAAAGATATTTTAAATCATTTTCCATATTTAGAAGGAAATACTAAGGTTATACCCGTTGGATTAGAACCTTTATCAAAAATCAACGTAATCAGTCTTCAACCTGAGAATTATCAACATATAATTCATGTAGGAGGTTTTACCTTCGAAAAGAATCATTTCGGGCTTTTAAGAATCTTTCGATCGGTTTTAAAAAGTAAGTCGAATGTTCACCTTCATTTAATTGGTGACGGTCCTTTGAAGGCTGAAATTGAAAAAGAAGTGAAAAAGATGAATTTGACACAAAACATCACCTTTTACGGTTTTGTCAATAATCCGCTGTCTTATATTAAAGCTGCAAATGTATTGGTATTACCGAGCATAATTGAAGGTCTTCCGGGAGTATTGCTGGAAGCCATGATGTGCAAAACTCCGATTGTAGCATTTAATGTAGGTGGAATTTCAGAAATTGTGTCCTCCCAAACAGGTGAATTAATAGAGAAGGATGATGAGGAAAGCTTTATAAAAGTAATTCTAGAGACTCTTGAAAATCCAAATTTGGTACAAATGGAAGCTGCGCATATTATGGTACTTAGGGCGTATATGAATGAGAAGATTGCTAAGAGGTTTGTCAAAGTGTATGAGTCGTTAATTCACCCTATCCCCAAAAGTAGGAGTTAATGACACTTTTGTATCTGTGAAATTCCATACGGATCAGTCACTTCTTCACTTACTCACAATTAATAAATTTCTCTTAAATCCTTGCACCCATTTTATATTGCCTTAATTTTGCTATTAGATTTCAAATTAAATGCAAAAATTTAAAATTCTTCATATTATAAAATCACTAGGGCGCGGTGGTGCAGAAACTTTGCTGCCCGAGACTCTTAAGCTGCATAATTGCGAAAAGTTTGAATTTCATTATATTTATTTTCTTCCTTGGAAAAATCAAATGGTTGAAGCTATTGAAAATGAAGGAGGACATGTTACCTGCATTTCGGCCACTAATAATTTTAAATTATTACAGCATTATCCAGCAGTAATTAGTTATTGTAAGAAGCATTCTATTAATTTAATTCACTGCCATCTACCATGGTCTGGATTTTTAGGGAGAATAGTTTTTTCAAAAACTAAAATTCCATTGATTTATACCGAGCATAACATCCAAGAACGTTATCATATTCTTACAAAACTGCTTAATAAGTTAACCTTCAATAAACAGAGTATAGCTTTAGGAGTTTCAAAAGATGTTACTAGGTCTATTAAAGAAAACATTTCTCCATCTATACCTTTTCAAACTTTGCTTAACGGTGTAAATACTCAAAAATTCAAGAGAGATATTGTTAAGGGTAATAGTATAAGAGATAAATTTAAAATTCCTACCGATGCTATAGTAATTGGTAACATTGCTGTTTTTAGAGAACAAAAAAGTATTCCAGACTGGTTACATGCCTTTAAAATTATAAGTGATAGGGCAGATTATGTTTTTGGTATTTTAGTTGGAGCTGGACCCTTAGAAGACGAAATTAAGACACTCGTCAAGAATTTAGACTTAGAAAAAAAGGTTTTTCTTCCAGGTCTTCAAACCGATACCGTTTCCTATTTCTCTGCAATGGATATCTTTATGATGAGCTCTGCATTTGAAGGCTTACCAATTGCTTTACTAGAGGCAATGAGTATGAATTGTGCTATTGTTGCAACAAAAGCGGGAGGTGTAGTGGAAGTAATTCGAGAAAATGAAGATGGGATTCTTTGTGAGGTTGGCAATATAAAAGAACTGTCGAACGGGGCATTAAGGCTTATTCATATATCTGAAGATAGAAGGAATTTCCAGGAAGCCGCCAGATTGAGAGTGGAAACTGAATTTAGTCTTGAAAATATGGTAGAGAAACTGGAAGAATGTTATTTAGAGGTAATAAATGAAGTGACCCAGTAAAGAAGTTATGAAGTGAAAGAGTGAAAAAGTAACGAAGTGATGAAGTAACAAAGTGAAAGGGACTGTAAAAAATTTTTGAACATCCAGCGTCACACCATCACATCATCATATTTTAATAAGTCCCCAATTAACAAATTAACGTAACCATGATAATTAGAGAAGCTTCTGAAGAAGATATACCAGAAATTGTTAAGGTACTTAAATTGAGTTTAGGGGAACAGGATCTTCCTTTGTCTGAGTCTATTTGGAATTATAAACATGTTGAAAATCCTTTTGGTAGATCTTTGGTTTTCGTAGCGGAAGAAGATAATAATATTGTTGGAGTTAGAGCTTTTATGAGATGGCAATGGAAATTAGGGGATAAAATTTATCAGGCTTTTAGAGCCGTTGATACGGCAACTCATCCATCACATCAAGGGAAGGGTATTTTTAAGAAATTAACTCTAAAAGCGGTTGAAATTGCTAAAGAAAATGGAGATAATTTCATTTTTAATACTCCTAATGATCAGAGTAGACCGGGGTATTTGAAAATGGGATGGCAACAGGTAGACAAATTAAAGGTTGCTTTAAAGCCTGCGTACCATTCATTTTGGAAATTTATAGACGGAAAGACAGAATATTCTACAAACATTCAATGCAGTCTAATGCAGATCGATCAATTGTGTAATGATTGGAATGATAAATTTGTAAACCGTGAAACTTTAAAAACTCCAAAATCTGCAAAATTTCTCTCTTGGAGATATGAGAAAAATCCACTTCAGCAATATGAGATATATGCAAAAAACGGACTTTATATTGCGGCATATATTAAAATGAGGAAAGGATTAAAAGAACTTAGAATTTCAGAGTGTATTTATAATGAAAACTCCAAATCTGAAATCACCAAAATTGTTAAATCTTTTTCAATTAAATTTGGAGCTCATTTTATTTCCTATTCTCCAGAACTTTTGAAATTAAAATGGAATTTAGTTAGTTCGAATATTGGTCCCATTTTAACTCTGAAAAACCTTAATTTGGATGAAGAGGAAAAATTGCAGTTTAAAGAAATTAATAATTGGAGTTATTCTTTGGGGGATCTAGAATTATTTTGAGATGTTAGGAGTACTATTTTTAATCATTTTATTTTTTGGACTGAATCAAATATTTTATTCAGTCTTTCAAAAAAGGCATGCCTTTTTTGATAAGAAAAAAATGACATTATTATACCTCTATCATTTGGTTTTTTATGGGGTATATACTTGGTATGCTTATAATAACCCTTCAGATTCCAAGAATTATTTTAATGAGTTAGAGGTGCACACTGGTAGCTGGTTCGACCTATGGGGGACAGACACCACCTTTATTAATTTTTTATCCTATCCGTTCTATCAACTTGGATTTAATTATGACATGCTTATGGTTACATTCGCGTGGTTTGGATATTTAGGCTTTCTCTATGCTTATTTATTTATAAGGGAAAAAATTCCAATTAAGATTACAGTTTTTAAGAAATTAGATTTACTTACCTTAATTCTATTTTTCCCTAATATGCATTTTTGGACAGCATCTTTAGGAAAAGGTTCTGCTATCTTTTTAGGTTTAATGATGTTTACTTATGCCATAATTGCCCCTAAGGCAAGAATGAGATTATTAATTTTTGCATCTGCAGTTATTTTTTACATAAGACCACATGTTTTTATGTTTGTGGCGGTGGGTGCTATTTTAGGATATATGAGCGGGAAGGAGAAGATCCCTTTGTGGCAGAAGTTCATGGTTTTTGTGGTCATGATAGGTGCATTAGTACTATTACAAGATCAAATTTTGGGGGTTATGAACTTGCAAAACTCAGAAAATTTAATTGAAGATTTTGAAGCCGCTGCAGAAAAGAATTCAGAAGATTTAAGTACTGCCGGATCCGGTGTGGATATGTCATCTTATCCTTTACCCCTAAAATTATTTACGTTTTGGTTTAGACCATTGTTTATTGATGCTCCAAATATTTTGGGTCTTATAACTTCTGTAGAAAATCTCTTATATCTCTTATTGTTCTTTAAGATATGTAAGAAGGATTTTATAAAATTTATTAGAAAATCTCCAGCCTTGGTAAAAATGAGTTTGGTAATATTTTTTACTGCTTCCTTTGCTATGACCTTCGTAATGTCCAATTTAGGGATCATTATGCGTCAGAAGACAATGGTTATGTATTTTCTGTTCTTCGTGATTTATTATTATTTAGCTGAAAAAAAGTACGTGAAATTAATAGCTTTAAAGAAGAAAAGAGAAATATTAGAAGCTCAAAATAATGCTACCCTAAATACTGTTCAATAAAATTGTTTATGAAGAAGCCAGGATGTCTTGTTATCTCGTTAGATTTTGAACTGATTTGGGGAGTTTTTGATACGGTGGATATTGATGCTAAATCGCAATATTTTCTGAATACTAGAAAAGTGATTCCGGAGATCTTAGATTTGTTTTCAAAATCGAACATTCACGCTACTTGGGCTAGTGTGGGTATGCTTTTCAATAACGACTGGAAAAGTTGGGAGGATAATCAACCTTCAAAACTCCCCCATTATACCAACGTTAATTTATCTTCTTATAGCTATGGAAATACTATTAAAGAAGAAAAATATAATAGCCTTTGCTTTGCTCCTGAGCTTATAATGGCGATCTACAACAAAACAGGCCAGGAAATGGCAACTCATACCTACTCTCATTACTATTGTCTGGAAGATGGTCAAGAAAAAGAAGCTTTTAAACAAGATCTTAAAAAGGCTATTACTTTAGCCGCTGACATGGGAATAGATTTGAAATCTCTTGTTTTTCCTAGAAATCAATTAAGAGATGAATATCTGGAAATATGCTTTGAAATGGGAATTTTAAATGTTAGATCTAATCCAGATTCTTGGTACTGGAATGATACAAGTAAAAGTGGTCTAACTACCAAAATAGCAAGAACTGCAGATGCTTATATCAATCTAGGTAAGAAATCGTATCCGTTCTCAGATCTTAAACTTAAAAAAGGTTTGCCTTTAGAACAAAGGGCCAGTAGATTTCTGAGACCCATAGAATCTCAGTCTACCTTAAGAAATCTAAAATTAAAAAGAATTAAGAAAGAAATGACAGCTGCTGCAAAAAATGGAGAAGTTTATCATTTATGGTGGCATCCTCATAATTTTGGAGATCAACCAAAAGAAAGCCTTAAAGATTTATCTGAAATTATAAAACATTTTGAATTCTTAAGAACTAAATATGGTTTCCAATCTCTGAATATGTTGGAATTGGGTAAGGCTATTATTTAATGTTTCATTAGAATTTTACACGAACAACTTTAATTATCTTTGCAAGCTTAAAATAGTTTTTATGTGCGGAATTAACGGAGTCTTATTCAATGGAAAACATGAACCTGAAGCTATAAGCAAGGTGTTGTCTAAAATGAATATGGAAATTATTCACCGAGGGCCGGATCAAGATGGTTTTTTTGTAAAAGACTCAAATAACTATGCTGTTGGTTTTGCAATGAGGCGATTATCTATTATCGATCTTAGTACAGGAAAACAACCTATGTTTTCTGAAAATGGAAAGCTATGTATAGTCTTTAATGGAGAGATCTATAATTATCTTGTCCTAAAAGAAATTCTAAAATCGAAAGGGGCACAATTTCACACTACATCAGATACGGAGGTTATTCTTCGTCTTTATGAAAATTTTGGAACTGAGGCATTTGCCATGCTTGACGGAATGTTTGCTTTTAGCATTTATGATGAGGAAAAGGATAAAATCTTTATAGCCAGAGATTATTTTGGTGAAAAGCCTTTATATTATACTAAAAACGATGGCAATATAATTTGGGGATCTGAACTGAAATCGATTATAACTGTTATTGGAAAAAAGCCCGAAATTTCAAAGCAAGGTTTAAATTTATATTTTCAACTTACCTATATCCCTGCTCCTTACACCATATATAGTAACATTCATAAACTGGAAGCCAATCATTATTTGGAGATCAATTGTAATGATCAATCTTACAATATTGCTGAAATAGATCAAAACTTTAAAAAGAATGTTGATCCTAATATCTCTTTTGAAGAAGCAAAAACTTTAACCCATACCCTTGTTAATGAAAGTGTTTCCTCCAGATCAATTTCAGATGTGCCATTAGGTACCTTTTTATCGGGTGGAGTAGATTCATCTATAGTATCTCTTGCGCTTTCTAAGCAAATCAATTCCAAGATAGACACCTTTTCTGTAGGATTTGATAAGAAATCTTTTGATGAATCTGATAAAGCGAGAACTGTTGCGAAAATTATAAATAGTAATCATCATGAGTTTATTATTTCTGTAGAAGATCTAAAAAGCAATATAGACGATATACTTTTAAATTTTGACGAACCTTTTGCTGACTCCTCTTCGTTGCCAACCTATTTAGTGGCTCATAAGACCAGACAACACGTAAAAGTAGCTTTAACCGGAGATGGAGGAGATGAAGTTTTTGGAGGATATAACAAATACTACATGGGTAAATTGAATGCTAAATATGCATCAATAATACCACGTGGCGCACACGCTACCTTAAAAAACATCTTAAATCCAGTATTATCAACAAAAGATGATAAGCGCGGAAAACGTTTTAAGGTAAAAAAGTTGTTGAATGCAATTAATTATGATGATGAATTCTATTATAACATTATTTCATTAGCATATCAAAATAGTGAAGTAGCGGCCATTCTGAAAAAGCAGGCTTATTTAAACGATTCACTACAGTACTTCAAAAATAAAATAGGTAAGAACAACAATACATTAACCGATTTCAGGAATATCGATAAAATTATAAGTTTGGAAGGTGATATGTTGGTGAAAGTAGACAGAACCAGTATGCTTACTTCATTAGAAAGTCGTGCTCCATTCTTGAATAAAGAAATTTGGAACTTTACATCTCAATTACCTGAAGATTATTTAATGAAAGGTTGGAATAAGAAATACCTATTAAAAGATTCGTTTAAACAATATTTCCCAGATCAATTTCTGGATAAGTCCAAAAAAGGTTTTGGAGTTCCTGTTGGAGATTGGTTACGAGGATATCTTTCTAAAGAACTTAACTCATATATAGAAACTGAATTTTTGGTTAAACAAGATATATTTAATGTATCTGAAATTTCAGAAATAGTAGAGAAACACCTTTCGGGTAAAGAAGATAATACTTTTAAAGTTTGGACTTTCTTTTGCTTTCAAAAATGGTATAAACAGACTTATGAAAGTATTTCCTTAGGTAGCTTAATTTAAGATTTCCTAATTATAGGTAAGAAATCCCCACTTTTGTGGGTATTTTTTGTTCGTTATTCCTTTATCAGTTATACATTTTCAAGAAAAATTTAATGCCTCTAATTTCGAGAAAGCTTAAGTTGCTGTATTACAGCTATTATTTGTTCAAGTACTATTTTGGAATTAGTAAGTATATACTTTGGCTTTTAAGTTGCATATCAAGTATCACAAATAATGATTATGCAATTTGAAACTGAACTTATATTAGATATGATTGGTGCCCTTTTTATGGTTCCTTTTCTTTATTTATTAAATCAATTAATTTTTAAAAGACTTCAAAAAAAGCATTCGTTCTTCAATAAGAAATTGATGAATAGATTGTTCTGTTATCATATGTTTTTTGGAATTTTATATTACGCTTACGCATTTCTTAATCCATCAGATTCTCATAAGTATTTCCTTTGGCCGCAAAATGACAGTAAAAGTTGGGTCGATTTTTTTGGAACAGAAACCACCTTCGTTAATTTCATCTCTTATCCATTTATTAATGGTTTAGGGTTTAGCTATGAAATGATGATGATATTGTATGCTTGGTTTGGGTTTGTTGGTTTTGTTTATGCATACCTCTTTTTTAAAGAGAGTATTGCATTAGAGGTTAAAGTTTTTAAACATGTAGATCTTCTAACCTTAATTTTATTTCTTCCAAATATGCATTTCTGGACTGCATCTATGGGGAAAGGAGCTATCATTTTTTTAGGATTAATGCTTTTTGCCTATTCAATAAAAGAACCTAAAAAGAGAATTGCTGGTTTGTTATTAGGCTCTTTTTTAATATTTTACATTAGGCCTCATGTATTTCTTTTATTAACTATAGGTGGTTTAGGTGGATTTTTAATGGGGAAGGATAGTGTTTCCTGGAAGAAAAAAGGATTGATTTGTTTAACGCTAATTGCAGGGCTTTTTCTTATTCAAGATAAGATCTTAGCAGTGGTACACTTAAATAATTCAACTGATCTACTTGGGGACTTTATAAAATTCGCTTCAAAAAGATCTAATGACCTAAATAATGCAGGGTCTGGGGTAAATATGGCTGGATACTCACTTCCTGAGAAATTTTTCACCTTTTGGTTTAGACCTCTGTTCTTTGATTCTCCAAGCATTTTGGGAATAATTGTATCTGCAGAAAATTTAGTGTATTTACTTCTATTTTTAAAAATTGTAAAGATCGATTTTCTGAAATTTTTGAAAAATGCTCCCGTAAATGTTAGAATCAGTTTGGTATTATTTTTAATAACCTCTTTTGCAATGACCTTTGTAATGTCTAACTTGGGAATTATAATTAGGCAAAAATCAATGGTCATGTATTTCCTTTTCTTCGTTATCTATTATTATCTTGCTCATGAAAAAACTTTGTCCATTAATTTGAATTTAAAACTTTCAAATACAGTTAATCTGGCAAAGGCAGCTTAAAGTCCTTATGGAAAAATCTACATATTTAATAGGTGAAATTGGGCAGAATCATAATGGTTCTGTAGAATTGGCTAAGTTGATTGTAGATGTAGCGGCACGACCTATAGACGATGTTCTTTTTGATAACCAATTAAAGAGCATGGACGCTATTAAACTTACTAAGCGAGATCTCAATTATGAACTTTCTAAGACAGCTTTAGCCAAACCATATGATAGCATTCATTCATTCGGGAAGACTTATGGTGAGCACAGGCAAGCATTAGAACTCTCTTATGAAGAACATTTAGAGATTTATAATTATGCTAAAAGCAAAAATTTGGAAGTCGTAGAAACACTCTGTGCTCCCAGTTGCCTAAATATATTAAAATATTTTACTCCAGATAAATTAAAGGTGGCTTCTCGAGATCTTACTAATTTACCACTTTTAGAAGCTTTAGCTCAATCTAAAATTCCCATAATTCTTTCCACCGGAATGGGAGGTCAAGAAGAGTTGAATGCAGCTTTGGATGTGATTTCTAGACATCACGAAAACATATCTATTCTTCATTGTGTTTCAGAATATCCCACAAATCCAGTTCATGTAAATTTAAGATCTATCCCATATTTAAAGGAGCAATATCCTAATTACAAGATAGGTTATTCAGATCATACTATTGGCATTTCAACTCCTATTGCAGCTGTTGCCATGGGAGCAAATATTATTGAGAAGCATTTAACATTAGATCGGAAAATGAAAGGTACAGATCAAGCCGGTTCGTTAGGGATTGACGGTTGTTGGAGAATGATCCGGGATATTAGATTGTTAGAATTATCTATGGGCCAAGAAGATATTTTTGTTGAACCAGCTGTGAAAGAGACAAAAATTAAGTTAGAAAGATCTTTAGCTGTAAATAAGAATATTCCTTTAGGATCAACGATAAATGAATCTGACTTGCATTTACTTTCTCCTGGTGATGGATATAAATGGTTAGATAAAGACCTCATTATTGGTAAGAAAGCTTTAGTTCTAATTGAAAAAGACGAGTTGATTTATCCGAATATGATTTCTAAGTAAATTAAATTCAGACTTTAATTTTTCTAATGTATTTGTCAAATCTTATTACTTTGATTAATTTATCTTTAGCCTATGAAATCTATAGAAAATAATAAAATGAAAATTTCCACTTTGTCTTCTTCAGAGGAAATGAAAAATCGGACAGAAATGTTAGTTCTTCATGATCAAAATCCTATTCCAGAAGATGAGAAAATTAATAATACCTCCCTATTTCTTAAAAGGCAAGAATTATCTAAAATATTATTTTTTAATGAGCTCTATCAAAAAGTTATAAAAGTTCATGGAATAATAATAGAATTTGGGTGCCGTTGGGGTCAAAATTTGGTAACCTTAAATAATCTTCGGGGAATTCATGAACCTTATAATTATAATAGAAAAATTTTAGGCTTTGATACATTTGCAGGTTTTAATAAAACTCATGATAACGATGGAAATAATGATATTATAGCAGATGGCAATTTTAATGTTACTAAAGGTTATGAAGATTATTTAATGAAACTGCTCAAGAATCATGAGACAGAATCTCCTCTAAATCATATTTCTAAAAATATACTGATTAAAGGGGACGCTGGGGAAGAATTGCAGAAGTATCTTCAAAATAATCCTCAAACACTAATCGCATTTGCATGGTTTGATTTTGATCTCTATCAGCCTACATTAGAATGTTTAAGGCTCATTAAACCATATATTACTAAAGGCACAATTATAGGCTTTGATGAATTAAATGATCCCAAGTTTCCAGGAGAAACTCGGGCACTTTCTGAAGTTTTTGATTTGAAGGATTTAAACATAACAAGGAATAAATTTTCTGGAATGCAGTCTTATATTGAATTTAATTAAATATGGAGAAAAATATTAAATTATTGGTCTCAGATATTGATGGGGTTTGGACAGATGGCTCTTATTATTATAATACTAATGGAGACTCTTTTCGGAAATTTAATACTAAAGATAGTTTTGGTGTTGCTCTATCCAAATTAGTTAATCTGCCTATTTTAATTATATCTGGTGAAGATAATGAGATGGTGAGATCTAGGATGACCAAGCTTAAAATTGAAAATTATAAACTTGGCGTGTCAAATAAATTAAAAGTTTTGATTGATCACTGTGCCAAATTAAAAATTGATCTTTCCGAAGTTGCTTATTTAGGTGATGATATGAATGATTATAATATGTTAAATAAAGTTGGATTTTTTGTCTGTCCCTCTGATGCCTATTTAAGAGTTAAGAATAAAGCTGATATTATTTTAGAAACTCCAGGTGGGCAAGGAGCTTTTAGAGAATTTGTGGAAAATATTTTGAATAGTAAAGGTTTGCTAGACCAAGCTTATGAATTATACATAAATAATTAATGGCCAAACTTGCCATAATAATTCAGGCAAGAATGTCTAGTTCAAGACTTCCAAAAAAAAGCTTGCGTCTTATTGGCGAGAAACCATTAATATTCTATGTTATTGAGAGGTTGCGGGTATTAAAATTACCAATAATTGTTGCAACCAGTAAAGATAGCTCGGATGATATATTGGTAGAATATTTAAAAAATCTGGAAGATATTTCGATATTTAGAGGTGATATCAAAAATGTGTTAAATCGTTATATTGCTGCTGCTGAGAAATTTGGTGTAGAAAAGATAATTCGTGTAACTGCAGATAATCCCTTAGTTGATATAATCGCACTAAACAATTCGTTGAGCTTATTTCAAGAATACGATTATCTGGATGGCATTTATCAAAATGGCTTTATTAAAGGTACTGGATTTGAATTGGTTAGCTTAAATGAATTGAAATCTATTAGATCTAACAAGCCGCATCATTTGGAACACGTAACTGCAGCTCTTAGAGAAAACGCATCTAAGCCTAGGTATAAAAAAATACAGGCGCCTCATTATCATCAGTTTATCAATAAAATTGTATTAACCTGCGATTATGTGGAAGATTTAGAATTACTAAAAATAATATTTGCAACTTATAACTACGAATTGTCTGTAACAATTCCAGAAATTATTGAATTATATAAAAGTAAACCTGAAATATTTGTAAAAAATTCATTATTACATCTATGAAAACATTTTTTCTATATTACTAAATGGGATAATAACGACCTTTAAACTCAATAAGCTTCTTAGGGACAGAATTGTGATCTATATACAGTTAATTATAATTGAAAACGATGTTCCTTTAACACCCAAAGAGGTTAAAGAAGAAGTGCTTTTTTTTATCTATAAAAACTTCAATAATATAATCATGGGATGTGTGGGCTATTATTTTTCAAGAATTTGGTAAGAAACCAATAACTTGGTTCTTACTTTATTGATAGCCATAGCTATAAAATAAGATGGATTAGTCCACCTACCTTTTAAAAATTTTGAATATTTATTTATCATATTTGGATTCTCACTTAGAAGCCTTTGGTACATATTTGCTTTGGCTGCCCGAACGTATAAATGATCTTTCACGCCGGTTTTTTCAGAAATATTCTTTTCAATTAAATTCCAGCTTTGCACATAACTTTGAATGCCTGCGTCTTCCATTATTTGCTTAGTCATTCGGTTTCCCGCACCTGTTCTATAAACTGCAAAGGTATTATTACAGAATTTTATTTTTGAACAGTTTAAAATCACTCTTGAAAAATATTCTCCATCATCATTAACTGTTAAGTTTTCATTCCACTTTCCTGCTTTATCAATTATCAGTGAAGGAATTAAATAAACGTGTAATGGTAAATAGGAAAAGTTAATTGCAAAAATTTTGAATAAATTCAGAGGATTTTTAAAGGTTCTGAAGGTGCTATATCCATAGAAAATCCTTGGTTTTTCCCATATTGGTCTCATAATTCCATATCCGCAAGTTCCGATTGTGGTCAAGTTTTCATTTTTTAGAAGCTTAATTTGAACTTCGAATTTATTGGTTGCGATGAAATCATCTGAATCTAAAAATTGAATATAATCTCCTGTTACATTTTCTAACCCAATATTTCTGCAGGTAGCTGCTCCTTTATTCCTTGATGAGGGTCTTCTAATATATTTAATTCTATTATCTATAGATATTATTTCTTTAATTATCCTTTCGGTATGATCTGTAGATCCGTCATCAATTACAATACATTCCCAATTAGAATAGGTCTGCATTAAAACAGAATTTAATGCATCTTTTATTATGTGCGCCCGGTTATAGGTGGGTATTATTACCGAAATTTTGTAATTCATTATTTTTATTATATCGAAAAAATATCAGTTCAGAAATAAATTGAATTTAAGAGTCATGAATGAACTTAATAGGAATGGGGATTAATCCAGCTAATAAATTTATGATGCTTCCTAAATAAACGATTATTTTAAAGTGTTTTTAACATAATTTGGAATATTCTATTAGAATTTTGTAAACCCATTGTTCAGAGCGAATAAAGATATTTTTATTTGTTGTGTAGCAAATATAATTACAAATGACATAATGGTTTTTTGGTCTTATTTTATTTTCTACCACAGATTTAAGTATCATATTTGATTGAATAACCGTCAATTAAAAATCACTAGATATATTATTTTGGTAATGACCTAGGTATTTTATTTCTCTAGCATGTTTCTAGCCACAAATAAATTACTTAAAAAAGTTCTTTAATATAGTTAAGTAGATTTAATATTTATCTAGCAGAGTATAGCCGCATGTAGTAATTTTGTTTTTGAAGGATACTTTTTGCATATGGATTTAAGTTATTCATTTTATTGTAGTTTTAATTTAATTTTTTATAATACTTCGAGAATATGTAAAACCTAATCTTAAACTAAAATTTAGCCTTGACACCGAAGCTTTGGGTATTTAATTAGTAATTTTGAAAGTAATTACAAAGCATCTATGGATTATAAAAAATTCCTAAAGAATTATTTCCACTACCTATCCTATTTCTATGGATATTTAAGATATCGAATTTTTATAGCTTTTGGTATTAGTTTGCTGGTAGGGCTTTTAGACGGGATTGGATTAGCATTATTTATACCCCTCTTTAAATTGATCACTGCCGAGTCTAATGCTGCAGAAGTTGGGACTAACGAAGATTTTATAAGTAATATAGTAATCAACCAACTAGGTATTACTCCCAATCTCACTAATATTTTTTTATTGATTTTTGTGTTTTTTAGCTTAAAAGGGCTTTCTAAGTTTATTGAAACCTTTATCAGGATAATTTATCAACAATATTTTATACGCAAAATAAGAATTTCTAATATAGATTTACTTAGCTGCTACGATTTTCAGAAATTCCTTAAAACCAATGCCGGTCGAATACAAAACACTTTTAGCGGGGAGGTAAATCGAGTGAATGTTGCATATAATTATTATTTTAAATCAGTTCAATTTGGAGTTCTGGTTTTAGTTTATGTGTCCTTAGCCTTGGGTTCCGACTGGAAATTCACCCTTTTTACAGTAGTTGGAGGAATATTTATAAATTTTAGCTATAAAGTACTTTATAAGCGAACTAAATATTTTTCAAAAAAGCTCACAATTCAATCTCATATTTTTCAAAATTTACTGGTTCAAAAAATTCATCTTTTTAAGTATCTGAAAGCAACCGGATTAAATGATCTGTATGGGGAAAAATTGAAAACTAATATAACCGAAATTGAAGGTATTCAAAGGAAAATGGGGATGGTAGATGCTTTGCTGGGTGCCATTCGCGAACCGCTTACTATTTTGGTTGTATTCGGAGCTATTTTCTTAAATATGTATTTTTTTGATGAAGTGGTGGGAAGTATTCTGTTAAGTCTAATTTTGCTTTACAGAGGAATAACTTTCTTTATGGCGATGCAGGAACAATGGAATTTATTTTTAGGGGTTTCTGGCAGTCTTGAAAATATGCAGTCTTTTACCCAAGAGTTGAAGCTTGGCCGAGAACGAAACGGAACAGAAATATTTAAGGGATTTAAAGAAAAACTGCAATTTAAAGATCTTAGTTTTGAATTTGATTCGGAACAAAAAGTGCTTCGAAATATAAATCTCAACATTTACAAGAATGAAACCCTTGCAATAGTAGGGGAAAGTGGAGCTGGAAAATCTACTTTTTTGAATATTATTTCCGGATTATTACTACCGGGATCAGGAAAATATCTGATAGATGAGACATCAATTGAGCATTTAGATTTGTACAGTTTTAAAAAACATATTGGATACATTGTACAGGATGCCACAATTTTTAATGATACTATTTATAACAATATTAGTTTTTGGGCTCCAAAAACTCCTGAAAATTATGCTAGATTTTTAAAAGCCATAGAAAAGGCTGCAATTTTAGATTATATTATGAATTTGCCTAAAAAGGAAGACAGTTTATTGGGTTTCAATGGTATAAATATCAGTGGAGGCCAAAAACAAAGGCTTTCTATTGCCAGGGAATTATATAAAGAAGTGGATTTCTTGTTAATGGATGAAGCTACTTCAGCCTTGGACGGGGAAACCGAATCGCTTATTCAGCAAAACATCAATCTTTTAAAAGGTCAGTTCACAATTATTATCATCGCTCATCGGTTGGCGACTATTAAAAATGCAGATAGGATTATCTTGATGAAAAATGGTACTATTAATGCAATCGGTAATTTTGAGAAATTGATGGAAACTTCAGAAGAATTCCGTGAAATGGTACTACTTCAAAACTTATAAATTCGATAATTATTAACAATTAATGAATATATTAATAGCTTCGGTATTCAGTATAGACAGTTATTCCCGTGGTATCATGCCCGATGTGCTGCAAAGCCAACTAGAAAAACATCCAGATGCTACTATCTACTACCTAAGCTGTTCCAATACATTCGACGTTTGCTATTTCAATATTAATAAAGAGGCAGATGTTTGTTATAGATGTAAGGAAGGTGTTTCTAATACTTTAAAGCTAATTGATGGTAATTTTTTAAATATAAAATTATCCGATTTAATAACAAGTGAGGATAGAAGAATTGCAGACGAGTTTTTTTACAATAATTCGAAAATGGATTATGATCTTGTTTATGATACTTTTGAAGTAGGTGCAGCAACCTTGTCTACATATATTTCAAGAACTCGTGATAGAGACTTGATACATGTTGAGCAGGATTTTGTAAAAGAATTGGCGTATAATGCTTTAACAATTTACCTAGGCGTTAAAAGGTATTTAGTTGAAAAAAATATAGATGTTGTTTATAATTTCAATGGTAGGCAAGATTATGTTAGAGCTATATTAAGGGCAACACTTGCAAATGGTTTAGATTGTATAAATATAGAGAGAGCTAGATTAGGAGGTTTTGTAGAGACATATAAAAATATATTGCCCCATAATATTCCTAATAAATGGGAATTAGTTCAAAAATGTTGGGATAATTCAAATCTTAGTAAGCAGGAAAAAATAAGGATTGGTTCAGAATTTTTTGAAAGACAAAGATCTGGAGAGAGTATAATTTTCCCATCATATACAAGAGAGATGAAGAAGGGATCTCTTCCAAATATAGTTTTCAATGGAAATGAAAATATTGTTCTCTTTAATAGTTCTGATGATGAATTTGCTGCATTAGGAAAGGAATATGATAATCCTTATTTTAAAGATCAAATAGAAGCATTGCAGGCTTTAACGGATCACGTAGGAAATTCGCTTCCTTCTCATAATTTAATAATAAGGATGCATCCTAATCTAAAAGGGGTGGCACATAAATTTGTAACAAAAATATTAGAGTTGAATAAGAAATACCCTAATATCGTTGTAATTGCTCCAGAAAGTCCAACAGATAGTTATGAGTTGATAGGTGTTGCAGATAAGGTTATAAGTTTTGGGTCCACTACAGGTCTAGAGGCAAATTTTCAAGGAAAGCCAGTAATATTATTAGGAAAAGGACTTTACTACTATTCCAACGTTGCCTATATTCCGAAAGATTGGTCCGAAATTCAGCAATTACTAAAGACGGATTTAGAAGCAAAACCGAAAGAGGATACTATAAAATTTGGGTTCTATTTTTTGATGGGAGGGACGAAAACTAAGTACTATTTTGAAGATAAATCGGGTAATGGAATATTCTTTAAAAAGGTAAGAATTCATTACTACACTTTTACACAGAGATTTAAATCCAAATTGATTCAAATTGCATATAAGTTTTTTAAATTAAGAATTAAGCTTTAAAGGGATGAAAAATTACAAATTTGCTGCCTTTGTAATGACCTATGAGCGTTCAGCTATTATTTTGGATACTTTAAAAAAACTACAATCTCAAACATTTCCCCCAGAGGTAATTTTGATCGTTGATAACAGTACTTCCTATCTAACTAAAAATCTTTTTCAAGATCAAGCATTTCAGGATGTAATATATTATCATGTTGGCTACAATAGCGGACCCGCCGGAGCTGCATATTACGGACTCAAAGAATTAACTCGATTAGGCTATAAATGGATCTACTGGGGAGATGATGATAATCCTCCCAGAGATACGTTTGTTATTGAGGATTTATTTATGGGAATTGCAAAATTAACTCAGAGTAATTTTAAATTGGGAATAATAGGTGAAAAAGGCGGTATATTTAATACCAAGACTGGGAGAATTAGATCCTTATCAAATTCTGAGCTTCAGAAAAATAAATATATAGAAGTAGATTCAATACCCGGCGGGCATAGCATGATTGTGAATTCTCAAGTAATTAAAGATGGTATACTTCCGGATCCGGAATTGTTTTTTGGATTTGAAGAATTCGACTTTTGCTTGAAAGTGCAAAAGGCAGGTTATAAATTATTTGTTGATGCAGAAAAATGGTATAAAATTAGGGAATTAGCGAGTAATACTGTTATTGATTATCAATGGAAACATACTAATTTAGGGGTTGATGCTTTAATAAGAAGAGAGTATTATAGCACAAGAAATCTTTTAAGAATCTTTTATAAACATCATTTATATTACTCATTTGTAATTCATGTTACTAAATCTTTGGGTAAAATGATATATGGATTAAAATTTGGTAGTAAATATGGATCGAAAATGTTCAAATTACAGAGGTTTGCATTACGTGATTTTATAAAAAATCAATATGGTGAACTTAAAGAGTCATTTTAATTGTAGATTCCTTTTAAATGAATACTAAATGCTGAACGAAAACGCGACAGATTTAAAATTATTAGATTGTACACTACGAGATGGTGGATATTATACTAATTGGGACTTTGAGGCCAATTTAGTCGATGAATATTTTAAGGAAATAAATCAGCTTCCTATAGATTATGTAGAGATTGGATATAGATCTAAGAGGAGTAGTTCGTACGAAGGTGCTTATTATTATTTACCAGATTTTATTTTAAAAGAATGTCATGAAAAATGCAATAAGAAATTAGCAATAATTCTGAACGAGAAGGAAGTTCAAATTGAGGATCTAAAATCGTTTCTTAAACCATGTAAGGGAATAATTTCTCTGGTAAGAATCGCGGTAGACCCAGTTAATTTAGAAAGAGCTTTTAAACTTTCTGAAGAAATTAAAAAGCTAGGTTTTAAAATAGGATTTAATTTGATGTATGCTTCAAAATGGGAAAGTTACTCCTTATATAACCATGATCTTAGTCGTATTAATGATGTTGCCGATTATTTCTACGTTGTAGATAGTTTTGGAGGCTTATATCCCCTAGATGTTGAGAATATTTTCACAGAAATAAAGAAGTTTATTACTATACCAATAGGATTTCATGGACATAATAATTTGGAATTAGCTCTTATTAATAGTTTAACTGCAATTAAAAACGGAGCTCAAATTGTTGATAGTACTATTTTAGGTATGGGGAGAGGAGCAGGAAATTTAAAAACAGAATTAATTTTAACCCTCTTAAATAAACAAAATAATTTACCAGTTAATTTTGATGCACTTTTCAATTTAAGTAAATCATTCCAGCATTTGAAAGAAAAATATAATTGGGGAACAAATTTGCCTTATATGATTTCTGGTGCTTTCTCAATGCCACAAGATACTGTGATTTCTAAAATTAAGAAAAGATATTATTCACTCAATTCAATTATTAACGAGAATGTAAATACGGAGCAAAATACTATTTCTTACCTACAAGATTTTCCTATTTTCAAGCCAAGTAAAAATTTTAAATCTGTTATAATTGTTGGTGGTGGGGGATCTCCATTAAAGCATAAAAAAGCTCATCAGGAATTCTTGAAGCAAAATCCAGATATTGCAATAGTTTTTGTGAGTTCAAAGAATATCCATGTGTTTTCAAATATAGCCAATTATCAATTTCACTGTTTAATTGGGAAAGAAGGGCAAAGGCTAGAGAAAATGACTAGTTTGGAAGAGTTCTCAAATAAAACCTTTATTATTCCTCCAATTAGTACTTCTTTAGAAAGTTATGTACCTATGGAGATTAAAGGTTATACTCAGGTGTTGGAATCATTAGAATTTGATAATAACTTAGCTCAATCTGCTACAGCAATTGCTTTTCAAATTGCTTTTGATTTGAAAGTGGAAAAAGTTTTTTTAACTGGGTATGATGGTTACTCTGAGAATATACAAAAAGAAGAGCTGGAATTATTTGAGGAGAACCAGATAATTTTTGACTACACAATAAATAGAGGAGTTAGCCTATATTCGCTTACTCCAACACAATATAAAATAGCTTCTAAAGCTATTCATTCATTAATATAATATGTCTATATCTCTATTTTTACCAGTTAGGAGAGGAAGTGAACGTGTAAAGAATAAAAATACCCGTTCTTTTGCGAATTTCGAGAATGGAATTTTTGAATTGAAATTAAGCCAATTAGAAAATTTAGATTCTGTAGATGAGGTTATTATTTCAAGTAATGATTCTAGATGTATGGAAATTGCAGAAACTTACAAGAATAGAATTAAAAATTTGGTTATTGATGAGCGACCGGATCATTTAGGATCTTCTACGACTAAATTGAAGGATTTGATTTTGCATGTTGGTCACCTTAGTTCATGTGAGAATATATTATGGACACATGTAACAAATCCGTTATTCACTGAACAAAATTATAAGAATGCGATAGATGTATATCTCCATCAGAAGAAAAACGGTTTTGATTCATTGGTCTCTGGTTATATAATTAAAGAATTCTTGCTAGATAAAGAGACTAATAAAATTATAAATAACACAACCAATCTTAAATGGCCACGTACGCAAGATTTGACGGATCTGTTCGCTATTAATAATGGAGTATTCATAGCAAAGAGAGAAAGATATTTGCTGGGAGAGCGATTGGGTGTCAAACCTTTTTATCTAGAAAACGATAAAATATCGTCTCTAGATATAGATTATGAAGATGATTTTTTAATTGCAGAAGCAGTATATGAAAAACTTGAAAAATAGAAAGGCCATTTTCTGGGATTTTGATGGAGTAATTATTGATTCTATGCCAATAAGAGAGAGAGGTTTTAGAGAAGTACTCTCTAGTTATCCCAAAGCTGAAGTGGATAAATTAATTGATTTTCATACTAAAAATGCTGGTCTTTCTAGGTATGTCAAATTTGAGTATTTTTTCAAGAATATTAGATCCGAATCCAATACAGAAATAAAGCAAGCTGAATTTGCAAAACAATTTTCTGATATTATGAAGGAATTACTTGTAAATGAGGATCTTTTGATTATTGAAGTCATGAATTTCATCAAGAATAATCCACAAATAAAGATGCATATTGTTTCCGGATCTGATGAGGTAGAATTAAACTATCTATGCGAAAAATTGGATATTCAAAATTTATTCAAATCTATTGAAGGCTCACCTACACCTAAAGTAGATCTGGTTAAAAGCTTGATGAATAATTTTGATTATAATAATAATGATGTTTGTTTGATAGGTGATTCCATAAATGATTATGAAGCTGCATTTGAAAGTGATATAGACTTTATTGGATATAATAATAAAGAATTAAGAATGTTGAATGAAAATTATATAGTGAGTTTTAATGAAATTGATTAGAACGCTAAAGGGACTTTATTTCATGATTCATTCCTTAAAGATCTTTAAGGTTAACGAATCATTTAAAAATAAACGTATTGCAATTGTAGGTGCAGCAGATTCTGCTTTTAAGGAAAGAAATGGAGGTTATATTGATAGTTTCGATATTGTAATAAGAGTGAATAAAGCACCTTACAACTTTGATGAAGAAAAGATCCCTTTTATCGGATCTAAGACTAATTATCTTTTTCATAGTTTTTACGAGAATAACTTTAGTGGAGGAGGCTCAATAGATTGGGAACTCTATAATAGATTAGGTATAGAAAAGCTTATTAATCCTAATAGGTCATTTAAGGGTTTAGTAACGCATTTAAATTTTTACAAGAGACATCTTAAGAATAAAGTAACCTATATCATTTCAAGAAAAAATTATAAAGTAATAACAAACGGGTTAGAAGGTTATATACCTACCATCGGTTTTTCTGCTTTAATGTTACTTCTAAATTCAGATTGTAAAGAATTATATATTACGGGGTTTACATTTTTTAGAACACCATATGCTGAAGGATACCGTGATGAGCTCTCAAATATGAAAGCTAATAAAGATCATATTAATAAACAGGGAATACATAATCCTAAATTAGAGTTTAAACTTTTCAAAAAAGCACTTTATAATCCCAGACCAAAAAATATTATCTTTGACGCCGAACTCAATAAAATAATCGGTTCTAGTTCTAATTTATGAAATTCTTATATTACTCAACTTCTTACTATGCCAATCACGGAGGAAGTATCCAGTCTATAGAATTTTTTAAGCAGTTAGGTAGTCATGAGGATATTACGGAAAAGGCTATTTTTCCAATAAACAAGCGAAACGGAGAATTAAGTAATGAGTATAAGTTTTCTTTAAGAACATATTTGAGAAAAATACCCTTATTACAAGTTTTATTTTTTTTTAGAAGGAATTCATTCCATTTTAAAAAGCTTGTTAAGAAAATAAAAGAATTTAAACCCGATGTAATTTTAATTCAAATTGACTCTAATTTTCTTCAGATTAAACAGTTAAGAAAGCGGTTTCCCGATTTAATTATTTGTAGCCAGATTAATGGTTCTCCATTTGACGAGCCCTTTAAGAATATAGCTTTCAAGAATAATTTTTTAAATATGCAGTTGCAGGCATATATAAATTCAGATCTAAATATTTTTATATCAGATTTCTCTAGAGAACGAATAATGGGAGATCAAATGAATAATGATCGAGACATAGTAATACATAATGGAACAGATCCTGAGAAATTCTTCCCAATATTAGATTCAGACCGTTTAAGAGTAAAATGGAATTATCCGGCAGATAAATTTATAATAGGATATATTGGTACACTTGATTTTCACAAACAATTAGGAGTTTTAATTGATGTTTTTTATGAACTCCTGAAAGATAATCCAAATCTATATTTGATCATTATTGGTGATGGTCCGGCATTAGTTAAATTAACCGAAAAAGTTAACAGTTTAGACTTGACGCAAAATGTGGAATTACGAGGTTGGCTACCCCACGAGGATATAAATGAGAATTTGAATTGTTTTAATTTGGCAGTGCATCATTACGCCAATACGTATATGAATCCTCTTAAAATATTTGAATATTTATCTGCAGGATTGCCGGTTATTGCACCAAATATTCCGTCAGTAAAAGCTATTTTCCGTGACCGTGAAGATTTGCTAATCACAGGGTCATCTCATGAGGAGTTAAAAAGCGCTTTAAATGAAATTCTATCCGATAAGGACCTAAGAATGAAGTTAAGTAACAATCAGCATTTAATTCACGAGATCGAAGGTAATTACACTTGGAAAAAATATACAGATAGAATTATTAAAAATATTTCGAAGAGATTATAAATTCATTAAAGTTGACCTTATAAAAATAAATCAAATCTTTTGCTGAATTAATTGAGGTGTAATTTGAACAAGTTCTCCGTCTAGATAAGCATTTACTATTTTATCTTCATATAATCCATAGATAAATTTGAATTTTTAAAAAAGGGTTTAAATACCAGTAAATGTAAAAAGGTTGTACTCGATTATTAATTAGAAGATATTCTTGAAAGAAGCTAGATTGCGAATTGTCATTTATAAATACGGAATTTAAAAATTATTCAAATATATGCTTATAAGCATATTGATTAGCTTTTTCTCTATATGGAACTTTTATAAGAGATTTTGGTAATGCAGAATAATTTTGTCCAAACATACTAATGGCAAATTCAATCTGAAATAATAACCGCTCCCCTTTAATAAGGTCTTTACCCTTGTGCATACCTCTGGTATCAACTGCCATTATAGCACCTTTTTTGCCAACTATTTCCAGCATATTTTGTGCACCGTAGATTTTAAGGATATCAACGTCTGTAAATCTTCCATCCCTACTTATTTCAGGCGGTAGTTTAGTGTGAGAATTTTTTACATAACAATGGGGGCCATTATAAGTATCTACATCGGTTAAATAGAAAAAGAATTTCATAAATTTAATTCGGTCCATATCAAAATGATATAACTGTGCCGCTTCCGATTTCGCCTTTCCGTTGAATGGCTGACTCCACCAAAATGCTAGATGATCAAGAATAGGTTTGCAACCCAAATACTCTTGTGCAAATGCTAGTAGGGAATCATCAAAGATTAAATCCTGTAAATCTTCCGATTTTAATATAGATTCCCGTGAAAAATCGTACCGGGGACTTATTGGAGTTTTTGGATCATATTTTATTTTTTCAACAGATTGCTTTCCTGTTTCCGGGTTTAAGTAATGTACAGGCTCTTCCAAAGCAAAATTAACTATAGAACTTATTTTTTCAGGAGACAGACCTGAATCAAAAATATAATAGCCATCTTTTTTCATATGATTGGCCATTTCTTTTAGTTCTTTCTCTTCTAGGTATCCAAGTATTCCCTCAACATTCTCATTCCTTTCCTTTCCTATTGATGTTATTATTTCCTGCGCAACTTTATCGTTATATCCTCCTCTAGTTAATACGAACATTTGACGTAATGCCCGATAGGTATCAGGGGATGTTTTTCCGGTTCTTCTAAATTCCTGCCAGCCGGTAGATAATTTTCTTTTTAAAATATGATGCCTGTAAGCTCTTTTTAATTTTTTTATCATCTTATTAGTAATGGATTATTAAAACTAACTAAATTCATTGGAATTCATTTAAAAATAACTTTAATTCTTCTTATCGCTATTATTCTTATTTTTGGATAAAAAAATAGATTTGCACAAACTTATTCGCATAACCACTATCCCACTTTCCCTAGAAAAATTATTGGAGGGACAATTAACTTTTATGAATGGTCACTATGATGTTATTGCTATAGCGGCAGAAGAGGAGCGGTTACAAAAATATGGCTCAGATAATAAGGTGAGAACCTTTTGGGTGGAGATGACTCGGAAAATAACTCCGATACTAGATTTAAAATCAGTTATTAAATTATATCGCTATTTCAAATCAGAAAAACCATTAATTGTGCATACCCACACTCCAAAAGCTGGTATAGTTGGGATGCTTGCCGCTAAACTGGCGGGAGTTCCAATTAGGCTGCATACAGTAGCAGGTATGCCTTTAATGGAAACACTTGGTTTAAAGCGGAAAATTTTGAATCTGGTTGAAAAATTTACCTATAGTTTGGCCACAAAAGTATATCCAAATTCTAAAGGTCTTCAGGAAATAATTCTGAAGGAAAATTTCGCAAAACCATCTAAATTGAAGGTTCTAGGTAAGGGAAGCTCTAATGGTATTGATACTGCTTATTTTGATCCGGAATTATATTCAGAAGACTTGAGAGATCAGTTTAGAAGGGAATTAAAAATTGAACCAGATCAAATGGTATTTATCTTCGTTGGTCGCATTGTTTCTGAAAAAGGTATTAATGAACTGGTGAGTTCTTTTGTGAAATTACATAAAATATATTCCAGTATAAGGTTATTGTTGATAGGTCCTTTTGAAGAAGATCTAGATCCTATTAGCCCAGAGAACTACAAGATCATACAAACGCATGAAGCAATAATTCATGAAGGCTATCAAGCCGATATTCGTAAATATTTAAGTATTTCGCAAGTTCTAGCATTTCCGAGTTATAGAGAAGGATTTCCAAATGTTGTAATGCAAGCGGGCGCAATGGAGGTTCCAGCTATAGTGACCAATATTAATGGATGTAATGAAATTATAACAGAAAATTCAAACGGACTTATAATTCCAGTTAAGGATGAAAAAGCCTTATTTAATGCAATGGAAAAATTGATTTTAGATCAAGAACTTTTAAAAGATCTAAGAAAGAATGCAAGATTGGAGATTACTTCAAATTATGAAAGATCTGAATTTTGGAAACTTCTTCTTCAAGAATACCAGTCTTTAGAAAAAGTTTGATATGGTGTAAAATGAAGTTGTAATTTTTCATCCGCATTTTTGTATTTTTGCAGAAATTTATAGCATAAAACTTTGTTGTAAATATTGCGATTTTTAAAATTTTCAAGTTAATTAAAACAAGCTAATTGAGCGTTTACAAAGATATCATTAAACCATTTATAGATTTTATAACTTCATTCTTAGCATTGGTGATATTAAGTCCGTTATTAATTTTAGTTTCAGTTCTTTTAGCAGTTGCAAATGGAGGCAATCCCTTCTTTGTACAAGCAAGGCCAGGTAAAGGCGGAAAGATCTTTAATATCATTAAATTTAAGACAATGACAGATGGACGTGATTCTTCAGGAGAATTACTTCCAGATTCCGAACGATTAACCTTGATAGGGAAAGTGATAAGAAAAACATCATTAGATGAAATCCCCCAGCTAATTAATGTATTTAAGGGAGAAATGAGCATAGTAGGACCAAGACCTTTGCTGCCGCAATATCTGTCAATTTATAATACAGAACAATATAAAAGACATCTGGTAAAACCGGGAATAACAGGTTGGGCTCAAATTAACGGAAGGAATGCAATTAGTTGGACCAATAAATTTGAGTTAGATGTTTGGTATGTAACACATATATCATTCCTGCTGGATTTTAAGATTATACTGAAAACAATTCAAAAGGTAATTGTTTCAGAAGGAATAAATTCAGAAAATATGGCGACCACTGAACCTTTTAATGGAATTAACTAATGAATATATACGGAGCAAGTGGACATGCCAAAGTGATCATAGATATCGCACGATCTAAGGAATTATCTATCGATTTGATTTTTGATGATAATACTGATGTTAATTTTTTGGATGACAGTGTTGTGGTTCATGAGGTTTCAGAAATGATGAAAAAATCTAAAACTGTAATTGCCATTGGAAATAATACCATTAGAAAAAATGTAGCTGAAAACTTTACAGGAAATATAATTGATGCAATATCCCACAGTTCAGCAGTATTATCCTCAACTTCAAAAATTGGAAAAGGAACTGTGGTAATGCCAAATGCATGTGTAAATGCAGCTACTACAATTGGGGAACACTGTATCTTGAATACGGGATCAACCGTAGATCATGACTGTGCCTTAGAGGATTTTGTTCATATTTCACCAAATGCGGCAATTGCGGGAAATGTGATAATAGGAACTGGAACACATATTGGTATAGGCGCTGTTGTTATTCCCGGTATAATAATTGGTAAATGGGTAACCGTTGGTGCAGGAGCTGTTATAATAAATAATATTCCTGATTTTGCCGTGGTAGTTGGAAATCCTGGAAAAATAATTAAATATTCTAAGTAGAAGATATGGAAGAAAGCAAAATATGGCTCTCTTCTCCCCACATGGGAGGAACAGAACAAGATTTTATAAATGAGGCATTTAAAGAGAATTGGATTGCTCCCTTAGGGCCTAACGTAACTGGTTTTGAACAAGATCTTGAAAGTTATTTATCATCTTATGATAGTACAAACGAGGTTCATGTGGCTGCATTAAGTTCTGGAACTGCTGCTTTACATTTAGCACTTATTTTAATGGATGTTAAGCCTGGGGATGAAGTTCTCTGCCAGAGCATGACCTTTGCAGCTTCAGCAAATCCTATAAGATATTTAGGAGCTACTCCAATTTTTATTGATAGTGAAAAAGACACACTCAATTTGTGTCCAGTTCAATTAGAAATTGCAATTAAGGACAGAATTGCAAATGGCGTTAAACCCAAAGCAATTATTGCAGTGCATTTATATGGTATGCCATATAAAGTTGATGAAATAGTTGAAATTTCTAAAAAATATGATATTCCAGTTATTGAAGATAGCGCAGAAGCCTTAGGTAGCACTTATAAAGGTAAAAAATGTGGTACATTTGGTAAAATTGGTATTTTGTCCTTTAACGGGAACAAGATAATTACAACCTCTGGAGGAGGCGCTATGGTTGCGAAAAATTTTGATGTGAAGCAAAAAGCTATATTTTTAGCTACACAGGCCAGAGATAATGCAACGCATTATCAGCATAGTGAAATTGGCTATAATTATAGGTTAAGTAATATTTCTGCAGGAATTGGAAGAGGACAGATGCAGGTATTGGATAAACATGTTGGTTATAGAAGAGAGATGAATTTATTTTATAAGGAATTATTCAAAAATATAAAAGGCATAAAGGTTTATGAAGAACCAAATGCTGATTATTTTTGCAATAATTGGTTATCAATTATAGAAGTGAATTCAAGTATTCTTGGAAAAACGAGAGAAGATTTAAGATTGTTCTTGGAAACGAAAAATATAGAAAGCAGACCTCTTTGGAAACCAATGCATATGCAGCCGGTTTTTGAAGATTTTCCTTTTTATGGAAATGGGGTAGCAGAAGAAATATTTAATAAAGGATTGTGCCTCCCTTCTGGCTCTAATCTTACCGATGCTGATAGATCTAGATTGAAGACCAGTATCAACCAATTTTTAAAGACTAATTAAAATAATAGTTTGATGGGAGACCGATTATTATCAGCATTAAAAGTGAGTTTATCCTCAGCAGATAGTGCCTTAAATTTAAGGAATCTAAAATATTTGCCTCGTTGGGCGGTATTTTTGATTGATATATTTTTAGTTACCATTTCTACTGTTATTACTTTTTATATAATAATAGATCTTACTCCTAACTATTATCATTTTATAAGTTTTCCAGCAAAGGGCACTTTAATTATTCTGGTAAATATATTTTTCTTTTTTGTTTTTAGAACTTACGCCGGGATAATAAGATACTCATCCAATATTGATGCTTTAAAATTAGTTTTAGCAACTATCTGTTCATTTATTATCTTGATATTTATAAACTATATCACCTTTTTTATAATTGGTGAAAAGATCTTTTTAATTGGAAGTTTACTTATTAATTTATGGATCTCTTTTTCGCTGTTATTTCTTTTTAGACTTAGTGTAAAGCAAGTTTATGAGTTTTATAAAATTGTATTACGAGGAGAATCCATAAAGCGGGCTGTGATACTTGGGGCAGATGAGAATGCAATTTCTATCGCGGGCGCCTTAAATATTGAATATCCAAGAAGATTTAAAATAGTTGGTTTTTTAACTAAAACAAAACATAACAAAAGCATTAGAATTCTTGATACTCCGGTAATTAAATTTCAAACTTCTGTAAGTGAAAGTATTAAAAGGTTAAGAGCAACTGCTGTAATTCTTAGCGAACAAAATTTAACAGCCGAGGAAAAATTTTCGATCGTAGAAGATTGTTTGGAGAATGACATACAAGTATTTAACGCTCCCCTTGTTTCTAATTGGGAGGATAATGATAAACCTCTAGCTCAAAAAGTTAAAACACTTCAGATCGAGGACCTTTTAGATAGAGAACCAATCGTTTTAGATAAGGAAAATAAAGAAGCCCAATTAAGCGGTAAAACAATTCTTGTAACTGGTGGTGCGGGTTCAATTGGAAGTGAAATTGTGAGACAGGTTGCACAATATAATCCTCTTAAATTAATTATACTTGATCAAGCAGAAACTCCACTTCATAACTTACAGTTGGAGGTTGAAGCCAAATTTCCAGATCTAAAATATCGATTTATAATCTGTGATGTGGGAAATCAAAAAAGATTAGAATTAATGTTTCAGAACCATGATATAGATGTTATTTATCATGCAGCTGCATATAAGCATGTGCCCTTAATGGAAGCTAATCCGCATGAAGCAATTTCTGTAAATATCTGCGGAACAAAAAATCTTGCCGATCTGGCTGTAAAGTATAAGGTTGGTCATTTTGTAATGGTTTCGACAGATAAGGCGGTAAATCCTAGTAATGTAATGGGAGCCTCTAAGCGTGCAGCTGAAATGTATGTACAATCTCTTTTCCATAGTCAGGAAGTGAACGATGGAACTGAAACCAAATTTATAACCACCAGATTTGGGAATGTACTTGGTTCTAATGGATCTGTAGTGCCTTTATTTAGAAAGCAAATTGAAAAAGGAGGACCAGTAACCATAACACATCCCGATATTATAAGATATTTCATGACCATTCCTGAAGCTTGTCAATTAGTATTGGAAGCTGGAACAATGGGTAAAGGTGGTGAGATCTTTGTCTTTGATATGGGTGAACCCGTAAAGATTATGGATTTGGCTATTAAGATGATAAAGCTTGCGGGTTATACTCCTAATAAAAATATTAAAGTTAAAATAACCGGATTACGTCCTGGTGAAAAACTATATGAAGAATTGTTAAATGATGAATGTAAGACCTTGCCAACGCATCATAAAAAAATTATGATAGGTATAGATAAGGTTCAGGATTATGTCGTTATTAATTCAAAAATCGAAAAAATTATTAAATCTGCAGAAAAACTTAAAAACGACAAAGTAGTTGCGAAGCTCAAAGATCTAATCCCTGAATTTATAAGTAATAATTCATCTTACCAGAGATTAGATAATATTTTAAGAGATAATACTGAAATTGCTGTTTCTAAGGACAAGTAATTTTAATAATTAGGTTTTTGATAAGCAACAATTCTAAAAAACTATATTTGCATTCTTACATTTTATTTATGAAAAAACCATTATTATATACCTTCCTAAGCTTGATGTTAGGAAGCTGCGCTACCAAAGAGGAAATCGTTTATTTTCAGGGAGCAGAAAAACTAGATAATGTGGCAAATGCTCTAAGTTTTGAACCGGTTTTTGAAAAAAATGATATACTTCATATTAAAGTTTCTTCATTAAATAAAGATGTAGCAGCTCCCTTTCAAATGAATACCGATGGACAATCACAAGGTGGGGGAGGACAGCAAAATCCTGCCTTGTCAGGTTATATGATCGATATAAATGGGGATATTCAGTTTCCAGTATTAGGAAAAATTGCTGCTGCCGGTAAATCTAGAAGTGAGTTAGAATCTTATTTAACAAATGAAATACACAAATATGTAACCGATGCAGTTGTATCTGTAAGACTACTTAATTTTAGAGTTGTAGTATTGGGTGAAGCAGGATCACAATCTGTTGTGAATGTTGAAAATGAGCGTATGAGTATACCTGAACTTATTGCAAATGTGGGTGGCATTTCGTATGATGGCAAACGCCAGAACATTTTAGTGATAAGGGAAGTAGATGGAGTAAGATCTATCGGAAGAATTGATATGACGACAGCTGATGTTTTTAACGATCCATTCTTTTATTTAAAACAAAATGATATTGTTTATGTGGAGCCTACTTATAGGACAGTTAAAGCTGCTGGGTTTATCACTTCATATACTGGATTAATTTCACTCGCAACAACTATTTTTGGATTAGTAATCTTATTTACTAGATAGTATTTAATGGAAGAATTACAAGATTTTACAGAAGAAAAGGAATCAAATTTTGATCTAAAGGCAGAAATATTTAAATATCTTGCCTACTGGAAATGGCTTGTGCTTGGTTTTCTTGTTGGGGGACTTCTTGCTTTTCTTTACAATCGATATACGATACCTCAATATAGAACAGAAGCATCTATGATGATCCTTGATGAAGAAAAAAGTAATATGGCTAGTGCTTTGCCATCAGGTGGTGGATCAATTTTAAGTTTTGATGATAATTCTTTAGATAATCAGATAATTACACTTAAATCTAAAAGATTGGTAGAAAAGGTTGTAAAGGATCTCAACCTTAATATTTCCTATTTTATCGAAGGGAATATCATTACTACTGAGGCATACAAAAGTAGCCCAATTAGGATTCGGTTTATATCACCTGATAGTCTAGTTCAATACTCTAACAAAACTTTATTAATTACTCCTGTTTCTGAAACCGATTTTCTTCTGAAGGATGAAAGCGTTGGATATGAAAAAAATCATACTATAGGCGAAATAATAGATTTGCAGGGTTTGAAATTCTCTATTGTGCCTCAAACTTTAGAATCAGGATCCATCTTTAAAAAAACAAGTACCGTTCAAATAAATATTAGACCAGTAGATCAGATTGCCGGTAATTATATTTCTGGGTTGGAAATTGTTCCAAAAGGGAAGGCTGCAGATATTTTGTCATTGGCTATAATAGATGCAGAGAGTGAAAAATCTCAAGATTTTTTAAATAATCTCATGTACCAATTTAATGCTGATGGAGTTTCTGATAAAAGGCAAGTTGCATTAAGTACTACAGAATTCATCCAGGACAGATTATCAATAATCACTACTGAACTAGATTCAGTGGAAGGTGGAATGGCAACTTTTAAAAGAGAGAATAAATTCATGGATGTTTCTTCTGGCGCATCTGAATTTTTATCTAAATCAAGTCAAGCCGAACAACAAGTATTTGATATTGAGACTCAGTTAATGATCATTAGATCTGTAGAAGATTTGTTAAATTCTCGGAAAGCTTATGAGTTGCTACCTTCAAATGTTGGTATAGAAGGAGGTTTGTCAGGATTTATTTCCACTTATAACACCTTGGTTTTGGAAAGGAATGCCTATTTAAGAACTTCAACACCTCAAAACCCAGTTGTTCAGAAAATCACTGCTTCATTGGATTCATTGAAGGAAAACCTGCGAGATAATATTACCAGTCAGAAACGATCATTAAATATTCAATTAAGTGAATTAAATCAATTAGATAGAACGGCTCAGAGCAAATTTAGTAGCTTTCCTGGAATGGAGAAAGGAATGCGTGGAATTGAAAGGCAACAACAAATAAAAGAGCAATTATATCTTTTTCTATTACAACGAAGAGAGGAAGCCGCCATAGCATTTGCTGTTACTGGACCAGTGGCAAAAGTTATTGATCCCGCTTATACAATTCCATCAGCTGTAGATCCTAAGCCATTGTTAATATTGATTGGTGGCTTTTTAATTGGACTTATATTGCCTTTACTTATCCTCTTTGGAAAATTTATGCTTGACACGAAAGTTCATCATAAGGGTGATTTGGCGCCACTTATTAAGAATATTCCCTTTCTTGGTGAAATTCCTAGGATAAATGAAGGCTTGGATGAAACCATTCAGTTAAATGATAGATCACCTCTTGCTGAATCTTTTAGGATTTTGAGGACAAATCTCGCATATCTTTTAAAACCGAAACCTAGTGGTAAAGGTGAAATAATTTACGTCACCTCTACAATTAAAGGAGAAGGAAAAACCTTCATTTCTTATAATTTAGCTCGTACTCTTGCTACTACTAAAAAGAAAGTTGTTATTATTGGTGCGGATATTCGTAATCCTAAATTACATAGATATCTGGATGTGCCAATGGATTCCAAAGGGCTTTCAGATTTTTTATATAACTATGATCTTTCCTCGAATGATATTATTTCTAAATCTATAGATAAAGAAGTAAAGGTAGATATGGTGCTATCCGGCTCAATTCCACCAAATCCAGCAGAACTTTTTATGAGCGATAGGATGAAAAATCTGTTAGACGAATTATCTTCAAATTATGATTTTGTTATTGTAGATACCGCGCCTACCATGATTGTAACTGATACTTTATTGATTAGCCCTTTAGCTGATACCACTTTGTATGTTACCCGAGCTGGTTACACCGAAAAGAAACTTTTAGAGTTTCCAAAGGAACTTAAGCAACAAGGCAAGTTAAAAGGTTTAGCAATTATTTTAAATGATGTAGATTACTCGAAATTCTCTTATGGGGCAAAATACGGGTATTCTTACGGATACGGATACGGATATGGAGTCGATAAGGAATCTAAATGGAAGAAAATACTAAATAAAGCAAAAAATAAATCTAGTTAAAATATTCCCTGGTTTTAGATATCATTTTATAAAGGAAGTCTCTATTTTTCCTGGGTATTGCAGTATTTGATAACTTTTCTAAATGTTGTAATCTGTGGGTATCTGTACCAATAAAATCTATCATTCCGGCTTCTAATAATTTATATGCAGTTTTTTGCATATTTATTCCATAATGTGTCGTAAGGGAAAGCGCATTCAATTGAAAATAACAACCCCGATCTTTTAGATCCTGATATTTTCTCAAGTCTTTACTGTGATAGAATGCATACCTCTCTGGGTGAGCTAAAACTGGTTTGTACCCACTAGTTTGTATTGTAAATAAAATCTCATTTAAATTGATTGGCGCTTGAAAATAGGACATTTCAACAAGAACCATGTTTTCCTTGAGAGTTAGAAGCCTTTCAGTTTTTATAAGATCCAGGAAATGTTGATCCATCATATATTCTGCAGCAGCATTGATTTGAACTTTAGAAAGATTTGGATTTTGATTAACTTCTAATTTCAAATTTTGTAAAGCATTTTCTATGGTTTCTCTTGTATTTGGATAATAATCATTCATAACATGAGGTGTGGCAATAAAACTACTGATCCCCATTTGATTATACCGTTCTAATAACTGTATAGAATCTACCAAATTAGCTGCACCATCATCTATTCCCGGTAAAATATGATTATGGATGTCTGTTATTCCTTCTAATTGATCTATTAAAAATTCTTTCTTTCTGAAAATGGAAATCATAAAGTTCGTTTATATCATATAAAATTACATATTTTTATGTCGAATCCAGTTGGATTATGATATAACACTTATTTCAATTTATGAGAAGTCTTTTTATTGTTCTGTTTTTGACTGCTAACTCATTTTTACTTCAAGCACAACAAATAAATTATGAAGGTTTTGGATCTTTAACAGGAATTGTTAATTCTCAAGAAGAATCTCCATTCTGGATTCATTCTAACCAAAGGGGAAGAATAGATGAATCCAGCAATATTTCTGCTTTTTTTACTGCTAAGGCTACTTATGAGTTTTCAGAAAATGCTAGTCTGGAAGTAGGGTTAGGAGGTTTATTTCATGATGGTTACTCGGAAAAACTTCAGTTAGATGAATCCTATTTAGGTTTTCAGAATTCTTGGCTGCTTGCTCATGTGGGAAGAAAACAGAAAACCGAATTATATGACGGTTTAAGTGCGAGCAATCAAAATATTCTATGGTCGCTGAATGCAAGACCACTTCCTGGAATTAGCTTTCAAACAAAACAGCCTATTTATTTCTGGAAAAATGCGGGATTGGCTTTTGAAGCTAGTTTGGAGGAATTTATAACCGATGATGAACGTTATGTTAAGGATACAAGGGTGCACCATAAAAGCTTCCATTTAATATTTAATAAGATTCAAAATTTTGAATTTAAAGTTGGATTGCAGCATTTTGTACAATGGGGAGGAACATCTCCTGTTTTCGGGAAATTACCTGGGAGTTTTAATGATTATATAAACGTTTTTACTGGAAAAGAAGGTAATGATAATGTAAGTGGTGAAGAAGCTAACGCCCTTGGAAACCATCTTGGAAGTTATGAGGTCTATCTCAACACATCCATTAACAATTATAAAGTGGAAATTCTATATAATCATCTCTTCGAGGATGGTTCTGGTAGGGTTTTAAGAAACACTCCTGATGGAAGATACGGTGTATTTATTAAAAACCCGGATTCAAATAATATTATTAATTCTCTGATGTATGAGTTCTACTATACAAAAGATCAAAGTGACGACAATATTACCACAGATGGAAGCGATAACTACTTCAATAATAATTTATACCGATCCGGTTGGACCTATGAAAGTAGAATTCTAGGAGTACCATTTATAACTTTGGATGATGACAGATTTAGAATTAATAACAATAAAATTATTGTTCATCATATTGGAATATCTGGAATTGTATCAAATTTACCATATAAGCTTCTAACCAGCTATAGAAAAAATTATGGAGGGAAAGGGACTACTAGTTTCGAGAAGAACACTGTTCTATCTACTTATTTAGATCTAAAAGTGTATCAATCTTATTTTGATGTAAATCTTCAATTGGGATCAGATTTTAGCGATATAGAATCTCCAAACTTTGGTGCTGGAGTTCAACTAAGTAAAAAACTATTTTAATCCCTCAATGAGGATTTAATTTTCCGAACCGAACTATCGGAATGGTAAGATTTTAGCAAAAAAAGACTGGTTTTCTGCTGTGCTGAAAAATACCTCTGGAAAAAGCGACTTTTCTTTTGTTTCTCCCGATAACTCCTATCGGGATCTGGGCGAACAATGAAAATGGAAAAAGATATTGTTAAAGAAATATATTAATTGATATTCAGATTGTTATAAAAATCCTTAAATGATAGTAATCGGGACATAGCTCATGGACTTGCCACGATGTTCTTTATTTTAAATTCTATTAATAGAATTTTATATCTCTATGTAAAGAATATTACCAGAATCACGACATATATACTTAGTTTAGGATTCTTGTTTTCTAGGATAAACTTTTCTATCTTTTAGAATTGAAAGCTCCCAACCAAGCCCGAAGCAATTCTTATGTCTAGCCTAAATTCAGAAAAATCAATAAGAGAAGATCTTATTAGCAAAATACTGCAAAGCGAATACTTAAATAAAGATGAAAATTATTTTCAATATCATCTAAAAACTAATTCAGCTGGAGAAGTTCAATCTATAAGTCCGGAAGGGACCGATTTTCTAATTCAGCATTTTGGGTTAGTTTTAAAAGTAGGTGATATTTTATTCGATATTGTTCCAACCGAATCTTTAAAAGAATTTTTAGTCTGCTTTAAAGATGCTTTAGATGGAATTTCTTCAGGCATATCTTTTAAGGGTATTTCTAGCCAACAAATTAAATTTCATCTTAATTCCATAGAAGATAGACAAATAGTTGAAATTGATATAAGTATTTCCCAAGCTGAGTATAACAGGAATACTATTCCTGTTAATACCTCCCAAGAAATGAAGACCTTAAATGAAACTTCCCAGGTTTTTGAATCTTTATTTAACAATCACCCAGATGCTGTTTATTCTTTTGATCTAAAAGGGAATTTTATTACTGCTAATGAGAGTGCTTGTAAAATGGCTGAAATTTCTAATTCAGAATTATTAAAACATAGTTTCTTGCCGCTTATACCCGAGAAAGACCAAGAAATGGTGCTTAATCATTTTCTTAATGCTGTAAAAGGCGAATTTCAGAATTACAATACAGGAATGAGAGGTTTTAAAGGAACCGAAATAATAATAAACATAACCAATTTTCCAATTATAATAAACGGAAAAATCACCGGTGTATTTGGCATTGCAAAGGATATAACCCAGATAGAGCTTAATAAAGCCCATGCCTTACATTTAGAAAAACGCTATAAAACGATTCTTGACCAATCCTTAGATGTTATTTGTACAATAGATAAAGATGGCTGTTTTGTTCATATTAACGAGGTATGTTATGAAATGTGGGGGTATAAACCAGAAGAATTATATGGCAAACCTTATATGGAACTTGTTGTAAGGGAAGATTGGGAATCTACAACAGTTGCGGCCCAGGAGATCATGAGTGGGGAGAATAAAACTAATTTTTCCAATAGATATATTAAAAAAGATGGTTCTGTTTTGCCTATGGTTTGGTCTACTCGTTGGGTAGAAGAAGAGCAATTAATGTATTGTATTGCAAAAAATGCGTCTGAAATGAATGCTGTTAAAAATAAATTGGAAGAAGAACGAAATATTCTTAGGGCAATCATAGATAATATACCAGATTATATTTTTGTAAAAAATAAAAACAATGAGGTAATTCTGGCCAATAAAAAGTTCTATTCAGATTATTTAGGAAAAAATAATGAATCGGAAATACTGGGAAGGAAACCGACAGATTATTTTTCAAGAAACCTAGGAGAGGAAATTATAGAAGATAACATTCAAGTTATGGAAAATGACCTAGTTGTTATTAACCGAAAAGATGTTGTTTATGACCATGAAGGTAAAAAAGAAATTATTCTATTAACTAAAGTTCCATTTAAAACCAAAAAAGGGGACGTAATTGGTTTGGTAGGAATCGCCAGAAATGTTACCGAGAATTATGAATTTGAGCAAGAACAACTATTAATATCTAAACTTAACGAAGCTCTGGGTGCAGCAGAGAATTTACAGAAAGGCCTTTTTGAAACCATACAAATTATATCAGAATATTTTGATTTTGGTTACGCTGAAGCTTGGGAAGTGGGATTGATAGATGATCGTTTAAAAAATATAGCGATCTATCAACCCAATACTGAGAATTTTTTAAATTCTGAAAAACATAAAGAATTGCAAAACTCCAATATCCCAAAAAAAATTTTAGAATTAAGAGAGATTAAAATTTGGAAAGGCGATCTTTTTCATGACGATATTTCCAATTCTATTACTATAGGGGTACCAATTATTTTTGATAAAAAAGTAATACAAATTCTCACTTTTCGTGGTAGTACCCATAATAGAAGTCTCGGTCTTCTAAAAGATATTTTCCATAGAATACGTATTCAAATTGCTTCGGGAATACAACGAAAGATCACAGAATCTCAATTAAATAATCTTTTCAAAAATTCTCCAACCTTAATAACCGTTATTGGTTTAGACGGATACATGAAAAAAGTAAGTCCCTCTTTTACTAAAATTTTCGGTTTTTCGGAAGAGGAATTGCTTAGTACCCCATATCAGGATTTTTTATACCCAGATGAAATAAATATTTCGTTTAAAAGATTAAAAGAGGTTGCACAAGGCTATGCTCCAAAGGCTTTTGAAGGAAGATGTAGAGCAAAGAATGGAGAATGGAAATGGATCTCATGGACCCCTTCAGAAATAATCTCAGATGATGGAATAATAAGTTTATTTGGATTGGATATAACAGATCGTAAAGATCATGAGAAGGAATTAAAAAAATACAATGATCAAGTTAATAATATTTTGGAAAGTATTACAGATGGGTTTTTCTCCGTAACTAACGATTGGATAGTTACTTATTGGAATAAGGAAGCAGAAAATTTATTAAGGGTAAATAAGGAAGTACTTCTGGGTAATAATTTATGGGATCATTTTGCAGATTCTAAAGACTCTTTAACCTTCACAAAATATGCTGAAGCTATGGAAACGGGTAAAAAAGTTTCTTTTCAGGATTATTTTGAAACTTATGATACTTGGTTTGAAGTGAATGCATATCCTAGTGAGACAGGACTTTCGGTTTATTTTAAAGATATAACCATAAAAAAGAGAATTGATGAAGAAATAAAAAATGCCAAAGAAAGATATGATCTCGTAACTAAAGTAACTCATGAAGCAATTTATGACTGGGATCTAATCCAAAATTCCATGGAATGGAGTGATGCCTATGCTACTTCGTTTGGATATCCCATTCCCTCTTTAGAAAACGGATTAGAACATTGGGAACATCAATTGCATGCAGACGATAAAGAGAAGGTTGTTTCAAGTTTAAATGCTGCTCTATACAATAGTTCTGCAAATTTTTGGGAACAAGAATATAAACTTGTAAAGGCAAATAATGATATTGCCATTGTAATAGATAGAGGCTTAATAACAAGAAATAAAAAAGGGAATCCTATAAGAATGATTGGATCCCTTCAGGATATAAGTGAACTAAAGCAGAATGAGATTGCTCTAGAAAAGTTAAATTTCAACTTAAAACTCCATGCAGATGAGTTAGCCTTATCTAATGCAGAATTGGAGCAATTTGCTTATATAGCTTCCCATGATCTTCAGGAACCACTTAGAATGGTAACCAGTTTTTTAACGCAGTTAAACAAGAAATACAAAGCTCAACTAGATCCTAAAGCTCAACAATATATTTACTATGCTACAGATGGGGCGGTTAGAATGCGACAGATCTTGTTAGATCTTTTAGAATATTCCCGAGTGGGTAAGATGGACTACGATCTGGAGGAGATAGATCTTAATCTTTTGCTTAAGGATATAATTAAGCTTCATAGAGATCTTATTGGAGAAGTAGACGGTGAAATTTTATATAACAAATTACCGGTTATTACAGCTGCAAAAAGTCCGATACAACGAGTAATCTCTAATTTAATAACCAATGCTTTAAAGTATCAGAAAAAGGATAATAAGCCATTTATTAAAATTAGCGTTATCGAAGATGAAGAATTTTGGGAAGTAAGAGTATCAGATAATGGAATTGGAATTGATGAACAGTTTTTCGATAAAATTTTTGTTGTTTTTCAAAGATTGCATAGTAAGGATGAATATTCCGGAACAGGAATAGGGCTTGCTATTTGTAGAAAGATAATTGAGAACCACGGAGGGAAAATATGGGTAAGCTCCAAAATTAATGAAGGAAGTACTTTTCATATTACAATTAAAAAACAAAATTAGTATATTTGAAATAGCCCCTACAAAAATCACCTTATGCACCCTATAGATATTTTACTGATTGAAGATAATGAAGGAGATATTCTTTTAACAAAAGAAGCGTTATTAGAAGGCGATATTCTGAAAGAATTACAAGTTGTAAAAGATGGTTGGGAGGCTTTGTTATATTTGGAAAAGAAAGAAAACTACAAGTCGGCAAAAACACCAGATCTAATTTTGCTTGATATTAATTTACCCAAATTAAATGGTTTCGAGGTCCTAAAAAAAATTAGGTCTGCCGAGAATACTAAAAACATTCCGGTTGTAATACTTAGCACTTCTACTTCAGATAATGATATAAAAAAAAGCATTAAGTATCACGCAAATTACTATATTTCCAAACCTATTGATGCAGATGGTTACCCTAGGGTAATCCGTTCCATTAAAAAATTCTGGCTATCTAATTTAAATCAATCGGTTTCAAAATAGTGTTTATGAATTATAGTTCCGATGAATTAAAAATACTCGTTGTAGAAGATCATATCGGAGATTATATTCTTATAGAAGACTATCTTACTGAAGAACACGTGCAGATCAATCTCACTCGTGCACTTACTTTTAAAGAAGCTAAAGAGAAACTAAAATCGGCAGAAACCTATAATTGTATTCTTTTAGATCTTTCATTACCAGATGTGGATAGCAATGAGGAGCTGGTTCGCAAGATGGTAGCTTTAAGTAATAATACTCCTATAATTGTTTTAACAGGTTTTGCAAATAAAGAATTTGGTGTAAAAACATTATCCTTGGGAATATCAGATTATTTACTGAAGGATGAACTTAATGCGGCACAATTAGCAAAAAGTATTTACTATAGTATAGAGCGAAAAAATATAGATCTTAAATTAAGCGAATCCGAAAGAAAGTATAAAACCTTATTCGATTTTAGTCCCTATCCAATGTGGGTGTTGGATAAGCATAGTTTAGATTTCTTAAAAGTAAATGAAGCGGCTGTAAAATTATATGGATATTCAACAGAGGAATTCCTAAATATGAGTGTTCGTGATCTGTGGGTGGATGAGTTAAAAGAGGAAATTCAACATACCTGGAAAGAAAATTATCATGGAAAATTTAATACTACGGTTAAGCATCTAAAAAAAAATGGTTCTATAATTCATGTAGAAATTTTAAGCAACCCCATAGATTTTGATGGGAGGGAAGCACGAGTAACTCAAATTACAGATATTACCAGTCAATTGCAGGCAGAGCAGGCTTTAAAATCTAGTGAAAAACGTTTTAAAGCACTGGTTCAAGATGCATCAGATTTGGTGATGATCTTTGATTTTGAAGGAAACATGTCCTATGTGAGTCCGTCCTCCAATCAGATGATTGGAATCTTAGATTCAGAAATGCTTCAAAAAAATTTCTTTTATTACATTCATGAAGATGATGTACAAACTGTGAGAGAACATTTATTGATGCTACATGATTTAAAACGAATTCAAATACCTTCTTATAGAATTAAAACATCTACGGGAAAATGGCGCTATGTTGAAACCATAATTACTAATTTATTTGAAGAAGAATATGTAAATGGAATTGTGGCAAATTGTAGAGATATAACAGATTTTATTAAACAAGAAAAGAAATTAATATCAAGTTTAAAACGCTACGATACGGTTGCAAAAGCTACAAGCGATACTATTACAGATTTTGATATTCTCAATGACAAGATATTTTATAACGAAGGGATGCAGAGTGTTTTTGGATATACCAAAGAACAAATTAATAATACCAGTGCATGGTGGAATGATAAAATTCATCCAGAGGATAGGTTTAGAGTGAAAGCTACCTCTAAAGAAATTAAAATTTCGAAATCTAAAAATATTCAAATTGAATATCGTTTTAGATGTGCAGATGGAAGCTATAAATATATTTTAGATAGAAGTTATTTGGTTACAGATATCGATGGTAATCCTGTTAGAATTATCGGAGCAATGCAAGATATAACAGATATTCAGAATTACATTCAAACCATAGAAGATCATAATAGCAGATTAAAAGATATAGCTTGGACACAATCTCACGTTGTTCGTGCTCCTTTAGCTAGAATTATGGGAATAATCAATCTACTTCAGAAATTCCCTGATATTAGTGAACAGGATCAATTGTTAGAACATATTATTTCATCGGCTATTGAGCTGGATGATATTATTAGAAATATTACCATTAAAACCGAAAACGTTTCATCAATAGAAAAATAATGCTCGAAGTTTTAATTATAGATGATGATGATATTGTAACCTTGGTGCAAGGCAAATTATTACAGAACTGTAATGTCTGCAAAAATCCATTAAAATTCAAAAGGGCTGTAGATGCATTGGAATATTTATATTTGGCTAGTCCAGATAATGATTATTTGCTACTATTAGATATTAATATGCCACTGATGAACGGATGGCAATTTTTGGAAGAAATAGAAAAAATGACAATTAAAGAGCAGGTTTTTGTATATATGGTGACTTCTTCTATAGACTTTAACGATAAGGAGAAAGCGAAGAAATATAGCAGAATTGTCAATTTTATTGAAAAGCCTATTACTGTAAAAAATTGTGAACAATTAAAAGAACATCAGCTTTTTAAAAGCCATTTTGAGTAAAATTAAACATCTGTCGTGGTAGGATTGCCCTCATTTATTTTTTCTTCAGCCCATTCCTCTTCTTCTTCATCCGGTCCCTCTGGTTTATCCTGAAAAGATCCTGCTCTTGGTTCATGATTTAGTTTAATATACATAGGGAAATGATCTGAATCTATGCTTTCCAATCTGGCAATATCTACCAAGGTAAAATCATTAGTGTGAAAAACATGATCTAAAGGCCATCTAAAGATGAAATATCCTGTATGGAAGGTATTAAAGAAACCTCTTCCCAGTCTAGGATCCATCAATCCGCTCATTTTTTGAAATAATCTTGTAGTACGAGACCATGCCACATCATTAAGATCTCCGATAACCAAAACAGTTTCTTTATCTTTCTTTACATCTCTACCAACAAATAATAATTCGGCATCCCTTTTTGTGGAAGTTAGATCTTCTGTAGGGCTCGGAGGTTTCGGGTGAAGACAATGGATCTTGACCTGATGACCGTTAGGAAGAATTGCATGCCCGTGGATAGATGGGATTTCTTCATCTATAAGATACATCACCTTTATATCCTTCAATTCTAGTTTAGAGTAAAGGTGCATTCCGTAAAGATTATCTAATGGAACTTTTACGGTATGCTTATAATCTTCTTCAATAGCACTTAATTCTTCTTCCCAAGTTTTGTCCGATTCTAACGTAAGTAAGATATCTGGATTTTTGTTATTTACTAATTTTATAAGTTTATGATAGCTGGTATTGGTTGTGAGCACGTTACTTACCAGAATTGATATATGGTTATCGCTGCTATCCCCTTTGAATGATTCTACGGTTTTTTTAGAAAGTTTAGTATAAGGGATAATTTTTGATGCTTGATACACAAAACTGAGCACTAATAGAGACAAAAGTCCAAATTGCCAAAATTCATCGAATGGATATACCAGTAAAATGGATACGATTATGGTAATTATTAAAAAACTTATCTGCAAACGTGGGAAATCGAAACCTCGAACCCACCATTGATCAAATCTGGTTAAAGACGCCAAGGTTGGTATTAACATTATAACTCCTAATATGGTAACAACAGTTTCAGAAATACCCATTCATTAAATTATTCAATTCAAATAAGATGCAATTTAATTAATCTTTTAAAACTGATAGGACAATCCCAAACCTTGAGAGGTAAAGTTATATTCCCCTTGATGAAAGCTGGATGTAGGATATATTTGTAAATTTTTATTGGTCTTTTTATGTAATTCAGGAATGAGGATTCCGCTGGCAGCACCTACAGCATATCCAATTATATTATCTGTAAGAAAATGTTTCCCTGCTTTTATCCTCATGTATCCTACAGAAGCTGGAATTGCTGCGGCTACACCCCAAATTAAAGGTTTTAAAGGTGAGTCTGGATTAAAATCGTTAAAGACCTTAGCTGCGAAGAAAGTTCCTGCCGCTGTTGCAGCAGTATGTCCTGCAAAAAATGAACGTTGTTCATCACTGTTTATTCTTTGTTCGTTACTAAGAGATTCATTATAAACTAGTGGTCTACTTTTTTCTACAAGTCCAGCAGTAATAGTAAATAATGCTCCGGTCGTTGCCATAGTTTCTATAAATAATACAGAAATTTGCCCTGCATTTCCTCTTTCATTTTCATTAATTAACAAAGCGAATGGAAGCACGAAAGATGCATAAAATGGAATATAACTATCATCGTTCGCTTTTTCAGAATAATAACCAGCTGCCCATCTGTCCACTCCCCAAAGATCATCCTTAGAAAGATTGTTAAGATCATTAACAGTAAGATCGTCTTTATCCTGGATTAATTTTACTCCTAGTACATTAAGTCCAACTGCAGAGGTGATCCAGATTCCATCTTTCACAAAATCTGTCTCATAAGGAGAATTTTTTTTTTCCTGAGAGAAACCCGAAATCGCAACCAGTATAATTGAGGCTACTGTAAATATATTTTTAATCATTTTTTCTAATTTTTTCCAAATCTCATATTTCTTGTAGAATTGAGTAATAGAATTAAGAAAAGAATAACATCATGAACTATAGTTTCTAGCCTCTTAAATGTTATTTTTTATCTGGTTTATGGTTCTTTTTAAATAGGAATTAACAAAAGTTTAGTTCCTGTTGAGTAAGCAATCACTTCCTATAACGCCTAAAATGACTTAACTTTAAAATATGAAAAAGAAGGTTGAACATACTCGAACAGGTTTTGTTTTTAAACGATTCGAAGAAGAGGCAAAAAGCCCTTTTGATAAGCTTTTCGAGATATTTAAAGAATTGATCACACACACCTCTGGAGACTTTGATGAAGCTATAGATTGGTTACGACAGTTAGATAAAGAATATAAGCTAACTACAAGTGAATATACAATAGACGATTTTATTGAAGATCTTAAGAAAAAAGGATACATCCAAGAAGAAATAGATCCGGATGGAAATGGAGGAATGGCCATTACAGCAAAAGCAGAAAGAGCCATTCGCCAGCAAGCTTTAAATCAAATTTTTGGTAAGATAAAAAGGAGTGGTTCAGGAAATCACAGTACAAAATATCAAGGAGTAGGGGATGAGCATACTGGAGAATTCAAAGAATTCCATTATGGAGATTCTCTGGACAGGATCGCAATGACAGAGAGTTTAAAAAATGCTCAGATAAATCATGGTGCTGGGGAGTTTAAAATGACAGAGGATGATCTGGTTGTAGAAGAAACTCATCATAAGTCACAGATGAGTACGGTACTTATGATAGATATAAGTCATAGTATGATCTTATACGGAGAAGATAGAATTACTCCTGCTAAAAAGGTTGCAATGGCCTTGGCCGAGTTAATAACAACTAGATATCCTAAGGATACTTTAGATATTCTGGTGTTTGGGAATGATGCTTGGGCAATTTCTATTGGGGATCTACCCTATCTTAAAGTTGGACCGTATCATACCAATACCGTTGCAGGCCTTCAGTTAGCAATGGATCTTTTGCGGAGAAAAAGAAATACCAATAAGCAAATTTTCATGATCACAGATGGAAAACCAAGCTGCATAAGGGAGCGAGATGGCACCTACTATAAAAATAGTGTTGGTTTGGATCCATATATAATAGAGAAGTGTTACAATGCTGCTACACAAGCTAGAAAACTGCATATTCCCATCACCACTTTCATGATCGCAAAAGATCCTTATTTAGAAAGGTTTGTTAGAGAATTTACTCAAGCCAATCATGGGAAAGCATTTTTCACTGGGCTTAAAGGTCTGGGGGAAATGATCTTTGAGGATTACGAAAACAATAGAAAAAAGAAAATTAGAGGTTAAAAAAACAATCTTTAGAATTAATAAAATTATATAGTTATAAGCTATGTCTCCTGCTATTTGGCAAAGACGAAATAAGAAACATATGAAAATAGAAAATATTAAAACTTTTGGCGAACTTAAAGATTCAGGATATACTTCCAAAAGTATAAAGGAAGAACTAAGACAAAATTTAATTAGCAATATTAAATTGGGGAAATCTTCTTTTGAAGGGATCCACGGATATGAACATACAGTGATTCCGGAATTGGAGCGCGCGATATTATCTAAACATAACATCAATTTCTTAGGATTAAGAGGACAGGCGAAAACGCGTTTGGCTAGACTTATGGTAAATTTATTAGATGAATTTATTCCAATTGTGGAGGGTTCAGAAATAAATGACGATCCTTTTAATCCTATTTCCAGATATGCCAAAGAATTGCTTAGGGAAAAAGGGACTTCTACTCCAATTACTTGGGTTGGAAGGGACGAGCGATTTTTCGAAAAGCTTGCTACTCCAGATGTAACCGTAGCCGATCTTATTGGCGATGTAGATCCTATTAAAGCGGCTAATTTAAAATTGAGTTATGCAGATGATCGGGTGATCCATTTTGGAATGATCCCGCGGGCTAATAGAAGTATTTTTGTTATTAATGAGCTTCCAGATCTTCAAGCTAGAATTCAGGTGGCGCTTTTTAATATTTTACAAGAAGGGGATATTCAAATTAGAGGATTTAAACTGAGGTTGGCATTGGATATGCAATTTGTGTTTACCGCAAATCCAGAAGATTATACCAATAGAGGAAGCATAGTAACTCCTTTAAAAGATAGAATTGGATCCCAGATCCTTACCCATTATCCTCATAATATTGGCATTGCTAAAACAATTACGCAACAAGAAGCAAAACTGGACGATCGGCAGAAAGGATTGGTATATGTTCCAGAATTAGCAAAAGATCTATTAGAACAAATAAGTTTTGAGGCTAGAGATAACGAATATATAGATTCTCGAAGTGGGATTAGTGCCAGATTAAGTATTTCGGCTTTCGAAAATCTTTTAAGTGCAGCAGAACGTAGATCCTTGAAATCGGAAGTAGAAAGTACCTTATTGAGATTCAGCGATTTCCTAGGTGTGATTCCCGCAATAACTGGAAAAATCGAATTAGTGTATGAAGGTGAACAGGAGGGAAGTGCCTATGTAGCACAGGAATTGATATCAGATGCAGTAAAAACCTTATTCCCTCAATACTTCCCTAAGATAGAAAAGTTGGAGAAAGATTCAGAAAATAATCCATATAACGAATTGGTAGAATGGTTCTTTGCTGAAAGTGGATTTGAGTTGTTAGACGATCTTACAGATGAAGAATATAAGGAACGCTTAAATTCTATCCCACCATTAAATAAATTAATTGAAAAATATCAGCCAAATATTCCTCAAGAAGATCAATATTTTCTGAAGGAATTCTTGCTGTGGGGTTTGGTAGAATATAAGAAACTTAATAAATATAGATTTACTGAAGGTATTCAGTTCAAAGATCTCTACGGAAGTTATATAAGTGGACTTTAGAACAATTTAACTAAGTGTTTGGTTAATGTTATTTCATTCATCTTTAAATTGAACATAATTATTTAAAAAAAATATAATGAGTAAAGATAAAAACGTAAAAGCACAGGAAAAATTCGGAGAAGCTGTAAATACAGGAAAGCTTGAACTTATTAGAGAGGTAGTTTCAGAAAAAGTGAAAGACCATGATCCTGCGCCAATACAAGGACCTGGAGCGCAAGGTTTTATAGATTTCTTTAGTATGATGCGTACTGCATTTCCAGATTTAGGAGTAGAAGTAGAACATATGGTAACCGATGAAGATAACGTGAGCTTTGCTTATACCGCTTCAGGCACACATAAGGGAGAATTTATGGGCGTGTCTCCTACAGGAAAACAGTTTAGTGTACGTGGTATGCAAATTGGAAGATTTGAAAACGGCAAATTAGTAGAACGTTGGGGAAGCACAGACGAGTTAGGAATTCTAAAGCAACTAGGAGTGGAACCTGTAAAATAAAAAGCATTTTATTTTTAAAATTCTAATTGAAATACTTCTTCAATGGAATAATATTCAATCAATTTACAAATCTGATAATTTAAAATCTTTAAATTATCAGATTTGTTATTTTATAATCTATTGAATAAGAATACTCTAATATTCATTTTAAATAAAATAAAAGATCTCTAAAAGAACTTTTATTTATACATTTATAATCAGTTCTTTTTAGAAAACATGATTTATAAAAATCTTTCAAATAGCATTTTACCAATTATTCCTGGCACTTCAGGCAATACTGCTATTTATATGTTTTCTATTACCCCTATGGGGTATTATTTATAAAACTTCCGCACCAAATTTTCATTTTATTTTTTTTAATCTTAATAATAATAACATGAATGTAATGAAATTCGGAGGATCTTCATTAGGCACTCCAAGTAGCATAAAATTAGTTTCAGAAACTATTCAAGAAAAACTACAAGAAGGAACATGCTTGGTGGTTTTATCTGCTTTTGGTGGAGTAACCAACGATTTCTTACAAATGGCGGATCTTGCTGCTACAGGCGATTTAAGTTATAAAGAAATCCTTCAGAAAAATGAAAAAAGACATTTAGATACTATAAAGGAACTTCTCCCAATTAAAAACCAGAGTGTTATTTTAAGTAAGGTAAAGACAGAATTCAATGGTTTAGAAACACTTTACGAAGGAGTTTATTTATTAAATGAACTTTCTAATAAGACCAAACATGTTATAGCTAGTTATGGCGAGATCTTGTCTTCACTTATAACTGCCGAATATTTGAAATCATTAAATATAAACGTCAAATTTGTGGATTCCAGAGACCTTATTATTTGTAAAAACGACAATGAAAAGGTGCAGGTGAATTATGTTAGGACCAATACAAACATCCTGAACTATTTTAAGGAAAATACTGCCGATCTTTTTGTAGCACCTGGATTTGTGGCTAATAATGAACAAGGGGTTCCTAGTACATTAGGAAGAGGGGGATCCGATTTTACTGCTGCTATCTTTGCGGGAGCCTTGGATGTAGATAAAGTGTTAATTTATACAGACGTAGATGGAATGTATACAGCTAATCCAAGTATCGTATCTCATGCATATCCTTTAAAAAACATCTCTTATGAGGAAGCTATGGAATTATCTCATTTTGGGGCTAAGGTTTTGTATCCACCAACCTTACAACCGCTATTAAATAAGCAAATAGAGATCCATATAAAAAATACATTCAAGCCTTTAGAAATCGGTACTGTAATATCCAAATCCAGCAAGGAGAATTTTAGATGGGTTACCGGGATCACACATATAGATTCAATAAAACTATTAAACATAGAAGGTAGTGGAATGGTAGGTATTCCTGGTTTTTCAAAAAGACTTTTTGAGGTATTATTTCAGGAAAAGATAAATGTGGTTCTTATTACACAAGCTTCTTCTGAACATAGTATTTGTATAGCAGTAAAAGATGAGGAGGCATTGCAAGCAAAAGAAGCAATTAATGAGGTTTTTGAAGTTGAGATACAAAACTTCAAGATCAAGCCAGTAGAGATAGAAGATAACGTTGCAATTATAGCCCTTGTTGGAGATAGAATGAAAAGTCATCATGGGCTTAGTGGAAAAATGTTTAGCGCATTGGGAAATAACAATATTAATATTAGAGCCATCGCCCAAGGATCTTCAGAGAGGAACATCTCTGCTGTGATTGCCAAAAAAGACGTTAAAAAGGCCTTGAATACCTTACATGAACAGTTTTTTGAAGTGCCTTCAAAAGAGCTCAATCTATTTATTACCGGCGTGGGCAATGTAGGTAGTAAATTGATAGAACAATTAAAACAACAAGAAGCATATCTTTTGGAAAAACTGAGCCTTAAGATCCGTATTCTTGGTATTTCCAACTCTAGAAAAATGTTATTTTCAGATGAAGGGATAGATCTAAATAACTGGCAACAGGAATTAAAAAATGGACAAATTGCATCTAAAGAAGAATTTTTTGAAAGAGTGAAAGACCTTAATTTGCGCAATAGTATATTTGTAGATAATACAGCTAGTCCAGAGATCGCAAATTGGTATAAACAATATTTGGCAAATTCTATATCTGTAGTTACCTGCAATAAGATCGCCTGTGCAGATGAATTTAAAAATTATCAAAAACTTCAAGATCTTTCCAGAGAATATGGAGCCTCCTTTTTATACGAAACAAATGTTGGAGCAGGATTACCTATAATAGATACGCTTAAGAACTTAATGGCTTCAGGAGATAGGGTTCATAAAATTCAGGCAGTACTTTCGGGAAGTTTAAATTTTGTTTTCAATAATTATAATGCTGAAGAACCATTTTTTAGAACTGTGGAAGCAGCTATGAAGGAAGGTTTTACCGAGCCTGATCCCAAAATAGATCTGAGCGGAATAGATGTTTCCCGAAAAATATTGATCCTTGCAAGAGAAAGCGGATTACAATTGGAACTAAACGAGATTGAAAATGATAGTTTTTTATCTGAAGCAAGTTTAAAAACCGCTACCAACGAAGAATTCTTTGAAGTTTTAAAAAATGATGAACCAAACTTTAAGGAGATGTATAAAAATGCTTCGGAAAACAACAAACAATTAAAGTATGTTGCTCAATTGGATAATGGACATGCCAAGGTGGGCTTACAACAAGTAGGAGCAGAACATCCATTTTATAATTTAAATGGGAGTGATAATATAGTGCTCTTTTATACAAACAGGTATAGTGAACAACCACTTATTGTGAAAGGGGCCGGAGCTGGTGCAGATGTTACAGCATCTGGGATCTTTGCGGATATTATTAGAATAGGTAAGAAATAACTATGAAAGAGATTAAAATATTTGCTCCTGCTACCGTTGCAAACCTTTCTTGCGGATTTGATGTTTTAGGCTGTTGCTTAGATATTATTGGAGACCAAATGATCCTTAGAAAGAATAACCAAAGAAAGCTTAGAATACTAAGGATTACAGGCCAAGAATTAGCATTGGAAGCGAAAAATAATGTGGCAACAGTAGCGATAATAGCGATGCTAGAAGCTTTGGATTCCACACAAGGCTTTGATATTGAAATAGACAAAAAAATAAAAGCTGGAAGCGGTATTGGAAGTAGTGCAGCGAGTTCTTCTGGAGCGGTGTATGCAGTTAATAAATTATTAGGAGATCCATTTACACTTAAAGAGCTTATCCCCTTTGCTATGGAAGGAGAACGTTTAGCCAGCGGTAATGCACATGCAGATAATGTTGCTCCCGCTTTAATGGGAGGCTTTAGTTTGGTTAAGAGTTACCATCCATTAGAAGTGCTTGCATTGCCTTCTCCACCTGAATTAAGGTTGGTCATTTTGCACCCGCTAATAGAACTAAGAACTAAAGATTCTAGAGCGGTAATAAAACAACAAGTCCAATTAAAAGATGCGATTGCCCAATGGGGAAATCTTGCTGCATTTGTGAGTGGTCTTTATACAAATGATTATAAATTGATAGGCAGAAGCCTTCAGGATAAGATTATAGAACCGGTGCGATCTATTCTTATTCCTTATTTTGAAGAACTTAAGACTATTGCTTTGGAAAATGGAGCTTTAGGTTTTGGGATCTCAGGCTCGGGACCTTCCGTTTTTGCAATGTGTAAAGGAGATACTATTGCAGCAAGTGTAAAGGAAGCTATGCACTTGTTTTATAAGGAAAAGGGAATAGATTTCGATTTACATCAATCAAAAATAAATACTCAAGGAATTAAAATTTTATAATGCAATATTTCAGTTTAAATAACAGAGAACATACCTCCAGTTTTGAGAATGCTGTACTAAGAGGGCTTGCACCAGATAAAGGTTTGTATTTTCCCGAGAAGGTTACCAGTTTACCTAGATCTTTTTTTAAGGACATTAATGGTTTTTCTAAAGTAGATCTGGCCTTTCAAGTAATCAAGAATTATGTAGGAGATGAAATACCTACTTCAGAATTAACTAAGATCATTGAACATACGCTGGATTTTGATTTTCCTGTGGTATCAATAAAGGAGAATATTGCAGTTTTAGAGCTTTTTCATGGACCTACGATGGCGTTTAAAGATGTTGGTGCAAGATTTATGGCTGGGAGTTTAGGTTACTTCATTAAAAAGGGCAATGTTGGGAATGTAACTGTATTGGTAGCAACATCTGGAGATACTGGTGGTGCCGTTGCAAATGGTTTCCTTGGTGTGGAAGGCATTGATGTCGTAATTCTTTACCCTAAAGGGAAAGTTAGCGAAATTCAGGAAAAGCAGCTTACTACACTTGGCGAAAATATTATTGCGCTGGAGGTCGATGGTACTTTTGATGAATGCCAAGATATGGTTAAGCAGGCCTTTTTAGATGAAGAGATTTATAAAAAGCGACAATTAACCTCTGCGAATTCCATAAATGTAGCTCGATGGTTGCCTCAAATGTTCTATTATTTTATAGCCTATCAGCAAATTGCTGAAATCGATAAAAAAATAGCTTTTTCTGTACCAAGTGGAAATTTTGGAAATATATGTGCAGGAATGTTGGCTATGAAAATGGGACTACCAATAGATCACTTTATTGCTTCCAGCAATGCGAACGATGTTATAGGTAGATATCTAGACTCCGAAAAATATGAACCTAGACCAAGTGTTTCAACTATTTCCAATGCTATGGATGTTGGAAATCCAAGTAACTTTATTAGAATAATGGAACTCTTTGAGAAAGATTTTAAGGATCTTAAAGATCATTTATACTCTTATAGTTTTACAGACGATCTTACCAGGAATGCCATGAAAAAGATGTTTGACGAAACAGGCTATATTATGGATCCACACGGAGCAGTTGGATATTTAGGTTTACAGGAATTTCTTAAAAAGCATCCCGAGTATTTTGGTACTTTTTTAGAAACTGCTCACCCCGTGAAATTCCTAGAAACAGTGGAGAATGTTATTGGAAAAAAATTGGAAATCCCCTTAGGTATTCAATCTATTTTAAATAAAGAAAAGACATCAATCTCAATAAAGGATTATGCAGATCTAAAAGCACATTTACTAGATTAAACCCAAAAATCCCTTTCAAAATAAATTGAAAGGGATTTTTGAATTAAATATATGTTTTATTATTGTGCGCTATATTTTGCTGCTTCTCCTTCTTTAGGTAATGATTTCAGAATAAAATCTCTAATATCATTATTTGCATTTTTAAGGTCTTCGCTTCTTAGATACATCATATGTCCGCCTCTATATCCCTTAAAGCTCAATCTATCTTGCATTTTTCCGCTAGGGTCTAATTGCCACATAGAATATTTTGCATTAAAATAAGTAGTTGCACCATCATAATATCCCGACTGGAAAAGCACATCTAAATTTGGGTTTTGCGCCATCGCTTGTCTTAAATTTTCCCCACTGTTATCCCCACTTCTATCCCAAGGATGCACAGGGCCAAACATGTTGTATTTAATATCTGTTTTAAAATTCAATTCTTGTTGTAAATAATAGTTAATGGCTGGAGTGAATGAATGTAACCAAGAGGTTAACTCGGCATTATAATCTGGAGAATCTCCAGCAGTTTTGCTATCAATTCCCAAATATCGAGAATCTAATCTTCCAACAGTGTATCCATCTTCTCTCATTAATTCCTTCCAGAAATAATCAAATGGAACCGCTAAGTTATTTTGCATAAATACTTTTTCAGGGATGCCACTATAATAGGACATTTTTGATGCTATTTCCTTTTTATCTGTTTCAGGAATAAATCCACCTTTTACTAAAACAGGGAGTAAAGTATTTATTGCATACTTTTCAACTTCAGGTAAAACTTCATCTAGATCTTTAGTTTGTAATGCTGAAGGTAATTTTTTGTGATACCAAGCTGCTGCTGCAAAATAAGGCAATCTATTAGCGATCTCCACAGGTCCATCTCGTTCAATTCCAATTTCGGTAGGAGAAACAAGTATAACTCCATTTAAATACATCCAATGACTGTTTTGAAGCTCTAAGGCCAATCCCGATACTCGTGTAGTCCCGTAGCTTTCTCCAATTAAATATTTTGGAGATAGCCATCTGTTTTTTCTGGTTACAAAAGTGTTAACCCATTCTGCCAGGTATTTTATATCTGCTTGTACTCCAAAGAAATCTTTTCTATCTGTTTTATTTTCTTCTGGATCTATCAATCTGGAATAGCCTGTATTTACAGGATTAACATATACGATATCTGCAACATCCAGAATTGAATACGGATTTTCCTTCACACCATAAGGCTGTACAGGAAAGCCTTCATCATCTATCTTTAGAATTCGTGGTCCGGTGTATGCAAGATGCATCCAAACCGATGCAGATCCTGGTCCACCATTAAAAGAGATCACTAAGGGTCTATTTTCTGTATTCTTTAGATCATTGCGCTTATAATAAGTATAGAATAAACTGGCAACCGGAATTCCTTTTTCATTCCATACAGGTTGTGTACCGGTTTGGGCAGTGTAGGAAATACTTTTTCCATTGATATTCACAGAATGGTTAGAAACTACCATAGTGTCTATAGGGAGTTCAACTTTTTGAGAAAATGCGGTAAGAGATAATAATGAAAGACTTAATAGGGTAATAAATTTCATAAATGGTTATTTAAATTGAAGCTATATTAAAGGTTTCAAGATAATTATTTTTTAAACTTAAAACCTTCATCTTTAAAAATAATCACATAACTCAAAAACAACCCACCAAAAGCAGCGATCATAAAGAAAATAATAGCGATTCCAGGATACCCAAAAATTCTAAAGGTGGAAGGCACTCTCATTAGCATTGCGGCGCCAACTATCATGGCTGCTATAATAAGTCCCAAAGTAATTCTATTTGCCACCTTCTGAAATCCATCTGTAAATCGCTGCTGATCTATAGCATCAACCTTTATCTTAAACTCATTATTAGCCAAATTTTCCGATATCTTGTTTAATCGTTCTGGAAGATGTTCTGCTAATTTTTTCGTTTCTAATGCAACAGAGAAGAGATTTTCAGGCTTAAGTTCCTTATACATTTTAGCCCGCATCATTTTATGCACATGTTTTCTAATTGCTTTTTTTAGGTCGAATTCTGGATCTAGAACAGCAATTATCTGATCCATATTTAAAAAGATCTTTCCAAGTATGTTTACCTCTACACTTATCAAAATTCCATTATCTGCAGCTAATCGGTTCATTTGGATAAGCAATCTACCAGTTTCCATGTCCTTTGCCATATTCACTTGGCTGTCCATAATAAGCTGATTAATGCTCTTTCTAAAGTTTTTTATGTTAGAATTCTCTGTGATCTCACTCATGTTTAGCAGCACATCTGCCGCGGCTTCTCCATTCTCTTGACTTAAGGCTATTAGCAACTGCAATAATTTTTCCTGAATATTGGGCGTGAATTTCGCAACCATTCCAAGATCTATTAGCGCTATTTGATTTTGACTGGTAATATGAATGTTTCCGGGATGGGGATCTGCATGAACAAAGCCATCTGTAATAATTTGTTTTAAATAAGCCTCCACCAGTTCATCTACCAAAGGTCCAAGATCGTTCTCTAGTTTCTTCATGGGTGAAATAGAGGTTATTTTTTTACCTTGAATATAATCCATGGTAAGAACCTTGGAAGTCGAATAATCTAAAATTGGTTGAGGTACAGTGAGATTTTTAAATTCGGCTAGGTTTTTCCCTAAAGTTAATAGGTTTTGGGCTTCTCTATTATAATCTAACTCTTGTAAAAGAATATGTCTTAGTTCTGCCAACACATTATCAAAGGCATATTTCTTAGCAACTTCTGTATGCTTTACGGCAAATTCTGCCAGTTCTTTCAAAGTATCCAAATCTGCTAGAAATTTTTTTCTTATTCCCGGACGCTGAATTTTAACCGCAACTAATTTTCCAGACCGTAATGTAGCTTTATGAACCTGACCTATTGAAGCACTTGCAAGAGGTTTCTCATCGAAAGCACTAAAAGCTTTAGAAATTCGCTCTCCAATTTCCTCTTCTACAATTTCCTGAACTATACTATATTCTATTGGTGGTACGTCATCCTGAAGGCTTGCCAAAGCTTGTAAATATGCATCGGGTAATAGATCTGGTCTCGTGGAAAGCAATTGGCCAAGTTTTATATAAGTTGGCCCCATATTTTTGAGGTCTTCTACCAATTCTTCCGGACTTTGATCATATTCTCCTGTATAATCCTCATCCTTATCATCTTCATTTAGGGCAGTAGAGGCAGTTTTCACCAATAGATCGCTATTCCAATATTTCAGCATAAATCCAATAAATTTCTGATAACGCTGAAGGTTTTCGGGTAGTATAGACATGGTATGTTTCTAATTATATTAAAAAATAAATATATATTTTTAATGTAATACGGACAATGACCGATAATAATACTTTAACATTCACCAATAATTATTTGACTTAGAATGAAATGATGATATGTTATTGTATGGAGAGCGCTTTATTAAGATTATTGATATTGGAGGGAGCTCCGTATAGATATAGTAGATCGCCCTGTTTAATGAGAGTTTTTGGGGAGATTTCAGTTAAATAATGATTGTCGCGCCTTATGGCCAGTATTGTTACCCCGAATTTCTTTCCAATTTCAGCTTCTTCAATAGTTTTTTCTACTACTGCATTAGCACCTTGTTGAACGCTTAAAGTAACTATATCCTTATTGGGAATGTTTAAATGCTGATAGGATGGTGTGTGAGGTCCAACTTTTAAGGTTGTTAACATCTCGTAGTCTGAAGACCTTAATTGGTTTATGAAATCCTGAATTTCATCATGCGGAATTAAATATTTCCTTAAAACTCTACTGAATATTTCTATAGAAGTTTCAAATTCTTCTGGAATTACTTCATCTGCACCAAGCCTTAAATTTTCAGCAATTTCTTTTACATATCTCGTTCGCACAATTATAAAAGCAGTTTTAGAATAACTCCTTACTTCGTCAATGATCTTTTTAGTAGCATCGGGATCGGAAATCGCAATTACAACTACCCGGGCTTCTTGTATATGAATGTGTTTAAGAATAACCGGATTGGTAGCATCTCCAAATACAATTGGTTCGTTGTTTTTCTTTGCTTCCAGGAAGGGCTCTTGTTCCAGATCTACAATCACATAAGGTATGTTGGTACTTTTAGCTGCTTTAGAAATATTTCTGCCATTAATGCCGTAACCAATAATTACTAAGTGATCCTTGAGTTCTTCAATATTTGAGTGATTTTGTAATTGAATATTATGAAAATTAATCAATCGTCTTCTTATAGGCTTTGGAATAGGAATTTTCAATAGAAAATAAGTGAGTTTAGGGGCGTAGTTCATTAAAAATGGCGTGAGAGCCATTGTAATTATTGAGATCGCTAAAAAATATTGATAAATATTGGTTGGTAATAAGCCATTTTCTAAACCTACAGTAGATAATAATAAAGAAAATTCCCCTACCTGAAATATAGAGAATACCGTTAAGAACATAGTTCGAGCAGGATATCTTAAAGTTATTACCGTGATTGAAATTATTAACATCTTCAATAAAATAACAGCAAGAGCTAGAAGTATTATGTAAATGAAATTATTGAAGAAAAAATCCAGATTCAGTAATGAGCCTACCGAGATAAAAAAGAAACTGATAAAAATCTCTCTGAAGGGTAAAACATTCGCAGTTGCTTGATGACTATAATCTGATTCTGAAATGATCAAGCCCGCAAAAAAAGCTCCTAATGCTAAAGAAAGTCCAATGGCTGAGGTTAGCCATGCCACCGAAAAACAAAACACAATAGTGGTTAAAATAAATAATTCCCTATTCTTAGATTTAACTACTACTTCAAAAATCTTAGGGACTATATAAATAGCTAACAAATAAATGAGGATTAAAACACCTACTATTTTAATTAGTAGAATACCCAGGGTATTCCAAATATTCTCATCTTGTCCTGTAAGTAATGGAGTTAACAACATCATAGGTACAACCACGATGTCTTGAAATATCAAGATCGCTAAGGTGATCCTCCCATGTGGCGAAGTGACCTCTCCTTTTTCTTGTAAGATCTTTAATACAATTGCTGTACTGCTTAAGGAAAATAGAAATCCAATAAATATGGCTGTATTTAAAGGGATTCCAATAATATTTGCTAGAAAAGTTGTTAGGAGAATGGTACCACCAACCTGTAGACCACCTCCTAAAATAATTATTTTCTTAATGGCTGCCATCCCTTTTAGGGAAAGTTCTATTCCGATAATGAATAATAAAAAGATTATTCCAATCTCAGAAAGGAGTTCCACTTCATGCTGAGAACTAATTAAATTAAAAGCATAAGGTCCTACTATAATTCCAGCCAGTAAAAAACCTAATAAGGAAGGAACCTTAATCTTCTGAAATAATAAAATTATAAAGATGGAAAGCCCTAAAATTATTACGATATCTTTTAAAATAGGAATCTCCATTCTTTTGTAAATAAATTTTTTATATAGAACCAATTTACAAAGAGCTTTTTAATAATTGGCATTTCACCTTATAAGCTTGCCATATTATGGGAATATATTTATATGATCTTTTATGACGAAATACTTAACTGGAAAACAAAAAAAGAGGTTAAAATCATAGTTTTTATAGATATATAAATCCTTTATTTAGGAACTATAGCATCTTTACTATTATTGTAACCTCTAATGCTTAATTTTAAAACTTTAGCTTTTTAACCAGGCCGTTCTAATTTTCACTCTTGGATCTGATTCTGGAAGATCCATTTCTACAATGGTGTTTTTCTTTACAGTAGGAAGGGTGATTTTTCCATTTAGCGTGATCTCTTCATCATTTCTTTCCAAGATCATACTTACATCTTCCCCATCTTTCCAGGATTGAGAAGTCATTACAAGATCATACACATTCTGGATATTATATGCCTTCCCGTTAATTTCTTTAATAATATCGCCATTCTTAACTCCAAGATTGGTTAAAAACGAATTTAAGGTGATCCCTTTTCTAAAGAACAACTTCATATTTTCCGGATTTCCATCGATATAAGGTACCTGTCCGTCTAGAAAAAAACCTGTAGGACTTTCTGCTGTAGTTAAAGTAACTCCAGCTTTACCTAAGAATTTATCATAGGGAATAGGAGTGGTTCCAGTAACATACGTATCAAAGAAATTTTGTATTTCTGGGTAGGTAAGAGATACAATTGTCGGGATTAATTGATCATCCTCGAAAGGCTTATCTTTTCCATATTTTTCACTTAGTTTTTTCATAAGATCTAAGATCCCCATTTCTCCATTACTAAGTTCTCGAAGTCTTAGATCTAAAGACATTCCAATTAATGCACCTTTTAAGTATACATTGTAATAATCTCCTTTATATGGCTCTTCAAGGATATTCTTACTCATCAAGGTAAATGGAATGCTATCGTTAAAACTCCTTGCCGACTCAATTTTAGAAGCTGTTCTGTCGTAAAACTCCTGATTATCTATAAGGCCTTGATTCACCTGAAAAAGATTCGCGAAATATTCGGTTACTCCCTCATACATCCATAAATGTTGAGACATTTTAGGTTGGTTATAATCGAAATAATGAATTTCGTTAGAATGCACATTTAATGGGGTGAGTATATGAAAGAATTCATGAGACACAACATCTGTCATAGACTGATTAAGAGTTTCAATTGGCATAGTCTCAGGTAAAACCACTACTGTAGAAGTATGGTGCTCTAGGGCTCCAAAACCTTTAGCATCTAATTTTGAAGGATCTGCCAAGTACAATAAAATAGAGTAGTTAGCTGTATTGTCTATTTTGCCTAAAAATCGCTTTTGAGCAGCGATCATAGTTTCAATTTGTGGTTTAATGCTTTTTGCACTGTGTACATTTGTTGGAGAATATACAGATAGTAATACTTTTATACCTTCCACATTTACATAAGCCGTGTCTGGTTTGGAATACATGATGGGGCTATCTACAATGTCAAAATAGCGTTTAGCTAAATAAATATCTTTCTTCGAATTTGGTAGATCATCCAATTTAACCGATTCTGCTAAAGGTAAAGAAGTACTTCCATAAAGTTCATTGGGTCTACTAATAATGAGCTGGTATGGTTTTTCCTTAAGTTCAGAAAAATAACCTACAAAAGCATGCAAGTTTAAAAGCATGTTCTTGTTAGCATCTATATTTGATCCTGTTGGAGAAAAAACACCTTTTTCACCCTCTATATCAAAGGTATCGTTAACCAAATAAGTAATCTTATCAAGATTTTCAGCATTCTCAATCTTCCAAGAATTCTCATCTGTCTTAACAAACAAAAGTTGAGCACCCAGATAATCTAAGGCCTTAAAATTTTCTATGAACTGTCCGTAGTTATCTATAGAATAAGTTCCAGGAACTGTTTTGGGAATATAAAAAGTAACTTCAGAAGTAGTGAATTTTCCAGGATCTATAGTAACCTTTACGCGATCTTCTTTAATATTTACGAGATCCAGATTCACCACAGTTCTATCATCAGTCGTGGTATTTATACTTTGGGGAGTTTTACATCCAAAAGCCACACTTAGAAGTGCTATGGAATATAGTAATTTCTTCATTAAATAGGGTTTATTTTAATTTACACGAATTAGACTTACACAATTATCAAATGTTACACCATTTTATACTAATCCAATTATCATTTTGGATTTTGAATCAAAATTTACATTTCTTTAATAAGTTGTTAATATTGACTTAAAATAATTTTGTTAAGAATTTTCTTATCAAGTTTGAAGACATTTTTAATTCTATTTAAGATATATTGCTTATTTTCATTATGTAAGGGTAATCAAGAATTAGATTATTTTAGATATTAAAAAAGAGGCGCCATTTGGCGCCTCTTTATATTTTAAAAAATTGTATTTAAACTTATTCTCTAATATGCCCATTACCCAATACATAATATTTATTGGTAACTAACTGCTTAAGTCCTAGAGGCCCGCGGTGGTGTAATTTATCTGTACTAATGGCAAGTTCTGCTCCAACCCCCATTTGTCCGCCATCTGTAAAGCGGGTAGAGGCATTGTGATACACGGCAGCGCTATCTACTTGCTCCATAAATTCTATCGCCTCGTTCTTATCCTTAGTTATGATCACTGCAGAGTGGCCGCCAGAATATTTATTAATCTTATCTATAGCACTTTCCATCCCATTAACATTTCCAACTACAATTTTCATAGCTAAAAATTCTTCATACCAAGTATCTTCATTTGTTAACTTTTCTTCTGAATTTAATACTTCTGAGATCTTATCATCTACAAGAATCTCTACATCGTGATCCTTCAATAATTTTTGAAGCTCTTTTAATCTGGATTCATACTCCGGTAAATTTTGATCTACCAATACCTTATCCAATGCATTACAACCCGATATTTTATCTGTCTTAGCATTCAAGATCACTTTTTTTGCAGTTTCAAAATCGGCGTTTTCGGAAACATATAAAAAGTTATTTCCTCTACCACTAACAAGAACAGCTCCTGTTGCATGTTCCTTTACAAAACCTATCAAACGTTCTCCTCCACGAGGCACTATAAGATCTAATTGTACTGGAGGATTTTTCAAGAACTCTTGAGTTTCCTCTCTGTTTAAATGTAAAAGCTCTATCCAATTAGTTTCTAATTCATTTTCGGCTAAAGCTTCATGCCAGCATTCTTCTAATATTTTGTTGCTATTAATTGCTTCTTTTCCACCTTTTAAATAGATCTTATTATTTGCTTTAAAAGCCAGAACCGCAGCTTCTATAGTTACATCTGGTCTGGATTCATATATAATTAGAATGTTTCCAAAGGGTGCTGTTTTATTGGTAATATCCAATCCGCTTTCCAATACTCTGTGAGAAATGGTTTTTCCTACTGGATCTTCCTGCGCCATTACTTCTTTAATGGATTGGATCATTCCATCTACCTTTTTATCATTTACGATAAGTCGGTCGTACATGGCTCCTTGTTTTTCTCCAAAGGCGTCCAGATCTTTTTTATTTGCTTCTATGATATGCATACGCTTCGAATCCAAAATTCGGATCATGGCTTTAAGCACATTATTCTTTATTTCTGTTTTTATCAACTTCATTTTATCTCTCTTTAAAACGTTTAATAATTATTTATAATACAGTAATTTTATACGCTAAACTTGGTTCCTACTTGTTTGCCGGCTACAATATCTAAAATCACATTTTTTCTTTTTCCGTTGGCGATGTAGGTTGGAATATTCTTAGCAGCCGTACTTTTAGCTATCTTTATTTTAGACTTCATTCCTCCACGCCCTTGACCTTCACCTTTATCAGAAACTTGAACATATTTCTCTACATTTTCGTCTATCTGTACATTATTCAGTTTCACAGTATCTAAATCACTCGGATTCCCATCGTACAAACCATCTGTATCACTAAGAATGATTAGGGTGTCGGCATTAATTAATTCGGCAACTAAACTGGCTAACTCATCGTTATCTGAAAACATAGACATAGTAACTGAAACCGCATCATCTTCATTTGCAATAGGAATAATACCTTCAGAAAGTAAGGACTCATAACAATTTATCATATTCTCCCTATGCATTCCTGGACTAAAATCCCTTTTGGTAGCAAGTACTTGCGCACATCGCATTCCATAATCGTGAAAAATACTGTAGTAATGTCGCATCATTCTAGGTTGCCCTACAGAGGAATATACTTGTCTTCTTTTGGATTCGTCTTTAATACTTATTTCTCCTAAAATTTCCTTTCCTGCAATTGCAGATCCGGAAGAAACCAGCACTACCATAGTATCTTGTTCATATAAGGTAGCTATTTGTTCCACGAGATTTTTCAATACCGGCCCTAAAATTCTGTTGTCCTTATTGGTCATTACATTAGTACCAACTTTTACAACAATTCTCTTCTTCTCCATTTTATTGATCTTAATTTTCGTGTTTATTATTTCTCTTTACCTAATTCCACTGCTCTGTCAAAAGCGGCGTATGCGGCATCTTTAATTAATTCTTTTACATTATTATCTTCCATAGAATCTAATGCAGCTCTTGTAGTTCCCCCTTTTGAAGCAACTCGTTCCATCCATGTATTTGGGGAAAGGTCGGACTGATTAAATAATTCTACAGCACCTTCAAAAGTTTTGCTAACTAGTATTTTAGAATCGTTGGTAGAAAAGCCCATTTTTTGAGCCGCTTCTAACATAGACTGCATGAAATAAAACACGTATGCAGGACCACTTCCAGAAATTCCTGTAGAAGCATCTATAAAATTCTCGCTAGATACTCTAATAGATTCTCCAGTTGTATCTAATAAATTTCTAACCATAAGAAGCTCTATTCTAGAAACTTCTTTCGACTCTGTGTAAGAAGTAACCCCTTTTCCAACTTGCGCAGGTAAATTTGGCATTGCTCGTATCACTTTTTTTACATCCAAACTAGTCTGAATGGTATCTATAGTTACACCAGCCATTATTGAAACAAAGATCTGCTCCTTATTGATTAGTGGTTTTATTTCACTAAATAATACATCAGAATGAAAAGGTTTAACAGCTAAAAAAACCACATCAGCTTGAGGTAGGCAATCTTCAATTTTGTCGTAAACATTAAAGTGGGAATGTTCTCTTAGGGATTTTATTAATTCTTCTGATTTATCAAAGATCATTAATTTGTGTCTGTTCAAAAGAAAGGATTTGGACATGCCTTCTGCGTAAGTTAATCCCATGTTTCCCCCTCCAATAACTAATATTCTCATTTTCTTGTTTTTGTTAAATGATTTCTTCCAAATTTAATTCGGATTATTTTCTATAGTGTAGGGTGCAAAGACCATACTAGGCTAGGAAAAATGAAAATTTGTTCTATTCTAAAAGTGGGTAGTTGAAATATGAAGCGAACATGAAGTGTTAAAACTAAAATGCTTTATGATAATCGGCTTTTAAAATACAACCTTAATACACATATAAGTTTATATGTAAACTACTGTAAATTAAGTGTTTATAAAAAAATTGGAAAATATGGTATACTAGGATTTAATTTAAAATAAGCTCAATCAAACCGTGATAAGAGATCTTTTTATTGAAGATAAAAACAGATTTTTAATTAATTGATGAATATTTCTGAAAGAATTTAAAAATCAGCCAATCTGGCAATTATGCGTTAATATGGCAGCAAGTGCGTAGAATGCAGAAATTCGTGATACAAGCAATGCCCTTTAATTAGATAGCCATGCGCAGTTTATTCGTGCAGAATCTAAATAAATCTGACTGAAAACTGTTGAATTTGGTTAAAAATAAATCTAATTTTTTTTCTAATTTTTTATGTTCAGAGAAGTAAAAGGATTCACAAGAAATATCTTCGCATTCTAACATTCCATTCAGATCATTCTTATGATTGCTTATGGATTGATGAAGCTCTATCTTTTCAATTTTTAGAGCTTCTAAAGTGTTGGAAAAATGGAATAATTCTTCAAAAAGATTGGGAATTTCCCTGCTAAATATATCTGCTGTTAGAAATTGATTGAGAAAGGTTAATTCTTCAGAACTGGTATAAAGTTGTTTATCCCATTCTCTGGTGTCTTTTAAAAGTCCTTCAACAGTTTTTTCATTTGCGGAACCATGGTTTCTTATTAGTGTTGTCATGTTGGTAGGTATAAGAATTTAATCCTTGAAATGTCCTTTAAAGATAAGTCTTTAAGTAAATATTTACAAGAAAATTGCTAGACACTTTAAGCAAAAAAAATCAATTTTTACTTTATAATTAACGAAGATTAAACAAAATTATTTAATGTGAGAAATCAATTTCAAAAATATAATACACAATAAATATCGAGTTCTTTTTAATACACTATGTAACTTAACTATCTGGATATAAATAGTTTATTCTTAAATTATTTTAATTCACAAAGCCATATTATAAAAATTATAAAAGAACGATTTCGTTTCTTTTAAATGCAATTTTTCTTAAATTACATTGTTATTATAATAATCCCCACCTAGCAAGTCGTTAGCCTAAACCGCCCTTTTAATTATTTTAAAATAAAAAGTTATGGATCATTTAACCTGTCAAAGTTGTGGATTACCGTTTACAAACGAAATAAGTGGTACCAATAGAGATGAGTCTGAAAATGAGGATTACTGCGTTCACTGTTTTGAACATGGAGAATTTGTAGATCAATCCTTAACGCTTCATGGATTAGAAGTAAAGCTGGTAGAAATGGCAGAAATGCATAATGAAATAACACGAGAAGAAGCGGTAATTGTGATTCGGGAATTACCGTATTTAAAACGCTGGCATATGAATATTATGTAAGATCAAGAAACTTTAAATCTTTTAAACCTATATTTTATGGAAAGCACCAACAAAATATTACAAGAAATTAATGTGATCACGCTAGAAATAGAATCTGATTATCCAGAAATATATAAGTTTTTAGATGAAGATTTCTTGACACTACCTTCTTGGGAACATCCAAATATAAACTTTGAGATTCTAAAAGAATATCTAGATACTTTGAGTCAATTATTAAATAGCTATAAAAAAACTCACTTTATAAATGCTGTCGCTTGACGCTTTTTAAATTGAAATTAGTATTTCTGAGTTAAGAAAGGTTAAGTTTTCAATATGAAATTATGATACTGTAAGTGTTTTAAGTCACTGTATATAAATGTTTTGAGAAATTTTGAAATTATTATAACAATTTTATATAAGTTTGATTTTTATATGCTAAAATGAATTACATTTGACCCATAAAATCAAATAATTTATCCAAATGAAAAAATCATTTTTAACTCTTGCTGCAATCGCATTAGTTTTAAGTTTTACCTCTTGTAAAGACGAATCAGCTGAACAAACTGAAGTTGAAGTAATCGAAGAAGTAGAAGCTCCTGTAGAAGTTATCGAAACTCCTTCTGAAGAATTAATGGACTCTACTGATGTAGATACTGTTGATGTTGAAGCTACTACTGAGACTGCTGTAAACTAGTTAAAGTATTCTTTATAAAAAGATAAAACCCGGTTCTCTAAAGAACCGGGTTTTTTTATAGCCTAATTTAAATATTGGTATTATTTCGTTTTGTTTTTATTATTATGTTCTTTCTCTGGAACAGGAAAACCTCTATCTCTCATTAAAGCATCAATTTTAGCATCTCTACCTCTAAATAATCTGTAAGCTTCTGCAGGATCCATAGAGTTTCTTGGAGCAAACAGATACTTCACTAATTTTGAGGCCATATCCTTGTCATAAAATCCACCTGGGGATTCAGCAAAAGCTTCTGCAGCATCAGCCGTAAGAACATCTGCCCATAAATATCCATAGTATCCAGTTGCATAGCCTTCGCCAGAGAATACATGTCCAAACTGAGGAGAACGGTGACGCATCACGATCTCTTCTGGCATGTTCAATTCTTTCAATGCCTTCTTTTCAAAAGTCTTTGGATTGATATTTTCGGGATCTATGGTATGATATTTCATATCCATTAAAGCTGAAGCTAAAAATTCTGTAGTTTCAAAACCTTGGTTAAAAGTAGAGGCATTTTTAATTTTTTGCACTAGAGCTGCAGGAATAGGTTCCCCGGTCTGGTGATGTAGTAAAAATTTATTTATCACTTTATCTGTAGATAACCATCGCTCCAATAATTGAGATTGAAACTCGGTATAATCACGAACACCACTATTTAGAGTTGGATATTTAACATTTGCAGACAGGAAATGCAAGGCATGACCAAATTCATGGAAAAAGGTGGTAGCGTCATCCCATGAGATAAGTGCAGGCTCGCCTGGCGCAGGTTTTACAAAATTAGAATTATTAGAGGCTAGTACAGTCTCTTTCCCATCAAAAGCGGTATAACTTCTATAAGTGGTTGCCCAAGCACCAGATCTTTTTCCCGGTCTAGCATATGGGTCAAGATACCAAAGTCCAATAAGATCACCCGTAGTTTTATCTGTTACTTCCCATACTTTTACATCTTCTTGAAAAACAGAAACACTTCCTTCTGGAACTGGAGTGAAATTGAAATTGAATAATTCTCCCGCAGTAAAAAATAAGGCCTGCGTTAAATTATCCAGTTGTAAATATTGTTTTACTTCATCAGAATCCAAGTCATACTTATCTTTTCTAACTTTTTCTGCAAAATATCTATAATCCCATGGCTTAATAGTTATATCCAAATCTTCTTTCTCTGCAATGGCTTGCATATCCTCAACTTCTTGATCTACTCTGGCAAGAGCAGCCGGCCATACCGCATTCATAAGCTCCATTGCGTTTTCAGGATTTTTTGCCATTCTATTTTGCAATCTCCATTCTGCATAATTATCATAACCCATCAATTTTACTCGTTCATTACGAAGTTTCAATATTTGAGTTATAAGTTTATTGTTATCATATTCGTCATCGTTATCACCCCTAGAATAATAATTATTCCAAACCTTTTCTCTTATTTCACGTTCATCAGAATAGGTTAAAAAGGGATCCATCGATGAGCGCGTGTTGGTAATTGCATATTTGCCTTCTTGTCCTCTATCTGCTGCGGCTTTTGCTGCGGCCTTAATAAAGGAATCTGGAAGTCCACCTAGCTCATCCTTCTCCAAGTAGGTTACATAATTTTCTTCATCATGTAAAATATTATTTGAGAATTTCGTGTATAACTGGGATAATTCTTTATTTATCTCTGCATACCTTTCTTTAGATTTTTCATCCAAATTGGCACCTTCCATGGCAAAATCCTCATAAATAAGCTGTACCACTCTTTGTTGATCGGCTTCTAAAGGAGTTTTTAGAGAGTTATCATAAATCGTTTTTATACGTTCAAATAATTTCTTATTCTGTGAGATCTTAGAGGAATATTCGGATATTTTTGGAGAGAGTTCCTGCTGAATTTCTCTAAATTCTGGGGAAGAAATATTACTGCTCCATAATCCATAATACGTAAAAGCTCTATCTAATGGTTTTCCTGCTTTTTCCATCTCTACAATGGTATTTTCAAATGTGGGAGGAGCTGGATTATTTGCAATTTTTTCGATCTCTTCTAAATGCATTTCCATGCCCTTTTCCATAGCAGGCTTTAACTTAGAAAGTTCCATTTTATCGAAACTAGGAACTCCACCGTATGGTCCGGTCCATTTTGATAAAAGTATATTTTCAAAGTTTGTTGTTTTTTTATTTTCCATTTTAGTTTTGGTGTGCTCTTGGGCTTGAACAGAAACAAAGGAAGACATTCCTAAAGTTGCAATCACCGCAAGCCCTAAAGTTTTCTTTTGATAGTTTAAAAGTTTATTTTTCATTTTAATAGTTAAGGTTGTTTTCTAGAAAGACTAAATTTAATTATTCCAATCTTAAAATTTCCAAGATTCTTGTTAAAGCTTGATATGTTAAATTTGAGTATTTGTGTTAATATTAATATCATTTGAAGTGATAATCATAACCAAGCAGATTTTTAAACGATAATAATTAATCATTTATTTTTATTTTTACTGGCGCAAATTTCATTCGCCTCAGTTTACTTTTAAAAAAGTTACTTTTTTTATGACGAGTTCTACAAATCCTATAACAGAAAACTCTATTGGGACCAATAATAACGAATCTAGGCTTATAGCCGTAGGGGCAAGTGCGGGTGGATTAGAGGCCCTAAAATCGTTTTTCGAAGGGATTCCAGCTAAGGACAAAAACTCTTATATTGTCATTCAACATCTTTCCCCAGATTTTAAAAGTATGATGGGAGAATTGCTCGCAAAATCTACAGATCTGCCCATAGAAGAAATCAAAGAGAACACCGAAATAAACCCGGGAACCATTTACCTTATACCTACAACCAGCAATCTTACTATTCAAAATGGGCAATTGCAATTGGTAGACAAGCCAAAAGGACAAAAGTTGAATTTGCCAATAGATATGTTTCTTCAGTCGTTAGCAAATTTTAAAGAAGATCAAGCTATCGCCATTATTTTAAGCGGTACGGGTAGTGATGGAACCAGAGGTATTAAGACCATCAAGGAAAAAGGAGGTATGGTAATGGTGCAAGATCCTTCTCAAGCAAAGTTTGATGGAATGCCACAAAGTGCTATTCAAACGGGGCTTGTAGATTATGTTTTAAAGACCGAAGAAATGGGGGTGGAGCTAAATAAGTTCATAAATGCTCCTGTTATATTTCATTTTTCTGACGACAGTATCGAGTATGATGAAGTTACGCTCTCTAAAATTTTAATTCTCATAAATGAAGCTACCGATGTTGATTTTACTGAATATAAACATTCCACCTTAGCACGAAGAGTTGCAAGAAGGGTAAACGTTTGTAAGTGTGAATCACTCTCAAAATATTACGAGTTACTAAAAACTCACCCGGAAGAAATACCAATTCTCTCTCGCGAATTTCTAATTGGAGTTACAAAGTTTTTTAGAGATCTTCCGGTATGGGAGCTTATGGAATCTACAGTACTTAAGGATATCATCCAATCTAAGAAGAATGGGGAAAAGTTAAAGGTTTGGGATGTAGCTTGCAGTACCGGAGAAGAGGCCTATAGTTTAGCTATGTATATAAATGAGGAGCTTGAACGCCAAGATAAAAATCTTCAGGTTAAAATATTTGCTACAGATATTTCCCAAGAGCATTTAAGGATTGGTGGTTTAGGGAATTATTCTGAAAGTATAGTGGCCGATATTGAACCTAGATTACTTCAGAAATATTTTATAACCAAAAGTAATGGTTATCAGGCGATAGAAAAATTGAGAGACATGATCATTTTCTCTCATCATAATATTATTAAAAATCCTCCTTTTCATAATATGGACTTGGTGTTATGCCGAAATATGCTCATCTATTTCCAACCAAGTATTCAAAAACGGGCATTAAATGTATTACACTATAGTTTAACAGAAAATGGATATCTAGTTCTAGGAACTAGTGAAAGTGTAAGTGGTCATTCAGAGAGTTTTGAAACTGTAAACAGAAAATGGAAAATTTATAAAAACACATTATTGAGAAAACATTTAAATGCTGAAATTTTACATTCATCATCCCATAGGGTTAGTGAAGGAACAGAGTATAAAAGGATCACTTCTGTAAAGCCTCAGGTAAATAGTACAGTCCAAAAGCAGCATAGTGAACTAACGGCAACCATTTTGGACCAATTTGGGGGTGCCAGTGTTTTTATAGATTCAGAATATAATATTCTACAGGCTATTGGAGAATTTAGAAAATATGCTAGTCTCCCAGTTAATGGGTTTTCTATCAATATTTTAGATATGCTTAGTTTGGACCTAAAGCATATTGTAAAGGCTACCGTGAAAGCTGCTGCCAAATCTGAGGAAAAAGTTATTTACAACGATGCTTCTTATGAACACCAAGGTGAGCTAAAAAACCTGGATCTTATTGTTAAGCCTTTTAAGCATAAAAACTTAGATGTTGAGGTAAATTTCGTATTAACTTTTATAGAAAAAGAGTTAGATGTTACAGAATTAGATAAAGTAGAAAAAGTTACTGTAGATAGCAGATCTCAGTCTTATATCCTAGAATTAGAAGATGAGTTAAGAAAGGCCAAAGAAGAGCTACAATCTACCTTAATGGAAGTAGAAACCAGCAACGAGGAATTGCAGGCTGCAAATGAAGAATTACTTGCTTCTAACGAGGAATTGCAAAGCACCAATGAAGAATTGCAAAGTGTTAATGAAGAGATAAATACTGTAAATGCAGAAAACATTCAGAAGATAGAAGATCTGGCTACACTTAATGCAGATATGAATAATCTTCTGGAAAGCACAGATATTGGAACCATTTTCTTAGATAGTAATTTAAGAATTAGAAAATTTACACCGGCTATTAAAAAGCATTTCAATTTAATAGGATCGGATATTGGGAGACCAATAAATAACTTCAATTCCAACTTTGGGATCACTAAAACTAAGTCCTTATTAGAAAAATGCAAAGAGGTTTTAAAGACTGGAAAAACAATTACTTCTCATATTAAATCCTTAGATGGCAATAACTACTTACGAAGAATTTCTGTTTTTAAGGATACAAATAACCACAGCACTGGTGTAGTAATAACTTTTGTAGATATAGAATCTTTAGAGAAAGCCAAAGCAAAGTTGGTTGCAAGTGAAAAGAGATTCAAATCTTTTTACGAGGAAGATCCTATTATGCACATTAGCGTAGATCCATTTACTTTAAGTATTAAATATTGTAATAATCAAGCTGTAAATAAATTGGGTTATTCACACAGGGATAAACTAATAGGTAAACCAATTTTCGATTTGTATGAAGATGATTCTCAACTCCAAGTACTAAGATTAAACAGATTGTTTAAAGAACGAGGAGAACTTACCAGTGTAGAGCAAGAATTAGTTACTCAAGACGGAACGAAATTACCTGTGCTATTAAATTCGAGCCTGGAGTTGGATGAAGATGAGAACGTAATTGCTTATAGATTTACCTGTGTAGACATTTCTGAACTTAAACAAGCACAGGAAGAACTCAAGGAACAAAAACATGACCTTGAAAGAGCGAATAAAGATCTAGAGCAATTTGTTTCTATTTGTTCTCATGATCTTCAGGAACCCTTAGCTACCATTAAGTTTGGAAGTGATATTTTGGGTAAGATCTATGCAGATAAGTTAGATGATAAAGCAAAAGAGTACATCTCCTATATTGATGAAGCTTCAGATAGATTGGCAAATCAGATAAAAGGGCTATTAGAACACTCTAGAATTGGTAGAGATTCTAAAAAGGTCTTGGTAGATTCTAAAGAACTTATGGAGGTTGTGAAATACGATCTTGGTAAAAGACTGAGAGAAACCAAAGGAAAAGTCTATATAGGAGCTCTTCCTAAACTTAAGGCTTACGAGATCGAGTTGAGATTGCTTTTTCAGAATTTATTAAGCAATGCGCTTAAATATGTAGATAAAGACAGGGCTCCCGAAGTTAGAGTATCTGCATATTCTGAAGGGGATTATTGGATCTTCTCTTTTATGGATAACGGTATTGGAATTTCTGAAGAAGATCAAAAAAATATTTTCACTATTTTTAATAGAGTGCGTACCCCGGAAAAATTTGAGGGAACAGGTGTTGGTTTAGCACATGTCGAGAAAATTGTTCAACTTCATGAAGGTGCAGCTTGGGTTGATTCTCAATTAAATGTGGGTAGTACTTTTTATGTGAAAATTAAAAAGTTCTAAGTAGTCAAAAGCATGGATGAACTGGATACAAGCGTAACAATTACTAATTGTAAACAGGACCCAGTTCATTTTATAGGACATATCCAAGCTCATAAGGAGGTTGTTATTTGTAGAGTAAATTATTTTTAGAAGTTGAATAGGTAGCAGGATCCATAGTATTATTTAGCATTGTTTATCTGAAAAATTAACAGATTCATCATTTATTTTATTTTAAACATGATCACAACTCCATTAAGAATCTTACTAGCCGAACATGATAAGACTGATGCAGAGCTTATCACCGATCACCTTTCTAAGATCGTGGTAACTTTAGATGTTAAAGTGGTGGATAATTTGCCGCATTTCAATCAAGAATTGCAGACTTTTATTCCAGATGTAATTATTTCAGATTATAATTTACCAACCTGTACTGGATTAGATATTCTTAAAACAACTAAGGATTTCGATCCCAACCTTCCGTTTATTTTTCTTACAGGAACTATAGAAGATGAAGAGTTAGCAGCAAATACTATTTTGTCTGGTGCTAGTGGATTCATCCTAAAAAAGAATATGCAATCAATTCAGGAAAAACTAAGACCTTTATTAAAAAGGGTGGTTTTTAATATGAGTGAGAGCTCTGAGGTGCGAGAAAAATTAAGAAATAACAGAATAGCTATAAATCAGATCTATCAGTATTTAGAGAATATTAAATATGAAAATGAAGATCAGAAAAGAAGCTTAAAGGATATTAAAAAATCAATGGATGAATTAAATTTCGGAGAAAACGATATAGAAATTAGCTGAAAATCTTTAAATTTTAGGGAACGTATTTTCAGAAGTCAGATCTAATTGTATTCAGAACAAGCTGGTATTAAAGATCGAAATTTTCAACCTTAATTATTTCCCCAGGAAGCATATCATTTAAAAATTCGTTCCCTATTCTATATCTCACCAATCTTAGTGTAGGGTAACCCACAGCAGCGGTCATTTTTTTTACCTGCCTAAATTTTCCTTCTTTTAAAGTTATGGATATCCAACTGGTAGGTCCATGCCGATCATCCCGTATCCTTTTAGATCGTTCTGGAAATTTAGGGGCGGGATCTAAAATCTTGGCTATGCATGGAGCGGTCAAGTACTTTTTGCCATTAATACCAATACTAACTCCGCTTTCTAATTGCTTTATGGCTTCTTCTGCTATATTGCCATCTATTTGAACATAGTATTCCTTTTCCACATACTTGCTTCGTACCAATTCGCTCATTTTTCCACTTGTGGTTAAAAAAAGCAAACCTTCAGAATCTTCATCTAATCTTCCAATTGCCATGATATTCTCTGGAAACCCGCCAAGTTCTCCTAAAAGCTTTTTGTTTCTACGCGTTGTATGATTGTGGATAAATTGGCTGAGGTAGCCATAAGGTTTATAGATCTTAAAATGGGAGTTTATAGACATGCATTTTTTGCTTGGATCAAAAGTATTAAAATTTAGTTTGTTCGAATACGAGGCTTGGGAATGAATTTTGTTGATATTCTGTGAAGTGGATTATTTGCTATAATTTTTAAAATGTTTTGAGAGTTCAGGGATTAAAAAATTAGTCTTGATAATTCATTAGATTACAATAAATTAGCAGCATCGATCAACTTATTTTATCATTAATCTAACTAAAAAGATATCTCGCGCACTATGAAAAAAATAATTGTACTTCTACTTATTAGTTTAACTAGCATTTTATTTACTGCTTGTTCCAGCAATAACGATTCAGATCCACCAATCGAGTCTACCAGCTTATATGGTACTTGGGATCTGGATTATTACATTCAGAATGGTGATCTTATAGAAAATGTTACTTGTAGCAACCAGATCACCTATGTTTTTAGCAATGCAAGAACCTATACCAAAACCACTTTTGCAGGCGAAGGATCTGTAAATTGTTCGGTTGCAGTAATTGTAAATGGTACTTGGGAGTATTTGGGAAACAATCAATTTAGAGTAACTCCGAATGGAAGTAGTGCAGACCAAAACCTGACGATCACCTTTTTAGATAATTTTAAAAAATTCTCTATTCGTTATAGCAGTACAGATACTAAAGTTTTTGCGAAAAGAAATTAGAGCTATTAAATATGGTTTAAGCAAAAAGCTACTTTTGAAATAAAGTAGCTTTTTTTTTATCTAAAGTTTAACTTTAATAAATGAGAATTCTTTTATTTGCATATTAACTTACCATAATTAAAAACTAACCTCCGCAGGAAGATCTATTTTTCATTAAATTCCTTTTCCTTCGATTCAATATCAAAATTGCATACATGAAATTAGTAATATTATCTGCAAACCCTAACCTCTATTCTACAAAAAGATTAGTAGAAGTTGGAGAGAAAAAAGGCCACGAAGTTATAGTTGTAGATCATACTAAATGTGATCTTGTTATAGAGAAAAAAAAACCAAGTGTAATCTATAAAGGGAAGGAGCTAACAGATATAGATGGCGTAATCCCTAGAATAGGAGCTTCTGTTACTTTCTTTGGAACAGCGGTTGTTAGACAATTCGAGATGATGAAGGTCTTTACTGCTACAGAATCTCAAGCCTTGGTAAGATCCAGAGATAAATTACGAAGTTTACAAATACTTTCCAGAGCAAGTTTAGGATTGCCTAAAACCGTTTTTAGTAATTATTCTAAGGATGTAAGTAGCGTAATAGATAAAGTTGGGGGTGCCCCTTTGGTTATTAAATTATTAGAAGGCACTCAAGGACTTGGTGTAGTTTTAGCAGATAATAGAAATTCGGCTGAATCTATTTTAGAAGCCTTCAATGGATTGCAAGCTCGAGTGATAGTGCAGGAATTTATAAAAGAGGCAAAAGGTGCAGATATACGGGCTTTTGTGGTAGATGGTGTTGTGGTAGGAGCCATGAAAAGACAAGGGAAGGATGGAGAATTTAGATCTAACCTTCACCGAGGTGGTTCAGCAGAAATTATCGAGTTAACTGATGAAGAAGAAAATGCAGCTTTAAAAGCAGCTCGTGTAATGGGACTTGGTGTTGCCGGTGTAGATATGTTACAATCGGCTAGAGGACCATTAATTCTAGAGGTAAACTCTTCCCCGGGACTGGAAGGTATAGAAAAAGCAACAGGTAAAAATATTGCGCTTCAAATAATTAAATATGTAGAGAGAAACGCGGAATAGAACTTCGAGTGCTCTTTAATAATACAAGACCCATTTATCTTTTTCCACTTTATGAGTAAAATGTGTAAGCAAATAACTCAGGGAATCGGGAAGTGGATTTTTCTTGAGTTCCATATAAACCTGATCCTCTTCTAAGATCCTATTTTTAATTCTTTGTAAACCTTCAGCAGTTTTAATATTAAAAAGATTTTCCTTGTAATTTAAATTGTCTTCAAACTGCGTCTCCCGAAAAGTGTTATAATTTGTATTGCTAATAGTGATAATTTCAGCATTCAAATAAAAACTCGCCGAAGGAAGCAAATAATCATATACCAATAAACTACTTAGCTTATTTCCCTTTTCTTGTTTAATAAATCCAGCGATCTCCTTAATAGAGTTCATAGATTCGGGATTTTTAGAGGCAATGGCAGTATGGAATAACATTAGAACGCATATGAACCCAATTCCCAGTTGTAATAAATTTGAAATTGAATTTTGCTTACAAAATTTCCAGTAAAAAATTACAATTCCAAGAGTTAAAAGAAGAAGACCAATATTAATAAGCAGATTCATTTGAATTACTGGAACAAAAGTAATTACCAGCAGAGCCACAAACAAGATCGCATACAGTAAATAATAACTTCCTGTAAACCATTTTAATTGAACTTCAGTAACTTTTTCTAACAGGATTGCTCCTGCAATTGCAAGAAAAGGAAACATGGGTAATATATACAAGATAAGTTTAGAAGAGAATAGCGAGAATAAAATGAACAAGTATCCAGAGCTCAGGATCACCACGTTTAAAACATCTTTATTTTTCCAATCCTTCTTTACATTTTTCGTAAACATACTTATAATGAAAATTAACCATGGCAAACCAAGGGCAGGAGCTAAGGCTAAATAATACCAAAAGGGTTGTGTTCTATGAAACTGATCGGCATTCGTTGCTCTGTTCACTATTTGTTCATGGATCAAATAATTCCAGACCTTATCATCTTTTACAATAATTTCTATAAACCAGGATGCAGATATACCCAACATAAGTATGATCCCTAAGAATATATTTATCGAAAAGTTTACTTTCTCCTTGTTAAAATACTTATAACAAACTATAAAAATTAATGCGGGAATAAAGCCGACCGGGCCTTTGTTAAGAAATGCCAGACCCATGGCAATAAAAAATCCGTAAAGGAATAGTTTCTTGTTCTGTTTTTTAAACTTCACCCAAAGATGAATGGACCATAATACAAAGGTCACTAAGTAAGCATCTGTTGTTAAGTTTCTGGCGGCTATTAATACCACAGGAAAAGTACTATAGATCAATGCTGCAGAATATGCCTTTTGTTTATCATTAAGAAGTAGTTCCGCAATTTTATAAACTAACAATATCTGTAATATAAGTGCGATCCCTAAAAAGAATCTCGCGCCATATTCATTGATGCCAAAAATCTTATAACCTAAAGAAGTTATATAATAGGTAAGGGGTGGTTTATGATAGTGCTTTATATTAAGTAGCGTGGGATGAAAATAATCTCCGCTAGTTACCATTTCGCGGCTTATCTCAGCATATCTAGCTTCGCTTGTTTCGGCTAAACCATAGCTGCCAAGACCAATATTAAATACTACGAATATTAAGAACAGTAACTTTACAAGTTTTAATCTCATAATAATCTATTATAAATTATTCGGTTCTAAACGTAGCTCTCGCTTAAGCTTAAGACCTTAACTGTCTTCGTAGTATCACCATATTACGCGCGTACATTACAATTCCAATTGCATGCCCTGCAAACAAAACAGGATCTGCTCGATAAATAGAATAAATAATGATCAAGGTGGATCCGGTAAAGCTAAGTAGCCAAAACCCTAATGGAAGTAAAGATTCTTTATGTTTTTCTGAATAGATCCATTGGTAAATAAACCTTAGTGTAAAAACTACCTGCGAGACTATTCCAAGCATTAAAAGCCAAAAGGGAATGTCCTCATTTTTGAATAATCTATCGGCATCGTAAATATTGTTATTATAGCCTAGGATGACGATTAAAACAGGAAATATCCAAAGTAAGAACCTTAGATATTTATGTATTTTAATCCATTCTCCTTGAAGCTGCAGGTTTCTTATATAAATAAAATAGGTAAGTGCCTGGCCCAACATTATGGCAAAATCGCTTCTTAAATATCCATATAGGAACATTAGAAAAGAAGCAATAAGACTCAGTTGCCAAAATAGGGAAGGAGTTAAAACCTTCTTGCTTTTTTCAGATAAGATCCATTGAAAAACAGATCGACCAGAGAAAAGGAGTTGTGCGAAAAAACCAATGGTATAAACTAGCCAACTGCTCATCCTTTAGCGACTACTTTATAATTGATGTACTTATGTTTCATCCATAAATAAGCAAAGCAATCCAAAAGGGGGCCTAATAATCTATTCCAAACTCCAAAATTTGGAGTTCCGGCCATTCTAGGATAATGTTTTATGGGAACTTGTTTTATTTTTCCCTGCTGTAAAAGGATCATTGCAGGAAGAAATCTATGTAAACCTTTAAACATGGGAATACGTTTAGCGTATTCTGTTCTAATTATTTTTAAGGGACAACCCGTATCATCCATTTCATCATCTGTAAAGGTTCTTCTAATACCATTGGCAATGATGGATGAAGCATTCTTTACAAAAGAATCTTTTCTATTGTTTCTATATCCGGTAACTAGATCTACCCCATCTAAATTATCCAAAAGGGTATTAAAATCCATAGGATCTGTTTGAAGGTCTGAATCTATATAACCTGTCAACGAGGTGGTAACATGGTCAAAACCTGCCTTAATTGCAGCACTTAGTCCATAATTCTTCTCAAAATTGATAAAATTGAAATTGGTATTTGCAGCACAGATATCTTCTATGATCTTCTGGCTGTTATCCTTGGATCCATCATTTACAAATAAAACCTTGGTAGGGACATGGGCTATTTTTATGTATTCTGAAAGTTCTTTTTCTACTCGTTTAAGGTTTTCCTCCTCATTGTAAACGGGTACAATTACCGTAAGTTCTTCTAGCATTAACTGCAGTTTGTACTATTCTTTTATGAAAATATTCTAACAAATGTATGGAATAAATCTAAAATCAATCTAAAGTTGAAATTTGATTTATCTAAATAGATCAAGAGCTCCTTTCAGTATCTTAAACTCATAATATTTATTTTTATTAGCCAGAATGAATTCCTATTTCCTTTTTTTTGATAGCTCTTATTCGTTTTTTTTAAAGTTTATTTTGATATAAAACCTTTATAATTAATTATCTTAAATAATTATTGCTTCTTAATTTTTTTATTTGCCTTGATACCAAACCTTTAACATCTTCTTTTAAGTTAAGATTATAATCTTATCTAATTTTGTTTGAATTTCAAGTATGGCTAAAAAATTAAATCAGCTTGAAGCTACTGCAATATGTGGTAATGATATAAGCTCTTCGTGTTTATATGTATCAGCCTTAGCAATTTTTTATGCGGGGCAATATGCATGGATTTCACTCTTAATGGTCGCGGGTGTATTATTCTTATTCAGAAATATCTATGGCGAAGTAGTTGGTGCACTGCCCTTGAATGGTGGGGCATATAATGCATTGCTGAACACCACCCAAAAATCTACAGCCTCACTTGCCGCTGCGCTAACAGTGTTATCTTATATGGCTACTGCTGTTATATCTGCCAGTGAAGCCATTAAATATGCCTATAGCATTTGGAATAGTATTCCTATATTACCAGTAACCATCGGATTACTTTTTCTTTTTATGGGATTGGTCATTATTGGAATTGGTGAATCTTCTAAAGTAGCGATTGCTATTTTTCTTTTTCATTTGGTCTCACTTACGCTTTTATGTGGTTTTTGTTTGTATTATTTCTTTAATAATGGCTTCGAAACACTAATTAATAACTTTCATATGCCGGTGGAAGGAGGAGTTGTACAAGCTTTATTCTTTGGTTTTTCAGCAGCCATGCTGGGTATTAGCGGATTTGAAAGTTCAGCCAATTTTGTTGAAGAACAAAAACCAGGAGTTTTTCCAAAGACCCTTCGTAATATGTGGATCGTGGTAAGTATTTTTAATCCGCTTATTGCATTTTTAGCCTTGGCCTTGATCCCAATGGAAGTTGTAAATAATAATCAGGAAGCCTTACTATCTTTTCTCGGTAATATATCCGGAGGAAGCTGGTTATCATTCATGGTTGGTTTAGATGCCTCATTGGTACTGAGTGGAGCTGTCTTAACGTCTTTTGTTGGAGTGGGAGGACTTATGGAGCGTATGGCTTTAGATAGAATTCTTCCTAGCATCTTATTGAAGAAGAACAAAAGAAAAAGTTCTTATCTCATTTATATTTTATTCTTTGTGCTTTGTACATCCATACTTTTTGTTACTGGTGGAGATCTCGCAAAATTGGCAGGAGTTTATACCATTGCATTCTTATCTGTTATGGTGCTATTTGGTATTGGGAACTTTCTTCTAAAAGTTAAAAGGGAGAAATTGCCCAGACCAGAGCGAGCTAGTTGGCTAGCCTTAATTGTTGCAATTGTAGCAGTTTTGGCTGCAATTATTGGGAATGTGGTTCTTAACCCGCCTTACTTGCTAATATTTATAGAATACCTTATCCCTACCTTAATTGTGGTGTTTTTTATGTTGTATAACAGCTATATTATCCGAGGGTTCTTAATTGTTAGCACTTATGTTTTTCCGCATAACAGTAAATTCTTTAACAAGATCAATAAAAGGGCTAAAAGGAAACTTGCTGAAATTAGCGGACAGCATTTTGTTTTCTTTACCAATAATGATAATGTAGAGAATCTTAATAAAGTGATGCTGTATATAAAAAAGAATGAATCTACCCGTAGATTAAAGATTGTAGCAGTTCTCGATAATGGATTAAAGGTAGCCGATAATCTTAAGGAAGATATTGAAGTATTAGATAGAGCCTATCCCGATATACATATCGAGTTTATTGAAGAGCCAGGTAGTTTTGGCCCTGAAAAAATTCAGGAGCTTTCTAAACGATGGAAGATCCCAACCAATTTCATGTTTATTGGCGCTCCTAGTGAAAAATTTGCATATAGGGTTCAAGAACTAGGAGAGGTGCGAATTATTATATAGCGCTACTTTAAAATATCTTTAGATTTTCAGTTTAATTTCACCATGTTGATTTTTAGATTCGATGTTAGATTTTTAGTCCATATGGGAGAAGAACTTGATAAATAGTTTTTTTGAAATTCTTCTCCTTTGGCTATAATAGAGGAGAGGTTCATCTTAAAATTTAGTATTTCAACATGTTTTTTAATAAACTGTGATATTAAAATTTTGAAAAAGTTTTTATCGATAGGTCTTATTTTACTGGTTCACGCTTTCACTTATGCTCAAGAAGCTCACAATTTAGAATTCTTTATAGAGCAAGCTAAAACTTCTTCTCCCAAGTTATCTGAAAATAGAAATTTGGAGGCCATAGGTGAACTTCAAAACAAACTTATTATAGCTCAAAATAAAGCCTTTCAAATTAATAGCACAGCTGAAGTTTTAGTAGCGCCTTACTTAAATAATAATGGGCAGTTTATTGCTATCACTACAATGCCTTCAACAAATGCATATGGTTATGATGTTGGGATTACGAATGGAGGTTTGTATTCTACTCAACTAAATATAACAAAGAACCTTTTAAATCAATCGGTTACAAATAATTTACTTTTTCAGAATAAAGTAAACATCACTGCAATAAGTCTTTCTTCAGAGGAAATCACGCATAACCTCGTAAAGAATATTTCTGATGCCTATATTATTGCATATCAGCTTCAGTTGCAAAATGAATTTACTCAGCAAATTTTAAGGGACCTTGAGAATCGTTTGAAGGTTTTTGAATTACTCGTGAAAAAGGGAATTTTGATGGAAAGTGATTATTTGTTACTTCAGTTAGATATTGAAGAAAAAAAAATAGAGTTACTTCAGCTTAAAAATAACTATGTAACCGCGGTTAATCAGTTGTTTAGTTTAAGCGGAATTCCTGCAGAAGAAATAGCGCAGTTGGAAGAACCCATTTTAATACCTATTAGAACTCCAGAAAGCTTTTTTTACAAACAAAAATTTAAAAATGATAGCCTTCAACTTATTGCAGAGAGGCAAGTTTTTGAAAATCAATATAAACCGCAATTAAGCGCTTATGCTAATACTGGTGTTAATGCTGTGGAATTATCCAATATAGAGCACAAAATTGGGGCAAGTGCAGGAATGCGGCTAACTATTCCGCTATATGATGGAAATCAAAAAAAAACAAACGCTCTTCAAACTAAATTAAAACAAGAAAATTTAGAATTCTATAAGCAAAATAGCGAGCTGCAATTAGCTAATAATTTAATGAGCCTTCAGCAACAAATTAAGGCTTTACAAGAAAACAGAACTCTTTTGGGCAAGCAAATAAGCAAACAGGAAAATGTATTAGAGATCTACAAAGGAAAATTAGTTCAAGGACAAATTTCTATAGTAGATTATTTGAATGTGGTTCAAAGTTATAAGCAGAATATTTATACACAGGTGCAAATGCAAACCAATTATTGGTTGCTACAAAGTGAATATATTTTTATTAACTGGTAAATTATGAGGCAATCTTATTTAAAACAGCTCTTATTCCTACTAATCATAAGCACTATCGCGTGCAATAACAATAATGAACCTCCATCGGAAAAAAAAGCTTCTATTAATGTAGAAACCGGTTTTGTAAAACAAAACGATATTAGAGAATACCTCACATTTAACGGAGTTACCCAATATCAGAAAAAAGAAAATATCAGGGCGAATGTTACCGGTTATATTTCCAGAATGAATTACAAAATTGGTGATGGTATTAAGTTAGGGCAAATATTTGCAACTGTTAGAACTAAGGAACAGGATGCATTGAAGGATGCGGTTAAAATAGACAGTTCTTTATCAAAATTTATAAGTCCAATTGTAATTAAAAGTAATGTTACTGGAATAATTACAGCACTTAATGTTTCCAATAATGATTATGTAGCAGAAGGAGATTTATTGGCCATTCTAGTCCAGCCAAAATCATTAGTAGTACAAGTAAATGTTCCTTTTGAGTATGAAGATTATGTTGCTATAGGAACTTTATGTGAAGTAATTCTTCAGAATGAAGAAACTTTTATTGCAACAATTACAGGGGAATTACCCACTATAGATGTAACGGCACAATCTCAAATGTTTCTTATTTCGCTACCAGAAAAACAACTTCCAGAAAACTTGAATGTACAAGTGCGCATTGTTTATAAAGAAGCACTTAATGCTTTAACTATCCCTAAAACTGCATTGCAAACAAACGAACTTCTTACAGATTATTGGGTAATGAAGGTTGTAAAAGATTCTTTAGCTATAAAACAAAAAGTAAAACCCTTGTTAAGAACTGATTCTTTGGTACAAATTGAAGCTGGAGATTTAAAAGTTAATGACGTAATAATAACAGTGGGAGCCTATCAAATGCAAGATTCAACCTTTGTTAGTAATGCTAATAAATGAAAAATTTACATTCCAAATTTAAATTTCCCTTATTGGCAATTGCCGTGCTTCTGTTGGCAGGAGGAGTATTTTCTTATCTAAATTTAAAGACAGGCCTTTTTCCAGACATAACCTTTCCTAAAATAAAGGTGATCGCAGATGCAGGTCAACAACCCGTAGATAAAATGATGACTACGGTTACTATTCCCCTGGAAAATATAATAAGGAGGACAGAGGGTTTGCAATATATACGAAGCACAACTTCACGGGGGAGTTGTGAAATATCTGTTTTTTTAGATTGGAATACAGATATTAATACTGCCAAGGCACAAATAGAATCGTTTATAAATCAGTCGCAAGGTAGCATACTGCCCAATACGGTTTTTTCAGTTGAAAAAATGAACCCATCAATTTTGCCTGTGATGGGTTATTCTTTGGAAGGTGATGAATTATCTCAGGTAGATCTTAAAAAAATAGCGAAGTATAAAATTAAACCCTATTTGGCATCTACGCCGGGAGTTTCAGATATTGCTGTTATTGGCGGAAAGGATAAAGAATATCAAATTATTTTGAAGCCAGATATAATAAAATCTTTAGGAATTTCGATAGCTACTATTAGAGATGCGGTTGTGAATTCTAATGTTTTAGAATCTAATGGCTATATCACAGATTATAATAGGATGTATCTTACTCTTACAGATAATGCTGTAGCTGATCTGGAAGATCTTCAGGATTTGGTGATAATCAACGGTTTAAATCGATTGATACGTTTAAAAGATATTGCAGATATTGAAATACATGAAGCAAAGGAATATGTGAAGATATTAGCAAATGGTAAAAATGTGCCAATTATAGCGGTCATAAAACAACCCAATGCCAACCTTATTGATGTAAACAATAATATAGAACAAAAAGTAGCCGAGCTTTCTAAAGAATTACCAAAAGGAGTGGTGTTAAAACCATATTATAAGCAGGCAGATTTTGTAAATACCAGTATTAAAAGCATACAAGATGTGCTTTTAATAGGCTTGGTTTTAGCTTTATTGGTAGTGATCTTTTTCTTGAGATCCTTTTCTGCCAGCATGGTTGTGCTTTTTACGATCCCTGTTTCTTTATCTCTTACCCTCATTATTTTGGATGCCGTAAACTACACGTTTAATATCATGACCCTTGGTGCAATTGCAGCTGCAATTGGTTTAATGATAGATGATGTGGTGATTATTATAGAACAAATTCATAAAATTAGGGAAGAACATCCAAAGGAAACTATTAGTTGGGTGGCGAGTGAAGCTGTCGCCCACTTATTACCAGCCATGATTGGTTCCTCTTTAAGCACATTAGTGATATTTATTCCATTTGTGTTAATGACAGGAGTGGCTGGAGCCTATTTTCAAGTTATGGCCTTTAGTATGATTATTGCCTTGGGCTCTTCATTTCTTGTAACTTGGTTAATTGTACCAGTTTTGTCTATTCTGTTTGCTGGAAAAAAATCTAAAAAGAGAAAGCATAAGCCCAAAACAAAATGGATACACAATATTCTTGATAAGCCCATAATTGGTATTTCATTTTTCGTAATATGTGTGATTATTTTAGTGATAATTCCCTCCAATTTGCCTTCAGGATTTTTACCGGAAATGGATGAAGGAAGCATAGTATTAGATTACAACAGTCCGCCAGGAACTACTCTGGAAGAAACCGACAGAATGTTGCAAATTGTAAATGGCATTTTAGATACACAACCAGAGGTGGAGGCGTACTCTGCCCGACTTGGTACTCAAATGGGTTTTTTTATTACTGAACCCAATAGTGGGGATTACTTGATAAAATTAAAAGACAATAGAAAAATTACTACGGATGAGGTTTCCGATGAGATTAGAAAACGCATAGAGGAAGTTGTGCCAACACTAACGGTAGATTTTGGCCAGGTGATTGGAGATATGCTAGGAGATCTAATGAGTTCTGTGCAACCTATCGAAGTGAAAGTTTTTGGTAATGATGTTGCCATCATTGAGAATATTTCGCAAGAAATTGCATCGGAGATAGAAAAAGTAAAGGGTACCGCCGATGTTTTTGATGGGATTGTTGTTGCAGGTCCTACCATTTCCATTATCCCCAATGTCCCTGTCTTGTCACAATTAGGGATGACACCGGCCGACTTTCAATTACAATTACAAACTCAAGTAGAAGGTACTGTAGTAGGTACTTTAATAGATAGAGAGCAAATAGTGGATATCCGAATTATCTACCCTGAAGCTTATAAAACATCTATAGAAGATCTTAAAAACACAAGCATCCTTCTTCCAAATGGATCCAGTGTTCCAATTAATAAGGTTGCACAAATAGAAATGGGAAAAGGAGTTGCAGAGATCAATAGAGAAAATCAAAAATCTATGGGGGTAATAACCGCAAGATTAGATAATAGGGATTTGGGCTCTACCTTACAAGAAATACAAACTAAACTAACAAAAAATATAAGTCTACCCGCAGGTTATAATATTGCCTATGGAGGGGCATATCAAGAACAGCGAAAAGCTTTTAAGGAATTAACGATGATTCTTGTTTCTGCAATACTTCTAGTCTTCATCGTTATTTTGTTCCTGTTTAGAAGAATAAAAATTGCATTGGCAATTATTAGTATCGCTATTTTAGGAGTTGCTGGCTGTTTATTAAGTTTATACTTAACAGGAACTCCATTAAATGTGGGAAGTTATACCGGAATTATTATGATTGTTGGTATTATTGGAGAGAATTCCATATTTACATATAGACAATATCAGGATAGTTCCCCAGACTTATCACATATCGAAAAAATAGAATATTCCATTGCAGCAAGATTGCGCCCAAAATTAATGACCGCTTTTGCAGCAATTATGGCATTAATTCCATTAGCTTTGGGAATAGGAGCAGGGGCTCAATTACACCAGCCGCTGGCTATTGCTGTAATTGGAGGTTTAATTTTCGCATTGCCTTTGTTGCTAATTGTACTGCCAAGCCTGCTAAAAATTATTAAAGAATAATTTCTAAACTTATTGAGATGGAAACATTTAAAAGTAATATTTCGAATATTGAGTTTCCTGAAAGTGAGAAAATACTAGCCAGTACTATACGACATTCCATATTTGATCTAATAAAAAAGGAACACCCAAAATTCAATAGAAAACAACAACTTTCAATTTCCGAGTTGAACAAGTTCAGACAGAAATATCTAGAAAAAGTTTTATTGGAAGAAGCTGGTGAATTAACTAGTTTGGAAGCAGAGGTCTTACAGAGTATTGAAAATCAAGAATTAATTACTGCAAATCTTTTAAATGATAAGAATGCCGAAAGTTCTTTTGGTCAACATCTGGCAGATAAAGTGGCAAGTTTTGGAGGTAGTTGGAGATTTATAATAATCTTCGGATTATTTATTGTGGTTTGGATGATAATTAATATCATTTTTTTAGCTTCAAAAGCTTATGATCCTTATCCATTTATTCTCTTAAATCTAATTTTATCTTGTTTGGCGGCCTTGCAAGCACCAGTTATTATGATGAGCCAAAATAGACAAGAAGAAAAGGATAGAGAACGGGCCAAGCAAGATTATATGATTAATTTAAAAGCAGAACTAGAGATTAGAACTTTGCACGAAAAAATTGACCATCTAATTATTAATCAACAACAAGAATTATTGAATATTCAGCAAGTTCAGGTGGAAATGATGGAAGATATAATGAAGAAAATTGATAAGTGAGCTTCTTTAAAATAGCTTTATTTTTTTGAAAACGGAAATAGATATCGTTGCCACAGAATCATTTGTTACTAATCAAAGGATCAGAAATAATAATTTAAATGCTTAAGCCTCAAGAATGAAATTTTTAATAGCAGAAGACGAATTGGATTTGCAACAATCCATTGTTACATATTTGGAGAGAGATGCCAATGTTTGTGAGGTGGCTTCAAATTACGATGAAGCTTTACAAAAAGTAGAATTGTATGATTATGATGTTATAATTCTGGATATTAATTTAGTTACTGGAAGTGGATTGGATATTCTAAGAGTAATAAAGAAGTCTAAACTAAGGGCAGGAGTAATTATTATTTCAGCAAATAATTCATTAGATAATAAACTGGAAGGACTCGATCTTGGCGCAGATGATTATCTCACCAAACCTTTTCATTTAGCTGAACTTAATTCCAGAATAAAAGCTGTTTTACGCCGGGGGAAATATGGGGGAGATGAAACTATAGAATTCAATGAGATTAAAATAGACACAAAATCTAGAACGGCCTTTATAACCAATATTGCAATAAATCTTACCAGAAAGGAATATGATTTATTGTTATTTTTTATCACTAATCAGGATAGAGTGTTATCTAAGGAAATTATAGCAGAACATCTTTGGGGAGACGATAGTGATCTCGTGGATAATTTCGATTTTATTTATGTACATATCAATAACCTTAGGAAGAAAATGACCAAGGAATCTGCTAAGTATATTAAAACTGCTTACGGTAGCGGATATAAATTTCAAAATCATTAACGTGCAGCATAAGCCAAAACCTATTCCACTTTTACGAAAGGCGTCGAAAACCTTTTTTTTTATAAGTAGCATTTTAATGGTAGTCAGCACGATTGCCCTCTACTTTTATACTAAGCAATTATTACAAGAGTAGGTTGAGGAGGAGTTGTTTTCTACAAAAGCTCGTATTGAGAACACCTTAAAAAGGAACGCGCAACCTTTTTCCTTATCTCCTGTAATAGAGGTGGTAGAAATTCAGGGCTTGAAGGAAGAGTTTTTAAAGGATACCTTAATATATGATCCTTCTCAAAAGGAAGATGAGGTATTTAGAGAGCTTTCCACGTTTGAAAAAATCAATAATAAATATTATAGGATAACAGTTAGAAACTTAGTGGTGGAATCTAAGGATATTCTTATTGCAATTGTGGTTTCTTATTTTGTAATAATTTTAATTGCATTTGTGTTTTTATATTATTTTAATTCCAAAGGAAACCGCAAACTTTGGTCACCATTTTTTAAAAATTTGGAAGCCATGAAAGGCTTCTCCATAAAATCTAATACTCCAATTGTATTAATGGATAGTAACATTTTGGAATTTCAAGAATTGAATAATGAAATTCTGATACTCACAAAAAAAGTAAGCAGCGATTACCAAAATTTAAAACAGTTCACAGAAGATCTCTCTCACGAAATGCAGACACCATTAGCAATAATGCAGGCTAAGATCGAGAATATAATTAATGAGAAAAAATTAAGTGAAGCTCAATATCTGCAATTTTCATCGCTGCAAAAGGATATATTAAGGTTGAAGCAATTAAACAAAAGACTTACACTACTTACCAAGATTGAGAACAATCAATTTGCAAATATCAATAAAATTGATCTCACTAAAATTATAAGGAAGACTGTAGATAATTTCAAGGAATTATTTAGTGCAGAAATTCATTTTTCTGAAACTGAAAAAGTATTTGTATTAATGGATCCTTATTTAGCCGAGGTATTATGCACTAATTTAATATCAAATGCGGTTAAACATTCTGGAACCTCAAAATCTGTTTCAATAACCTGCTCTAATGATTGTTTAATAATCAAGAATTCGGGAACTATTGCCATAGATAAACCAGAGAATTTATTTCATCGGTTCTATAGAGAATCAAAAAGCAATCATTCTATGGGATTAGGCTTAGCAATTGTAAAGAAGATTTGTGAGTTATATCAATTTAATATCACTTACAAATTTCAAAAAAATAGTCACATGTTTACGGTACTTTTTAAATCTGCCAAAGTATAGCTTTTGTTTAGATTTACTTTATATGCTCTTTAGATTCTGGTTTTATATTTACAGTATTGTATATCCAAAACTTAAGAACATGAAAATATTAAAAACACTTCTTACTCTAGTATTAAGCATAGGCTTATTTGCCTGTGGTTCCGTGAACGGGGAAAAGGTGCCTTATAAGATTAAAGATGCTTTTCAGAAAAAATTTCCAACAGCCACTTCTATTAATTGGGACAAAGAATCTAATACCGAATGGGAAGCAGAATTTAAAATGAATAAACTAAGATATTCCGCTAACTTTTTGGAGGATGGAACCTGGAAAGAAACAGAACATGAAATTAGTAAAAAAGAGATTCCTCAAAATATTAAAAATGTTTTAATGGCAGAATTTCTTGGATATGAAATTGAAGAAGCTGAAATTTCTGAAACTAAAGATGGAGTTTTCTTTGAATTTGAAATTGAAAAAAACAAATTTAAAATGGAAGTTGTAATAGATGAAAACGCTAATATTATTAATAATAATACAGATAAAGAAAAAGACTAGTTGTGAAAGCTTAGAAGTTATTTAGCTTTCGTGTTTTATTTTAATTTTCACCCTTCAAAAATATGTATCTAGTAACAAAAAGGTTTTTAATCCCTTTCATTTTCTTATTTCTATTTTATTCAAATTCATATTCTCAAAATAAATCTTTTGAAACTGCTGGCGATATTTTTCTTTTTGCGGTTCCCGCAGCTACTTTTGGAACAACTTTGCTGCTTAAAGACAAACAAGGTTCCTGGCAATTTACCAAGTCATTATTAACCAATACGGCAGTTACCTACGGATTAAAAATTGCCTTGAATAAACCTAGACCCAACAATAATGGAGATAATGCTTTTCCTTCAGGGCACACCTCTACTACATTTCATGGAGCTTCTTTTATTCACAGGCGTTATGGTTTTAAATATAGTATTCCAGTTTATCTTGCAGCCGGGTTTACAGCTTTTAGTAGGATAGATGCACAAAGACATGACGGTTGGGATATTTTGGCGGGTGCAGCGGTGGGAATAGGAAGCACCTATTTATTTACAACTCCTTACCAGCAAGAACATATGGAATTAACAATGAGCTCGGGTAATGGAGAATACTTATTGGGTTTTGTTTATAAGTTGTGATCTTAGGGCTTAAGATCTAAAACAAGTTCTTGTAAAATAGGTTACTTCTGAAAAAGAAAGGAGATAAGTCGCGGAATTTTACTCCTGTTATCTTCATCAAAAGATTCTTTTAATTCAATCAATTTCAAGCCACATTTCTTAGCTGCAATCAAGTAATCACTAATATGATGGGTATATACTTCTAATTCCTCAATTTCCTTTCCATTATCGAACCTTGCTTTATGTCCTGAATATTGTTTAAAAGGATGTAATTCTGAAACATAGAATTTTCCATTAGCTTTTAAAACATTAGTTGACTTTTCAAAGATCGAATTTATTTCCTCCAGATGTTCCAAAACTAAACTACAACTAATCAGATCGAAACTATTAGCTTCCAACCCCCAGTCATGGCTGAGATCTTGTTCTTTAAAAGTTACTTTTTGTGATGAGATCTTTTGCTTTGCTTTTTCCAACATTTCTTTAGAAAAATCGAAAGCGATTATAGATTCGCTTACTTCAAGTAAAAATTGTGTGTTCTTACCTGTTCCACAGCCTAATTCCAAAATAGAAGTATAATGGGAATCGCCAAGCATTTCTTTTGCTACCAAAGCTTCAAGATCCCTTGTCTTGTTTTGCATTTCATCGTAACTGGATGCCCATAAATAATAAGCTTTTTCTATACTCATCACTATCCTTTCTTATTATAATTCCTAGTTAAGATCTGATCTTTGCTTTTTTTAATCTTTTTTGAAGAAGTCCCATTCCCATCATTACGATAACACTTATGGAAGCAGTTGTGCCTAATGCTCCTCCAAAACCTTCAAAATAACTTCCAGTATTTAAATATAGAACAGAAAATATAATTCCGGCAAAAGTAAGGCTCCAATAATTGTGGACTATTTTTTCTGAAACCATACCAACAAAAGATGCTCCCATAAATACCAAAGGAATATTATGAGTTAAAAATGGAGAAAGGATCTCTGGAACTAAATAAAAGAATAAACTAACAATTAAGGAAAGTCCTGCGGAAGCTTTAATTGCTCCTTGTTTCAGGTGCGTGCTACTAATAAAAGTCAAGATCACCCCTGCAATGGCTGTTATAAAAATAATTAGTGTTTCCATTCTTATCGAATTATTAAACTTAAAACAAAAATAAAGGCAACACCCCCAAAAGCAACAGTACCTAATTTCCCTCCCACGCCTACAAAAGTATTTGTAGCCAATATGTATAATAAACCTGAAATTATGCCTGCTAGTGTGATAAACCAATAAGTAGCACCAACATTTCCAGAGGTCATTCCAACAAAAGTTCCACAATAAACTGCAGGTGGGATCTCCTTGATTAATATCGATTTTTTATCGGTTAAGAAATAAGGGATTGCAGATGATAGAGTGCCTATTAGCGCCGCTGCGATAACAGGGCCAGTATTCAATTTAATATTAATTAAATAGGTAAAAAGGGCTCCAAGAGTAACTAATAAAATTAGGATATAATTCTTTGCAGGTTTTTCATGAGAATCATGAGTCATTTTAACTAAACTGAATAAAGCAAGAAAACCAATCGCCCCAATAAAGACCAAAACTGAAAATTCATTTAAAACATCATAAAATATTGCTATAATAAAGGCAAGTTGCAGCAATACTAGGATAACCATTGAGGTTCTTCTAAATAACTTTATCATATTAAATTTAACTTTGGGATATTTTGTGATTTCTCCTTAAAACAAAGGAATCTTTTTTCTTAGGAATGCGTTTTTATGTAATAATTATGGTTTAAATGCTTTATTTAAATTAAATGCCCTCTTTAATTTTATCTAGCTCTTTAGTTCCCTTTATTTGTTGTCGTAAAAAAAAGTGTGAACTTATAATTTTTAAATAATGGTAACCTAAGGGTTAATACTTATTTTCGAATGTTTTCTTTAATTATAAAATCATATTATAGCTCAACCTATAATTAACCTATAAATGCCAGGACCTCAAACCAATTTTCAATTAGAATTTTATGATCTTCTCAAGAATGATCCTACAATTTTTAAATGGATTAGTGAACATATAGTAAATGGGATCTTGTATATACCGTTGGATGCTTCAGAAAATTTATGGATTAGTGATTCCTTTTGGAAAACTTTAGGGTATTTACAAGAAGAAAAAACCACTCTTCATCAATTTAAAGAAGTGTTATCACACCCGGAAGTAATTAATGCTTTATCAAGAGCTAAAAATCACTCCAAACAAATTTACTACAGGAAACTGGACCTTTGATAATGGCGATCTAACTTCTCTTGGAGTAGGAAGTCAGCTAAGGCATTTTAACTATACTAAAAAGGAGAATTATCAGCCGGTCTTATTTGGCAATTCAGACACCTTTGGTATAAAAGCAATCAATGGTGTAAAACCAAATGTAATTAAAGTTCCAGCATTCGATCCTAAAAATGGACTGTTTATTTTTACCAATTTTACTTCTGGGATTCATGAGGAGTTGCATTATGACTTTTCATTGGTACTGGATATTTATATTCCTAAGGCGAGTGAGAATAAATTGATTAGTATCTATCAGTCAAATTTAGATAATGAAAATGATGCCGAACTTTTTATTGGTCCAAAAGGAATTGGAATTAGTAATGAATACCATAAAAAGTTAAACCCTGAAACTTGGTATAGACTTGGAATTGTGGTCTCAGAAACTGCGATCAAGAATATGTGAATGGTGTTTTTGTTGGGGAGAATAAAATTGACAGCGGAAGATGGTCTGTATACAATGTTTTTGCGGGTGGTCAAGATCAGGGATTTCTATTATTTTCTGATGAGGATAATGAAACAGCCGAATTTTTTGTGAGTGCCATTCAGCTTCGTAATTATTCTATGAGTGCAGAGGAAATAAAAATGCTGGACACGCCAGATGCTAAAGGAATAGCTATAAGTAACTCCGGGATTTACGACCTGCATTTTGAAGGTGAGTTAAAACAAAATATTGTGAACTGGGATAATAGGGAAGTATATGTAAGATTTCCAAAAGGCACAGATATCTCTAAGGTTAAAATCAACTTTAAACTTCCTTATGGAGCTACTATCTCTATCACTTCAGATTCTGGGATCGATCTTTCTACCGGAAATAAAATTCTAACTATTACGGCTCAAGATAAACTCTCCAAAACAGACTGGAATATCATAGCCATCGATGAATAATTAGTTTTGAATTTCATTTCTTCCATTTATTAACTCTCCAACTACCAATACAAGTAAATGTTATAGGAATATTTCCAATATATAGGATTTATTCCAAAATGTTGATATATTTGTATTCTTAGGCCAGGAATATGATGGATAAAACATTTGCAATTATAGATGTGGAAACCACCGGTGGTGGAATGAAGGGAAATAGATTAACCGAGATCTGTATCGTGTTGTTGAAAAATGGAGAGATATTAGATAAATATACCACGCTCATTAATCCAGAAAAATCTATTCCCTCTCAGATCACAGCACTCACAGGAATAGACAACGATCTGGTAAAGGATGCTCCTAAATTTAACGAAGTTGCAAAGCAAATAGATCTAATTACTAGAGATGCTATTTTTGTAGCTCATAATGTAAATTTTGATTATAACGTACTTAGAAATGAGTTTCAGGCAATTGGATTTGAATTCAACAGAAAAAAATTATGTACGGTCCGCTTATCCAGAAAACTTATTCCAGGATTATGTTCTTATAGTTTAGGTAGATTATGCGATTCTATTGCTATCCCAATTAGCAATAGACATAGGGCAGAAGGTGATACCGATGCAACTGTGATCTTGTTTCAACGCTTGTTATGTTTAGATGAAGACGGTATGGTGATCAAATCCTTTCTACATCCATCTTCTAAGAATGCCACACTTCCTCCACATTTAAATGCAGATCAGTTCGAAGAATTACCTGAAACTGCAGGAATCTATTTGTTCAAGGATAAGCATCAAAAAGTGATCTATGCAGGGAAAGCTAAAAATATTAAAAAGCGTGTTCTTTCTCACTTTTACGATAAAAAGACCAAGGAGTATTTATTGGGTCAAGAAACCTATCATATAGATCATGAATGCACTGGTAATGAGTTGATAGCACTTTTGTTGGAAGCAGAATACATCAGGAAGCATTATCCAAAATTCAATACGGCCCAAAAGAGACAGGGAATTACCTATCAAATCTTGAATTATGTAAACCGAAAAGGGGTCATTCAACTAGCAGTTGGAAAGACTACTCAAATAAAAGATTCTGTAGGAACGTTTTATAACAGAGCACTAGCTATAGAAACTCTCGAGAAGTTATGTGAAACCTATAAGTTATGTCCTAAGTTTTGTAGCCTTCAAACCAACGTTTCAGAATGTTCTCATTATAAACTTAATTCCTGCGAAGGAATTTGTAGGGATATAGAGTTAGTTGCAAAATATAATTCAAAAGTACAAGAGGCAATTAATTCTCTTGGTGTAGAAAAGACAAGCTATGTGATCAAGGAAAAAGGAAGGCATTTTGAAGAAGAGGCTTTTATACTGGTGAAGGAGGGAAGATATCAAGGTTATGGATTTATAGATCAAGAATTACAAATAGATAATTTCGAAGAGTATGAGCCGTTTTTACAACTACAGGAATCTACTTTGCATACCCATAAGATCTTAAATAGTTATTTAAGGAATATTGAAACCCGAAGCATATTTTTTAATAAAGAAATTGTAGAAGTTTAAAGATCCTTTTCATACAAAATCTTACATAACATAAGCTGCCTAAAGAGATAGCGTTCTGCCAAGTACACTGTTTTTAATTATTTCATTCCTTAACATTTAAACTGCTTTTTTCTACTTCTCATAAAGTGTAATTATTTAATTCTTTGTGCATTTCTCAAAACTTCAAATTATTGAGATATATTTCTTATTTTAGGATTTTATTAAGAAAAACACACTTATTGTATCCATCAAAGTGTTTCTAATTTTCTACTTCCTATTTATTTTAGTATTAATACTATCATAATCGGAAGGGACAATTATAAAAAAACGGACTACAATTAAGGTTTATATTTATGTTTTTCAAATGCAGAATTTAAAAATTTAGAGAATTATAAAGTACAATTCATTCAATCAAAAAGTAGGAGGTTTTTTATGGAAAGAAGAAAATTTGTTCAATTAACAGGATTAGGAGCAGGAGCTCTATTCTTACCAATGCAATTTATGGGGAGTAATATCCCTGTTGAAGCATTGCTAGAGCCTGGAATGGATATCGCGATCAAAAAGCAATTGGCAGATATCGCTTTAAATACAGCAAGATCTTTAGGCGCTACTTATGCCGATGCAAGGATAGGTAGATATTTAAATCAGTATGTATTTACTAGAGAAGATAAAGTACAGAATGTGGTAAATACAGAGTCTTTCGGGATAGGAGTTCGTGTAATTGCTAATGGAACATGGGGTTTTGCATCTACGAATGATGTAACCGAAGCGGGTATCAAAAAAGCGACAGATCAAGCCGTAGCTATTGCAAAGGCGAATTCTATTATTCAGAAAGATCCAGTAAAGCTGGCACCTGTAGAAGCCTATGGGGAAGTTTCTTGGAAAACTCCAATTAAAAAGGACTTTAAGGAAGTTCCGGTTTCAGAAAAAGTAGAATTATTATTAAGTGCAAATGCTGCTGCCATGAACAATGGAGCAAACTTTGTGAATTCAGCACTTTTTATGGTGAATGAGCAAAAGTATTTTGCATCTACGGATGGTTCCTATATAGATCAGGATATTCACCGTATTTGGCCAACATTTGGAGTTACAGCAATAGATCGGGAGGCTGGGAAATTTAAATCTCGTGACGCTATGAGTGCTCCAATGGGAATGGGATATGAATATATGGACGGCTTGGAATCTGAGAAATTAGAAGGTCCAGCCGGCTTAAAATTATATAGAAATAGTTACGATATGGTTGAAGATGCAACCATAGCAGCTAAACAGGCTAAAGAAATGCTAACCGCAAAATCTGTAGAACCTGGGAAATATGATCTTGTGCTAGAACCTAATCATTTGGGATTAACCATCCATGAATCTGTTGGGCATCCATTAGAATTGGATCGTGTCTTAGGTTACGAAGCTAACTATGCAGGAACTAGTTTTGCCACTTTAGATAAATGGAAATCTGGCGACTTTAAATATGGAAGTGACGTGGTAAATCTAATTGCAGATAAAACCCAAGTAGGATCTTTGGGAGCCGTTGGATATGATGATGAAGGAGTTAAGACAAAACAGTGGGATCTTGTACGAAATGGAATTTTAACAAATTATCAGGCAATTCGTGACCAAGTTAACATGATCGGACAAAATGAATCTCATGGTTGTTGTTATGCGCAAAGCTGGAATGATGTTCAATTTCAACGTATGCCAAATGTTTCATTAGAGCCAGGACAAGACAAGTACTCTGTTCAGGAAATGATCAAGGATGTGAAAAAGGGAATTTATATTGCCGGAAGAGGTTCTTATTCTATAGATCAGCAACGTTATAATTTTCAATTTGGTGGAACTGTGTTCTATGAGATCAAAGATGGAGAGATCGTTGGAATGTTAGACGATGTTGCTTACCAATCCAACACTCAGGAATTTTGGAATTCTTGTGTGAAGATTTGTGACAAAGATGATTATCGCATGTTTGGATCTTTCTTCGACGGTAAAGGGCAGCCTTCACAAGTTAGTGCAGTTTCTCACGGAAGTAGTACTGCCAGATTTAACGATGTAAACGTGATCAATACCGGAAGAACTGTTTAATAATTATTTCTAAAATTAAGATAATAGTAAAATGGCAATATATACAAAAGAAGAAGCAAGGAAGATCCTGGAAAAAGCATTAAGCTTTTCTAAGGCCGATGCTTGCGAAATTAATATAGGTGGTAGTGAAAGTGGTAATATTCGATATGCTCGTAATACCGTATCTACCGCAGGACATCAATCCAACCAAACCTTAGCTGTAACTTCTAGCTTCGGAAAGAAATCTGGAGTAGCTACTATAGATGAATTTGATGATGCATCTCTAGAGAAAGTAGTTAAAAGATCTGAAGAACTGGCGCAATTTGCTCCGGAAAACCCAGAATTTATGGCTCCATTAGGACCACAAACTTATGATGAATCCAACAGTTTTATTGATGCTACCGCTAATATAACACCAGAATTTCGTGCAAAAGTAGCAGCGGCAAGTATTGAGCCTGCTTCAGCAAAAGATGTTACTGCAGCTGGTTTTCTAAATGACACTGCAGGTTTTAGTTCAATGCTGAATTCTAACGGACTTTTCGCTTACAATAAATCTACCAATGTAGATTTTACAGTTACTATGAGAACGAATGATGGAACAGGTTCTGGTTGGGTAACTAGGGATTTTAACGATATTTCAAAATTCGATTCCGACAGAGCGGCTAAAATAGCCATAGATAAGGCAGTTATGTCTCGAGAAGCAAAGGCTATTGAACCAGGAAAGTATACGGTAATTTTAGAGCCGGCTGCTGCAGAGGAACTTTTAAGTAATATGGCAAGGTCTTTCAATGCAAGAACTGCAGATGAAGGAAGAAGTTTCATGTCTAAAGACGGTGGAACAAAATTAGGAACAAAGATCGTAGATGAGAGAGTGAATATTTGGTCTGACCCTTTGAATAAGGAAGTGCCAACTTCAACCTGGAACGGAGAAGGGCAAGCTTTAAAAAAGACAAGTTGGATCGAGAATGGCGTGGTTAAGAATCTTGCGTATGACAGATATTGGGCACAACAAAAGGGAGTAGATCCCGTACCATTTCCGAGTAACTTTATAATGCAAGGTGGAAGTGCGTCCTTAGAAGAACTTATTAAAGGAACCAAAAAAGGAATTCTAGTAACCAGACTTTGGTATATTAGAAGTGTAGATCCACAAACGCTACTCTATACAGGTCTTACAAGAGATGGTACTTTTTATATAGAGAACGGACAGTTAAAATATCCTGTAAAGAATTTCAGATTTAATGAGAGTCCTATCATAATGCTTAACAATTTAGAAGAATTGGGACAACAAGTGAGAATAAATGGAAATTTAGTGCCTTATATGAAGGTGAGAGATTTCACCTTTACCAGTTTGTCTGATGCGGTTTAATCCCTTGCTATCGATTTAATCCTACGAGGATCTTGATCAAATTTAAATTTTAAGAATTGGTTGTAATATATTTTTATTACAGCCAGTTTTTATTTTAAAATATTAAATTAATAGAAATTTGAAGGGTACTAGAACTAAGAGCTACTTAATTTTATTAATAATTACTTAAAAATAGCGTCATGCTTAACTTTTTTGCTTCGCAATAATTGTGGAGTAAACCTTGATACAGGTTGAAGGTGACGAAATCCTAAAACTTAAATTTCCTAAACTAGATATATTTTTATCTAGGGTCATAGGGTGACAAATCTTTAATCATTTATTACATTTAGACATAATCATCACATTAATTTTGAATAACGAATTCTTTTTTACACGCTTACAATATGAATCCGGAGATTGGGATGTAGATCAGCGGATGCCTTCTAATTTATTGAATTCTTTAGTAGAGTATACTACATTAAAGGTGAAAACCGAAGAGAAAATTATTAGCTTAAGTAGCGATGAGATTTTTAAGTGTCCCTTTTGTTATATTTCCGGACATAAATTGGTGGAATTCACTAAAAGGGAGCGCGAGAACTTCAAAAAATATGTAGAGAATGGTGGCTTTGTGTTTGCAGACGATTGCAATCATGATATTGACGGCTTGTTCGCAAAATCTTTCGAGAGGCAAATGGAAGAGATCTTTGGAAATACAGCCTTACAGAAGATACCGAATTCTCATGAAATCTATACTATTTTTTTCGAATTTAAAGATGGGCCGCCCACCACTTCTCAGGAATTAAATGGATGGGGAGATGATCTAGTACATGACTATTTAAAGGCCATTGTTATAAATGGTAGAATAGGTGTATTGTACAGTAACAAGGATTATGGATGCGAGTGGGATTACGATTTTAGGAATAAACGATGGTATAAAATAGATAATACACGATTTGCGGTAAACATAGTAATGTATGCGCTTACCTCATAAATAATAAAATATGGATACAGATTTAAGAACATTAGGTCTCGAAATAGAAACTCTCACAGGCAAGCTAAAGGATTTAAAAAAAGAGATCGGTAAAGTTATTATCGGGCAGGATGAAACGGTGGAGCAATTGCTTATAACATTTCTAGCTGGTGGCCATGCCCTGTTGGAAGGAGTTCCCGGTTTAGCAAAAACATTAATGATAAGAACGCTTTCTCAGGCAATACATCTAAAATTTAAGAGAATTCAGTTTACGCCAGATCTAATGCCTTCAGATATAATTGGAACAGAGATCTTAGAAGAAGATCATACCACTGGAAGGAAATTCTTCGAATTCAATAAAGGGCCGATTTTCGCCAATATCATTCTGGCAGATGAGATAAATAGAACACCTCCCAAAACGCAAGCGGCATTGTTGGAAGCTATGCAGGAGTTTGAAGTAACATACTCTGGTAAGACCTATGTTTTGGACAAGCCATTTTTTATCCTTGCTACTCAAAACCCAATTGAACAATCAGGTACTTTCCCGCTGCCAGAAGCTCAACAGGATCGCTTTTTATTCTATATAAAAATTGGATATCCAAATGAGCTAGAAGAAACCAACATCCTTAAGAGAACTACGGGTGGAAAGTTGGAAAAAATTAATCCGGTAATTACGGGAGAGGAGATCTTGCGTCTTCAGGAATTAGTTAGAGAAGTGCCAATTTGCGACGATCTTGTATCTTTTGTAAGTCGACTCATTCGTTCAACCAGACCAGAAACATCGAATAATTCCTATGTAAAAGAATGGGTAAATTGGGGTGCAGGACCAAGAGCTGGACAAGCTATGATACTTACGGCTAAAGCTCGCGCTTTACAAAGCGGAAGGCTTGCAGTAACCTTGGAAGATCTTCAACATGTTGCTTATCCCGTGCTAAGACATCGAATAATTGTCAATTTTAAAGCTGAAGCAGAAGGAATAACAGCAGACGATGTTACCAGAGAATTATTGAATTCAACAAAAATAGTTTCCAAAACTTTAAATTAAGTGAAACAAGATTATCATCAATTACTTAAACCTGAGATCATAAAAAGTGTTTCAGGATTGGCACTTATCGCACGGGTAGTTGTAGATGGTTACTTGAATGGACTAAATCATAGCAGAAGAGTAGGAGGCGGAATGGAATTTAGTCAGTACCGTGGATACGAGCCGGGAGATGACCTTCGATCCTTAGACTGGAAAATGCTTGCAAGATCAGGAAGATATTATATCAAACAATCGGAGGTTGAAACCAATATTTCGGTAAAATTTATTCTGGATGCCAGTAATTCTATGCTTCACAAAGAGAATGGTTTGGAGAAAATGGATTTTGCCAGGGTTCTTGTTGCTTCTTTAGCTTATTTATCTCAAACTCAAGGAGACGCCGTAGGACTTTTTGCCTTGAATGATAAAAGATTATATAGCATCTATCCAAAAGTTCAAAAACAGCATTATAATAGATTATTGCTAGAACTCATTAATATTAAAAATGAAGGTAAGTGGCCATTAGAATCTACTGCCACAGAAAAATTACATGACCGCAGACATAAGGAGCTTATCTTTTTTATTACAGATATGTATGAGCAAGATGAAGAATTAACCAGCCTTATAAAAAGGTTGAAAACTTCGAGAAATGAAGTAGTAGTTTTTCATTTAATGGGTAAAAGCGAGATGGAATTTAATTATAAAGGAATAGTTACTTTTGAAGATCTTGAAACTGGATACAACGTTAGCGTTGATACCAAAGAAGCCAAAAAGCACTATTTAGAATCTCTTGAAAATAAATTGAAACAAAGTAGAGAAACCATGCTCACTAATGGAATTACATATCATCTTTTCCGAATGGATGAGCCAATAGCTGAAGCTCTGCAGGCATTTTTAAAGAACAGAAATAACTTGGTCTAATATGTTCTTCCTCTCTCCTTTAAATTTATGGGCATTACTTGGATTGGCTGTTCCCATTGCCATTCATTTATGGAGTAAGAAAGAAGGTAAGACCATTAAGATTGGAAGTATCCGTTTACTCCAGGAAGCCGACTCCAAACAATCGAGTTCTATTAAGCTAAATGAATGGTGGTTATTGTTCTTAAGATTATTGATCCTCTCTTTACTGGTTTTAATTATAGCTGAACCTAGATTAGAGCAATCTGCACGAAAAGTTCCAATAACTTATCTTATTGAATCTTCACTTTTAGGATATGATGAGGTAAATAGAATAATTGATACACTAGATAAAACAAATTCTATACGGCTTTTTGAAAAGGGATTCCCGAAGTTGGATAGGGAACAAGGATATGAATTGGCTACGGAAACTCCAAATTATTGGCAATTAGCTAAAGAATTACAAGATTTGAGGTCTGATAGTATAGTGGTTTTTACAAGTGCATTTATCAGCGGAATAAAAGGCAAAAGGCCAACTACACAGGAAAATATTAATTGGATCTTTCTAGATATTGGTAAGTCCGAAAAGATTGCTCTAAAAGCTGTGTCAAGGAGAGATGAACTAAATCTTTTAAATGCGGTTAGTAATAGTGAAGGCTTACATTTTGAAACTGAAAAAGTTTCGATTAATGATCCTCGTATAAAAACAAATCCCTTAGGAGATAGTATCTACTTGCAGAATAGTAACACTACTCAAGCGATTCCTTTAGATAAAGAAAAAGCATTAGTAATAGAACTATATTATAAGGAAAGTTTAGCCGAAACTGAATACTATATTGAAGTTGCTTTTAAAGCGATTTCAAAATACTTAGATCGTGAAATAAAGATCCATAAAGTTCAGAATAAAGATAGCCTTCAATTTGAAAAAGCAGATGTGATAGTTTGGCTTAGTGATGAAGATAAGGTAGAATCTACACTTCCAATGTTGATATACCAAGAAAACAAGTATACATCTTCTTTAATAATTTCGGGAGGTAAGAAGAATGAATATTTTCTTACTTCAAGCCTAAATTCAGAAAATAGTATTGAAAGATATCTAGCCGAAAATTTACTCGAATTCTTTGGTTTTAATAGGGAGCTCGAGAAAAATATAGTTAAGTTGGATAAAAGAGTGATGCCTGCAGAGCAGTTCTTACCCAATTTAGAAAAGACAGAGCTACCAAAAGAAAGAATTATGGCATTAGATATTTCTAATTGGTTCTGGTTATTTCTTATCCCCATAATTATCACAGAACGGGTATTATCCAGATTTAGAAATAATTAATGGACGAGGGCAAAAACATATTACTAAAATTTAAAAAACGATGGCAGGTATTTCTTTGGCTTAAAATTTTTATTTATGCTTTTGGAATAGCAATTTTTTTCGGATTTATTTTTTCTAATTTAATATTGGCTGTCCCTGTATTCCTATTTACAATTTTAATAGGCTCCCTAGTTCTAAAACCATGGGGATTGAGTTTGGCATTCATCAGTTGGTTTGCAGATTCAAAAATAAGGGATTTGGAATATAGTTCTGGTCTGTTGCTTCAAGAGGAAAACCTATCTGGACTTGCAAAACTTCAGCAGCAGAAAATAGCCAATAGATTATCGTTGAATCAAGCCGAATTGAAACCGGAAGTTAATATTTTGAAACCGACTCTTATTTCAATAATTCTAATTATAATTGGTGTGGTTGTCTTTCAATTTGGAATTTTGGATCTGGATAGCACAAATGACAATCAGAGTTCAGATCAAGAAACTATTTCCTTTGTTCCCGTAGATCCTTTAGTAGGAAAGACTGTGCCTCCCAGCTTGACAGATCAAAAGCTAACTCTAACCTATCCGAGTTACACTAATATTCCATCAAGGACTACGTCAGTAATGGAAATCAAAGCTTTAAAAGGTTCCACTGTATCATGGGAATTAGGATTCGATTCTAAGCTGAGTTCTGTGAGTATGGAAAGTATGGGAACAAGTTATTCTATGAAGTTGAAGGGAGATAAATATTCTAGAGGCAATTCGCTAAATGTATCAGGATTCTATAATTTTAAATTTACAGACACCTCAGGAAATGAATATGCTTCCAAGCTATATTCAATTGAAGTTTTTGAAGATCGAAGTCCGGAAATTGAAATTAAAACAATTCCTAAATTTCTAACATTTGAAATGGAAGATGACAAGCGATTTTCTTTTAATACCGTGATAACAGATGATTTTGGAATTGGGGCTGCGTATATAATTGCAACAGTGAGTAAAGGATCCGGAGAATCGGTAAAATTTAGGGAGGAAAAACTCTTATTTAAAGAATCTGTAAAACGAGGAGAGAAATATTTAGAATTTTCAAAATCTATAGATCTAGATCAATTTAAAATGGAAGCTGGGGACGAACTTTATTTTTATGTGGAGGCTCTAGATTTAAAACAACCCATTTCTGGCAAAGCAAGAAGCGAAACTTATTTTGCAGTAATCAAGGATACTACCAACAATCAGTTTGAAGTTGAAGGCACGATGGGTGAAGATCTAATGCCGGATTATTTTAGAAGCCAACGGCAATTGATCATAGATACTGAAAAGTTGATTAGTGAAAGAAAAAAAATATCCAAGACCCAATTTAATACTACCAGTAATGAACTTGGATTCGATCAGAAAGCACTTAGATTAAAATACGGTCAATTTATGGGGGATGAAGCCGATTCTGGTTTAGATCTTCATAACCAAGATACAGATGATGCCCAAGTAGAGGATAAGGATCCTTTGGCGGAATATACTCATGATCATGATGGAGAAAATGACCATAACTTAGTGGATAAAAAGGAATCTGCTAAGCTTGATGAAACTTCTAAGAACCCATTATCAAAATTCACCCATGATCATGATAATGCCGAAGAATCTACACTTTTCACCGACTCCTTGAAAAGTAAATTAAGACAGGCGCTAGATCTTATGTGGGATGCAGAGCTGCAATTAAGGATGTACGCACCGGAAAAATCTTTACCATATCAATATAAAATATTACAGTTGCTTCAGGATATAAAAAATAGCGCTAGAATTTACGTTCATAGGATAGGTTTTGATCCTCCGCCAATTAAAAATGAGGTTAGATTAACAGGGAAAATAGATGAGGTTGGCAACTTCGAAAAATTAGAAAATTTAGGTGATTCCGAAAATGATGTTTTTATAAAAAAAGCTATAGCAAGACTTGAGGGAATAATTGGGCAAAGTTCTAAAATTACCGAAAGTGATAAGTTAATATTTGAAAAGGCAGGAAACGAGTTAGTTCTAATTGCAATAGAGAACCCCGGGATGTATCTTAAAACCTTACAGGAGCTAAAGACGCTCACCCAAAATATTAAGTTAAGCATTAAAGATCTTTTAAAAATTCAAAATGGATTGATAAAAGCTCTTAGAAAAGTAAAACCGAAACCAACTAAAGTAGAAAAATATTCTAGTGAACTTGATAGTTTGCTGCTTAAAGAAATGGAAACAAATGAGTAGTAACATTTTCCTAAACGAAACTTTGTTTTGGCCAATTTTAATTGGAGCACTTCTTTTATGGATACTGTTTATCTTCAAGGAATGGCCAGATAGATATTCTAAGAGATTTTGGTTAAAAACTGGAATAGCATTACTAACCATTACGGCATTAGCACTTATCTTTTTAAAGCCAACGTCTCTTTCTGAAGAAAAGATTAAAACAGGCTTGGTATTAACAAATGGCTACGATAAAGAAGTTCTGGATAGTATTAAAAGAGACAATAATGATCTAATTATTATAAACTATCTAAAAGGAGAGTCCATTTTAAGAGAGGATGTTAATGCTAGCTCTTTAATAATTTTAGGAGAAGGTATCCAGGATTATGATCTTTGGCAGTTGGAGAATATTCCAACACAGTATCTGGGAAGCTTTACTAATAGTGGAGTTACTAGTTTGTATTATAAGGAAAAAAATACAATAGGGAATAAATTGCTTGTTCAAGGGGAATATAAAAACGCTAAACCTGGAACTAAACTGATCCTGGAGGCTCCGGGAGAAATAGCAGTGGATTCGGTTATTCTAAATTCGGGAAAGGATGAAACGTTTCAACTTTCAACAGATTTAAAAGTTGAGGGTAAGTTCTTGTATAAATTGATCGAGAAAGATTCATCTGGGAAAAAGTTTAGATCAAATCCAATACCAGTTAAAATAATAAAAAGACTTCCTCTAAAAATTTTAATTATTGAGGCTTTTCCCACTTTTGAAACTAAATACTTAAAGAACTATCTGGCACAAGCAGGACAGGAACTTTCCGTTAGAACTCAGTTAACCACAAGACGCTATAAGTTGGAGTATTTTAATATAGATAAGAAAGAACCAATCTCATTTTCAGAAAAAATATTACAAGCCTTCGATCTGCTCATTATGGATGAGGTTTCCCTGAAGAATCTTTCCAAAAATGAGATCGCATTATTAAAGAGATCTATTAAAGATGATGGCTTGGGCGTTTTTCTTCAACCAAGTCTAAATCTATTTAATTCTAAAAATGAATTAGCAGCCTTAAAATTCAGACGGGATAATAACACTAAGATCAAAATAGATCCCAACTCAAAAATTCAATTTAATAAGTATCCATATCAATTTAGTTCAGAAAAGGATCTACAACCTTTAATTTCTATAGATAATTATAAAATTGCCGCATATCAAAAAAAAGGTTTAGGCAGAGTTGGTACCAGTGTTTTAGAAAATACTTATCAATTAGTATTGGATGGAAATGTAGAGCAATATAAAAAGCTATGGTCTAAAATTGTTGAGAGAATTAGCAAAAAAGCTCGAATCTCTTCCGAATTTAAAATAGATCAATTTATTGTTTACAAAGATGAGCCCTTTAATTTTACTTTAAGAACTGAAGTAGAAATGCCATTTGTGGATGCTCAAGATGGAGGTAGAATTCCTTTAAAACAGGATCTTAATATTTCCAACTTATGGACTGGTAAAATATATCCTAATGAAAAGGGATGGCAATCCTTAACATTAGTAAAGGTTTCAAGCATTTCTTTAGAATATTATGTAAGTGAAAAAGCTGTTTGGAAATCAATGTTAGCAGAAAATACCTCAATGAACAATAAGAGATATTTTAAGGATTCTAAAAATGAAGATAAAATTAAAAGTTCCAGAGAACCAATAGATCCAATTTGGTTTTATGGTATATTCTTACTAGGTATGGGATACTTATGGTTAGAACCAAAATTGTACGAAGCTTAATTTACATTATTCAATTGTTTCATGATCAATTTCAAATTTTTCTGCTTTTTTGGCTCACGGTTTTGCTTACAGTAGGAAGTATGATAGGAATGTTTGGAAATAAATTTTACTTGTATCTCATTCCATTCGTCAAGGCTAAGATCTGGAGTATAATGCTGGAGTTCTTTGTAAAGTTTCTGACTAAATTTTAGAAACTTATCGGTTCCTAAATATTCCAGATCGGCATCTGCAAGGATATTTGCAAGAAAAGATGTAGGTTGCTGAGGTATTTTAGTAGCCATGATCATTTCGCAGATCTGTTCTATTTCTTCGCAGTTCAAACCATATTTCTTCAACTCAATGGTCGCGATCTCACAACTAATTGCTTCGTGTTCATCCCTCTTTATTATGAAACCAGTATCGTGATATAGTGCTGCAATTTTTAAAAGTTCAAGATCATGGTCTTCAACTTTTTCCTTTTCAGCTATAAATATAACCTGCTCCAGCACATATTTTGTGTGCTCGGTGCTGTGATAGTAAAGCCAAGAAGGTAAATTATTCTCCAGCTTCGATATTACCTTTGGATAGATTTGTTGGTACCTGTTCATTAAATGAATCTTTATTTGTATGTTTTCCGATTCCTCCTTTTACTTCTTTTATGCGCTGAACAAAAAAGAAAGCATTAGGATCTATTTGGGCTATAGCTTCTTTTAAACGATGTATCTCCAATCTGGAGACAATGGTCATCACAATATCACAATCGTGTTTTATATTAAACGATTTTGGAAGATAGCCTCTTTCTCCCTTATAAACTGTTATAGCTTTGCTAAAATCGTTTACAATGAGAGATTTAACGATCTCACAGTCCTTGGAAATTATATTTAAAGCGGTAAATTCTTCAAAGCCATCCACCACGTAGTCTGAAGTTTTCATAGCAGTAAAATATACCAGAAATGAATACATTAAAGATTCTACACTAAACACAAAAGCAGCAACAATAAAGATAATAGCATTAAAAGCAAGTATGATCTCTCCGGTAGAAAAACTAGATTTTCTAGTAGTGTAAAAGGCAATGATCTCAAGGCCATCTAACACTCCACCACCACGAATTACAAGACCAATACCCAATCCCATTAAAAAGCCACCAAATACGGCTATAAGCACCTTGTCGTTAGTAAAAGCAGGTATTTCTATAAAGTGCATGAGCACGGTAAGGAACAATATCGACAATAAAGCTCGAACGGCGAATGTTTTGCCTATTCTCCTATAACCTAGAAATAGGAATGGGATGTTATACGCAACTAATAGAATAGTAAAAGGAATTCCAAAGATCTCTTGTGTGACTATTGAAATACCGGTGACGCCGCCATCTATAAAGTTATTTGGAAGCATGAATCCCTCTAATGCTATCATTGCAGCGAGTACTCCAAGTGTACAATATACAATGGAGGAAATCGAAAAAATAGATCGCCAATTAACCCGAGATTGAGTTTCCATAGAGTAAATTCCAGTTACCAAAACATGCAAACATACCTCTAACTTAATAAATTTATCTCAATTATTAACTTATAACAGCTTTTAAAACAGCTGTTTATGGGTTTTATTAAAATTATATGAAATGGATCTATCTCATTTTTTATCCAATTTGGCCTTATCTCATCTAAGCTTCCTTTATTTAACAGAAATAAAGAGCTGTTCACCGAAAATGTCTTTTATAATGTTAAATTCTTTACTACCTTGATAATCAGATTGATTTACTGTTAATTATGTTATATATGGTTAATGCAATGCACATTCCTATTTTGGATAGATGGTTTGCTTTGATAGGCTTTTAATTTATTATAATTATAAGCTTAGCTCTCAGGGTTGAGGATCTTGCATCTTTAATGAAATCCAGAGGTTTTAAACCTTTTAAAAATCGAAAAAATTTCCCCCTTTTTAGAATTGTTAATCCCCAATAAAATTTTGTAAATAAAGTCCATTTCCCCTGGAGTTTAACTAATTCTTAGAATATGAGAATACTCAAGACCGCTTTAATTTGTGTGATATTCCTGCTGATCTATGAAGATGGTTTTAGCCAAGCTCTAACTACATTAGATAGTTTGAAAACTATATTCTGGTCCCATCCATCCCAACAAACTAATTTGGAACTGTTGTATGAAATTGGAAGCAATGAATTAGAGCCAGATAGTGCAGCAAAATATTCTAATTTACTGTTAGAAGAAGCCATAAGGAAGGCTGATGATAAATATGTACAGCGGGCCAATCATTTGCTGGGAGCTGTTTATAGACTTAGAGGGGATTATGAGAAATCATTGGAGTTTTATTTTAAGAGTGTCAATCTAGCGGCAAAATTGGAGGATTTTAATGCTTCTGCGATGTCCAATATAGAAATAGGAAATGTGTATTCTAAAAATGGATTTCCTGTGATCAGAATAAAAAAACGCACTTAGTTAATTCTAAAGAACTTGCTATAAAAGCTGATCTTGTAAATACCAGTGGCAATCTTATTAGGTTCAATAATTCCGAGGAAATACAAGCAAAGGATACACATATACTATTAACTATAGATACCAAAACCATTAATCAGAATAACATAAATTCAAAAGTAATATTTTCTGATGATCGTAGTAATCCGAAAGAAAACCCAGGTGATCCAGCGAGTTTTATTTCTCTGGTAGATAAGAATATGAAAGTGTATTGGAGTGGAGTTGCCAAGGATACCACGACTGGTGATGAAGTGGCTATTTTAGGGATATTTAGAAAACCTGATGGGGGAGCAGATATATTAGAAAGTCTTTCAAAAGACCCAAATAAGAACGGAGTGGTTGTAGGAAAAGTAAAGAATAAAAGTATTAGCGGTTTTGAATATTACAGCGTAGAGTTTAGAATAAATGGGGACACCTTAAGGACCTATTTGGTAGATCCAAAATTGAAAATGACGGAATAGATAAATAATTAGTTAATAAAATGCGGCACCCATAAATGTGCTGCATTTTTATTTTGAAGAATTTTAAGTGCGAGTTGTGAACTAATTTCTTTTCTTTGGAACTATAATTATGGATCTATTTCTTTTGAAGTTGTCGAACTCTATATTTAAAGATCTGTAATAAATACATTTAATAATTTACCCTAAAATAACAGCCATGTCAAAAACAACATTAGTAGTAAACAGCAACGGATCCCTTAAAATATCTGGAGATTTCGAGATTGTAGATAAAGAAGGAAATGTATATGATCTTCAAGGTCGTGATGTTGTTTCTGTATGTAGATGCGGACTTTCACAGAATAAACCATTTTGTGATGGTGCACACAGAAATCATTTTGAACACGAGGCTGTAGCTTTTGCGCTTCCTCCAAAACCAGAGAGAAAATAGGACTCTTGGAAAACTTCAACTAAAAGCGCAAATTTCTAAAAAGTTTGCGCTTTTAATATTTCTGAATATTATAACTTTTAAATCAGGTAGGACTTGAAATAATTGATAACTCTTATTTTTTGAACTTACTTCTAATAAACTCTATGATCACTGGGAGTATAGATAAGATCACGATTCCAATGATCACTAATTCAAAGTTATTTTTCACAAAGCTTAGATTTCCGAAGAAAAAACCTACCAATACTAACAATAATACCCAAGTAATTCCGCCTATTACATTGTATTTAATAAATTTCCCAAAATGCATATTTCCTACGCCGGCTACAAAAGGTGCGAAGGTCCTTACAATTGGAACAAATCTAGCAAGTATTATAGTTTTAGCTCCATGATTATCATAGAACTCTTGAGTTTTATCTATATGTTTCTGGCTTACTAATTGCTTTCCAAAGATCTTCCAACTAAGCATTTTTAAACCGATGGTTTTACCTAAATAATAATTTAAACTATCTCCTAAGATAGCAGCTGCTGTTAGGCTTATAAGTATCACCCAAAGGTCTAATTGTGCGGTTTCTCCCAAGCTGTTTTGAACTCCTGCACAAAAGGTTCCCGCAGCGAAAAGCAAAGAGTCTCCTGGAAGAAATGGCATTACTACTAAGCCTGTTTCAATAAAAATGATAGCGAAAAGTATGGCATAGATCCAGACCCCATAATCCAAGATCATGGTAAATAAATGAGTGTCTAAATGCAGTAAAAAATCGAAGAAGTCATTAAGCATGTGCTGTAGGATTTGGCTTTAAAGATATGCTGAAGTTTTTATAAATTGAGTTTCTTAATTAATCTTTAAATGATGGAGTTATGAGGTGGTTAAAACACGTTCAAATCTTTTTGTTCGGTCTCATTTATGCGTCTTATGTCCACCGTTAGGCCATTTGCTTTTTGTTCCGTAAGATATACGAATTTCTCACCCCATTTTATTTCACGTGCTTTATAGGAAGATCTGGAATAGACCGTTTGTGAAAAAGATTCATCAAAGGCCTTGATCATCACAATAAATTCTGCATCCTTTTCTATCAACTCAGTTTCCGAAAATCCAAAAATAGGACTCTCTTTATTAACAGGATGCACTACGGTCCACATGAGTGGAAAGAAGATCACTTTTGGTCGTTCTACTTCTAAAAGATGGAAATTTCGAGTTTGTGCGTTTTCATTTTTTAGAGATAAGGTTACATTTACTTCAACCTCTACCAATTGATTATTTGTAGGATTTACCACTCTAAACATAAAACCATTAATATCTTTATAGGGAGCCATTACAGCATGCGTGCTATATTTAATGGTAGCGGTAGGTTTAGAAAAGCGTCCGTACATGAGTCCTGTGGCTAAGGCAAACGTTAATAAGCCAAGCATAGACTCTGTTGCCGCAATAATATTAGCAAGTGTTCCCACGGGTGCTACTCGTCCATAACCAAGGGTGGTTATTGTTTGTGCACTAAAGAAAAAGGCTTCTATAAATTTATCTAGGGTATTTGATCCAGAAATTCCTGTAAGATGTTCCATTCCCACGGCCATATATAGGCTTGCGAATATTAGGTTGATGCAAAAGTAAATAAGAATTATAAGGCCAAAAAAATGCAGCCATCTCATAGAAACTAAAGAATGATAAATATTTACGCCTTCGAAGAAAGAATTATTTTGCTTACTAACGTTAAAACTACCATCCTTATTCAAGGCTCTATAACCATCTGCATGGGATTTGGTTTCCAATCCAAGATCATTGAATTTTGGTTTGCTACTTGACATAGATGAACAGGAAATTACAATTGGTCATTTTTGATCAAAGGCTTGATCAAACCTTAAAAGATAATTTTCAAAATTTTAAATAAATAAAAAAAGCAGTTCACAGCTTACTTGAAGAATAGTTATTTGGAAAAGAGAAAGCCTCATTTAAGGATACCATTAAGACTAGGAGATACCCTTTAACAAAGCACTATTAAATTCTACCCAACTCCAGGGATTTTTATCATTTTTCCTTTTTTGGATTGTCCTAGAACGGTAACCTCTTTGTTTTTTTGATATTCCTCTATCGCAAGGATAAGTTGTTCCTTGGTATCTCTGCGAATTTTAATTGAAGTTCGCTGGTTTTTATTACGGACTTCTATATAAAATCCGTCCCTTAAATCTTTTGGTTTTGTGGAAGGTCTTCCCATATTTATTGTTTCTATAGTTACTAATTGTGTAACTTAAAGGGTTATTATTTAAACATAATATAAAAAAATGAGGAAATGAAATTTATTTGAACATATTTACATTCAATAAATAAATATTAATCCATCATTAGCGCTATATGAAATAGCGATCTACAAAAGTAGCCCAAAAACTAAGAACTATTCGAGACTTATCTTATTTATATCAAATTTCATATCAGATATTGGGCCATTTATCTCATTAATCCTTGAATTGGTGAAATAAAGATCATTATTATAGATACTAAAAGTATCTGCCCATCTAATTTTGTATGATTGTGCAAACAAAATCATATTCTTTGTTGAAATGTCAAATTTCATAATACTGCTATTTTCAAGATCAGCGAAATATAGATTCCCATTTTTGTCCAGTATCATCCCATCCGGCGCAGTGGTCTTTGAAATGAATTGCACACTATCCTTAATTTCTTTTTCAGTTCCATTTATCAAGATATTTGTTGGAATAGCATATAGACTGTAGCCCGTTAAAGAATGATAATAAAGTAGATCATTCTCGGTATCCAAAGCGATACCATCGGAATTTACCTTATTTACCCATTTTTTTCCATCTATCGTTAAATGATCGGTCTCTGCAAGTGTTGAAGGATGATCGTTCAAAACTCTTTTCGTGTTACCACTAAGCAAGTCGAGCACCACAATTCCTGCATGACCGGAATCTGTAAAATAGGCTTTATGCTTTTTCTTATCTATTCGTAGATCGTTGATATAAGAATCTTGATGGAAACTTTCTTCCTGAAAGATAAAAGTGCGTTTTAATTCGTTGGTTTTTAGATCGAATACAAAAACCCTTGGATTGTCCAAAACACCTTTAAATAAAGGATTTCGAGTGTCTAAAACGTATAATTCATCTTCGAACGCGATCACAGATTGTACCCCTACAAATACAGAATCTTTCAAGGGTTTATTAATTTCCCACGTATTCCATGATTTATTAGGATAGGGCATGGAAACTCCATTTTTGGTAATCTCTACCACTGAGTTCTGTACAGCCTTTCTCCATCTTGGAAAATTGGCAAACATCCTGCCTTCATCACTAATACTAATTCCTGTTACCTGCTGACCTGTAAACCTTGTAATTTCAGTGATTTCTTTATCAGATTGTTTGGGAGTAGCAATAGATTTACATCCAACAAGTGATATTATAGCAAGTAGAAAAACTAGTTTCTTCATTTTAGTTCAATTTTATCAATTCAATAAAGCAGTTCTTTAGATAGGGTCCTATTTCCTTTAATTAACGAACAGCATTTTCTATTGGCGTCTCGCCTGCAAGGATTTCAAAAACTTGATTTTTCTTTACTCCGTCATCCAATACTTCAACTAAAGTTCTGGCAACATCGGCTCTTGAAATTTCGCCTTGTTTATCCAGCTTTTTCTCTAACTTGATTTTACCAGTACTACCTTCATTTGTAAGAGAACCAGGCCTAACAATGCTATAATTCATTCCGCTGGATTGTAAATATTCATCAGCATTATGTTTTGCTTTTAGATAATCTTTAAGATCCTCGCTTACAGATGGATCATCTGCACCCATAGAACTCAACATCACAAACTTTCCGGCTCCAACTTTTTTGGCGGCATCAGTAAGTTTTTTTGCTCCTTCCTGATCTACACCAATTACATTTTTACCTCCAGACCCGGCAGCAAATATTACCTTATCCACATTTTTAACAGCGTGGCTTAGGTCTTCTTCCAGATCGCCCAGAACAGCAGAAACATTTTCTTTTTCAAAATGATCTTTTTGTTCCTGTTTTCTAACCATAGCTATTGGCTTATAGTTATCAGATTCTTTTAATAAATTAATAATGATTCTTCCCGTAGTACCGTTTGCGCCGGCAACTAATACATTTTCTTTTTTACTCATGATCATTTTTTTAGTTATTATATAAAATCTGTTTGTATATCCGCTTCGTTTTATAAATTGCATAAGGACGTCATACTAAATTCGTTTCAGAATCTTATAACACTCACTCAAAATAGTATATCAAAAAACTGATATACATAAATCTGTTGACTTGATTTTTAGAATAGATCTGCCATACTAATAATTACTTTTCCTTTTGCTTTTCCTTCAGCCAGATATTCGTAAGCCTCTATTCCATTTTTAAAATCATAAATCAGGTCCACAATTGGCTTTATAGTTCCATCTTCCACCATCGCTCTTATCTCATCCAATTGTTTTCCATTAGGATTCATCCATGTAAATTTATACATACCCGATGTCTCCTTTATTAGTTTTGATAATTTTTCGGGTAGATTATAATCATTCATTCCCATTAGTTTTGCGGTCTCTTCATCTGGTGGCCCAACGATAGACGTTACTTTTCCACCTTCTTTAATAATTTTAAAAGCATCAAACGTATATTCATCTCCCAAGGTGTCGAAAACTATGTCCAAGTTATTCGCTACTTCTTTATAATCTTCTTCGGTATAGTCGATCACACGGTCTGCTCCTAAGGCTTTTACCCAATCTACATTTTTTGTACTTGTAGTTGTATAAACAATAGCGCCTTTAGATTTGGCATACTGAATAGCAAAACTTCCAACCCCACCAGAACCTGCGTGGATCAGAATTCTGTCGCCTTCTTTTATACCTACTTTTTCCAGCGCCTGTATTGCGGTGAGTCCTGTTAGAGGCAATCCCGCTGCTTCTTCAAAAGAGATATTTGAAGGTTTTAAAGCTACTTTTTCAATGTCTACTGCTACAAATTCTGCAACGGTACCCATTTGTTCCTGTGGAACTCTGGCATACACTTCATCATCGATTTCGAAATTGTTCACATTTGCACCTTTTTCAACCACCACACCACTTACGTCATAGCCAATAGTGGAGGGTAAGTCTAATGGAACCATATCTTTTAAATGACCTTCTACCAACTTATAGTCTATAGGATTTATAGAGGCTGCTTTCACCGCTATTAAGATATCATTGTTGCCAAATTTTGGTTTAGCTACATCTTCAAAAGAAAGACCTTTCTGGATCTCGCCATATTTTTTAATTTGTAAAGCTTTCATATCATTAATGTTTTAAATTCTTATTTCAATTGGCTAGCAGATCTATCTTGATTTTCTGATTTTTCAGAAAGGATAGCTATCCATTTATCTAAGGTATCCTTTAAGAGCAGCACATCTGTAAGTTCCACTTCTTCGGAAAGTAAAGATTTCAGAAGTTTTTCTGGAACTGGAGCAGCATCGTTCTTATAAGAGGTCCCTTTTTCTGTTAATTCTACAAATACATTTCGCTCATCCTTTTCCGACCTTGCGCGTCTAAGTAAATTCATTTTCTCCATTCTTTTGATAAGAGGTGAAAGTGTATTGGTATTTAGAAGCAGTCTGTCTCCTATTTGATTCATAGATAATGTTCCATGTTCCCATAAGACCAGAAGGACCAGATATTGCGGATAGGTAAGTCCCATTTTTTCCAAATAGGGTTTGTAGGCTTTTGTAATTAGCCGCGAAACTGAATATATTGGAAAGCAAATCTGATTGCTTAGTTTTAATTGTTCCTTCTCCGTCATGATCATCAATTTTTTGAATTTCTCCATGCTTTCCATGCACCCGAGGACCACAATGCCCAAATTATAAATATCGGTTGAAAGAAAAGTCTGATAAGCCTGGCTCGATCTGAATCTAATGCGCCAAAGGAATCTTTTCCATCTAAATACTGGGCCAGGTTTCCAGGAAATATAAGAACAAAGAAAATCGCCAATGCCCAACCAATTTTAGCACATTCTTTCTTCCAGAATAATAAAGCAAATCCTAATATCATTTCCACAATTCCAGAAAGAACTACCACAAGATCTTTACTCATAGGTACCCAATCTGGCACCTGCGTCTGGAATTCGATCCTATTAAAACTTAGGTGACTTAATCCGGCATAGATCATAAAAACTGCCAGGAGTACTCTAAATATATTTTGGGTGAGGCTAGTTTTATCTTCTTTTACCATTTAAACCTGAATAATCGCAAACAATTAGATCGTGCACGATGCAAATATAAAGGATAACTTTCAGCTACAACTACACTTTTAGATGGATTTAACTTATGATTATTATAGGCTATAAATGGATTCGGGGATGATCACTTAGACTTTTGAATGTAATAATTTTGATATTCATCTTCCTTTCAACAGAAGTATTCATGATTGATTTGGAACTTGGGAGTCCAAGTGTCTAGCTGGGTAAAAAGTTGATGATTTGCGACTTTAAGATCCAAACATTACCAATAATTCATTGGGTACCACCAATTTATGATAATATTAAGTATTGTTTGAAAACCAAAAAGACCA
>TARA_R100001369_G_scaffold64130_3_pt1 | contig 161722 bp, 159 predicted proteins | sample TARA_R100001369 | Tara Oceans TARA_R100001369 (sample SAMEA2621528) | marine metagenome | biome: marine biome (ENVO:00000447); feature: surface water layer (ENVO:00002042); material: "saline water (ENVO:00002010), including plankton (ENVO:xxxxxxxx)" | depth 5 m
TGGTAATTGCCCCAGTGGAAGCGACGTTGGCAGACGCCGAGCCGGAGATAGAGCCCATCAGCGCCGACGAAATCACCGCCACTTTAGCGGCCCCACCGGTGAGCCGCCCCGCCACCGCACTGGCCAGATTCATAAAGCCCTGGCCCGCCTCTCCCGCATTGAGCACCGCGCCGAAAATCACAAAAATCGCCACCACGCTGACGCTTACACCTGTCAGCGAACCCCATAATCCGCCTTCGGCAATCGTGAGTGTTCCCACCATACTGGCCAGCGGCAGCCCAGGGTGACCAAAAGCGCCTGGAATATATTGGCCAAACGCGCCATACATCAACGCCAGCAAGGCAACCAACGGCAAGGGCCAACCTATGGCTCGGCGCGCCGCCTCAAGCGCTAGAGCAATCAAAAACAGGCCAATCCCCATCTGTAGGTGGGTATCAATAAAGCCATACTGGTTGGCTAGCGCAGCTTCGTTAAACGCAATATAGCTACATGCGGCAACACCCAATACCGTCAGCAGCCAGCCGCTGACTCGTTGCGCTGGCGTATTGGCCATATAAATCAACACCCATGGCAACAGCAGCGCCATATGCAGCGGCCGACTGACCAATGCAGGCGTTAAACCATAAAAAATCAAACCAAGATGGAACATTACACTGACCGCGCCTAACGCCATCCAGGCAGACGCTCCTGAGCGATCATTCTCAGAGGTCGATGCTTGCAAAGAGGTAAAAACACGCATGCCACACTGCCTATTAATACTGCATCAATACAGGACTGCCACAGCGCAAACACCGTGGCAGCAAGAAGATGGATAATGGGAGAAAACGACTAGCGCAGCGCGTCAGGTACTTCGATACCCGCTTCCTCGTAGTAGCGGAGCGCGCCTGGGTGAAGCGTGCCGGTCATGTTTTCCAACATATCAGGGTTAATACTGCTCCACCACGCCGCCTCTTCGGCCATGGCGTCGCGGCGCTCCCAAAACGTTTTGGTCAGCGTGTAGGCGGTATCATCGTCCATGTACGTTGTGGTGTAGGCGATCACCGGTAGCGATGTGGTTTCAACGTCTTTATCCACGCCGGGATAAGTGCCGCCGGGGATCGTTTGACGTGGCGCTCCCGTTTGCTCGATTTGTTGGTCAGTTAGGCTAACCAAGGTCACCGGCATGCTGGCGGCTGTCTCAATCACATTGGGTGAGGGAAAGGAGCTGGCGGTCACAAAACCATCAATCTGGCCGTTTTTAAGCGCATCGGGGCCGCTGCCAATCGCCGCATCGGCAATTTTCACGCTCTCTTCCAGGCCAAACAGTTCCAGGTAACGAGCCGCTTCACGGGCGCCAAAGGTGCCTCGACCAATCAACAGGTGCTTGCCTTCCAGCGTGGAAATATCGGCCACACCTTCATCACCCGCTAATACAAAGTGCATGGTGATAGAGGGGATCGGAAACAACCCCCGGATCTCTTGAAAACGCGGATTCTGACGCTCGGCAAAGGCCCCCTCCCCACCCATGGCCTGATCGACTAACGCGGGCGGCGTGGTAAATACATAGTTGCCCTGGCGAGCCATGACTTCCATCACGTTCTGTACCGAACCCTGGCTCTCTTCCAGGGTAAGGATGATTGCGTCATCGGTTCCCTGGCGAATCGCTTCTGAGAGTTCTACGCCCATCTGATAATAGGCGGTGCCCGCTGACGCCGACTTATAGGTCACACGGGTTTCAGCGTGAGCCGAAAAAGCAGTGCTTGCCAGCGCTAGCGTAGCAGCCGAAAGGCCAAGCGTGCGGCGTAGGGAGCGAAAATGATTGCGCATCGTTATATTCCTTAACGTGTCCAATGGCCGCATTTAATCGGCCTCGTTTTTATCTTACCCAGTGGTTATGTGACCAACCTGGGAGCGTGACGCACCACACAACATAGTATGCCTGCGCTTAGCCGCGCACTCTACGCTGCCAGCTCTTCCACCCTCACGGACCCAGACGCAAAGCTTCTTTGGGGAGAGCTAATATTAGCGTAATAACATATAGATTCTGAATCTTAATGAACATTGCTATTCGGCGATAGTATAATGCTTAAGCTACTTTTAACTTTTTATAAAACGAATACTAAGACACGAACACTAAGAAATTTACCATTACCTAAAAGATTAATTTCCTAAAAAAATATGCTATTACCTTAAGAAGAACTACTTTCGTTCGTTTTAATAAGGTATTGCGGCGCAATATAGACTGATAAAATGAGGCCGCTTTTATACCACTCCTGACAACTTAACCATGAGGAAGAACGTCACATGCCTACGTTGTGCCAACCCTCTTGCCAGCCTCGATTATATCGTCGCTGGCTTTTTTTGTTAGCGGCCTTACTATTAGGCGTCAGTCCCAGTGCATTTGCAGTGACCGGTGAATTAGATCTAACCACCTCTACCGTTGGCTTTTTCGCTGTTGCGATTTTCGTCCTGGCGTATGCGTTAGTCATGGCGGAAGAAAAGATCCATATGCGCAAGTCTAAACCGGTGTTAGTGGCGGCCGGTATCATCTGGAGCCTCATCGGCTGGGTGTATGTCCAAAACGGCATGTCGGACGCGTCTGAGTACGCTTTCCGCGTCACGCTTTTGGAGTTCACCGAGCTGATGCTGTTCTTGCTGGTGGCCATGACCTATATCAATGCCATGGAAGAGCGCCGGGTCTTCGATGCCCTGCGTTCCTGGATGCTGCGTAAGGGCTTTAACTACAGAACCCTTTTTTGGCTGACCGGCGGTCTCGCCTTTGTGTTATCCCCCATCGCCGACAACCTTACCACCGCACTCTTGATGTGCGCGGTGGTGACCAAGGTGGCCGAAGGCAACCAACGCTATATTAACCTGGCCTGTATCAATATCGTGGTGGCCGCCAACGCGGGGGGCGCGTTTAGTCCCTTTGGCGACATCACCACTCTAATGGTATGGCAAGCGGGCATGGTGGAGTTCCAGGAGTTCTTTATTCTGTTCTTCCCCGCCCTGGTCAACTTCCTGATTCCTGCCTCTATCATGAGTCTGTTTATCAAGGATGAGAAGCCCGAAAGCGTTTATGAAGATGTGTGGATGAAGCGTGGCGCCCGGCGCATTGTATTGCTGTTTTTACTGACGATCGTGACCGCCGTGTTATGTCACGTAGTACTCCACCTCCCCCCAGTGTTAGGCATGATGACCGGCCTGGGTTATTTGCAGTTCTTCGGTTACTACCTGCGTCGCAGCCTGCCCCGCTCTTTGGAACGTAAACGCGAGCGCTATAGCCGCCGCGGTGACAACAAGAAGCTTGAGCAATTGGGTAGCGTGGTGCCGTTTGACGTCTTCAACCGCGTAGCGCGGGCCGAGTGGGATACATTGCTGTTCTTCTACGGCGTCGTTATGTGCGTTGGTGGGCTGGGTTTTATGGGCTATCTCGGCTTGCTGTCAGAAGCGCTGTATACCGGTTGGAATGCTACTGCGGCGAACATTGTATTAGGCATTGTTTCGGCCGTGGTGGACAACATTCCGGTGATGTTTGCGGTGTTGACCATGGAGCCCGATATGTCCCACGGCCAATGGCTGCTGATTACCTTAACCGCTGGCGTTGGTGGCAGCTTGCTATCGATTGGTTCCGCAGCAGGTGTGGCGGTCATGGGTCAGGCAAGGGGTTCCTATACCTTTATGGGCCACCTGCGCTGGTCGCCGGTTATTCTGCTCGGCTACATCGCCAGTATTCTGGTGCATATGTGGCTCAACGCTGAGAGCTTTGCGCTTTTCAGCTAAGCCCGATCAAAAGCGAAATAGATAGCACTATTGCTTTTCCTTTTATCTCTTTACCCCTTTCCAGCGTGCTGGAAAGGGGTTTTGATATAGCCGTTTAATAGCTTTCGAAAAGATACTCAATGGGTGTAGGGCGGCCAAATAGGTAGCCCTGGTAGCGGTAACAGCCGTGGCCTCTTAGCCAATCGAGCTGCTCTTTTTTCTCCACTCCTTCCGCTACCACGGTTAAACCTAAACTTACCGCGAGTAGAATCGTGGTATCCACAATCGCTGCGTCTGTCTTATCGGTCAGCAGTTCGTGAATAAACGATTGGTCAATTTTCAACTCATCCAGCGGTAAGCGCTTCAGGTAACTCAGCGATGAGTAACCGGTACCAAAGTCATCCAACGCAAAGCGAATCCCCCTAGCACGCAGTTTCAACATCGTGCTGCGCACTCTCACCGGCTCGTGCATTAACAGGCTCTCGGTGACTTCGAGCACCAAGCGGTTCGGCGGCGCCAGGGTTTCTGCTAATAGCTCCTCAACATCACGTACGAACTCTGGCTGCTGAAACTGCACTGAACTCACGTTGACGGAAATACTTAACGGCGCATAGGCCGGTTGATGGGACCATTTCGCTAGCTGCTCGCAAGCTGACCGCAGCACCCAATAACCGATCGGCACAATCAGCCGATTCTCTTCCGCAAGCGGAATAAACGTCGCGGGGGATACCCAGCCACGCTGAGGATGGTACCACCGCAGTAACGCCTCAACGCCGGTAGTCACGCCCTGATGATCCACCTGCACCTGATAATGCAGCGCCAGCTCGTTGCGCTTGAGCGCCTGATGCAAATCGGCTTCTAAACTAGCCCGTTCCAATACGCTGGTCTGCATTTCGCTGTTAAAAAAGCGCAGCGTATTGCCGCCCGCGCTTTTCGCCTGCTGCAACGCCATATCTGCCTGTTGCAGCACGCTATCCATGCTGTGCTCGCCAGTTCCTGTAAACAGCGAAATACCAATGCTGGCACTAATCGGTAACGAGTGGCTGCTTCTTAATTGCGCAATGACTTCCAGCAGTTGCCGCCCCACACGCTCGGCTTTTAGTGCGGCGTCTTTTTGCTCCTCGCCCAGGTTCTTGGTCAGCACTACAAACTCATCGCTACTGAAGCGGGCTAGCGTTACCTCTTCGTCAAGCCGCTGGCGTAGCTGTTCGGCCACGCTGACCAAAAGCTGGTCACCACTCTCATGGCCCTGAATATCATTCACTAAGCGAAAATTATCCAGGTCAATCACCAGCACCGCACTGAAGGATGTGGCCCACTCATCATGATCAATGGTAGCCGTTAAGGAGTCCATCAGTAGCCGCCGATTGGGCAGCCCGGTTAGCGAGTCATAGAAGGCTAAGTAGTGAGTGCGTGACTGCATTTCGAGGTAGTCAGTCAGTTCGGTCGAAATACCGCACAGAGAAGGAGGTGCGCCAGGGGACATGGAAAGCGGCATTTTAATCGATAAGAACGTTCTTACCCGGCTTTCGCTCAGCAAAACGTTGCTCTCTTCTACCGTTACTTTTTTTCCCGAATCTAATACGTTGCGATCAACCTGGTTGATTTCCGCAGCGCTCCTGGCATCAAAAAACGTCTCATCGCGCTTACCGATAATTTTGTCGGGTGGCAGGCCAAATAGATCGCTAATGCGACGATTAACGTATTGATACTCCAAGCTCGGGGATTTGATATAGATAAAGGCATCGACGCTATCCAGAATGGTCGCCAGCATCTCTTGATTGGATTGCAGTAACGCCCGGTTATGCTGCATGCGCCGCTTGAGCAACAGGTTGCCCAGCAGCGCCAAAAGAAGGAACACAAGCAGCAAGGCGATACCCCATCGCCCCAAGTAGCTGTCAATGCTGCGCAGAAGCTCCTCCGGAAGAGCTGCAGACGAGGCAAAATAGTACATAGTGGCTGTTCACTGGCCAGGCATGGTCAACGGGCCCGCCCGCTCGACCACTCGCTGCCAGGCAGCGTCTTTTTCAATACGTGACACAAACGCCGCGATGGCAGGATACTTCTCCAACGACTGAACGGCGGCCACGGCCTGTAACGGGAAACTCATTTGAATATCAGCACCGCTGGGCCACGGCCCGGCAAAATTACCCTGCGCCAACAGGTGCTGGTTTATGAAGTTGAGGTGCTGTTTAAGCTGCGGCACTAAGAAGCGCTTGCTTACCGTATCGCTAATTCCCTTAGCCAGTGGTTTAACCAGCCAAGGCGACTGTTTGGGAATTTGACTAAACACAAGCTGCATCACCAGCAGCGGCATTAATGACCCTTCGGCATAGTGCAACCAATAGCGGTAATCCACCCACGCATTCATATCATCGACGGGAGGCTGACAACGCCCCTGCCCATAGCGCTGAACGAGATAATCAATGATGGCGCCTGATTCGGCCACGGTAAAATCGCCATCGGTAATCACCGGAGATCTACCTAGCGGGTGAATTTTTTTCAGCGAATTTGGCGCTTGCTGGGTTTTGCCATCGCGTTGGTAAACCACCAACTCGTAGTCCAGTTCAAGGGCTTCAAGTAGCCATAGGATGCGATGCGAACGAGACTTTTCCAGATGGTGAACGTGGATCATAAACACTCCGTGGGGCTGAGTTGCGCGCCAGCATTGCACTGGCGACACGTATTCCTTTTCTAATGGCACATTTAGCTTAGTACCATAAAGCCCATCAGCATAGGAGCATTAGTATCAACACAGCGTCAAAATTAATGCTTATTAATTAGGTGCGTTATAAACGGTGCGCATGGCGCCAACGCGCCAGCAGATCCAGCGGTGACCATTTACCTTGCAGCCAGGGCGCTAGTAAACGCATAGAGAGAGGAATAAACACAAAGACCATCACTGGCGTCAGCATTAGGGTGCTCACCACCACCCGCGGCAGTAACGCCCAATCGGCTAATACGCCACCGAATACAAATTGAAAGATCAGCGAGATAGGAAAGAAAGCCAGCCAGACAGCCACGGCCTGCTTCCAGCGCGGCGGTGCGCTGCTGCCGGTTTGAAACCACGCATCCAACCCGGTGGCCCGGTGCTCATGGGGCGCCTCATATAAGCCTTTACCGCGCGCCAACCACGCATGCCGTGAGGCGGAGTGCTCCCAGGCGGCTAAGGTCTCGCTGCTGCTAAAGCGGAATATAATCTGGTATTCATCGTCATCAGCCGGTGGCGCTAGTACGCCAGAACCGAGGTAGCCAGCAAAGTCGGCCGCCAGTTCGCGCCCTTCATTAAGCCATCGATTAAAATCGGCGTAGCGGCCGTGCTCAACACGACGAGCCACCATCAACGTGACGGGTGAGGCAGACATGGTATATCTCCTAATGTGTCTACAGCCAGCGCCGGATAGGCAGGCTGTTTGCTTTCAAGGGGATAACCCTGAAAGTCCAATTGCCACATTATACAAGCAATGTTGATGCCATGTGATGAATGTTGCGCTATACCCGTTGGCGCGACATGGATTCGCGCCCAGGCACAGGGTGGGGACGCTCGCCGCGTTGAAAGGCGCATACATGAACATAGATATCCACAGCGCTGAGAATGGCATCGGCCTCTTGGGCGTCGGGCTCGACTACCGGGCCGATATACTCACCTTCGCTACGGAGCACGGCCTCTAACTCGGTGCGGTAACGGTCGAGCAGGTGCTCCAGATTGATGCGTATACGATGCACTTCCAGACCAAACGCTTTGCGCTGATCGGTACGCTTAAGGATGTCCAAAGGATTTGAAGCGGCTTCGATCAAGCTTTCTAACGTAGCGAAAACTAACTTTTCAGCACTGTTTAAATTGGGAATAATGGAATAAATGAGGTCATTTAAAGTGATCGGTGTTCCATGGCGGTGCATAGGCAGTTCAACGTCCGGTTAAGGGGTCAATGCTAATAAATCGGCCCTGCTCAGAAAAACTTAATCGATAAATACCGCGCACACCGTCCCGGCCCACCACCCGCCGAATTGCTTCGGCTGGAAATATCACCCAACGACCATCTACGCTGCGGGTTCTCACGTTGGCAATACGCCCCTCGTAATGGGCTAGACATTCATCATAATTAAGATTAATGACCACATCAATCGTTTGCATAGGGCTGGGATAGACTTGTCATAGGCTGGCATCGTGTCAGAAAAGTGTTGGCATCGCACAGCGCAAACTTGCGCTGTCGACGTTGCTCGCTAATACTTCATGGTATCCCAACTCGTACTTAGTCGGTAATGACCTATGGCCGTTTCTTCCATTAGCACTGTTTCCCACGCTGCCTGGACGTATCCTTCAGCGAATACAATGTCCCCGCGCGTTGAGCAAGCCGCTAAAGGTCGTGCTTTTGAAGAAGATACGGCGTCTACCGACGCCCCTAAAACGACTAGCACTAGTGAAGAGAGTAGTGGCGCCGAGGCTGGCCCCAAACGGGCTGACGGTACGCCCATGGCGCCGGAAGAGATTCAGCTACTAGACCAACTTAAGCAGACCGACCGCGAAGTTCGCCAGCACGAGATGGCGCACCAAACAGTAGGCGGTGCCTATGCGGGCGGCGCCAGCTACGAGTATGAAGTTGGTCCCGATGGCAAACGTTACGCGGTCGCAGGGGAGGTACCGATCGATTATGGCCCGGTGCCCAATGACCCCCAAGCCACTATCGAAAAAATGCAGACCGTGATCGCCGCGGCCATGGCGCCTGCGGATCCTTCCCCGACAGATTACCAAGTGGCCGCCCAAGCGCGTCAGTACCTGTTGGAAGCCAAGCTCGAAGCGTCCATGCAGCTCAGTGAAATGGAGCAAGCCCGCAGCAACGGTGCCGCGGCAACTTCTTCTGCTGATGAATCAGCCGCTAACGAGCAGCCTTCAGAGGAACAAGCCGCTTAATTGTCCGCTAGCGCAAGGGAGCCCCACTCTTCACGGCCAGGCCAAATTTCCAACCAGGTAGGTAATGCCTCGGCGGGCATCGGTCGCGCAATACCATAGCCTTGGGCTAAATCGCAGCCCAGCGCCATCAAAGCTTTAGCATGGTCTAAGGTTTCTACCCCCTCTGCCAGCATGGGCCGCTTAAAGCGATTAGCCATGTAAATGACGCTTTCCACAATCGCCATATCGTCCTGATCGGTTAGCATATCGCGGACAAAGCTCTGATCAATTTTGATCAGGCTGACCGGCAACTGCCGCAGATGGGTTAACGACGAAAACCCGGTGCCAAAGTCATCAATAGCAAAACTCACACCCAGTGACTGGCAGCGCGCCATATTTTGCAGTGCGGCCTGGATATCGTGCATTGCCGCGCTTTCCAGCACTTCGAGTTTGAGCATTGCGGGCGGTACATCGGGGTAGCGCGCCAATAGCTCGCCAAGCCGCTGGCTAAAATCACTCACTAACAGATGCGTAGGGCTTATATTCACATTGATCGGCAACGCGATGCCCTGAACTTGCCACTCACTCAACTGACGCAGCGCTCGTTCAATGACCCACTCACCAAGATCCACCTCCAACGGAGTGGTATCGATGATGGGTAAAAACTGTACAGGCGCCAGCAGCCCCTCTTCAGGGTGCTGCCAACGAATCAGCGCCTCTAGACCGACTACTTTGCCACTGCGCATGTCGACCTGGGGCTGATAGTAAAGGCACAGTTCATTGTTAGTGAGGGCATCAATAAAACGCTGACGCTGCTCATGGCGCACCTGCAGCAAGCGGTCATGGTTAGGGTCAAACAGGTGGAACGTGTCGCGGCCACGCTGTTTGGCACGATACATGGCCTGGTTGGCATGTCGCAGCAGCACATCACCCTGAACGCGGTCATTAGGGTAGAGCGTGACTCCCAGGCTTGCCGTCAGATGAACACTCTGGCCCTCAATCATCATCGGCTGGCGAATGGAGCCCAGCAACTTCTCGAAAAAGTCATCGTCGACACCGTGGTGCAGTAACAGCACAAACTCATCGCCACCCACCCGCGCCAGCACGTCATCGCCAAACAACAGATGGCTGATGCGCTGTGAAAAAGAAGACAGCAGCACATCGCCCACGGTGGAGCCCAGCCGATCATTAATATTTTTGAAGAAATCAATATCCAGCGAACACACCGCCAAGGGGAGCTGCTTGGCTTCTGCATGCTGCATGGACTCTTGAATCAATTGCGTCAGCAATTGCAGATTGGGTAGCCCCGTGAGGGCATCAAAGTAGACTTCTCGATTAAGGTGGCGGGCATGGGCCGGAATGGCCGAAAGATCTGCGAGAACAATCACATGGTGATCAATCTCGCCGAGTTCATTGCGTACACGATTGATCGACATCATGCCGGGATAAAACTGGCCATCGTGACTACGGTAGCTCACTTGGCTTTTGCTACGGTCACGCAACTGCAGCTCTTCACGCATCAACCGCGTGGTGCGGCTATCGTCCAGCGGTAAAATGCTGAACGCTTCTGGTGTTTTGCCCTGTACATCGCCCTGCTTAATCCCCGTTAATTCACAAAAGGCGGGGTTCACCTCCACCACCCGATTTTCCGCATCGGTAATAATGATCGCTTCATTGGCGTAACTAAATACCGATTCAGCGGGTGATGCCGCATGGCTTACGGATGTCGTTGGCATCGCGTTCGAGCGGGGCAGTGAAGGTGATGGCTGGGAGTGCTGTTGAGACAAAGACTGTTCCTTCGATAAATTCAAGGATTCATACATATGTCTTTGCTCTCCTAGTCGTTTTTATAGAGCCGTCGCTATATAGGTTCGTTGTTATATAGAGCCGTTATTAGGTAAATAAAATCGATATTATGAAGACAGTAGTGCTGCTAGGCATAATAACACCCTATGACGGCGAAGGTACTTTGCACTGCAAAGTACCTTATCGACTGACGAGGTAATTAGTTAAAGAGCTTACTCAATATAACGGCAGGTAAGCTACGCGGGTGAGAGGGCTAAACGCTGGTGGGCCAACGCCGTATCGCGTACTTGGTAATCGCTCACTTTGCTGGACATATCATCCGCCTGATCATCAAGGGAGCGACTCGCTGCCGCCATTTCTTCAACCAAGGCGGCATTTTGCTGGGTGACCTCCTCTAACTGGGCCATGGCACGGTTAATTTGCTCAATTCCAGCCGACTGTTCATGGGTAGCTATCGTCATTTCCCCCATCAAACTCGCCATCTGCCCGACGCTCTGGGCAATTCGCGCCAAGGTCTTATTGGTGGAGGTGACCAGGTTTTCTCCGTCAGAGATTCTGGCCGCGTTATTATCGATCAATTGACGAATCTGGCTGGCTTCCTGGGCGCTGCGGCTAGCCAATTTGCGCACTTCATCGGCCACCACCGCAAAACCACGCCCATGTTCACCGGCTCTTGCCGCTTCAACCGAAGCGTTAAGCGCCAGTAAATTGGTTTGGAAGGCAATGTTGTCGATGGTCGCCACAATGCTAGTCACCTGCTCGTTGGCCTGCAGGATATGCTGCATAGCCTGCTGAGCTTGCGACGCCACTTGGGTAGCTTCTTGAGCCTGGTGAGCCACATCGTCCATCATTTGCTGAGCTTGCTGTGCGCTTTCAGAACTCTGGCGCACCGTCGCGGTGATTTGCTCCATACTCGATGCGGTTTGCACCAGCGAGGCCGACTGCTCTTCGGTGCGTTGTGCAAGGTCTTGATTACCCTGCGCCATCTGATTACTGGCCACGGCCACCGACTGCGCATTACGCTTCACATCTGCCACCAATGCTTCGGTGACCTCCGAAGATTCATTAAACGCCTGATATAGTTGTGAAAGCTCATCGCTACCAGGCACGGCCAGACGTTGCGTTAAATCGTTACCTCGGTTAGCGATACTTGCCAGCGCTTGGTTAAGCGGTTGAGTAATCGCACGCACCATCAGCACGGCAGCGATAATCGCAATCAAACTGGCTGCTAGCGCAATCCCCGCGTACTGCCAAAGCGCCTGTTGCGCGGCCTTGCGCAGCACCATGGTCTCGCTCACTACAGCGCTTGCGATACGATCCTCCAACGCTTTCAAACGGCCAATTTTTACCGTCTGCCATTCGAACCATTGCTCTGGATCAACGCCATAGCCGCCTACTGCAGCTTGGCTAATGGCCAGTTCGCGGCGCTCCAGCAGGCGTGCAATTTCTGGCCCGCTTAAAGCTTGATCGAGTTGCGCGCGGCTATCATCACTGGCCAAACTGCGGAAGCTATCTAAGTATGCCTGCTCTTTGCCGATCAACGTCAAAAAACGCTGCAGCATAGCAGTTGGCATACCGTCTGCTGCGAAGGCATTAGATAACAGCGCACGCTCAATCCCGGCCAAATCTTTGGCTTCCAGCAGCTGTTCGTAGGCGTTTAGCTGGCGCGCAATGTCCCCTTCGCTGGTCAGATGCGACAACGTTCCGACAAAGGCCATTAGTTGGCCGTTGATGCCAGTGTAATGGCTTAACGCATCGCCCATAGTAACGTCGAGGTTATCGACTCGCTGACGTAGCTGCGTCTGGCGCTGCCACTGCGCGTCAATCTCGTTGAGCTGTTGCGTTACAGCAGGGGTTAACAGCGCTTGATCCAATTCATCGCGCTGGGCTTGAAAAGCTTCAGCGGCGGCATCTGTATTAGGCCGCTGTTCATTTAGCCGGTTGCCAAAGGTTTCACCTTCGCTGCCCAGAAAACCAGCGGTCATCCCCCGTTCAAGTTGCATTTGGTGCACGGCATCACCGGCACGCTGGGCCAGTTGGGTCAAGGCGTGAACTCGACCAAACTCCTGCACTGTCGCGCGCCGTTCCATAATGCCTTGCGCAGCAAACCAAGCCAGGGCAAGCAAGGGAAGCAGCAATACACAGGCAAATTTAAACCGCATCGACATGCGGTTAACGATAGTTTTCATAGCTTAGCCTCAAACAGATAGCGTCGTTGGGGAGGTAAGCGGCGTGCTCGATTATTATTGTCCGCATCAACTGACGCGTTTAGCTAAGTCTGCCGCACTTTGCCGTTTAGTGAAATACGATTAATTTTAGTGGATGAAATAACGACAAGCGGCGCGAGTATAGGGCGTTTGGGGAACTCTATATTGATTCAAGTCATAAAGCCTGACGGATTTTCAGGCCTAACAACCGGCTGAGTTGAGCGCTCCTTAAGGCGCTGGACTGGCGGCACCCAAAAAGCGCGCCTGCCAGTAATCGATCTCTAACGGCACGCTGACTACTGCACGACCCTTGCCAGGCGCATGAATCATTTGGCCGTTGCCACGATAAATTCCTACGTGAGTAGCTTTGCGTCGGTCGCCAAAGAAAAGCAGATCACCAGGGCGTGGGGTTTTCACCTGTGGCAAGGCGCGAAACTGCTCATCGGCGGAACGCGGAACACGAATACCCGCGGCCCGGTAGGTCATTTCCACTAAGCCAGAGCAGTCCAGACCATCAGGCGTATTTCCCCCAAAACGATACGGTGTGCCAATGGCCTGCTGAGCATGGGAGAGAATCAGCGCACGCTCCATAGAGAGTTCTGCGCGGTTAGGAGGTGCCTCAATGGGGGTAAGATCGCGGCTGGCACAACCCGCTAGCACCAGTAGTAACAGGCAGGTAAGCAGCCACCTTCCAGAAGGTGCCAACCTGCATGGTAGAGACCACAGGAAAGCCAATAGCATGGGCAGCCGCTCCAATAAATCAACGTGCCTTCATGATGGCGCAAAGCATGCCTAGCCGCCAATAGTTAGCGGCCAATCCACTCGACAAAACTGGTTTCACCAAGCGCATGGCGCTCATGCCGCACCCGGCTCATTGCTGCGTAGGGTAAATCCATTACCAGTACCCGCGAAAGCGGCTGCTCGATCACCTGGCGCAGCAGGCCATTGCAGACAAATAGATGCGCCACTACCAGCACATGTTTACCAGGTGGATTACTCAGCAGCAGCTGCCAGGCCTCGGCCAATCGCGCATCAAAGGCTTGCAGGGTTTCGCCGCCAGGGGGAGACACCGTGGCAGGATCGAACCAAAACGCACTCATTCGCTCGGTGCCCTCTTCGGCAAACACCTGGGCGTGGGTTTTGCCCTCCCACTGCCCCAAATGCAGCTCGGCGAAATCGTCCTCCACCTGAACGGGCAGATCAAACTCCTCGCCCAGCCATAGGGCAAATTCGCGGCAGCGCGTTAACGGCGAGGTCACGATCGCATCGTAGGGCAAATGTCCATCGACCGTATTCCGCATCACTGCATCGGTCACCTGCTGCCAGCCGGTTTCACTCAGCGGATGGTCGGTGGAGCCGCGGAGCATACGCCCGCCCACCGGCTCACCGTGGCGCAGTAAATCTATCGTCGTTTGTTCGGCTTCAGGAAAGCGCATAGGGGTAACCTCGCCGATCTAGGCAGTTTGCAGATTAGGAAACCGATGATTAGATAATCGCGTGACGCACGCGGGCAGAGATCCACTCCGACACCAGCACGGTGGCGAAAATCATAATAAAAATGACGCTAACTTGATCCCAGGCGAGGCTATTGATCGAGGCATTCAACTGCAGACCAATACCACCTGCCCCGACCAAGCCCAACACTGTCGACTCACGAATATTAATGTCCCAGCGGTAAACGCTAATCCCCGCGAATGCGGGCATCACCTGGGGCAGTACACCGTAGTTCATCACCTGCAGTCGGCTCGCCCCGGTTGCACTAATCGCCTCAACGGGCGTGGGATGGATCTCTTCAATCGCTTCGTAAAGCAGCTTGCCCACAAAGCCGATGGAGCGCAGGGCAATGGCAATAATCCCCGCCAGCACGCCGGGGCCAAGAATGGTGACCAGCAGCATTGCCCAAATCAGCGAGTTAATGGAGCGCGATGAAACGATCACCATCAGCGCCAAACTGCGCACCAGCGGATGCGGCGTAGTGTTACGGGCGGCTAAAAATGCCACCGGAAACGCCATCATAATCCCTAACGCGGTGCCCAAAGTGGCGATATTGATGGTGTCCCACATGGGCTTCCAGAGCACATTGGCGTAACCCCACTTGGGTGGGGTCATACGGCTGATTAGATCGGCGCCCTGGCGGCCGGCATCTTCCACAAACACCCACATGGTGTTGTCGGAAATCAACTTCCAGCAGAGCAGAAATAGGCTGACACCCGCCAGCCAAGCCAGGTACTGCAACCATTGAGCGCGGGTAGTGCGCCGCCGCCAAACCGGCTGACCCTGGGGTGTAGTGGAAACAGGCATTTAAACTCTCGACAAATTAAGGGGCCAGAAATTACTGATCCATAAGTTACTGATCTAGCAGTTACTGAATCGGCGTTTACTGAGTCCAGCGGCGGACATGGCTTGAGCTGTACTCGCACAGCAGCACAATGGCGATGATAATCAGCAGAATCGCCGCAGAGGTGTCGTACTCATAGCGGCTCAGCGAGGTATTCAGCGTGGCGCCAATACCGCCTGCACCGACAATGCCAATCACCGAGGACTCACGGAAGTTGATATCCAAACGGTACATGGAAAGCCCGATCAAACGCGGCATTACCTGGGGCTGCACGGCGTGATTCATGGTCTGCCACCAACTGGCGCCCGTGGCGCGCACCGCTTCTACCTGCCGCCAATCCAAGTCTTCAATATCTTCCGCCAGCAGCTTGGCCATAAAGCCAATCGTCGCGAAGGCCAGAGTAATCATGCCCGCAAACGGCCCGAAGCCGAACATCACCACAAACAGAATGGCGATGATGATCTCCTGGAATGTGCGCGAAACGGCGATAATCGCGCGACACACAAAGTAGATCGGCAGTGGTGAAATATTACGCGCTGCCCCTAAGCCCACGGGTATCGCCAGCAGCACACCCAATACCGTGGAGGTGAGCGTCATGGTCAAACTTTCCAGCAAGCCCGCGACGATATCGTCGTAGCGGCTGACAAAGTCAGGCTGCATAAAGGCGCCTAAAAAATTAACCGCCCGGCCCGCGCCTTCCGCCACCCGCGCCCAGTTCACCTCAACCGAGGTAAGCGCTAAAAACAGATACACCACTGCACCGATGGCGAGCCCCCAGCGCAAGCGGGGACTTTCAATTAGCGGTAGTCGCCTCCACTGACCGCGCTGCGCCGCCTGCTGGCGTGCATGCTCGCTCATCGTGCTGCCCCCGCTTCGATTGACGACATTACCCGCGCGTAGGGAGGATTAATCGGAGCAGTGTTAGTCGCCTCATCGCCGCTGACTGCATCGTCCATTGGTTCAGGCGTGGTGTCCCAGTCCTCTTCACCGTAAATCGTGGTGAGGATCTCGCTGGTGAGTTCGCTGGGAAGGCCATCAAAGACGATTTCACCCGCCCGCAGGCCGACAATGCGGTCAGCAAACTGCTGGGCCAGCGCTACATCGTGAATATTGATGATCGCCGCCAGTTCGCGCTCTGCGCATAGCTCACGAATCAAACGCATGATTTGACGCGAAGTTTTCGGGTCAAGGCTGGCAACAGCTTAGGGCTTTGCAGTAGCGCCCTGGCGATACCCACCCGCTGGCGTTGGCCGCCAGACAGGGCATCGGCACGTTTATCGATGGCATGCGGCAGCCCCACTCGCTCCAATAGACGGAAGGCTTCGACCACGGCCTCCTGCGGGTAGCGGCGCAGGAAGCTGCGCCAAAAGCCCACGTAACCGAGCTGACCTGAAAGCACGTTCTCCATCACGGTTAGGCGGTCTACTAACGCATACTCTTGAAAAATCATGCCCATGGAGCGGCGGGCATGACGCAGCTTATGTCCCGAGAGCTTCGTCAGCTCCGTGCCGTCCAGGCGAATGCTGCCCTGAGTAGGCTCAACCAGCCGGTTCACACAGCGAATCAGTGTGCTTTTACCCGCGCCAGATGGGCCAATCAGCGCCATCACTTGGCCTTTGGGCAGCGTGAGTTCAATATCCGTCAGCGCTCGATCCCCGGTAGGGTAACGTTTACCAACGCCGGTGAGTGTCAACATGGAAGTGCCTCATCTACATAGCGGTTCGGCCAGAAGGTTGCCCTCCTGGCCGATCGTATTGGGGTACTGCTTAGAGATTAATCGCAGTCGTAGGTCACGCCGTTGGCGTCAGCGATGGTGCGGATAACCGCCCAGTTTTCCTGATAAGTAATCGGAATAAACTGCGCTTCGCCGGAGTTAGCGAATTCTGACTCAAGGGCAGTGCCTTCCCAATCGTAGCTGAAGAACGCATCCTGAATCTTCTCGGCAAGTTCCGGGTTCAGGTTATTGGCCAGCCCGTAAGCGGTGGTGGGGAAGGTTTGTGAGGTGTAGATAATGTCGTAATCACCTTCGTTCACTACACCGCGGGAAATCATCCGCTTGCCTACGGAGTTGGCAATCGCCGCCGCATCGTAATCTTCGTTGACGACGCCGAGAATCGAGTTGTCGTGAGAACCAGAGAAAGCGGTCTCAAAATCTTCACCCGCTTCCATGCCATACTCAGAGCGCAACAGCGCAGAGGGGGCGCGGAAGCCAGAGTTGGAAGTCTCGGAGGTAAATGCTAATTGGCGACCCTGCAAGTCTTCAACGGCTTCAATGCCGCTTTCAGGGTAGGTAATGATCTCCATCTCATAGCCAAAGCTGCCATCTTCCGCAGCCATCATGGCGAAGGGGCGGAAACCACCGCAGTTAACCGCGACCGGTACGCCGCCGGTATTAAAACCAGCAACGTGCAGACGGCCAGCGCGCAGCGCTTCCTGCTGGGCAGCGTTGGACTGCACCGGGAAGAACTGCACCTCTTTGCCAGTGGCTTCGCTCAGGTGATCCAAAAAGTCAGACCAGACATCAGCGTATACCGCAGGATCTTCAACCGGGGTATAGGCAAACACCAAGGTATCCGGGTCAACCCACTGTGACTCATCGCTGGGAACATCGGCGATCATATCGCCATCGTTATCCACATAGCGTGAGGACAGATCCGCAGAGGCGTTCACTGCGGCCAAAGCGAAGACACTGGCAACGGCGGCACTGATTAATGTGCGGGAGAGGGATAATGTCTGCATGGGTCACCTGTAGCGTTCTGTAGAATTGTTAAAAGATGACAACATCCTGACGACTCGATATGACAAAAATGGGGCACTTATATGACCACTTCGTGACGTTTTAGCGAAGGACAGTTAATCTGCGGTTTGAAGAGCCTCGTGACTGCGGCGCTCTACAAACAGGCTGTTACCGGGGATTTTTTTGGCCTGGTGCTTCAGCTCAGAAAGCTCGCCTGCGATATCCAGCGATTGGCAGGTGGTTGTATCGTGGATGGGTTTTACCGCAATCGAGACGCTCACAAAGGGAAAAAACGTCATTCTATTTTGACGGTTTTCAATGTGAATCCCGCCCTGAAGGCGATCAGCCTCTTCATAGAAACCCGGTGCCATCACCTCGAATGAGTGCAGAATTTGCTGGCAAACACTTTCCCAGTGCTCAAGCGGCAGCAACATCATAAAATCATCGCCGCCAATATGGCCAATAAAGCCCCCGACATTCTCTACCTGTGCTTGCAGCAGCCGCGATAGCGAAATGATGATGTGGTCACCTCGGGCGTAGCCATAAGCATCGTTAAAGGCTTTAAAGTTATCCAAGTCAACATAGGCTGCGACAAACCCATGCCCGGAGGCCAAATAAGCCGCCAGGGTTTCATTGATCAGGATATTACCCGGCAGGCCGGTGAGTGGGTTGGCATGCCGCGCTTGGCGCACCTGGATCGCGGTAATCTCACGCAAAAGGTCAACGATATTGCCCATTCCCAGGTAGTCACCGTTAGCGTTAACGATGACAAAGTCCTCCTGCTCAATATCCCGGCTGTCGGTCAATTTCTGGCTCAAAATCTCAAGCGGAGTATCCGCTTCGGCCACCAGCATGCGGGCATCAGCAACGTCCAGCACACGGCGCTTGGCATAAAGGGAATGGCTATAGGGGTTGGTAAATAGAGTTAAAAACGCATTGCGGCGCACCACCGCCACGGGCTTGCCATTTTCCAGCACGGCCACACAGCGCAAGCTGGGCTGTTGGCGAAATCGCTCGGAGATATACGGCACTGCGCAATCCGTCGTTATGGCATTGGTAGCACGTAAAATCGAGCGCGTGGTGCGACCCGCAGGGCTTTTTAATTGGGTGCTCGCCGGCAGCACCATATTGAGCTCTAAAGGCGGCTGCTGGTTGGGTCGGGCGAAATAGAAGCCTTGTAGTAGTGCCAGTCCACGGTCGAGTTCCCACAAGCAAAGATGCTCAGCAGCGGTCTCCACCCCTTCAGCAATCACTTGGCAGTCCAGGCTACGCGCCACATCGAGAATCGAACGCAGGAACTCTCGCTTGGCAGGATCCTGGTCGATGCCGGAGATAAAGTGCCGGTCGAGCTTAACGAAATCGGGGCGCAGCTCTGACCAGTGGCGCAGGCTTGAGTGCCCTGCACCGAGATCATCCAGCGCGACTTGAAAGCCCATAGTGCGGTAGTGATCCACCGCTTGGCGCATTAGCTCGTAGTCGTGGATTGGCACGTGTTCAGTGAGCTCGATCACCACCCGCTCTGGGGGCAAGCCGCTGTCACGAATAAAGCCAAGCGTTAAGCCTTCACGAAAATCACGCTCTACAATAGTCAACGGCATAACGTTAAGAAACAGCAGGCCCGGCAGATCGAGCTCTGCAAAGCGGTAGATGGCCAACCGCCGGCAGAGTATATCTAACTCCACCAGCTTTCCGGCCTGAGTGGCTACTTCAAACAGTCGTAACGGCGAGTGAAGCGGCGATGTTTTAGGCCCACGAATCAGTGCTTCGTAGCCATAAATCGCCTGCTGGCTGGCATCCACAATGGGCTGAAAGAGCACGTGCAACTCTTCTGTTGCAATAATCTTTCTCAACCACTGCGCTTCTTGTGCGGTCATTTGCCTGCTGCCTTATTCTGCCACCCTAATAACCAGCGGTGGTTCCAATGATGTGTCACCTTCCCTGGAGATGGTCGATAAGCTGCAAGCAAGCGTGCGTCATTTTTGTGACGCTATAATGACAATCATCAAGGACATCAGTTAGTTGACGCTAAACTGACGTTAAATGAGCGGCTTCTCCCGCGCCGGAAAGACCACCTCGCTACCGTCAGCGTCGAGCTGGCGGATATCGATAGGGTGACCCTTCTCATCCAGCGTTACTAAGCCAATGCCGCTGGCGTTCCACAGCCGTTCACCAGCGCTGGCGCGGTCAGGGTCGCGGGGGTGAACGCTTAGCTTGCGTCGCTTGGTGAACCAATTAAGCGGCGACCACGGCGCGTAGAGCCAGCGATTGAGCCGGTCAAAGGTATTGAGCAGGTTTTTTGGAAAGGTGTTTTTGATCCCGCTTGAGGTGATCTGCCACAGATGGGGAGAACGGCGCTGATGGCGCACCACAATGTCGTAGACAAACGAGTAGTGCACGTCGCCCGATAAAATCACGTAGTTGCCTGGGGTTTTGGAGTGCTGCCAAATCTGCAGCAGCGTATTGGCCGCTCCGCGGTGCGCCATCCAGTTTTCGGCATCCACCACCAGCGGCTTACCGGCAAGGGTAAACAGCTTTTGGATTCCCTCTATCAACTTGACGCCGAACATCGGTGCGGGAGAGACAATCACCGCACTTTTGGCCCCCATTAGCGCCTGCTGCATCTCCATTAGCGCCTCCCAGTCCATCAAGCCTGAAGGCCGATGCGGGCTGCGTTCGCTGCGCCAGCGCCGGGTGCGGGTATCCAGCACAATAAGTGCGGGGGTACCGGGTACCTGAAACTCCCAGCCCTGAAAACGCAGCAGCCGCTCAATCAGCCCATCCTGTTCAGCGCAGACTAGCGGTTGGTCACCACCACCCAGCAGGGTCAAGGCATGATGGACTAGCGGGTTCAATTTATCCGGATCGTTACCCCAGGCTTGACAAAGCAGATAGGCCACCAGAGCGTTACCGATAATACGCTTAGAGAACGGGTGACCGTAGGCGGCGCGCTCCCAGTCGGCGGTTAGGTTCCAGTCGTCGGTAACGTCGTGGTCATCGAAGATCATCAGGCTGGGCAGATGCGCCATCACCCGAGCGCATTGGGGCAAGCCTTCAGCAAAGGTATCGATTACCGCCTGCTCCTGACGATAGAGCTCTGCGTCTTTTTCATCTAAGGCAGGCGCTTCAGGGGCAATTATCTGCCAGGGCACCGGTGACCACACCAGGCAGTACATGGCGAGCATTTCAGCCAGCGTCATCAAGTGATTATGGGCGTTCGCCGAGGTAAACACCGGCTTTTTTACACCGCCAAAAAAGCGCTCGCGCAGCGCCACGTTACTGGTCACATCCGGCAACAGTTCAGCACGCCGGTAGTAGCTATCCGGAGAGCGGTAGAGCGCCTGGCTATCATCGACCGTCGCACCTTCCAGCCACTCATCCACCAGCCCTAACCGCTCAATCAACGCATGCACGGCGCGTAGCATCGGCCCAGCCACGTCGTCGGCGTACACCTGGTCACCGGTCATCAACAGCCAAGCGGGCCACTCGGTGGACGCTGACTGCTGCTCAGCAAGCCAGCTATCGGCGCGCACCAGACCATCGGCACTGTCGTGATGGGGCTTACGGCAGGAGCCATGCATCAGGCGGTGATGGCGCGATGCAACCACAAAGGCGGGATAGGTGGCACCGTCATAGCAGAGCCACGGCGCCCACTCGGGCAAAGAGCGCCACTCGCCCTGCTGGGTTTCTACCTGCAGGTCATACTCGATGCGCTCGTCACAGGGCAGCGCTGACTCAAGCTCACAATCGATTAGGTAGATAAAGGCCCGCTGGCCGATGGGGATGCACTGCTGATGATGCGCCAAGCCGATTGACTGGCTATCGGCGTGCCCTGGGCGCAGCACTAATGTCATGTTCAGTGGCCGAGTGGCGACGAGCCAAAGTACCAGCCGTGTAGTGCTGATACGTCTTAATAGAGGGCCGGCGACTATATCGGGCAGCGTATCTGTGCGATTCATTCGATGCGGTCTCCATTAGTTATGCACGACGATTACACGCGACGACGGGTAGCTCCACCTCGACTTTTAACCCACCAGCGCTGGCGCGGCTAAGGTGCAGTTGGCCGCTATACAGAGCGACGAGATCAGTCACAATGGCCAAACCCAAGCCACTGCCCGAACGCTGTTCATCCAATCGTTTACCGCGCTGCACCGCCTGCTGGCACTCGGCTTCGTTCATACCGGGGCCGTCATCGCTAACGGTCAAGGTTAACTGCTGCCCGTCACTCTCTAGCTGTAGCTGCACATCGCTATGCGCCCAGCGCAGCGCGTTATCCATTAGGTTACCCACCAGCTCTTGGATATCCTGCCCATCCATATGGACTTTAATGTCACCCGCCCAGGTTTGGCGCAACACAATGTCACGCCGCTGGGCGAGCCTAGCCAGCCCATTGAGAAGCGGCGCCAGAGTGGCATGTAAATCGATGGGCGCAAAGCGTACGCCTTCGCCCGCCGCTGAAGCGCGTGCCAAGTGATGACGTACCGCGCTATCCACGCGTTCTAGCTCAACCTCCCAGGCGTCACGGTTCGCTTCCGGCAACTGGCGTAGCTGCAGACGCATCACGCTCAGCGGGGTTTTCAGCGCATGGGCAAGGTTGCCAGCGGTATGGCGGCCGCGCTCGATCAAGCGCTGATCACGTGCCAGCACCGCGTTCATTGAGGCAGCAAGCGTCGCCAACTCGTCAGGCAAGCGGGTATTTAGCTGCTCGGCGCGCCCCTGCTCTACATCATGCAGATTGGCGTGCATGCGGCGCAGTGGTGCTAGTCCCCAACGTACCTGGAGCGCCAATACGCCAAGCAACAGCACGCCCAAGCCCACTAAGCCGCCCCACAGCAGGCGCTGAAATTCGCCAATGTCCCGGGCCAATACATCATCCCGGGCGGCGACGCTAATATGTAGCGGCGCTTCTAACGGCGCCAGATAGATATCACGCTCCACCACGCGCAGCGATTGCCCCCGGGGGCCAGGTATCGAGCGAGCGCTAAGGGTGTCGCTATCGATCACCGGCAGGCGTTGATCCCACAGCGAGCGCGAGGCCAACGTATGCTGCTCGCCATCGGTGATTTGCCAGTACCAGCCGGAGTAGACATTGTCAAAACGCGGGTCGCCCAGCGCCCGGTCATGGACAAGCTTCTGCTCTATGCGGTCGTAGGTAACGCCCGCCATGATGACGTTGAGGGTGGCCCCCAGGCGCTCATCAAAGGCCTGAGTGGCCGAGGCACGGTAATGATGAGAAAGCAGCGTTCCCGCAACGGGCAGCGCCAGCCCTATCATCACTAACACCGCCAGCAGTAACCGCAAGCTTATGGAGCGATTTGCCCAGCGCCTTACCCAACGTTCGGGCCAGACCGAATTGAGTCGACTCATTCGGTAGCGGGCTCTTCTGCTAATAAGCGGTAGCCCTGGCCACGCAGGGTGGCAATTCGCCAACTGCCCAACTTGCGACGCAGGCGGCTGACCTGAACATCGATCACATTGGAGTCCGGCTCGTGGTCGCGGTCATAAACGTGCTCCGAGAGCTCGGTGCGGCTCACCACCCGCGGTGCGGCGTGCATTAAATAGCCCAGCAGTCGGGTTTCCTGGGCAGTTAACCCCACCGGACGCCCTGCCAAGGTGACGTGCTGGGTGTGGGTATCCAAACTCAGCTCACCCACTTTCAGTACTGGATGGGCATGGCCGTGGCTGCGGCGCACAAGGGCGCGTAGGCGAAACAGTACTTCCGCCGACTCAAACGGTTTGGTGACGTAGTCATCCGCCCCGGCAGTAAATCCCGCGGCTTTATCGGCCCAGCGTTCCCGGGCGGTAAGGATCAACACCGGCAGGTCGATACCATCTTCCCGCCATGCCGAAAGCCAGCGGGTGCCATCGCCATCGGGTAGTCCGACATCCAGAATCAGCGTGTCGTAGGCTTCCGTGCGTACCAGAAAATCAGCCTCCTGACCGTTAGCCGCATGCTCTACAAGCCAGTCGCCGTCGCGCAACGCTTGGCTAAGCTCGCGAGCCAGCGCCTGGTCGTCCTCTACCAACAAACACTTCATCGGCTAACTACCCTTTTTTGGCAAGTGACATCAACAGGCTAGCGGCGCATATCATTGATACGCACCCCCTCAATGGCCATCAATTGGCCGTTATGGCCATCAAACTCGAACTCGACAACTTGGCCCTGGGGGCCAAGCAATTTGATCTCATACTCTACATAGCCCCCTTCACGCTCCACCTCTACCTCCAGCACTTCACCTATATAGTGCGCTTCCAGCCAATCCAAAATAGTGTCGAGAGGCACGACCTCGCCGCGACGCACTTCGCCGTGTAGCGACTCCCAATGCTGGTCACCCACCGCGCTACCCGCCAGCAACAGCACCAAGGCTAACCCAGTGACGTTGCGGCGAGGGACGCTGCGCAGTAGCTTTTTAAAGTGGCGTAGGATTTTACTCATAGCGTCAGCATGCCAAAGACAACATGAACGTTAGATGAACAGCTTTGTCAGCTTAAGGAAAGTATCGTGGTGGTATAAATTCACTGTCGCATTCAGTGAATGCCGTTTATTCACTGTTGTATAAACATCGACGTACAGACATTCTCGTACAGATATGTAAAGAAGGAATTTGTGATGAACACCATGAAAAAAATGCTGCTGATCCCGACCTCTGCGCTGCTGCTTGCTGCGGCTGCAGGGAGTGTGCAGGCCGACGATTCGCTGCCGATGGATCGCATTGATGACGTATTGACCCACGCCAATGACTACGGTTTCAGCCACTACGAAGAAGTTAGCATTAAAAGCCGTGGCCGCGTAGAGGTAGAAGGTTGGCTGGACGATGAGTGGTACGCCGATGTGGAGTTCTCCCTGGATAACGGTGAAACGCTACAAGAGAAACGTGAGCGCCTGATTACCGGTGCCTGGGGTATGAGCGAAGCCGATATCCGTCAAGCACTGGACGTGGCTAGCCAGGAGGGAATGGTTGAATTTGAAGATCTCGATATCGATAAGAGCGGCATCATCGATATTGAAGGCCGCGGTGAAGATGGCCGTGAGCTAGAAATCAGCGTGCGTCAGGGTTCTTCCGAAGTGACTCAAATTGACCGCGATTAATTTTTCCAGCTAATCGCTTTGCGGGCTCCCCACGGGGAGCCCGCTGCGTTTATGGTAGGCTGCCAAACTATGCAGCTAAAATCATGTCGCTAAATTGATAGTGCCGACCTTATGAGGTTGCTGAGGAGATATACGTGCTGAACGAAGGCGTTGACGGCGCGCTGGAGAATGTAGAACTCGGCAACACGGTGTCAGTGCTAAGAGATTTGGCTTGGCTGATCTCCACGCCTGATCTTGTGGTGCTTCCCCCGCCGATTCCCTGTGCAGGGCGGCCCACCATTAAAGAGTTAGGGCTTGAAAAAGCGCTATTGCCCTGGCTCCATAAGCTTGGCCTACCACCGCTAACCGCGTTGAACGGCAACCGCGCAACGCGCATGGGCCATTACCACGAACGCTTGTGGCATACGCTGTTAGATCACGCACCGAATACACGATTGCTTGCCCGGAACGTGCGCATCACCCGCCAGCGCAACACCCTGGGCGAGCTGGATATGCTTTACAGAACCCGCGACAACCCGGCACCGATACATTTAGAAGTCGCTATTAAGTTCTACCTGGGGCTGCCAGAAGGGCCTGGAGCAGCCAATAGTCAAAGCCGCTGGATTGGCCCCGGCGGGTTAGACAGCCTGGCGCTTAAGTGCTCTCACCTCAGACGGCACCAGCTTCCCCTTTCCACCACAGCGCCCGCGCTGGAAACCCTAGCATATTGGCTTACGCCACGGGATCTGGGGGTTTCTGATCTGCGTTTAGGCGAACAGTTAACCCAGCGGTTGGCGATGCCCGGCGTACTTTACTACCCCTGGCATGCAGCCATGCCAGCGCCGGAGGGCGCGACGGCTGATCACCGCCGAGGTACCTGGTGCTACTTACGTGACTGGCCTGCGCTGGCAGCCCGGTTTCCCACCATGCCGCGCATGGCGTGGTTGGAAAAACCTCACTGGCTGGCACCGCCGTCCCTCAGCGCTTTTCGCCCTGCGGCGGAGCAGTTGCCCGCTATTATCGAGAAGGTTCACGCCTGGCGCTCACCCCAGCAAGTCATGCTGTTTCACTCAGAGGGAGAGCACAATGAACAACGCTACGAGCGGCTATTTTTGGTACCTGACAACTGGCCCCGGCAAGTGCCTCTACCGCCCCGCATTCGGGACTGAAAAACGACCAGAAGAAGCCTCTATATAACAACAAGGTTATCGCGATGGATCAGCTCATGGGCTTCCACGTAGCCGAGGATGGCTTCGATCTGATGGCTGGGCTGGCCCGCCAATTGGCGCGCTTCATCAGCGCCATAGTTAACCAAGCCTTTGGCCACTGGCGTACCCTGTTCATCCACGCACACCACCATATCGCCGCGTTTGAAACCGCCCTGTACGTCGCGAACGCCCACTGCCAGCAGGCTTGAGCCTTTATCGCGCAATACTTTGACTGCTCCTGCATCCAGCACCAAAGTGCCACGCACTTGCAGTTGACCCGCCAGCCAGCGCTTGCGCGCCGCCATGGGCACTTGGTCAGGACGCAGCAGCGTGCCTAGCGCTTCGCCCGACATTATCCGGTTGATTACGTCGGGCTGACGGCCACTGGCAATCACTGTGACCGCCCCGGAGCGCGCCGCCAACTGCGCCGCGCGCACTTTGGTGCTCATACCCCCACGCCCCAGCGCGCCACCGCTGCCTGCCACGGCGGCTAAGCGCGGGTCGTCGGCGCGCCCTTCGGCAATCATCTGGGCATCGGGGTTGTGCCGTGGGTCGGCGTCAAACAGACCTTCCTGGTCGGTCAATAGCAGCAGCGCATCCGCTTCCAGGAGGTTAGCAACCAGCGCGCCTAGGGTGTCGTTGTCGCCAAAGCGAATCTCATCAGTGACTACGGTGTCGTTTTCATTGATCACCGGCACCACGCGCATCTCTACCAGCGTACGCAGCGCCGAGAGCGCATTCAGGTAGCGCTTGCGGTTGGAAAGATCATCATGGGTAAGCAGAATCTGCGCGGTGAGCATGTCGTGGCGGGCAAAGTGCTGCTCGTAGCATTGGGTCAGGCCATTTTGGCCTACCGCTGCAGCCGCCTGCAGCTCATGCACGGCGCTGGGGCGCACCTGCCAGCCAAGGCGCACCATGCCAGCCGCCACGGCGCCGGAAGAGACCAGCACCACTTCAATCCCCTTCTGGTGCAAAGCGGCAATTTGATCCACCCAACCACCGATGGCAGGCTCGTCCAGGCCGCGGCCATCGTTAGTCAGCAGCGCGCTGCCAATCTTCACCACGACCCGCCGTGCGCGGCTGAGCGCGTTGCGCCCCAGGATTTGCTCGTTACTTTCCATGCGACCCACCTCAATCAAACGCTGACAACTTAATCAGATACTCACTGCTAAATCAGCCACGTGCAACTTAATCAGACGCCCATAAAAGGGGCCGCGCGAACGCAGCCCCCTTTTTGCATACTACCGATTTTAGCTTACTTTCGATTTTAGCTGACTACCGAATGCACCCGCTCAATACCACTAAGGGGCGTATTCGACTTCAACGTCGTAATCATCGTCGTCGAAGTCTTCGTCATCTTCATCGTCGCGCTTACGCCGACGGCCCAGGCGAGCTTCGGTACGCGCAACCGACTCCTCTTCCATGCGGCGGCGCATCTCTTCTTCATGGGCCAGCGCTTCTTCATCTTCGTGCTCAAGGCGGCGCTGCTCGGTCAACCAGCGGTAGGCTGCCTGAACCAGCTTATCAGTGCCGTCACTGCTGATCGCCGAAATGCGGAACACCGGGCCTTCCCAGTTGAGCGCTTGAATAATCTTCTGGGCGCGCTCTTCACGCTCATCTTCCGGCAGCAGGTCAAACTTGTTCAGCACCAGCCAGCGCGGCCGCTCAGAAAGCGCCGGAGAGAACTGCCCCAACTCGTGAACAATCGCCTTTGCCGCTTCCACCGGGTCGGACTCGTCAAACGGTGCCACGTCGACCACGTGGAACAGTAGCCGCGTGCGGGTTAAGTGCTTCAGGAAGCGCAACCCTAAACCGGCGCCTTCAGAGGCACCTTCGATCAAGCCCGGTACGTCGGCCATGACGAAGTGCTCGTGCATACCCAGTTTTACCACGCCTAAGTTGGGCACTAAGGTCGTAAACGGGTAGTTGGCGACCTTGGGCTTGGCGGCGGACACCGAGCGAATCAGCGTCGATTTACCCGCATTGGGCATGCCCAGCAGGCCCACATCGGCCATTACCTTCATTTCCAAGCGCAGGTTGCGGCGATCGCCGTCGGTACCCGGTGTCGTCCGACGCGGTGCGCGGTTGGTAGACGATTTAAAGTGGATGTTACCCAAACCGCGGCGGCCACCTTCGCCCACCAGCACCACCTGACCAATTTCGGTCACATCGGCGATGACTTCCAGGGTGTCTTCATCAATCACCGTGGTGCCCACCGGCACTTTGACGTGCAGGTCTTCACCGGCCTTGCCGCTCATTTGGCGGCCCATGCCGCCCTGCCCGTTCTGGGCTTTATAGAAGCGCTGGAATTTAAAATCGATCAAAGTGTTAAGAGCATCGTCACCAATGAGGTAAACGCTACCACCATGACCGCCATCGCCCCCATCGGGGCCGCCCCTGGGCACATATTTTTCGCGGCGAAAGCTCAGACAGCCATTGCCGCCTTTGCCCGCCTCAACAATAATCGAGGCTTCATCGACGAACTGCATTGGATTCTCCCGGCCGCTTCCGCCGCCCTAATATGCACTACTGTTTTCCCAACTCTTTTCCCAACCCTTTACTGCCACCAGCATAATGATAAATACATCGTGATATAGACATGGTGATAAAGGCATCGTGGTAAAGCGTATTGGAAAAGAGATTTAACCGACAAAAAAGCCCCGCCATAGCGGGGCCTTTTTTCTCGCAACCGCGAGCATAGTACTAGCCGTTTAGGCAGAGACGATGCTAACGAACTTGCGGTTTTTCGGGCCTTTGGTCTCAAACTTCACAAAACCGTCGCTCAGTGCGAACAGTGTGTGGTCACGACCAAGGCCTACGCCTGTGCCCGCGTGGAAACGCGTGCCGCGCTGACGCACGATGATGTTACCCGCAGTCGCCGCTTGGCCACCGAAGAGTTTTACACCTAAGCGTTTGGACTCGGAATCGCGACCGTTACGCGTGGAGCCGGCTGCCTTTTTATGTGCCATTGCAAAATCCTCCTAAGGGAATTGACCGCTTACGCAGAAATTCCGGTAATTTTGACTTCAGTGAACCACTGGCGGTGGCCCTGACGCTTCATGTGGTGCTTACGACGACGGAACTTGATGATGGTGACTTTATCGCCGCGCCCGTGGGAAACCACTTCGGCAGAGACTTTAGCACCACTGATCATCGGCGCACCGATGTTGAAGTCATCGCCGTCAGCGACCATCAGCACTTCGTCAAACTCAATCGTTTCGCCGGTAGCGACTTCGATTTTCTCGAGCTTGAGGGTTTGACCTTCTTGAACGCGGTACTGCTTACCACCGCTTTTGATAACTGCGTACATGTCGCTCTCCGGACTGTCGTTAATGCCGTTCTAACGGTTAAACGGCACTCATCTCCTACGCTCTTTCGAGTCGTGCTCTTATCGACCTGCTGCGAGTGGCGCCCCTTTTGGAGCCATCTGACAGGGAGCAAGATGAGTGGGTCGCGGATTATAACGACTATCTTCTCTTACCACAAGACCATAGGCCGTTGTCAATTGACACGACCATCTCCTTATAACGGCATATCATAGCGTGACCACCGCGCGTGTCTTGACGCCTAACAGGCAGCCCCATAGCATGACCTCCACTATGGGCGGGAGTAACCGCCTCAATCTGCCGCGATGAACGTATCCCATGACCGCTAACGTCTCCTCAGCCCAGCCTGACAGCCCAACGCCTTCACCGCTGCATGCCGTGGTGGCCGATGATTTCGCAGCCGTCAATCGGACAATTGTCGAGCAGCTCAATTCTAAAGTGCCACTGGTTGAAACGATCGGCCAGTACATTACCGAAAGCGGCGGCAAGCGCTTGCGCCCTTTACTGGCACTCCTAGCCGCCCGCTCCCTCGACTACACCGGCGACAAGCATATTCCGCTGGCCACATTAATAGAGTTTATGCACACCTCCACGCTGCTACACGATGACGTGGTGGATGAATCGCATATGCGCCGGGGCAAGAAAACCGCCAACGACGCCTGGGGCAATGCGCCCTCGGTACTGGTCGGTGACTTTCTCTACGCCCGCTCGTTTCAGATGATGGTCGATGTGGGCTCGATGCGCATTATGGCGATCCTTTCCGGCGCTACCTGCATCATCGCGGAAGGGGAAGTGCTGCAGTTGACCAACATCGGCAACCCCAGCATCTCCGAAGAGGACTACTTCGAGACCATTTTGGGCAAAACCGCCATGCTGTTTGAAGCGGCTTCCCACAGCGGTGCCGTGCTGGCAGAAGCAACGCCTGAACAGGAGCGCGCTCTACAGTATTATGGCCGCTACTTAGGACTCGCCTTTCAATTGATTGACGACCTGCTGGATTACCAGGGCGACGCCGAGGCCATGGGCAAAAACGTTGGCGACGACCTAGCCGAAGGCAAGCCGACGCTGCCGCTGATCCACGCCATGGAGCAAGGCACGCCGGAACAGGCCAAGCTGATTCGCCAGGTGATTCGCGATGGCGGTCTTGAGCAGCTCGACGCCGTGCTGGAAATTATTCACGCCACCGGCGCACTCGACTATACCCGCCAGCGCGCCGAAGAGATGGCCGATAAAGCCCTGCAGCAGTTGGACGCCCTACCGCCCAGCGCCTACCGCGACAGCATGGCCCAGTTGGCCCGCTTAGCGGTTGATCGCCAAGCATAAAAATTGCTAGATCACACCGCCGAGGACTTGAAAAAACACGTCTGGCTAAGTATGATCCACCTCCGTTGTTGAGCACAGATACGCACGGCTCGGCAACCTTCGGAATATAGCTCAGCTTGGTAGAGCGCTGCCTTCGGGAGGCAGAGGTCGTAGGTTCGAATCCTGCTATTCCGACCAAGAACACTATGAAAAACGGCCACTTAGCTAACACAGCAAGTGGCCGTTTTTTGTTGGTAGCAACACTAGGTTCCATATAGGTAGCACGCGCCAAAACGAACGACTGCTAACATATCTCAGCTATGCTGACTCAGGTAGTCAATAAAGTATTATTCGTCGTCACCAGACTCTATCCACCCATCAATCAAGTCACGATTCTCATCGATCCAAGTCTGAGCACCTTCTACTGGGTCACCGGCTTGCTCGATTTCGGCCATCAGGCCGCCCAATGTATCGTCGTCCATGTACCAATCATTGAGCACGGACGTTAGCCAGGGGTCATCGTCACCGAAACCTTTGCGCGAGAACCAGTGAATATCGTCACTTTCGCCATAAACGCCCTCAGGATCTTCCAGATATTTGAGGTCGTACTCAGCAAAGGCCCAATGCGGGCTCCACAGTGTCACGACGATCGGCTCTTCGCGCTGATAAGCATCATCTAGCGCCGCCATCATCGCCGGCCCAGAGCTATTGATTTGCTTAAGTGGCAGTTCGTACACGTCTATCGCATCGTCGGTAGAGCCTGCAATTGCCGAACCTGAGTCAATACCAAGAATAGTCGGGCTACCCTGGTACTCATAAGCCTCGGCGTTTTCGCCAAGCTCAGGGATGGTGTCGATATCCACGTAGCTCGGCACCACCAGGCCCAGCCCAGTGCCTTCGTACCAAACGTCGTGCACGTCAATCGCATCCTTGTGAGGCTCAAGGAAAGAGGCATCAGTGGTAGGTAACCAGATCTCCAGGGAGAGATCGAAGTCCTCGTTGGCCAGGCCACTGTAAAGCACGCTCTTGCCGACATCGGAAAGCTCAATGTCATAGCCATGCTCTTCTTCAAGGATGATCTTCCACATGTTGGCAACTGCAATGTTTTCGGCCCAATTGTTGGTACCGATCACTAATGACTTGTGATTGTCCGCCTGAACGGCAGTTGTCGTTGCGAGCAGCCCTACCACCAAGAACGATGATGAGATTTTATTCATATTAAGCTCCCTTCTAATAATTTAGCCATGCTAAAAAGTCAATCGTAGCAGGTTATTACCGAATAACGATCGACATTACTGAATAGCCATCATGAGAAAAAAGAATGTAGTACCATTTCACTAGGTATATTCCAGCAACCTGGAATCGAAGGGATAATCGGACAGTAACTCCACTTTTCCGTCGTCGCGTACGTAGAGTTGCTCCTCCAGCTTGACGCCCTCACCACCCTTTTCGTGGCCGATAAAACTCTCCACGCAAAGCGTCATTCCCGGCTCAATAATTCCGTCGTAGCCCTTGTCGTCGATATCCTCACGATGAACGATGTAGGGATACTCGCCATTCATGCCAACGCCATGGGCCAAGGCGAAGTAACGGCGCGCCTTGTAGGCTTCTGGAAGCTGCCAGGCACGCTCGGCGTATTCCTTGAAACTGATGCCGGGCCGGATGTTTTCCATATTGGTGCGTATCTGTTCATAAGCCATGGCGTAGAGATCCTTCTGCGCCTGGCTTGGCTGGCCATCGCCACACAGGAAAGTGCGAGAGAAGTCGGCATAATAGCCGTAGCGTCCGACCACGTCGGTATCTAGCGCCACCAGCTCGCCTTCTTGAATGATGCGGTCTGAGCACTCCTGGAACCATGGGTTGGTGCGTGGTCCCGAGTTCATCAATCGCGTCTCGACAAAGTCAGCATCGGTTTCGATGATGTGCTGGTGCAGCCTTGACCACACAGCGTTCTCGCTCATGCCCGGCTTGATCGCCATTTCGAGCTTATGCACACCCTCTTCTACCGCACGCAGAGACGAACGGATCATTTTGATCTCATTGGGCACCTTGATAGCGCGTGCCAACTCCAGTGGCGCCTGTGCATCCAATACCTCGAAGCCATTCCTCTGCAGCATGAATGCCGCTTCCGGCGTGGCGCTTTCGATGCCGATACGTTTACCGCCTCCACATTGACGAACGAGGTCGGTAATCTCATCCGCCCAGGCGCGGGTTACCGCCTCGGTGTTCTTCTCATTGAAATAATAAGAAATTGCCTTGGCTGGGCGGATCTCATCCACTGTTGGCAGGTGCTTGGCTAAGTGCTCGCAGCCGGAAAACTCGAACAACACCACTGGCCCTTCGGCGGGGACGAACGCATAGCGCGCCGGGTTGCGCGAGCTGTAGACCTGCATGTTGCGCGAGCCTGTGGCATAACGTACGTGTGCCGGGTCAAAGAGCACTACCGCGGTCAGGTCACGTTTGACGAGTTCATGCCGAACACGGCCAAGACGGTCGAGCAGTACCTGTTCAATCTCGGCGTGCGTCGGCTCGCAATCGCTAGGCGCATGGGTCGGCGGAAGAATGCCGAGGGTATCGAGATCCATCTTCATCCTCTCTCCTCATTCAGTAAAGGTATAGGGCAGTAAAGGTATAGGTCAGTAAAGCTATAGGGATGGGGGCTCAGTCGATCAGACCGTCATGGCGCTCCGCATAGCTGGCCTCTGCCTGGATATGCTGTTCGGCGACACGCCCGTACAGTTGGCGTGTGCGTTCGAGCTTGCCGACCACGCCGGGCTGCTGCGAATAGGCGAAAATAGCCGTCAGTCGTGGTGTATCACCTTGCACTTCTGAGACGCGGTGCAGACTGAAGCGACCTTTGAAAAGCTGTAAATCACCCGGACGCAGATCCAGACGCTTTATCGGTGTTGAATCATCCTCACGAATCACTGCGCTGACACCGGTATAGTTTTCGTCCTGTGGTGTACGAATCCCCGGGCAATACTCGAAAACGCCGCCCGTTTCGGGCTGCTGCGTCATCATGGTGACGATGAATTCGTTGGTGTCGTAGTGCCACGGCTGCTGAGTACCATCGGGCAGTACGTTGAGCACCAAGCCAGCGAAGGGGTCGGCGTACTCATAAATTTGCTCTTCGCCAAGACAGCGTGCCACCAGCGATTTCATTGCCTTGGAAACATAGAGTCTATGAATCAGGCTATCCGCCGTGATCATGTCCCGGGTGACGAAACCGCTAGTGCGCGTCATGAATATACGACGCGGATCATCATCCGGTAGCGAGGGGTCATCAGCCGTAAAGTAGGCGTTGACCTGGCGCGTGTTGAAGAAACTTTTCTCGGCCATGTGCGCACTCTCTGTCCGCGCTTGCTCAAGCACAGTCGGATGCAGAAAGCCTCGCAGCACCGCACAGCCCTCACGGTCAAGATCACGCCGGGCAGACTCAATGACCTCAACAAGCGACGGACTATTGGGCTCATCGAGTGGATAGCGTTGGGTATCGACAAAGGCAGACAAATCTAGGCGCTCGGCATCCGCCAACTGATCAGCGTTCAGCATTGCATTATCCTCCAGAAAGAAATATGAGCCGGGCTTGGCACCCCGGCGTATCTGGAGGCATAGTGGATAAACCAGCTCTATTGAGGAAACAATTCCTTGTGATGGATTCCATCGGCTATACCGATAGCTCGCCCCGCACGCCGTCCCTCGACAACGAACTGCTGAGTGCTTTCGTTGCCGTCGTGGACAACAATGGATTTACTGCTGCCGCTAACCAACTCCATAAGACCCAGTCGACAATCAGCCTGCGCATACGCACCCTGGAAGAGCGGCTCGGCACGCGTCTGTTGCAGCGCACGAGCCGTCAACTGACACTGACCCAAGATGGTGAAACGTTTCTGGTCTACGCCCGACGCCTGTTGCAATTGCAACGCGAGGCGTTAAGCGTGCTCGGACACGGCGACCACGACGGAGTAATTCGTTTCGGCCTACCAGAAAATTATGCCGAAGCCTGGCTACCGGCACTATTGGCGCGCCTTGCTGAGCTACATCCTCGCATTCGGCCGCATATTCATTGCCGCATGTCGAGTGAGCTCATCGAATCTTTAGAAGCAGGAGAGCTTGATCTCGTACTGACAATTCAACACAAGAGCCAACGGCATGGGGTATCGATGGGCCATGAGGAAGTGGTTTGGGCAGCGCATCAAGATTATTGTGTCGCCCCCAATGCGCCGATCGCATTGGCGCTCTTCCCTGATCACTGCCCTTATCGAGAGCGCGCCCTGGAAGCCCTTACGCGCCTGGGCAGACAATGGTCGCTGGAGTATACGACCCAAAGCCCCACCGGGCTGCGCGTGGCCGTCAATCAGGGCAAGGCCGTAACCGTCACTGATCGACGCGCCATGCCAGAGAACTGGCGCATCCTTGATGAAGCGGAAGGGTTCCCAGCGTTGCCACCTGCCGAGCTGGCGGTTCGAAAATCGCCGAGTTTCCAGCATCCCGCGGGTGATACGCTCGTCGACCTATTGCGTGAACAACTTCTCTCCGATAACAGCGACGCCTCATAGCCCTGCGGTCACCTGTCCGTAGCGGCTTATAAACCTACAGGCGGATCTTCGATCTCCTGCGCCAGCCATTGGCGGAAAAGCTTGAGGTTGGCCGACTCCACTTGATGCGGCCGGGTTGCCAACCAGTAGGAGCGATGCCCGGTAACCTCGACATCAAGCCATGATACGAGTTCCCCTCTATCCAGCTCACGCGCGACCATGTGCCGGTCTGCGATGGTCACGCCTACCGCGTTGACGGCGGCATGAATCGCCAACTCAAGGAGATCAAACGCGATACCACCGCTGGTCTTCACGCCTTCGATACCGGCCGCTGACAGCCAGTGATCCCAGGTATGAAAGCGATCCTCGCCCCAAAGAACATGAAGCAGCACCTGGTGATTGAGGTCGAGCGCATCACGACGCCTAGACCCTCGGAGCTTGGGTGCGCAGACGGCGATATGACTTTCTTGCATCAGGTGCACCACCTCGGCATCCGACCACTCACCGGTTCCAAAACGAATCGCTGCATCCAGGTTTTCGTCTCCTACCAGGTCGTCATCGGCACGCGTTGTCAGGGACAGCTCCAGATCAGGGTGCAATGATTTCAAGCGCCCCAGCCGCGGGATTAACCATCGATTGGCAAAGGTCGGAGGCGCATTCAGGCGCAGGTGGGGGATAGCATCTGGCTCTTGCAGCCCTCTTACAGTCCAGGCAATACGATCAAAGGACTGACGCAGCACTGGCTGCAACCGCCGTCCCGCGTCGGTCAATCGAAGGTGGCCCGAACCACGTTGGAAAAGCGGTACCCCCAACTGCTCCTCTAGCAACTTTACTTGACGGCTAACCGCGCTCTGGGTCACGCAGAGCCGCTGCGCCGCCAGGGTAAAACTTGCACACTCGGCGGCGGCCTCAAAGGCCTTTAGAGAATTGAGTGGGGGTAATGTGCGTGACATGCGCCGTGGCCTCATTGGGTGATTTTTTCGCAGAAACTAAGCAGAGAATGTCAGTAAACGCCGGATGAATACCAGACTTGCATGAGTTATTGGAATACCCCCGGTTCGCTTTCCTCGTTTGTGGGGCCACACCTGAGCGCCTAGTATCACGACGACATGCCAACTCACCGCCGAGGTTATTTGATGACGGACCGCTCCCACGCCGACTGGCAGAACCGCGCGAGCTCTCTCCCGCTGCCACAACTGGCCTATATCGACGGACAATTCGTCCCGGCCCGCAGCGGCGCTACCTTTTCTGCAGAGAATCCTGCCACTGGTCAAGTGCTCACCGATGTGGCGGCTTGCGATGCTGCCGACGTCGACCTCGCCGTCGCCAGTGCTCGCCGCAGTTTCGAGAGTGGTGAATGGCGAGACTTGCCGCCCACCGAGCGCAAATCACGCATGCTCGCCTGGGCGGATGCCATTGAGGCACAGCTCGACGATATTGCGTTGCTAGAAACCTTGGAAACCGGCAAGCCGATTGGCCAGACCACAACAGTGGATGTGCCCGGCCTGGTCGGGGGGCTGCGCTGGTATGCCGAGTCACTCGACAAGCTTTACGGTGAAACGGCGCCCAATGGGGCAAACAGCGTCTGCCTCGTAGACCGCGAGCCGATGGGCGTGGTCGCCGCCGTGGTGCCCTGGAACTACCCGTTGATTATCGCGAGCTGGAAGATTGGCCCGGCACTGGGCGCTGGCAACTCGGTGATACTCAAGCCCGCTGAGCAGTCTAGCCTGGCTACGCTCAAGGTGGCCGAGCTTGCCCAAGGGGCTGGCATCCCCGCTGGCGCCTTTCAGGTGGTCACAGGCCTGGGCCACATCGCTGGCAAGGCATTGGGCCTGCATGCTGGCGTCGACGCTGTCGGTTTTACCGGCTCCACTGAGGTCGGCAAAGCCTTCCTTGAGTATTCTGCGCACTCCAATATGAAGCGCATCGGTCTGGAGTGCGGTGGCAAGAGCCCCCACATCGTCACTCGCGATGTGGAAGATCTGGACACCATCGCCATGTCGGTCGCCTATGGTGTCTGGTACAACCAGGGCGAGACCTGCCACGCGGGAACCCGCTTGATTGTCGATCGAACCGTCAAGGAAACGCTGCTTGCCAAACTCCGCGATTGGGCCGAGGCACTACAGCCCGGTGACCCACTCGACCCAGCCGTACAGATGGGGGCGATGATTGAACAGGCGCATATGGAAAAGGTGCAGGGGTATCTCGAACAAGGCCAGCGCGAAGGGGCGCAACTCTTGTTCGGCGGCGAGCAGGTACGCTGCGAAAGCGGAGGGTACTACCTGACCCCGGCGGTGCTCGACGATGTCACCAATAATATGCGTGTGGCCCGCGAGGAAATATTCGGGCCCGTCCTGGTTGTGATTACCGTGGACGACCTGGATGAGGCGTTGACCATCGCCAATGACACCGATTACGGCCTAGGCGCGGCGATATGGACTGATCGACTCCGCGACGGCCACCGCGCCGCCCGCGCCCTACGAGCGGGCACCGTTTGGGTTAACTGTTACGACCACACATCGATCAATGCACCCTTTGGTGGCTATAAGCAATCCGGCCAGGGTCGCGACAAATCGCTTCATGCCTTCGATAAGTACACAGAACTCAAGACCACCTGGATCGAGATTTGAGCACCATGTCCCTGAACCATTTTCACACTGGACGTCAGACACCGATCATAGCGGGGCCTGACAGTCTTAAGCAGCTACCCGAGCTTCGCTGCCGCCTGGGTGCCAGCCGTTATATGGTCATCAGTGACCAAGGTCTTGCCGCAACTGGCCTGGTCGATGCACTGGTCGACGATCTGGCGGTTGATGCCGAGGTAGACACCTTCCTGGCACCGGCAGGCGAACCCAGCGTGACTAGCGCCGATGCGGCCGCGGCGGCGGTTCGTGCCCTGACCGGCCGCCCCTTGGTAATAGGGCTGGGCGGCGGCACCGCGTTAGACATCGCCAAGCTGGTCGCAGCCCTGGCAGAAAGCCCTGGTGACATGGAGAACTATCTGCTGGCCATGACCCCTTGGGCAGGGCGTGTACCGGCCGTGATGGTGCCAACGACCTCGGGCACCGGCTCCGAGGTTACGCGCACTTCGATCCTCACCGATACACAGGGACGCAAGCTTTGGGCCTGGGGCGACGAGCTGTTACCCGACGCCGTCCTCCTCGACCCGGCACTAACGCGTGACCTGCCCGCTCCACTCACCGCCACCACCGGCCTGGATGCCTTCGTCCACGCGCTGGAGGCCACTACCGGCCAGGGGCGACACGCATTTATTGAGGCCCCGGCGCTGCAGGCCATCCGTCAGGTAGGTGAGACGCTGCCCATTGCAGTGGCTACCCCGCATGATTTGGAGGCCCGCCAACGCATGCAGGAGGCTGCTTGCCTAGCGGGCCAGGCCATCGATAATGGTGGCACCGGCATCGCACACAACATCGGCCATGCCCTGGGTAGCTGTTACCACTTACCGCACGGTGTTGCCGTGACGCTGGCCCTGGAAGCGTCATTGGCTTGGTCAGTGACAGGTAATGAAGCACGCTTTACGCCAGCAGCCCATGCCCTGAAAGCCGGCTGCAAAGCACAAGACTTGCCCAGGCTATTCCGTGAGCTCGCTGATCAGGCCGATTTCAATCAAGCCCTTGCCCCCTTTACTGAGCTGACGTTAAACGCTGAAGCGCTAGCCTCGACCATGCAAAAAGAAGAGAACGCGCCTATGGCCCGCAACGCTGCTCGCCGACCAACTGACGATGACTGGCAATGGCTCGCTGAAGCCACTGTGACCGTGTTCGCACGTCGCGTCGCCGAGCTTGCCACCCAGAACAGCGAGGTCAGCGCATGAACGTAATTGAGCGCATCGAGATCAGCCAGCACCAGTGCGAACTGGATCCACCTTTCCCAGCGGCTTGGGATAGCCAACCCAGGCGCAAGTTTCCGGCTGCCATCGTTCGCGTGATCGACAGCGAAGGCCGTGAGGGCATCGGCTCGGGTGATGCCATGTATGGCTTCGACGACTTCCGGTCGCTATTCATCGGGCAAGACCCCTTAGCCATCGAACGCCACAGTGCAGTGATTGATAACATCGGTTTTCATGCAGGGCGCTGCTGGCCATTGGAAGTTGCCCTCTGGGACTTGATCGGCAAGATCAAGGCCCAACCGTTATGGCAATTGTTGGGCGGCACCTCATCACGCCTGAAAGCTTACGCGTCCAGCGGTACCCATCGCCCTATCGAGCAGGTCGTCGCCCTGGCCGAGCAGGTTCGCGACGCAAGCATCCCCGCCCTGAAACTACGCTTTGGCCGCCAGCGGCTCGACGATGATCTGGCCGTGCTCGCCGCTGTGCGTGATGCCGTGGGACAAGAATTGGATCTGATGGTCGACTGCAACCAGGGCTGGCGGATGCCGTGGGATACCCAGGCCCCCTGGGATTTGGCCAAGGCAAGCGAGGTGGCTGAGGAGTTGATTCGCCATAATGTGCTTTGGATGGAGGAGCCGCTCTATCGCGGCGACTACCCCGGCATGCGCGCCCTCAACGACCTGACTGGCGAGCGACTGAAAATCGCCGGTGGCGAGATGACCCGCGAACCCTACGAATTCCGCGAAATGCTGCGACAGCAGTGTCTTGACGTCTATCAACCGGACGCAGTGTGCTCAATCGGCCTTCTCGGCCTATCGCGGCTGGCGAAAGAGGTCACCACAGCGGGCAAATGGTTCACGCCGCATACTTGGGGCAATGGCATTGGTCTTGCCGCCAATCTGCATCTCACCGCAGGAGCGGTTGGCCCGGCAGGCTGTCCTTATCTGGAGTACCCCTTCGATCCCCCGGAATGGACACCTGAGGTGCGCGACTTCCCGCTGACAGCCGCTATCAAACCCGACGCCGAGGGCTGGCTGACACTCTCTGATGAGCCTGGCCTCGGCATCACGCTTGATGAAGCACGCCTGGCGGCCACCCGCGCTGACCAAGCAACTTGGCAATAGCCGTCATTGCCGTTTGTGACTGTGCAAAGCTAGTCAAAAAGGGCTAGTCAAAAAGAGCCCAGTAGAAGAGTGCAAAACAAACTAGCATGCTAACAAACATGCTACGATATGCGTTCATGCTTTTCACCCTTCCTCCTTCTCTTGATATGGACAAGACCATTAGCCAATTAACGCATATTAAGGCCGTATTACTGTTTGCCAGCACCATGACCGTGATGTCGGGGGCAATTATCGCGCCCGCACTGCCGGGCATCAGTCGCCATTTTCCCGACCAGCCCCAGGTAGTGATCCAGCTGATTCTGACCCTGCCTGCGCTGATGATTACGCTGTTCAGTCCACTGATGGGCTATCTTGCTGACCGGTTTGGGCGCAAGAAATTGCTGTTGATGATGCTGGGCATCTACGGTTTTGCGGGGGTCGCGGGCTTTTTCATTGATCGCGTGGATCTGCTATTAAGCTCCCGCGCACTGATGGGGATTGCGGTAGCCGGTATTCTCAGTATCAGTACTACGCTGGTGGGGGATTATTTTGACGGCGCCGAACGCGCCCGTTTTTTGGGGCTGCAAAGCAGCTGCATGGCGCTGGGCGGGGTAATCTTTATTAACCTGGGCGGGCTACTTTCCGACTGGAGTTGGCGCGGCCCGTTTTTACTCTATATGACCGGTGTGCTGCTGCTTCCCTATGCCTGGGCGATTCTCCAAGAGCCTCAATCCAGTGATGATGCCAGCCGCGATACAAGCGATGTGCCGGTAACGGTGGACTACGGGCGTACCGGTCTTGCTTACCTGATCGCCATGATCAGCATGACTATGTTTTATATGTTTCCCGCGCAGTTGCCCTTTCTGCTTTCCCAGCAGGGTCAAGTCAGCGGCGTAGCGATCGGCGTGGCGCTCTCGATGGCAGCCCTGACGGCCAGCATCGTGGCGTTTTGCTATGGTTACTACAAGCCGTTCCTGTCGGTGATGACCATCTATGTGCTCGGTTTTTTCCTGGCGGCCGCCGGTTTTTTGGTGGTGGGCTTCACCCAGAGTTACGCCATGGCCATCGTGGGTGCGGCGATCTCCGGCTTTGGCCTTGGCGCCTTTATGCCCAATACCACCACGTGGCTGATGCGGATCACGCCTCAACGGGTGCGCGGCCGGGTGTTTGGCGGTTTTACCTCGACCTTCTTTTTCGGCCAGTTTGTCTCCCCGGTAGTGGTCGCCCCGGCGATGATCTGGCTGGAGTCGCTGCGTAACGTGTTTACCGGCATGGCAGTCGTGTGCGGACTACTGGCCGTTGTCCTGATCCTTCTGGGCAAGACGACGCTCAAGGCCGACAGCCAGCTTTGAGCATCAGCACTTACGCGGGCGGGTGAATCAACCCCACGACACTGACCAAAATCAGCACCGCGCCCAGCACACGGAAGAACAGCCCAGTGTCCGCTTTGAGCATATAGCGGTGGGCTTTCTCGCCCACCAAATGGCCAACAAAGGCACAGGGCAGCAGCCACAGCTGGTGGATTAACTGCAGATCCACGCCTGCAATCAGGAACGAGACCATCTTGATCACCACCAGGATAAACCACAGCACAAACATGGTATCCCGCAACTGCTCTTTGGCGACGTGGGTGGCGAACACCGCCACAATCAACGGCGCGCCAATCAGCGACGTACCGCTGACATACCCCCCAAGCGCCAGCAGCACGTAGTCCACGTACTTGTTCTTGCTCTTGAAAGGCTTATTCAATACATAGCCAATGGCATAGATGATCACAATGCCGAAAATGATACTGGTCATGACTTGTGCAGGCAGCGTTAACAGCCCCACTACCCCAATCAACTTGGGGATGATCATGATTTTCAGGGCTTTGACCAGGTACCCCCAATCGATATTGCTCTCTGGCGATGTGGTACTCGCCCCCGCTTGCTGCACTTGTCGATGCCCGCGCCAGGCGATCCAACTGGAGAAAATCAGCAGGTGAATGGCAATAATCGGCAAGAACACCAGTGGCTCGTTGACCACCAAAAGCAGAAAAGGCAGCGCCAGCACGGCACCGCCAAAGCCCAGGCTAGTTCGCACAAAACCGCTCCAGGCAAAAATTAGCCCGATCAGCGCATACTGGTACCAGAGTAGATCTGTCATGGCTCGCGTTAGGGTCCTAAGTTAGGGGTTGATATCTCCCAGCGACCACCAGCGTGGTAATAGCGCACGCACGCTGGTCTGGGCAAAACGATCATCCATTAATACCACAACCCCTTGATCTTCTGGACTGCGGATAACGCGACCTGCGGCCTGTACCACTTTGATCATGCCAGGAATGCGGTAGGTGTAGTCGTCACCCTGGCCGAAGCGAGCGGTTAATCGTGCTTTAAGCGCTTCGTTAAAGTCATTAAACGGCGGTAGTCCCAGGGTGGCGATAAAAGCACCGATCAAGCGGTCACCGGGCAGGTCGATGCCCTCTGCAAAAGCACCGCCCAACACCGCAAAGCCGATGCCTTCTCCGCCGGGTGCAAAGCGCGCCAGAAACGACTCGCGCTGCGCTTCCGGCATCCCTCGGGTTTGGCTGAAAACGGGCACTTCCGGGTGCGCCTCGCGAAACCGCGCCAGCGCTGCCTCCAGGTAAGCAAAGCTGCTGAAGAACGCTAAATAGTGGCCTGATTTGCGCTGATACTGCTGCGCCATGGTCGCGACGATAGGATCGATAGAGGCGTCCCGATCCCGAAAACGCGTGGAGATATCCGTGCGTATACGCACCTCTAACTGACACGCGGTAAAGGGCGATGCCACTTCCCGCCATACCGTTTTTTCCGGCAAGCCCAGCAGATCCCGGTAGTAGTGGGCAGGGTTTAACGTCGCCGAAAACAGCACCACTGAGTGCGCCGCGTTAAACCGTGCGGCCAGAAAATCGGCGGGTATCAGATTGCGTAACCCTAGCACCGCCCGACCGCGGCCATAGCGGGTAAGGTCACACAGGGAGTGCTCGCCAAAGCGCTCCGCCAGGCGGCAGAACGCCAGCGCTTCAAATAACAATTCCTGTAGTTCCAGGCTGGCATCTTCGGGGTGCTCACCCAGGTGGTCGGTGATGGCGGCGCCCACCTGTTGGGCAGCGATAACTAGCTTGTCGGGCAATGCCGTAAGCAGCCGGTAGGCCGGTTTCCTGGGGTCGCCCTCCTCTTCCAGCCTCGCCTCTTTAAACGACGTATCTTTAAACAACGCCTGCCACTGACGGGCCAAACGACCCAAGGGCCGGGAGAGCGCTTTGGGCGCAGCACGGCGAGCCCGGTTGAAACGCTGCTGATCAAGCTCGGCGCTGTACATACCACGAGCGCGCTCAATCAGATTATGCGCTTCGTCGACCAGCACGCCCGTTCGCCAATCGTTGGCCTGGGCTAAGCCGTGCAGCAGTGCGTGGCTATCGAACCAGTGGTTGACGTCACCGACGATCACATCTGCCCAGCGCGCCAGCTCCTGGGCGAGATAATACGGGCAAACATCGTGGGCCAACGCCACTTCGCGCAGCGCGTCGCGATCCAGCCACCCCTGATCCACCGCCGCTTGGCGTGCTGCAGGCAGGCGATCGAAAAAGCCGACGGCCAATGGGCACGACTCGCCGTGGCAGGCGCGATCAGGGTATTCGCAGGCCTTCTCACGCGCCACCAGTTCCAGCACCCGCAGAGGAAGTGTTTCATCACTAGTGCGCAGTGTAGCCAGGGCATCCAGCGCCAAACGGCGGCCAGGGGTTTTCATGGTGAGAAAGGCAATGCGATCGAGCTGCTGGCGGGGCATGGCCGCAAGCATGGGGAACAGCGTGCCCATGGTTTTACCGATGCCGGTGGGCGCCTGGGCGAGCAGGCAGCGCCCGGTGCTAGCGGCTTTGTAAATGTCTTCAGCGAGTTCACGCTGGCCGGGGCGAAACGCGGCATGGGGAAAGCGCAGGGCCTGCAGGCCACTATCGCGGTCCTGACGGTGCCCGGCCTCCTGTTCTGCCCAGGCAAGGAAGCGTTGGCACTGCTCGGCAAAGAACGCCTGGAGTTCGCCGGCAGTGGTTTCCTGGCTAATCAGGGTCTCTTTGCCGCTGGCAATATCCAGATAAACCAACGTCAAGGTAATCTGTTCCAGCGCACGCTCAGCACACAGTAACGCGCCGTAGACTTTCACCTGCGCCCAGTGGAGTGCACGCTGATTATCCGCCATGCGCTCCAGACTGCCACGGTGGGTCTTGACCTCTTCCAAGCGGTTGGCCGTTGGGTCAAAACCATCGGCGCGGCCGGTGACGGTTAGCCCTTCAAAAGCGCACCCTTTATAACTGCCGGACAGCGGCAATTCGGCGATATAGTCTGCCCCGCGTCGGCTGGCTACAAGGGTGTGTCCTTCGATGCCTTCTCGCGCGCTGGGAGCAGGGGTAAAACGGTGATCGAGATCACCCTCCCGGGCAGTGAAGTCGCACAGCGCTCGCACCGCCACGCGATACTTCGCGATCATGACTCAGGCTCATCGCTGGCAGCCCAGCGCACGTAACAAACCGCGACTGGCATCCCATGGCGGTGAAAGAACTTAAGCCAGCGGCGTTGGTTATCCTGCAGCCGATCGCCGGGGCCTTTGACCTCAATCATCCGATAGCGTGGCTCGCCAACGGGCGCACCGGGCATAAATTGAATCAAATCCGGCAGTCCGGCCCGGTTGGCTTTCAGATCCCCCAGCAACCGCTCGAAGCACAAGCCTAGGTGCATGGCGGGAATGCACGTCAACGCCAGCTCAACCAGCGGTTCATCGACAATCGTCCAGTGCACAAAGGGGGACGCCAGGCCGTGTTTCTCCCGCCAAGTCGCCCGAATCACCTCTTGGTAGCTGCCGTCTTCCAGGTACGCCAGGCAGGCATCGAAGGCGTCTCGCCGACGCACAACGAAATCGTCGCGGTATAAATCCGCCGGGCCATTGTGGAAAGGATGGAAAAAAGCGCCTGGTAGCGGGTCGAAAATCGCTGGCCAGCAGAGCAGACCAAAGAGCCCGGTCATCAGCGCGTTTTCCACATAGCAGACCGGCGCCAGAGGCTCGCCGAGCGCCTGAACCACGGCGCGTTCGACGCTTTGTGGCCCGGGCAATGACAGATCCCAGCGCTCATGGATGGGTTCCGGGTCGTTCGGCATTGTGGGCAGTTTGAGCCGCCGCCGTAAGCGGGGCAGAATCCGCGCCAGCGCCTGGTGCTCGGTTTCGTTGGGGCTGCTATTAAGGGCTTGGGTCGCCAGCTCAAAGGCCGCGGTGTGTTCGCCTTGGCGCTCCAACAAACGTAACTGCCGAATGCGCGCTTCGCTACTGGCGGACTCGCGATACAGTCTCAGCGCTAGCGCGGCGTCTCCGCTACGCTCTGCCTCACGACCCAACTGGAGCAACAGCCTTGCGCGCCGCGTGGCCAGCCAGCGATTATCCGCAGGCGGTGGCATTTCAGGGAATAGATCGGCGGGCAGCTCGCCGTCGTCCAGACGTTGGCGCAGACGATGGAGCGCTAAATACGTATCCACTTCATGGCGCGACTGGAAAGCGCGGGACTCTGGCGTGAAGGGCACACTTTCAAAACGCTGGAGGCCAAGCTCGGTTAACACGAACTCGGCCCAGTCCTGGCGCAGGTTGCCAAAGAACATCAGGCGCAGGCGGTCGCAGGTTTCCATGACTGTTAGCCGCAGAACTGGATCGTTTGCCTCGGGCCACCACTGGCATAACCGCTTGGGTACATTGAGCTGGCTCGCCAAGGTGTCGTAAAGCACGCTTTTGGCACTGGACGCGGCAAGCCCGGCGGCGCGTATTTCTTTTGCAAGCACCTGGCGCAACTCGGCAAGGCGTAGCTGGTGAAACAGCTCATCGATGTTAAGCGCTGGGTCACGTTCCACCCAACCCAGCGCGATCAAGGGCACTATCTCGGAAGCGCTATCTCCCACTTCGGTATAGTTTAATTTGCTGAGCCGAAACAGTTCGCCTTTACGCATCACCATCCGCACCAGCAGCGCTTGGGAGGCTTGCGGTAAGCTTTCAAACTGTTCAAGAAAAGCGAGCTCGTCTGCCGCGAGCAAATCAGCGTGGCGCCCCCCCACCCAGGCCAAAACGAAGCGAAAGTTCGTCAGGTAATAGAAAGGGTCATCGAGGGAGGCGGTAGACGTAGCGAAAGCACTGTTCATTTATCCATTGTATCAGTGCGACGCTATTTTGACAGTCTCGCCGTCATTGAGATTAACTATCCAATGAGAGCGTTTGAAAGGCGTTATAGGCCGCCACCACCGTTGCCATTTGCGCGGTATGCGCCTGTACAAAGGGCTCGCCGGTTAGGGTTTCATCAGGGTATTCCGTGATCAGCATCAATGGCGTTAATTGATCGACATCTTCCGAGCTCAGGTAGGGAAAGCCATTCAACATCGGGAAGGTTAACGCCCCCGCATGGGTCTCAAATAACGCAATTTGCGCGGCATTAAATTCGACTAGCCCAGGCACTTGCGCAAGCTGCTGGGTGACGGCTTCCACCAATTGCTCAGCCGCTGTTTCATAGCCTGGTTGATGACGCAGGATCAAAAAGAAGCCTTTCGGGATCGTCCACATCTCAAAGCCGCGAGGCACGTAACCGTTTAACGGCCGCGTCCACTCATGGGCCGGGTAGCCGTGCAGATTGATATGCAGTCCGGCATTACTGAGAGCGAATGCCTGTTCACGAATAGCATGTTCAAATGGCTGCCCAAGCGGCTGACTCTGTAGGTCATTACCAAAGGCCGTGTAGCGCGCCGCATGGTGCATATGGCGTGGCTGATTGGCGATGAGCCGGCCTTGCAACGCGTAGCCATCAGGGTTTTCCAGCGGTGAGATGACAAAGTGGGCCTCTGGCTCACCGCTAAGCTGCGCAGCGGCACGCAGCGCCCCCACCACACCGGAGGTTTCGTTGGCATGCTGCCCCGCACTGATCATCACGGCGCGGTCACTACCGACGATATAACGCGCCTCTACGGCTCTCCCCGCTCGTGTCTTGGCGTCTAACGACTGACCACCCATCTCTGCCAATAACGCCTCTATTTGCTCAGCGCCGATAGCCTGTTGAGCGGTCTCCAGTTCGACCTCGGCCCGCGGCAGTTGGGAGGCATCCAAAAGCCGTAGGCTGACTTTCAAATAGGCTCGCTCACCCTGAGAGGAGACTTCCGGCACAATCTGCCCTGGCTGAATGGACCGATCCCCCAGCGCCAACCCTGCACGGCGCTGAAAACACTCCAGCGCAGAGAAATAGAGCTCTTCATGGAGTGCCTCGGCAAGGCTGATATGCTCATCGTCAAATGCTAAGCGGCGGTCACTACAGGGCAACTGCACTGTAAAATTGAGCTCTTCGAAGTAGGGCGACGCTGCCTGCCACTGGATTGAGGATAACGTTGCCAACGCCGCTTGAAACAGCGCCTCAAAGTCAGTCTCAACAATCGATTCGCTCACCTCGCCATTGGGAGAGGTGAGCCGCAGCCAGCCACAGGGCGAGCACTGTGCCTCGTCTACATGATCTAAATGTTGACGATTAGGCGCTTCAACCCAATACGTTTCCAGCTCCCCAGTGCTTCGCTCTACACGAACGCGATAATAAAGAAGTGTAGAGATAGTGGTTGAAATAGTGGTAGGCGTGGCATCAACTTCCTCCCAGCATAGCGCTACACCTGGCGGAAGTAGCGCCGCCAGCGGGTAGGCTTCCAGCAGAAAGCGGCGCGGCGCATGCGCTAATGCGGGGTACTCAATGACCAGCAACTCCAGCGCCTCCCACGAGAACTCCTCTAAAAAGAAGTGCACCAGGGGCTTATAGGCACTGCGCAGGCGTGCACTAATATCAGCAGCCTTGAAGGCCGTTTCTGTGGCTTGGCGTTCGGTTTCATCGTCGAAGACCCATGCCTCCAACTGATAGCCTTGATAGGCAGGCGTGGCGTACTCATCAAGCAAAGATCGCGTAGTGCGTGGAAACGAGCGCTCTAACAAGATCTCGATACGGGGATCGTTGGTCATAAGGAGGTGCGTCCAGTGGGATCCAGGGCATCCCGGAGCCAGTCACCCAGCAGGTTCAGTCCCAGCACGGTTAACAGAATAGCCAAGCCGGGGAACACGCTAACCCACCACGCCGTTTGCAGGTAGGTACGCCCTTCAGCCAGCATGCCGCCCCAACTGGGAATCACCGGATCCACGCCCAAGCCTAAAAAGGTCAGGCTGCTCTCAAGCAGAATATTATTGGCCACATTGAGGGTCATCAGCACGATGACGGGGCCAATCAGGTTCGGCAACAGATGCTGGAATAGAATACGAATATCTTTCACCCCAATCGCTTTGGCCGCCAGAATAAATTCACGGTCGCGCAGCGATAGCACCGAGCCGCGCACCAAGCGTGCGTACTGTACCCACTGGGAGATAATCAGCAGAATAATCATATTGGTTAGCCCGCCACCAATCACGGCGATAAAGGTAATCGCCAGCAGGATAAAGGGTAGCGCGAGTTGCACGTCGGCAAAGCGCATCACGATCATATCCAGAAACCCACCGTAGTAGCCGGATACCAACCCCATAATGATGCCGATCACCACCGCCCCGAGGGCGGAGTAGACCCCGACTTTTAGCGAGATTTCACCGCCGATAATCACCCGCGCGAGCACGTCCCGGCCTAATGGATCCGTGCCAAGGGGAAAGCCAGGCTCCACCAGCGGCGGCGTTAAACGGTAGGCTAAGTTAAGCTCTGAACCTCCTCCGGGAAACAGCCAGCCGGAGAAGATCACCGCTAAACCGATACCACCCACGAGCAGCACGCCAAGGATAAACTCAAGGTTCTTAAAGCGTTTCAATTTGTCGGTTTTAATAGCTGCGGTCATGGTTATTCCTTGCGCACCCTGGGGTCGACCAGGCCATAGGCAATATCAACAAGAAGGTTAATGGAGATGATCATTAACGAGAGCACGGTAATAACACCTTGTAAGACGGGATAGTCCCGGGCCGATACGGCTTCGAAAGCCAAGGTGCCTAATCCCGGCCAGTTAAAGACACGCTCGACAACCACGATACCGCCTAACAGACCACCGAACTGCAGGCCAAAATAGGTGATCAGTGGAATGGAGCAGTTACGCAGCGCATGTTTGTAAAGTACGACCGTGTTGGAAAGGCCTTTTGCCCGCGCCACCATGATGTACTGAGAGCGAAGGGTATCCAACATAGTGGTTCGCACTAGGCGCACGTTGGTGGCGGTTAGAATGATCCCCATCGTCGCCGCGGGCATAATGAAGCTGGAGAAGCCCTCCATGCCACTGGGCGGCAGCAGATTAAAGGTGATGGAGAGCAACAGTACCAGCATGATGGCCAGCCAGAAGTTAGGAAAAGAGAGCCCAATCAGAGAAAAAATCCTGATCATTTGGTCGGGCCACCTTCCCCGCGATACCGCTGCTTTAATACCCAGCGGTATCGATACCACAATAGACACAAACAGCGAGGCGAAAGCCAGCGCCAAGGTGGCAGGTAGAGCGCGACCGATCAGGTCACTCACCGGGGTGCCGCCCATAAAGCTGCGCCCAAAATCACCCACCACCAGACCACGCAGGAAGCCGATGTACTGAGCTAGGAAGGATTGATTCAAACCCAAGGCTTCACGAATCCTTTCCAGATCCGCCTCGGTAATACTACCCGCCCCTTGTGCCAGCATGACCGCCGGATCACCGGTTAACCTGATCGCAAAAGAGACGATCAGCGTCACGGCGATCACCACAAAGACGGCCTGCAGTATTCGATAAAGAAGAAATTTTGCCACTATGACCCCAAGCCCGTAACGCTTACATGAAGCTTTTGTGAAGTGTCAGTGTGAAGAACCGGCCACCCTTTCAAGCGGCCGGATGGCGTTACGTTTATTCACTAACGTCCACGTTGGTTAAACGCATACGGTTATCCGGGGCAGGCTCAAAATTCTCCACCCGGTCACTGACGCCGTAGAGGGCATTGATGCTATAGAGCGGCATTTCCAAGGCGCGATCCTGCGTATACTGCGCAATCGCCTGAAGCAGCGTTTCACGCTCTTCCTGATCAGTAATGCTGCGCTGGGCTTCGAGCATTTCATCTAACTCAGCGTCGCTGTCATAAGGATTCCAGCGTTCGCCAGTGTGGTACATCAGGTAAGCAGTATTGTCGAAGTCAAAGGTCCAGCCGCCCCATTTCTGCTGGAACATCTCACCTGTGCGGCCTGCCGGAATAATGTCGTTAAGTAGCACATTGGTCTCGTAAGGTTGGATCGAAGCGGTAATCCCCACCCCTTGTAGATAAGACGCCACCACCTGGGCCACCTCACCGAAGGTTGCGTCGTTACCGCGAACATCAATCTGTACCGTTGCGCCTTGCTCGACGCCCGCTTCATCCAGCAGCTCGCGAGCCTGCTGCGGATCATACGGCAGGGGCTCCATATCAGGGTCGTTACCGAAGGACTGAGCGCCCTGGAAGCTGGCGATCATTTCTCCCTCGCCAGCCAGGATGGAGTCGATAATCGCCTGGCGATCCACGGCCATGATCATGGCTTTACGCACGCGTTCGTCGGCGGTAATACCTGATTGGGTGTTGAAGCGAATCGCTTCCACCGTCGGCGAAGCCACGCTGACGATGCTGGCGCCGTCGTGGTTATTGATGGTGTCGATCATGCCGATGGGAATCGTCGGCGGAATAACGATATCAACCCGCCCAGCCTGCAGTTCAGCCACGGCGGTGGAAGGCTCGGAGATAAAGCGGTAAGTCACTTCGTCAAGTTTCGGCGCGCCGCCCCAATGGTCAGCAAAGGCCTCAAGCTGAACGTCTTCACGGGGATTATATTCCACTACTTTGAAAGGCCCAGTGCCTACCGGATGGGTATTGAAGTGTTCATCACCATACTCGGTCAGATACTCCGGTGGCACAATCATCGCCCCGTAGCCTGCTAGCTTGGTGAGCAGTACTGGGTCGGGCTCATTCAGGTGAAAGTCGACCGTGTAGTCATCGATGACTTCCACGCTTTCAATCGCCGTGTAGTTGGAGCGCTGGGGCCCCTGCCCCCCTTCCTCACCTAATAAGCGATCAAAGGTGAACTTTACCGCTTCAGCATTGAAGGGTTCGCCATTATGGAAGGTGACGCCTTCACGCAGAGTGAAACGGATACGAGTGCCATCATCCAGTTCCTCCCACTCGGTTGCCAGTCCGGGCACCAGCTCTAAATCAGGGCCTCGATAAGTCAAACCATCGAAAATATTGGTGGCAACCGATGCCCAATTCACCAAAAAAGTATCGATGGGATCCCAGCTACCGGGATCTTGCGGCGAAGCAATCGTTAATGAGCCAGCCTGCGCAGAGGCAGACAAGGCAACGCTCAAAGCCATACCGGCGATGGCACCATTGAGCACGCGTTTGTTTTTCTTCATGGGATTACTCCTGTTGTGGTCTCACAGTTTTTGTATCATCAGGAAACTAACTATGACGCCAAACGCTCGGCGCTGCCGACTTCCTGGGCAACGAAATGACCAGCAGCCACCTGCACTAAGGGCATATGATGAGGTTCATCACCGACCTTACGGATGGGGCTAAGAATATCGCCCTGCAGCAAAGCTCTCTCCTGCCGCTGAGCCGGGTTAGCCACTGGGACAGCGCTCAAGAGCTTGCGTGTATAAGAGTGCTGAGGCGAATCAAACACCGCCCGGCGCTCGCCTAGCTCGACAACTTGGCCAAGGTGCAATACCGCCACGCGGTGGCTCATTTTTTCCACTACAGCCATGTCATGACTAATGAACAGATAGGCCAAGCCTTCGTCTTGCTGCAACTCCATGAGCAGATGAATGATCTGCGCCTGGATGGAAACATCTAGGGCAGATAGCGCCTCATCAGCAATGATCAACTTAGGCTTGGAAGCCAGAGCGCGGGCAATACATACCCGTTGGCGCTGGCCGCCTGAAAACTCATGGGGATAACGCTCAGCCTGATCAGCGCTCAAACCAACGCGCTCAAGTAATTGATTAACGCGTTGACGTATTGCTTTAGCACCGTGCAATAAACCGTGCGTACGGATGGGTTCGGCTATCGAAAAACCCACGGTTTTGCGGGGATCCAAGGAGGCAAACGGGTCTTGAAAAATGTACTGTACTTCTTGGCGCAGGCGCATTTTTTCTGCCCGAGACATATCGGCTACGGCCTTGCCACCAAAGCGTATCGTGCCACTGGTGCTTTCCTGCAACTGCTGAATGGTGCGCCCGATGGTCGACTTGCCAGAACCCGACTCCCCTACCAGCGCCAGCGTCTCTCCAGGAAAAATGCTGAAACTGACATTTTCCACCGCGTGGACGCGATGGCTAATCCCCCCAAAGAACCCTTTACGGATATCGAAACGGGTAACTAACTTTTCTATCTCCACCACTGGGGCGGCATCGGTTCTAGCCGTATCCTGTTGACGACTTTCACCCAGGGTGCGCGCAACATTTCCATCCAGCACCACTAATGGATTCATGCGGGGAAGGGCTTCCCCCTGCATGCTGCCAAGTTTAGGCACCGCCGCTAACAGTGCTTGGGTATAGGGGTGTTGGGGGCGGGCGAAGATCTCCTCCACCGAAGCTTCCTCGACCTTTTCACCATGGCGCATGACCACTACCTGGTCGGCCATTTCCGCCACTACCCCCATATCGTGGGTGATGAAGATGACGGCCATCCCAAGTTCCTGCTGCAGGTCGCGCATAATAGTTAGAATCTGCGCCTGAATGGTGACATCCAGCGCGGTGGTGGGCTCATCGGCAACCAGTACTTTTGGTCGGCAGGCCAGCGCCATCGCTATCATCACTCGTTGGCGCATACCACCGGAGAGTTGGTGGGGGTAGCGTTTTAATAGCGCTTCAGCATCGGCCAGGCGCACCAGTTTCAACAGTTTTACTGCTTCGATGCGCGCCGCATCTTGGGTGAGCTTCTCATGCAACACCAGCACTTCGGTAATCTGATCGCCAATGGTGTAAACCGGATTCAGCGACGTCATTGGCTCTTGGAAAATCATGGCAATGTCTTTGCCACGTATCTTGCGCATCGCCTTATCCGAAAGCTGGGTAAGGTCTTGTGGTTGAGAGCCACTGGCGTCACGGTGGAACAGTATTGTGCCACTGGTAATCTCAGCGTTCATGTACTCCACCAAGCGCATAATAGCCAGTGAAGTCACCGATTTACCCGAGCCAGATTCACCAACGATTGCCGTCGTTTTACCTGAATAAACATCAAAACTCAGATTTTTAACAACTTGATTGGAGCCAAAATTCACGCCCAAGGAACGAACCGATAGCGCTGGTGTAGTGGTCACAAGATGTATTGCCCCCTGCCCTTAGATAGCGTTTTTGTAAAACGTTAGTCGAGTAGACATATCCTTTCAAACTACTCACCCTGCTAAACTTTTGTCAACACACCGTTGTTAAGCACCTACTAATTCTCCTGTCATTAAAAACTCGACTACCTACTAAGACATACATTTCGCGCACAAAAAAAGCTCCATTGCAGGAGCTTTCGATTGCGTTTAGTGTTGATTGGCGTGGTTACCCCACCCGATGCTGCTTGAGCACGGTAAGGCTTCTCTCTTCCTCGCTTTGCGGCTGAGAAGGTGCTTGACGGGTGCCGACCAGCACGTACCACTCGGCCTCTGAAAGGTAGGTTTGACACCAGCGGCCAAGGTCGGCGGCGCTCTCCTCGCGGCTAGAATCCCCGCAGCGGTAGTCGTTCGCCAAATGAAGGAGGTCTTGACGGGCAGTACGTGCACGGGCGTTGCCACCGTGTACTTTTACCAGCGGGCAGCGTCGGTCATAGGCGGCGTTGGTTAACGCATTAAGCCAACGCTCCAATTCATGTGCCTGAATTCCACCATACACTGCCACGCTTGAGCTCCCTGCCCCGTTGAAAGGGCAATAGCCTGCCCGATTTAGGGGCCGCTGTCACGGTTAACCTTTACCCTTGTTTAGATGCAGTTCCAGACCGTTTTATAGCGCCTGTTCAAAACCTTGTAACACGTTGACTACATTGACACCTATTTCATCTACAGCATAGCCCCCTTCCATTAGAAACACGCTGGGTAAACCTACTTGGGCCAGGCGCTCACCTAACGCTGTGAAATCTTCGCTGGTAAAGGTGAAGGCACTGATGGGGTCATCCTCAAAAATATCGACCCCTAGCGATACGATCAGACACTCACACTCCGCGGCTTTAATTTGCGCCAAGGCTTGTTCAAGTGTGGCCATCCACGTGGTAACGCTGGTACCCGGCGGCAACGGGTAATTGACGTTAAAGCCCTTGCCTTGCCCTTCACCGTTTTCATCAGCGTAGCCCAAATAGTAAGGAAAGGTGACTTCAGGGTCGCCGTGCAGTGAGATAAACAGCACATCATCACGCTTGTAGAAGATCTGCTGGGTGCCGTTGCCGTGGTGAAAGTCGACATCAAGAATGGCGACCCGACGTTTGCCTGCCTCCAGCGCTCGCTGGGCGGCAATAGCGGCATTGTTAAAGAAGCAGTAACCGCCAAACTGATCAAACGCGGCGTGGTGCCCTGGGGGCCGGCATAAACCAAAACTGGGTTCACCGGTTTGTAGCGTATGTTCTAGCGCGCCTAACGCCACGTCTTTACTCGCCATGGCGGCTTCAAAGGTGCCTGCTGAGATCGACGTTTCCGCCGCCAGCGCGTAGTAGCCTAGCTGGCCGCTAACAGATCGCGGAATGCGGTCACCACGCATGGTTCGTGCAGGCCAAATATTGGGGATCGCCTCCCCCTCATGTCCGGCGGCACCCCACTCTTGCCAACAGTTGGCTAGAAACGTTACGTACTCTTTGTCATGCACCGCTAATACGGGGGCTAACCCATAGGCGCTGGGGGTACGAATATCGCCAAGCCCGGACTGGCGAAGATGCTTTAGCACTAGATCAAGGCGTTCAGGGCACTCAAACGGGGTCACCAGCGCGCCGTCATGTAACTCCGTGCGCGCTTGGCGCAAACGGCTATCCTCTGAATAAAACATCAGCATTCCGGCTCCTTAATGTACGTCTAACGCGGTAGCGGGTAATGGATACTTAGTTAGCTTCTAATTGCACGGGCCACTGTTTGGCCCAGCGGCGCTTCTGGTTCGGCGTTTGTTGCTTTAACTGATATTCAGCCCGGCTTGCGGCGGCGCGGTCTTCAAACGGTTCGGCACCCAGCAGCGCAACAGGAGGATTCGCACGGGTATAACGCGCCCCTTTGCCGGTGCAGTGCGCTTGATAGCGCTTTGCCAGGTTATTGGTAATGCCTGTATAGGTGCCACGCTGGCACTCCAGCAAATAGAGATACCATTGCGGTTCGGCTTTGTGAGGCTGAACGATGCCACTATTCACCGCAACATACCTTTAATTTACGCTCACTACCACATAAGCACGGGTCGTTGCGGCGTGGTTTTAAGCGGGTCAGCGTGGGTGTTCCGTCTATATACCACCAGCGTTGCTGCTCTTTAACGAAGCGGGAAGCCTCTTCTAATACATGCCAGCCTTTTTGTACTCGCCCCCTTTCATAAAAACAGGCACGAAAATGCACGTAACCGATATTGTCGAGCGGCGGTTCTGCGGAGACGATAGATAGCGACTTCCACTCAGCGTCAGGATCAGGCGCAAGCTCTGCAGGTCGGGTAGAGGGGTGCCATGTTGCCAACAGGTAGTCGCTACGCCCTAACACAAAAGCCGCATAGCGAGAGCGCATCAAAACTTCAGGCGTAGGGGCAAGTTCGCCTTGGTGATAACGGCCACAGCATTTATCAAGCGTTAATGGGCTACCACAGGGGCAACTTAGCTCAGTCGTGGAGGTCATAGAAAAGCTCGTTAGTCACATCTTCTATAGCCTAACCTATACGCCCTATGCGCGTCGCCAGACGTGTATCACTATTGTTCGATATTTATACTGCGTTAGGTATATAGTAGTGGGGCAATACATTCAGACGATGGGGTACGAATCACGATCGATCATTCTTTCCAAAATTTTTGGAGGTTCTCCTATGAAGGTCTTTAAACCGGAATGGCAGTGCACGTTTAGCGTAAACGAAGGCGCGGAAGAATCAGCAACTTGGAAAGAGAAAATCGCGTGGCGACTCAGGGGAGTTGCGGATCGGCTGGAAGGTGGTGGGCGCACGGTAAAAATCGATTACCGGGTGACGCCAGCGGTTAGCCAACAGGAAGTCGACACTTGCTTAGGCAAGGGCTTCGAAGTAACTCAACGCCTGCTAACGCAGTTAGCCCAACAGCAGGCGTGCGAAGATGTGATGCGCCATGCTAAAGCTGAGCTGTTCGAACAACATCCTCAGCATTAAAAGCGGCACGGTATAAAAAAGTATGAAAAAATCCCACTCCTTCAACAAGGTGGGATTTTTCTTGGTTGGCCTTTAATTGGCTTCAACCGGCTTTTCGAGCGCACTACCCATTTTGATGAGAAAATCCTCGCACGCTTGGAGCTGCTCAATATCGATATATTCATCGGGCTGATGCGCCTGGGCGATGCTGCCAGGGCCAAGAATTATTGTCTGCAAGCCCTGGCCTTGAAACTGCCCTGCTTCCGTGGCGTAAGCCACCGCGTGGTCGCAGCACCCTGCTGGCAAATGGTCTTTGGCTAAGCGAAGTACCTGGTCGTTTTCGCGGTCGGCCAGGCCTGGCACTGTCACGTTTAGCGGCTCAGTGGTGATTTCAACGTGCTTGCCTTTGGCCTGCAGCTCAGTGCTTAGCTGGGCGCAATAGGCCTCAAAACGCGCGTATATTTCGTCGAAAGTGTCCGTGGGCAGATGGCGAATCTCCCACTCGAACTGGCACTCCCTGGCCATGATATTGATCGCCGTACCGCCTTTTATTTTGCCTACGTGCAGGCTGGTGTGAGGCACGTTAAAGGCTTCATCGACGCGCCCCTCTTCCACCAACGCCGCCATGGTGTCCTCAATAAAAGTGACTAGCCTTGCCGCTACGTGGATGGCTGAGGTGCCTTGATTGACCTGGCTGCTGTGGGCTTCCTGACCAATCACGGTGGTGCGTAGGTTGGTCGCCCCTTTCTGCGCTACCACTGGCTGCATGCTGGTGGGCTCGCCGACAATCACATGGGCGGTGGTGGAGTAGTGCTCGTAAAAGCGCTTAATGAGGCTTGGCGCCCCCACGCAGCCGATCTCTTCATCGTAAGAGAAACCAAGATAAATAGGCTGCTGCAGAGGCGCCTCAACCCACTTGGGCACCATAGCCAGCACGCAGGCAATAAAGCCTTTCATATCGCAGGTGCCGCGCCCATAAAGGCGCCCATCGCCACCATCACGCAAGGTGAACGGATCACTCGACCAGGGCTGCCCCGCTACCGGCACCACATCGGTATGCCCAGAAAGCATTACCCCACCCGGCGCGTCTGGGCCGACTCTTGCGATTAAATTGGCCTTGGTGCCACAGGGACTCATCACCCGCTCGGCGCTGACGCCGTACTCGGCCAAATAGCCTTCCACATACTCAATCAGCGCTAGATTGGATGCACTGGAAGTGGTGTCGAATGACACCAGCTTCGTCAGTAAAGTGGTCACGTCAGTCATGCTGCTCTCGTTAGTTGGACTCTTTATATCATCCTACTTTATACCACCCTATCATCGCCCTCCTCCTTTTCCTACTGAGTAGGCATGCTGGCGGCATAATGCTGACTGTCACGGCAGGTTCATCGTGCATTCACTAAAACGTCATCTACACTTCTTACTGTTCAGTGCATCCAAAAATCTCAACAAACGCATTGCACGCCTGACTAAGTTCAGGCCCACAAGGAGCTTGTTATGTCTCGTTTTACACTGCACGCGCTTGCCGTTGGTGTGGCGACCGCCAGCCTTAGCCTGTCTGCCCAGGCAGCCACTGAAGTTAGTTGGTGGCACGCCATGGGCGGTCAATTGGGTCAAATTCTCGAAGAAATGACCGAAGAGTTTAACGCTTCACAGGACGACTACCACGTCACACCCAGCTACCGCGGCACTTACACCGAGACGATGACGGGCGCCATTGCCGCCTTCCGCGCCAATGAACAGCCGCATATCCTGCAGGTGTTTGAAGTCGGTACCGGCACCATGATGAACGCCAAAGGCGCCATCTACCCAGTGTACGAGCTGATGGAAGAGCATGGTCGCGCTTTCGATAATGAAGCTTTCCTGCCAGCCGTCGTTGGTTATTACACCGACACCAACGGTAATATGCTCTCTTTCCCGTTCAACTCCTCTACGCCAATCATGTACTACAACCAGGACATGTTTGAAGAAGCAGGCCTGGACCCCGAGCGGCCGCCACAAACATGGGAAGAAGTGGCCGATTTCTCACGCCAAATCGTCGAGTCTGGTGCCGCCAGCTGTGGCTTTACCACCTCCTGGCCTAGCTGGGTAATGCTGGAAAACTTCTCCGCTTGGCATAACGTGCCGCTAGGTACGCTGGAAAACGGCTTTGGCGGTATGGAAACCGAGTTTACCTTCAACAATGAGCTAGTCGCTCGCCACTGGGACAACCTCCACGACTGGCAGGAAGAAGGTGTCTTTAAATGGGGTGGCCCCGGCTCCGGCCCCGACTCTGAGCCGATGTTCTACTCCCAGGACTGCGCGATTTTCTTCGGCTCTTCTGCTTCACGTGCGGATGTCGCCGCCAATTCAGAATTTGAAGTTGGCTTTGGCATGCAGCCCTACTACGACGACGTAGAAGGCGCACCGCAAAACTCGATTATCGGTGGCGCCACCCTGTGGGCACTGCAGGGCCATAGCGACGAAGAGTACGAAGCCGTTGCAGCGTTCTTTGAGTACCTCTCCCAACCCGAAGTGCAGGCGCAGTGGCATCAGCAAACTGGCTACTTGCCCATCACCCAAGCCGCTTGGGATCTGAGCAAAGAGCAGGGCTACTACGATGAGAATCCCGGTGCGGATATTTCGTTGAAACAGATGACCCTTAACGAGCCAACCGAAAACTCTAAGGGCCTACGCTTTGGTAACTTTGTCCAGATTCGCGACATCATCTCTGAAGAAATGGAAGCTGTGATGACCGGCGGCAAATCCGGCCAGGAAGCGGCGGACGACGCAGTAGCACGCGGCAATGACCTGCTCCGTGACTTTGAAGATGCCAACCAGTAAATAAGCACTTACTTCGCCGCTCACTCTAAGGTGGGCGGCGATTTTGTTTGTTGATGCTCATATTTGCTAACCCATTGCAGAGCTGCCCATGCAAACCAAACGCATGACCTACCCTGGTCGCTTTTTGCCCTACGCGCTGCTGGCGCCCCAGGTGATTGTGACGCTGATTTTCTTTATCTGGCCTGCGGGCCAGGCGCTGTATCAGTCGCTGTTGCGCGAAGATGCCTTTGGCCTTAAAACGACTTTTGTGGGCTTCGAGAACTTTGTTCGCCTGTTCCGCGATGGTAGCTATCTCAACTCTCTGTCGGTCACGGCGGTATTCGCAGTCGGTACCACACTGCTATCAATGACGATGGCACTTTTATTGGCCAGCACCGTCAACCGGATGATTCGATCACGTAGCACCTATACCACGCTGCTGGTGTGGCCCTACGCCATCGCCCCCGCCCTTGCGGGCGTGTTGTGGTGGTTTATCTTCAACCCCTCCATCGGCATTGTGCCCTATATGCTGGAAATGGTGGGTTACCGGTGGAACCATCGTAACTCCGGCAGTGATGCCATGCTGCTGGTGATTTTTGCTGCCGCCTGGAAGCAGATCTCCTATAACTTCCTATTTTTCCTGGCAGGTTTACAGTCCATTCCCCAATCGCTAATTGAAGCGGCCTCTATTGATGGCGCCAGCCCAACCAAGCGCTTCTGGACGATTATTTTTCCGCTGCTCACGCCTACCACCTTCTTCTTGCTGGTGGTTAACGTGGTGTATGCCATGTTCGACACCTTCGCGATCATTCATTCCACCACCGCAGGCGGCCCGGCTCAGGCGACCAATATTTTAGTCTACAAGGTCTACGCCGATGGTTTTGTGGGCCTCAACCTCGGTTCCTCAGCAGCTCAGTCGGTGATTCTAATGGTGATTGTGGTGGCATTAACGATGATTCAATTCCGCTTTATTGAGCGCCGAGTCAACTACTAAGCCTTTGGGAGAACGTTAATGGTTGAAAACCGCCCTTGGGCTAACCTGATAGCCCATATTGTTTTGATCTCTGGTGTCGCGCTGGTGGCTTTTCCGGTGTATGTCGCTATTGTCGCCTCTACCCATTCCCTCTCGGGTTTGCTGCAGGGCACCCTGCCACTGCTGCCCGGCGGTCACGGGATCGAAAACTACACGCGCATGTGGCAAGCGGGCGTCTCCAATGCCGGCGCACCGCCGGCCGCCCTGATGCTCTGGAACAGTTTCATAATGGCCATGGCGATCACGGTAGGTAAGCTGTCTATTTCGCTGCTTTCCGCCTTTGCCATCGTCTACTTCCGTTTCCGCTTTCGGATGTTCTTCTTCTGGGTGATCTTCGTCACGTTGATGCTGCCCGTAGAAGTGCGCATTATTCCGACTTTTCAGGTCGTTGCGGATCTTAAAATGCTCAATAGCTTTGCCGGGCTGTCGATTCCGCTGATCGCCTCGGCCACCGCGACGTTTCTGTTTCGCCAGTTCTTTATGACCATTCCCGAAGAGATGCTCGAAGCCGCCAGGGTCGATGGCGCAGGGCCGCTGAAGTTTTTTAAAGACATACTGATGCCGCTGTCGGTGACCAATATCGCCGCGCTGTTTGTGATCATGTTTATCTACGGCTGGAACCAGTACCTCTGGCCGCTAATTATCACCACCGACCCTGATTATTACACCATCGTGATGGGCATTCAGCGCATGACCTCTGAAGAGAACCCACAGTGGCAACTGGTGATGGCGGCAGTGGTGATGGCAGCGCTGCCGCCGGTGTTAGTGATTCTGTTTATGCAACGCCTATTTGTGAAAGGCCTGACCGAGACGGAGAAATAAGATGGCCAGCATTACCTTGGAAGGGCTAAAGAAAACCTATAGCGGCGATGTTCACGCCGTCAAAGGCATCGACTTACAGATTGAAGATGGCGAATTTGTGGTGCTGGTCGGGCCTTCCGGCTGCGGCAAATCTACCCTGCTACGTATGGTGGCAGGGCTTGAAACCATTACCGAAGGCACGCTCAAAATCGGTGACCGGGTGGTCAATAAGCTAGAGCCCGCCGAGCGTGATATCGCCATGGTGTTTCAGAATTATGCGCTCTACCCGCATATGACGGTGTACAACAACCTGGCTTACGGCCTCAAGAACCGCGGGTTTAAAAAAGAAGACATTGAAAAGCGCGTGCGAATTGCCGCCAAAATGCTTGAGATCGAAGATTTTCTAGAGCGTAAGCCACGCAAGCTTTCCGGCGGCCAGCGTCAGCGGGTAGCCATGGGCCGTGCCCTGGTGCGCGAACCGGCGGCATTTCTATTCGACGAGCCGCTCTCCAACCTGGATGCCAAGCTGCGCGTGCAGATGCGCGTGGAGATCAAACAGCTGCAGCGGCGCCTGAAAACCACCAGCCTCTATGTGACCCACGACCAGCTGGAAGCCATGACACTGGGTGATCGCCTGGTAGTGCTTAACGCCGGGCAGATTGAGCAAGTGGGCACGCCCATGGAGATCTATTCCCACCCCGCCAGTATGTTCGTGGCTGGCTTTATCGGTTCGCCCGCCATGAACATGCTGCCAGTGGATTACCTGAAGGCGCAAGGCACCAACGGCCTGCTGGATAACCTGCCCGACGGCACCGATGTCGTCGGCATTCGACCAGATGATATGCATCTAGCGCCGCCGACCGCGCTTCACCTAACTGTCGACTCAACGCTGGCGCTGTTTGAAGCCGCCGGTGCCGAAAGCCACCTGTATGTGACCCTCGCCGATAGCGATCAGCCCACAGTCATCCGCGTTTCGGGGCAGCCGCCGGTCGCCGAAGGCGAAACCCTGCGATTTTTTGTAACCCGCGACGCTCTGCATCCTTTCAACAGCGTCACGGGAAAACGCACAGGGGATTGAACGCCTCCCTTCCAAAAAAACAAGTCAACGGAGAAACCATGCGCTACGTTTGAGATAAAGCTTACGGATCTCCCTTGATGAGTACTGAACCTTCATACGTCGATGACCTGTATCGTGAGCACTCCCGGCGCGTGCAGGCGACGCTGATACGCCTACTGGGGGATTTTGAACTAGCCGAAGAAGCCATGCAGGATGCCTTTATGGCGGCTGTTCAACAGTGGCCAATTAACGGCAAACCTGACAACCCCACAGCATGGCTAATTCGCACCGGCTACCACTGCGGAATAGACCAAATCCGCCAACGCAGTACTGCACGCCGTCGGGCTCACTTGCTATTACCCACAGAGCGGTTACCTACAGAAGAGACGCTGGATCTTGAGCTAACGGCTATCGAAGATGACGCCTTGCGGCTGCTATTCACCTGCTGCCACCCAAGTTTGAGCATGGAAGCACGGATTGCCCTGACGCTTCGCGAGATGTGCGGTTTAACCACTGAGCAGGTAGCCAGCGCGCTACTGATGAAGCCTACGACGCTGGCACAGCGTATCGTACGAGCCAAACGCAAAATTCGCGATGCGCATATCCCTTATGCCGTGCCTACCCAGGAAGAGCTGCCCGAGCGCCTACCCGATGTGCTCCAAGTCATCTATCTGGTTTTCAATGAAGGCTACTCGCGCAGCACGGGAGCCAATGTGGTCGATATCAGCCTTACCCAAGAAGCCATGCGACTGGGCAATGAGCTGGCACGGCTACTGCCCCAGGGTGAGGTATTTGGGCTGATGGCCTTGATGTTGCTTAATGATGCCCGCCGGGATGCGCGCCAGGATAGCGACGGTGAACTGGTGACACTGGATGCTCAGGACAGGCGCCTATGGTGCCAAGAGGATATCCAGGTCGGCATAGCGTGGCTGGAACAGGCGCTGGCGCTCACCCCCACCGGGTACTACACCCTTCAGGCGTCGATTGCCGCCGTACATGCCCAGGCTAGCCGCGCAGAGCAGACCGATTGGGGGCGTATCGTCAGGCTCTATGATGCCCTCTGCCGACGCTTTCCATCACCCATTCTGGCGCTGAATCGCGCGGTCGCCATTGCCATGAACGGTGCGCCCGATACCGGACTGAAGTTACTCGACGACATCGCTCATCACCCGCAAATAAGCCGCTATTATTTATTTCATGCCGCAAAAGCGGATTTACTGCGTCGCCAAGGCCAGCATGAAGCCGCGCGCAGCGCCTATCAACAGGCGCTACTATTGGTCACCCTGAATCCAGAAAAACGCTTTTTGCTAAAGCGGTTAAACGAACTAGAGCCAGCTCCATAAACATCCATTAGCCCCGCATAGAGATCGACATATCGCCATAGATATTTGCCTGAACCGCCGGGCGCCGCAGGTACTCATGGGGAAATCCTAGAGGCACCGCGCTGACCTCGTCGAGCCGTGCCAATTGGTCACCTGTCAGTTCCAATTCGAGTGCGGCCAGATTGGCTTCAAGCTGACTTATCGATCGCGCTCCAATGAGCGGTGCAGCCATACCAGGACGGGTGAGCAGCCATGCTAAAGCCACAGTGGCAGGTGATGTATTTTGTTCCGTAGCGACCTGTTTCACTTCGTCAATAATGCGAAAGCTGCGTTCGGGGACAGACCCCGCTTCGGTCACGATGGCGGCACGGCTGCCGCTGACCACGTTTTCGGGTGCGAGTTCGGCACGATTGTACTTCCCCGTCAGGAGTCCACTCGCCAGCGGTGACCAGGGCATGATCCCCATCCCCATTTCACGCGCCATCGGAACCAAGTCACCTTCCACGCTGCGCTCAATCAGATTGTATTCCAGCTGCATTGCAACCATTGGCGACCAGCCTCGGAGATCTGCGATAGCCTGCATCCGTGAAGCCTGCCAGGCAGGGATATCCGACAGCCCCAGATAAACGACCTTTCCCGCCGCTACCAGATCATCCATGGCGCGCAGAACCTCCTCCACGGGGGTGGTGAAATCCCAGGCGTGCAGATACAGCAGGTCGATATAGTCGCTGCCCAGGCGAGTCAGGCTGTCTTCTACCGCACGAACCATGCTACGTCGGCTGTTGCCTCCAGAGTTGGGGTCATCACCGCGCATCGGCAAGGTGTATTTTGTGGCAATGACCAGGCGCTCCCGTTTCCCCTGGGCGAAACGGCCGACAAAGGACTCGGAAGTGCCACCCGTATAGTAATTCGCCGTATCAATGAAGTTGCCACCGTGATCGACGTAGCGATCAAAGAGCGCGCGGGAGGTCGACTCGTCGGCGCCGAAGTTCCATTCCGTACCGAAAGTCATGGTGCCTAGCGCCATAGGCGATATTTTCAGGCCCGAACGGCCCAGCAAGCGGTAATGGTCGAGCTGCATGGGATTCTCCCTAAGCTGTTGGTTTCCGCAATGGTAGGCTTGTTCTTAAACTGACAGAATACACTGATATATTCATGGACTATGAAGCTGAAATGAACAATGAAAGGTAGCGATGTGGCGGAATTGAGCGCCTTCGTGGCAATCGTCGAACGTGGCAATTTCGCACGAGCAGCAGGATGGCTTGGTGTTTCGCCCTCGGCACTCAGTCAGACGATCCAGCGGTTAGAGGCACGCTTAGGACAGCGTCTTTTGAACCGAACCACTCGAACCACGCGGCCAACGGAAGCGGGCCAACAGTTGTATGAGCGAGTTCGACCCGCTCTGAAGGAGATTTCAGCGGCTCAAGCGCAGTTGCTGGAGCAACAGGACGAGCTTGGCGGACGGTTGCGGATCAATGCGTCGCGCGCTGGGGCTGCTTATGCGCTGGCGCCACATCTGGCTAGCTTTGCCGAGACTTACCCTGGAATTGAAGTCGAGATCGTCATCTCTGATCGTTTGGAAAATGTGGTGGCAAGTGAGTGTGATGCCGGGCTGCGGCTCGGTGAGAGCCTGGAACAGGATATGGTGGGAGTGCCAATGAGCGAGCCACTACGTTGGATTGCAGTGGCATCGCCGCTCTATCTGGCTCGGGCAGGAACACCGGAGCATCCCGCTGCTTTGAAGGAACACACCTGTATCAATATGCGCTGGCCAAGCGGAGGACACCTGTTCCATTGGGAATTCGAGTGCGAAGGTCAGTCCGTTCGGTTGGCTGTGACCGGCCCGCTGTGTACCAACGATGTGGCAACGCGACTGCGTGCGGTCAAGGATGGACTTGGTATTGGTTATTTCCTTGAGCCGGAGGTGAGGGGCCTGCTATCGGCCGGCGATGCCGTTGAGGTGCTGGAGTCTTGGTGTCCAAGGGAGCCAGGGTTCTACCTCTACTACCCAGGCAACCGACTGGTCACGCCGCAGCTTCGGGCTTTCCTCGATCATGTCGCGGCGCGCCGTCAGAAAGTCGTTGCTACGTAATAAGATCATTTAACCTGCATCCGATGGCAGAAGGAAATTAACCGGGTATTCCGATTACCAAAAAATAATATCTAGGCTATGTCGATTCAAGACGATGCCAAACGACTAAAGAGAGTCACTACTCTGAACAACCAGGAGGCTCTCAATGAAATTCATGCTGATACGCCGTGCCGATGCCAACACCGAAAACGGCGCTATGCCATCCCAGGAAATGTTTGCCGCCATGGCTGCTTATAACCAGCGCATGACCGAGGCAGGCGTGTTTTTGAGCGGCGATGGCTTACATCCGACCAGCGACGGGTGTCTGATCCGTTTCAAAAACGGTGAACCCACCATTATCCCAGGGCCTTTGTCTCCAGCCAGTGAGCGCATTGCCGGTTACAGCGTGCTCGAAGCCCCCTCCCTGCAGGCGGCCATTGAGTGGGCTCAGCAGTGGCCCACCCAGGATGCCGATGGCAACGTGACCCTCGAACTACGGCGCTACTTCTCACTGGAAGATTTTGAGCCCGGTGCCGGCATTGAGCAGCACCGTAACCTTGCTCGTGTACCGGATGCCATGAACGTGCACGTTGCCTTTCCCGGCACCTGCCGGGAGGCCATGCAGTTCTATGCCGATGTCACCGGAGGGCATTTGGAGTGCCTGTTAACCTATGCTGACACACCCGCCACTGAACACATGCCGCCCGCCCTCCATGACCGCATCATCCATGCCTCGCTGAACCTGCGTGGACGCCGATTGATGGGCGCCGATATGGCAGCTGACTGCTATACACCACCACAAGGGGTAGAGGTTCAATTGGAGTATCAGGATATCGAGCAGGCCGCACGAACCTTTGCTCAGCTAGCGGAGGGTGGAAAGATTATCATGCCGTTCGAAGCGACCTTCTGGTCACCAGGGTTCGGCATGACGGTAGATCGTTTCGGCGTCGGCTGGATGGTAAACGTTCCGTCAGACAACTGCCCCTTGGCCACAGAAGGAGACTCTCCATGAAGTACGTTGCGCTGGTCTATTACCAAGAACAGATTATCAACGCCATGAGCGAACAGGCATGGCACGACCTCAATCAGGAGTGTATCACCGGGGTAGAGCGCCTGAGCACCAACGGCCACTACCTGGCCGGACAAGCGTTACAGCCAGTAGAAACCGCTACCACCGTGCGTGTACGCGATGGCGAGACGTTAATCTCCGATGGCCCCTTTGCGGAAACCAAGGAGCAGTTGGCCGGTTTCTACCTGCTCGAAGCCCACGACTTGAATGAGGCGCTGCAGCTGGCTAGCCGTATTCCACCCGCCCGGCTGGGCAGCATTGAGGTACGCCCCGTTCGAGAACTCCCCCCTAAAGCAGAATAAAATAGTAATAGGAGAACAGCCATGAGCAAGCTTACACACCCTTATGTAGATGGTTTCGTCGCTGCCGTGCCCAGCGCTAATAAAGCTGCGTTTATTGAGCATGCCCGTGCCGCGGCCGCTGTTTTCAAGGAACACGGCGCACTGCGGGTCGTGGAGTGCTGGGGAGACGATGTCCCCGAAGGGGAAGTGACCTCCTTTACCATGGCGGTCAAGCGCAAGGAGGACGAAAGCATCATCTTTTCCTGGATAGAGTGGCCATCGCGCAGCGTGCGCGATGAGGCCATGCCGAAAGTCATGCAAGACCCGCGCTTGCAGATGGACGTTAACCCGATGCCCTTTGATGGCAAGCGGCTCATCTTTGGCGGCTTTGAAAGCATCATCGATAAGTAAGCGCTACCCGTGGCCCGGAACTCACTACGACGCTTCCTGGGCCACACCCTCTTGCGCCACAACTTCTTGAGCTACATCAGTAATCCGCCCTTCCACCTGGTAGAACACCTCTTTACGTTCCACCATATAGTCGCGCAGCATCTCCCAGTCCGTGTTGCCAACGATGGTGTTGCGACCATCTTCATAGGCAGCGCCAAGTACCGCATGACCGTCGCCGCCAGCAGCGGTAAAGTTATTGGTGGCGATGGTATAAGTACGTTCGGGGTCAATCGCCTGCATCGCGCCTTCCTGGGCAACGCTTAGGCTAACCACCCGCTCGCCCGACGGCTCGCCGCTGTCGTATATCAACTCAACGCCTGCTGACACCTGCAGAAAACCGCCGTCTTCGCCAGGTGCATTAGCCAGGGCGATCTCGAAGGTTTCCAGCAGCTCGGCGCCAGTGACATCAAGCAGCGTCAGGCGATTGCCAAATGGCTGCACGACAATCAAATCACCCACAGACACATCACCACTCTCAATCGCTTCACGGATGCCGCCGCTATTCTGAATCGCCATAACCGTGTCGGGTGCCACCTGCTGCGCAGCATGCAGCTGGGCATCGGCGATTAAATTGCCCAGCGCTGTTTCATTGGCACGCACGCTCCGTTCATCGCCACTACCGTGACGCGGGTTGGGGAGCGTGGAAATTACCTTGGCGCTGACCTGGGTATCCCGCAGTGTCTCAATCTCAGCGGTGTAGGATTCAAGCCGCTTGGCGGCATCAGCGTCCGCTTCGCGATCGTCGGCAGCGAGCAGTTCCCCACTTGCATCCACCACCACGCCGTTCTCGTCAAAGGTGACCTGCATAACGCCCAGGTGCTGGCCATACTCGCCTGCCTGGCCAATCACCGTCGGTGATGGGAGCTTCTCACCAGAGCGGCTCTCGCTCAGCAGCCTGGGGGGCGACACTTGGGTGTGGCTGTGGCCACCAATAATAATGTCGATGCCTTCGACATGCTCTGCCAACAGCAGGTCATTACCTACGCTAGGGTCACTGTCGTAGCCCAGGTGGGTAAGGGCAATAATCTTGTTAACGCCCTGCTCTTCAAAGCTTGCCACCATGGCTTCAGTCGCTTGGCGATAATCGCTGATGGTGACGTGGCCAGGGCTGGAGATCGTTTCACTGTCCTGAGTGCTTAACCCAAAGATGCCGATTGGCTCACCGTTATGCTCAACGATCATGCCGTCATAAAGCCTCCCCGCCTGCGGGTCAGCGCTGACTGAATCACCCAACATGTCAGCAAACTCCTGGCCTGCAGAGAAGTCCAGATTCGCCCCTAAAATAGGAAATTCGGCGCCTGCGAAAAACGCCGCTAGCGCTTGATGGCCCTGCTGTGGATCACCCAAATCGAACTCATGGTTGCCGGGCACAAAGGCGTCGTAGCCCATCAAATTCATAAACTCCAACGCATCCTGGCCTTGAAACTCCGTGAAGTAGAGCGTGCCTGAGAAGATATCACCGGCATCCAGCAGCAACCCTTCGCCAAAGCGCTCCTGCGCCTCGTTCAGCGTGGTAATTAGATAGGGGTACTGGTCGGTACGCCCATGTAGATCGTTAGTGTGAAATAGCGTCAGGGTGTAGTTATCAGCAAAGGCAGGAGGAACGGTGGCAAATAACGCTGTCCCTAGCGCCAAGCCATAGCGGTGAAAACGCATTTTAAGTGACTCCTTTCATAACAGTGTTCAGACACTTTAGCAGTAAAGATGCCTGCCGGGAGCGTCATAAATCCGTGATCAAATCGTCATCTTCACTTCACCGTACCGTCATTGTCGGCTGCCACCCTAGCTACCACTTCAATGTAGACTTTTTTCATCGGCAGGATAACGACTAATGCATAAAGCCAATGTCAGTACTAACCGTTTCCATAAAAACCGTGTTGGTAAACAACTCGCCCGTAAAACAGCGCTAAGCCTAGCAATCGTAGGAGTGGCATCACTTGCCACCTCGCCAAGCGTGTTCGCCAATGATGATTTGAGCAATGTGTGCCCTAACCCGATCCGCATGGCGGATACCGGCATTGAAGGCATGGGGCCGCTAGAAGAGGCTTTCGGCCCCTTCGCCGAAGCATTTGAAACCACTACCGGCCTTGAGCTGGAGATGTTTAGCCTGAGTAACCGCACGGCTGCGGGCACGGCGCTTCAGTACGACGATGTTGATCTTGTTTTCGCCGGCCCGTCTGAATTTGTGCTGTTTGACCGTGAAAGCGATATCGACATTCTGTTTGCCATTGAACGCCCACATTACGGCAGCAGCTTTTTTGTACCCGCCGACAGCGATATCGACACCCTGGCGGATCTGGAAGGCCACGGCGTAGCGCTGAAAGATGTGGACTCCACCAGTGGGCATATTTTCCCCAGCCAGATGTTGGTAGACGCGGGCCTCGATATCGATCGTGATCTGGAAATTATTATGGCCGGTGATGCACGCATTGCGGCACTCGTTAATGGTGATGTAGACGCAATGGGCGGTGGCAACCGGGATATCGACGAAATTCAGGCCATGGATCCCGACGGCGAATACCGCGTAATCGCCAAAAGCGACGTATTACCCGGTGACCCGGTGATAATGCGCGGTTCGCTAGACAACGCCTGCAAAACGGCCCTAAGTGAAAAACTCAGAACCAATGCCGACACGCTCTGGAACGCGCTGATTGCCACCGATCGCAACGAAGATAAGTTCCTAAACCGGGACTCTTCGCTAGGCTTTGACCGCACCAACGCAGATTACGACGTAGTACGCCGCGCCTACGAAGCAGCGGGTATCGATCTGTAAACATCCCCCTCTTTTCGCACCACAACGGCACAGGAATGTGCTGCTAATAAGTAGGTCTGACCATGAACATTCAATTTATCCACCTCCTGCCGCTAACGCAGGAGGTTTTTTTATGAAGGCTATCAGCGTCCACAATCTGCATAAACACTACGGGCAGTTGCACGTACTGCGTGGCTTAACGCTGGAGATTACTCGAGGCGAGTGCGTCATTTTGTTGGGTGCGAACGGCTGCGGTAAATCGACATTAATGCGCTGCCTAAATGGTCTAACATCCCATGATCAAGGGGAGATCACTATTTTGGGCGACTCCCTCACTCACCTTTCTAAACCACAATTACGCCAGCTACGACGCAAAGTGGGTGTGGTTTTCCAGCAATTTAATCTGGTGCAGAACGTCAGCGTGTTTCAAAACGTGCTCTATGGCGCCATGGGACAGCAACGTTTTGGCCTGCTCGCCTCGCTCGCTTGCCTTGCTACTCATGAGTTGCGCGAGCGCGCTATGGCCTCACTTGAACGCGTTGGGTTAGCACACAAGGCCCATGCCGACTGTCGTCAACTTTCCGGTGGTCAACAACAGCGGGTGGCCATTGCCCGCACGCTGATGCAGGACGCCGAAATAATTATTGCCGATGAACCTATAGCCAGCCTTGACCCAAAAGCCGGCAAAGAAATCATGGATTTGCTGCTGGACGTAGTGTCGGAACGGCGTTTAACCGTGCTGTGCACGCTGCACCAGTTGGAGTTAGCCCAACAGTACGGCGACCGCATTATCGGTATGAAAGCGGGCCAAATAGTCCTCGATACGCCGAGGCAGCAAGTGGCTCTTGCCACTATGCAGCAGCTCTACCAGGGCGATGTGCGGGTAGACCAAATTTCGCCCCCAACTGTTGATAACGCTGCCCTCCCCACTTCCTGATAATAGCGAGGCAACCATGCCCAATCACCACCGAACCAGCACGCCTTTGCCACCACGCTTTGCCATGCCCTCCCCTTTTACCTGGGGGGTGGCGTTAGTTTTTTTAGCGCTGTTTATTCAAGGTGTCATGGCCACCAACTTAACCCTGGAACGCCTGCTCCGTGGCGGCGTCAATTTAGTGCACTTTATAGGGCGCGCCTTTCCTCCCGACCTGGCCGATCTCGATGTATTGGCGTGGTCGATGTTTGAAACCCTTAACATTGCCATTGTTGGCGTTACCATCGGGGTTGTTTTAAGCCTGCCGTTTGCGCTGCTGGCGGCTCGCAACACCTCGCCAACCCCGTGGATCCGCTCCATCACACGCTTGATGATTGCCACCATGCGTACCATTCCAGACCTTATTTGGGCGCTTATTTTTGTGGTAGCGGTTGGCTTAGGACCGATTGCAGGGGTACTCGCGATTGTGATGGATACCATAGGCTTCGCGGCTCGCTTCTTTTCAGAACGCATTGAAGAGGTTCACCCAGGCCCTTCCGAAGCACTCAGCGCCACAGGCGCAGGTAGGCTGTCGGTGATCGGTGGTGCCATTTTGCCGGAAACGTTGGCATCAATGACGGCAACAAGCCTCTATAGCGTTGAGAAAGCGCTGCGCTCGGCGGTGACGCTTGGCCTAGTGGGGGCTGGGGGTATCGGGGTTGAACTAGCCGCTGCCATGCGCCTGTTTAACTATGACCGCGCGTTAACCATTATCCTGGTGATTCTGATTGTGGTCATTGGCTTTGAACAGCTCTCTTCGCAGATTAGAAAGCGCGTCATTTAAAAGTTTGCTTTTAAAAACGCTAAAAACCGGTGTGGAATTATCCACACCGGTAAAGATCGAAACATGCGAGCTAACTAAAAGCTAAAGAACTAAAGCAACATTACCGTTAACGTCACTCTATCAATTAGAAGTGATAGCGAGCGCCTAATGCGTAGTACATATCTTCTTCGAAGTCATTAACAGCATCCAGGTTACGATCGTTCAACTCGAGGAACATATCGAAATTGCTAGACAACTTGTACATTGAGCCTAATGCCCAAGCGTTACGCTCATCGCTAGCGCCGTCTACGTCGATGTTGTAATAATCGGCGAAGAACTTCCAGGAATCGATAGCGAAAGTAGCACCAACACCGATTTTATCGAAACCACCACCGTTAACATCGTCATCACCGCGGGTTTCATAACCTACACGAGCAGAGAAAGCATCCGTAATGGCAAACTCGCCCGTAGTGCCGTAACGCACTTCACCGTTACCGCCACCGCGTACCGTATCTTCCACATAGCCAAGCGCTAAACGAGCTGGGCCTGTTTCGTAGACGACACCACCCTGAGTGGCGATAACGGATCCTTCGGAAGTCTGCTCGGCTTCAGTCAAACCACGCTCAGAGAAGTGCTTGGCAGAAATAACCGCCTGAAAACCACTCATTTTAGGTGTTTTATAGCCAATCGAATCGCCACGTGCCTGTACACCACCGCCAGCAAACTCATAGCCACGTTCAACGTAGACGTCGAACGGCGTCATTACGTAGCTATCGTAGAAGCTATCGTAGTTACCGGCCATGAAGGTACCAAACTGCTGGCTTTCCAAACCCAGGTAGCTGTTGCGCACTTCATCGAAACCAGAGTCCTGGTTGCGCTCGTCGCCGGTAAAACGCCACTCTACACGGGCGAATGCACGTAGATCAGTGGAGATTTGATGGCCGGCGGTAATCCGCAGACGGGAGCCGAAATTGCGGAACTCTTCACCGTTATCAACACCGTCATCAACACCGCCACCTTCAAACCCCATGGCAATACGGCCATAGATTTCCAGGTCGGTACCGTCTTGATCATAAACGGTTGCTGCTTGTGCTGCAGAGGCTGCCAATAAACCGCTAACGGCTAGGGCCAGTGTCGTTTTTTTAAACATGATCGTTCCCATTGAAGTAATTAATGCTTGCGCTTTGCGAAGGCACAATGAAGGACGAATAACGCCTCAACACTGGGAACCTTAAAGGAGTTATGTTTCATTAATCTTAAAGTTTTATTTTTTTGGAACTTATTTTTTATGTGCTATTAAATAAAATTGCCATCCAAATTTAACATTTAACTGATATGAAAAGAGGTGTCTGTAGCACTTTATCACTTAGCCTATTTATTTAAGCGTGTCATCACTTATTCACCTATTTGTCTCGGCAGTGTCATTCACTCCACCCACACTGTACGAAAACGTGATAAAGGGATGAATCGCTCATGCGGCTCTGCATCGTTAGTGAGACATGGTCACCGGACATCAATGGCGTTGCCCATACGTTGAGCCGGTTAAGCTATGAACTTAACCGGCAAGGAGTGCCGGTGGATGTGATCCGCCCTCGACCACGATCTGTGGGTAATGCGGCCGGTATTAACCGCGAGCTACAGGTGCAGCGCCTTGCCCTACCTGGCTACACCGATGTGCAGGTAGGGCTGGTTAGGCCCGCTACACTGCGCCGCTTTTGGCGCCAACATCGCCCCGATATAATCTATGTAGCGACTCAAGGCCCTCTCGGCTGGGCGGCACGCCAAGCGGCACGGCAACTCAATATCCCCCTGGTAGCGGGCTGGCACACCAACTTTGACCACTACTGTGAAGATTATGGCGTCAATTGGCTGGCCTCGACCACACGCCGCTACCTGCGCTACTTCCATAACGGCTGTGACCTGACCTTAGTGCCTACTCATCAGCAGGCTAAAGCATTGCAGCGTCAAGGGATTCGGGGTGTTCATGTGCTGTCACGCGGACTGGATGGCGAGCGCTTTTCACCTGTCCACCGTGACTCTTCAATACGCGAACACTGGGGAGTTAGCGAGCATCAGCCGGTGGCTCTTTACGTTGGCCGACTAGCCGCAGAAAAAAATCTCACCTTGCTCCATGAAAGCCTTCAAGCCATGCGTGAGGTTCGGCCCGATATCGCCCAAGTGATCGTCGGCGATGGCCCCGCACGGGCACAGTTGGAAAAGGCGCTGCCCGATGCCCATTTTACCGGCTTTGTGGGGCAAGAATCGCTCGCTCGCCACTATGCTAGCGCCGACCTGTTTATTTTCCCCTCACTTTCAGAAACCTGGGGCAATGTGGTGGCGGAAGCCATGGCCAGCGGCTTAGCCGTGGTGGCCTATGATCATGCGGCCAGCGCTGAGCTCATTAACAGTGGCCACAACGGTGTCACCGTCCCCGCTGGCAATAGCACTGCTTTTCAACAGGCAGCGGTTGAGTTGTGCCAACACCCAGCTGACTATGCTCGTTTAGGCCGAGTTGCGCGGTTACGCGCCCTTGAGCAGAGCTGGACGGGTATTGCCGAGCAGTTTTTGCGTTACTTACACCAAGCCCAGGAGGCTCATCATGCGCCCGCGTCCGCTTGTCGTATTCGACCGTCTTGACCTGCTGGAGTGGCAGTTCTGCCAGCGCATTTCACGTCTATCGATCTACCGCCCCTGGCGAATCACGCTTCAGACCGCCAGCCGCTTAGGCGATTGGCCTATTTGGGTGCTGCTGATTCTCGCCCAGCCCTGGCTTCAACCCAATGGTGCTTGGCGCGTACTGCAGTACAGCGTCATCGCCCTATTTGCCGTGGCGGTTTATCGACTGGTGAAAACCCGCTTATGCCGTGAGCGACCCTTCATTACCTATAGTGAAGGCATTGAGTGCTGTGAACCTGCCCGCGACCGTTACAGTTTTCCCAGCGGCCATACCATGCACGCGGTGATGTTTAGCGTCTTAGTCGCCGCCCACACACCCTGGCTACTGCCGGTGGTATTGCCATTAACGCTGCTGATAGCGGTCTCACGGGTAGGGTTAGGGCTGCACTATGTAAGCGATGTACTGGCAGGGGCAGCGATGGGCTACGCTTTTGCCTTGGCCAGCCTGTATTGGATGGGGTAACGGCCCCTGTTTTCCCGTGACTGGTTTCGCGTAATTAGTCACTAAGCGCTATGGTTAAACCAACCTTGTCTTTTCTGCATCAAGGAGTGATGTGATGACCATGACGGTTGGTGAATTATTTATAGCGCTCGTCACTATTGCGTTAGTCCTCTTAGCCAGCAATGCCCTTCGATTGTGGCTTCCCAGGTTAAGACGACTCTTCCTTCCTAGCTCAGTCATTGGCGGTTTATTACTCTTACTGATGGGCCCCGATGTGTTGGGCCGAGCACTTCCCACCTTTTTTGAAGAGAGCCCTGGGCTGTTCCCTGCCTATGTACAAGAGAGTTGGGCAGCACTGCCGGGGCTGCTGATTAATGTTGTCTTCGCGGCGTTGTTTATTGGTAAAGTGATCCCCGGACTGCGAACTATTTGGCTGCGTGCGGGGCCGCAAGTTGTGGTTGGCCAAACAATGGCATGGGGCCAATATGTTGTCGGCTTGAGCTTAGCACTGCTGGTGTTGGTGCCGATGTTTAACATGAACCCCATGGTGGGGGCGTTAATCGAAATCGGCTTTGAAGGCGGCCATGGCACCGCCGCTGGCATGGCAGAAACCTTTGAAGAGCTAGGTTTTGAAGAGGGCGCAGACCTTGCCTTGGGCTTGGCAACGGTGGGCATTGTCGCGGGGGTGTTAATCGGTACGGTGCTGATCAATATCGCCGCGCGCCGTGGGATTATCCAACTCAATGATGAGAGCCAGCACGCTGATGATCCAGACGAGCTAATGCGTGAAGACGAACGCCCCTCTACTGAAGAGTTCAGCGAGTTCAAAAAAGATCTAGTGCAAGAATCGGGTACCACTGACCCTCTCAGCCTACATATTGGCTTAGTAGGCATCGCCATTGTGATCGGCTGGCTAATTCTGTCGGGCTTGCAATGGATTGAGCAAGTCACCTGGGCACGCGATGGCGGCCTAGAAATTCTTGCTCACGTCCCTCTATTCCCTATCGCCATGATCGGTGGCGTCATCGTTCAACTGGTGGTGATGCGGTTTGGGTTACAAAGCCATGTGTCTAGTCGCACCATGTCACGCATTGCAGGCACCGCGCTCGACTTTACCATTGTGGCAGCACTCGCCACGCTGTCGCTAACCACCTTAGGCGAGTACTTCCTGCCCTTCTTGCTGCTTGCTATGGCAGGGATTGCCTGGGGACTATTCGTGCTGATCGTTATAGCTCCCCGAGTGATTCCAGAAAACTGGTTTGAACGTGGGGTGGGCGATTTTGGCCAATCAATGGGGGTCACCGTTACCGGCCTATTGTTGATGCGCATGGCTGATCCTAAAAATGAATCTGGCGCACTCGAGAGCTTTGGCTATAAACAGCTGATGTTTGAACCGATTGTGGGAGGAGGGCTTTTTACAGCCGCTGCCTTGCCGTTGATTGCCGAATTTGGCGCCTTGGCCGTACTTATTTTTGCCGCCCTGTTAACCGTAGGATGGCTAGCGTTTGGCCTACTCTATTTCGGACGTATGGTGCCTGACCGGGGTAAAGGTCGCTGGAAGAATTAACACGCTTAAATCGCGCTCTGCCCTGACACTGAAACGCCCGCGTCAGCGGGCGCTCGTATTTTTATATTATTTAAAACAAGTATTTAAAGATCAGGCGGCATGTCATCGCGTTCATCAATACTGGCCGTAAACGATGACTTAAACATCATATACACGCCCACGCCTGAAAACCCTAAGAACAAAACAAACATGCATAACATCAATGCCATCGCCATAATCTTGTCCCTGATTGCGCGCGGTCGTTACGTTGACGTTTTCTAACCGCTGCATTTTAGTTTCATCGAAGGATAGACCAAAATCACGCATTTTTCTGTACAAAAGCTGTGCAAAAACCAGGCCCTTAAAAAAATTCATATATATCAAAATGTTATTAAATCCGCACACGCAAAAAAACCACCTCACTTGCATGAGATGGTTGATTTGCATCGCTCCGCTCCCTAGCTTGATGAACAGCGCCTCCTTGCGCTGCAACCAGTGAGTGGGCTAATTGTCCCTTAAACATCCTGTTCGTTTTTCGGCTTCCTGCCTTCCATTTTGCTGTTAGCCCACTCACTCAGTTACTGATGAAAAATGTTAACTTGACTAGCGTTAAGTGACTGAATTTCAAACTGACTTACGTTATTCAACTGCTTGGTTTCTGAATGGATTCTAATTAGTAGCTGCAGGCAATGAGCCAAACCATGCCAATAGTATAAATAAACATTTAAAAACAATTACTTAAAAAATAAAAAAACAAGTGACAAAGCACTCTTCACCTCTGTTTTCCATGTATAGAAGTGGCACATGCGACATAAACATACGGTTTCGAGGCATACTGCTATGCTCCCGTGTGTTTAAACGTATTGAAAACCGTAGCGAATCGTCACGACAGGGGGTATTTTTGCTTTCTACTCCCTTCCACTAACGGCATGCCTTCAAGGAGGCTTTTATGAAACGCACTATCGCCCTCGGCTTCGTGATGGTGGTGACCCTGCTGCTGGTCAGTGGCTGTAATACCATTCGCGGTGCGGGTGAAGACATTCAACAGGGTGGCGAAGCTATCCAGCGCGCAGCGAGCTAACCGTTATGATGACTGTTTATCTATCCCATGGCCTTGAGAGCGGGCCAGGCGCACTGAAAACCCAAGCGATGAAAGGTGTTGCGCAAAAGCTGGATGACTGTGAGCCCGTGGTCATGGATTATCGAGGCATAGCAGAGCCGCAACAGCGCCTTGAATACCTGCTGAGAGTATTAGCCGAGCGCGGAGACGACCCTGCCCAGTGTGTACTGGCAGGCTCCAGCTTGGGGGGCTGGCTAAGCGCGGCGGCCAGCGCTCAGCAGCCGGTGTTGGGCTGCTTTCTGCTGGCGCCTGCATTGGGACTTGCCGACTACCCGGAAACGTCACCGATTATTCAGGCGCAGCACACTCATATTATTCACGGCTGGCGGGATGATGTGGTGGCCCCTGAACCGGTGATCGAACGTGCTCGTCTTCAGCGCTTATCGCTGCGCATGGTTGACGACGATCATCGCCTGCACGCGAGCCTGGAGACTATTTTATGTGATTTTGAGCGCTTTTTAAGCCAGTGCGCCGCGCCTAATCACTACGATTAGAAAGCTAGTTAAAACAAACATTCGACACGAGCATTCCAAACCTATACAAATAGTGTACAAAAGACATTGATAGCGAGGAGATTGCTCATGTTAGGTATGTTTAAGCGCGACCCCAAAAAGAAGCTTCAGCAAGAGTATGAGCGCAAACTACAAGCCGCCATGGAGGCTTCACGCAATGGCGATATGCGTGCCAATGCCACGCTTACTGAAGAAGCAGAAACATTACTTGCCGAGATCAGACGTATTGAAGCTACACAATAACCTTATTGGCCATAGAAAACGCTATGGCTTACTAGCGGTTGTAGCGCTAGTTAACCTGCTGCCCAACGCCACTTTGGCAGCCTGCCCAAACCCAGGGCAGTAGTGGCAGGATGAGCAGCCACTCGCCAGTAGTGATCTGCACTTTGCCCGACCCTACCCTAGCCGATGCGGTATATATACTCGCTGACGACTAGAAGCCTGTCTCGCTTGGCCGATCGTGGCGAGAAGCACGAATTTTGAGCCAGACAGGCTCCAAAAGATTACTCGTCAGCGAGTGCCGGTAGCAGTGTTTTCAGTTTACGCGTGAGCGTATTGCGCCCCCAGCCCAGCAGCTCGGCGGCTTCACCTTTACGCCCGCCGGTATGTTTTAACGCTGTTTCAATCAGAATCCGCTCAAAATCGGGCACCGCTTCTTCCAGTAGATGGGTATGGCCTTCTGCCAGAGCATGATCCGCCCAGTCGCGAAACGCCGTGCGCCAATCGCCGTGGGCACTGCTTTCAGAAGCACTGGGTGAACGCAGCTCCGGCGGTAGATCTTCAACCAGAATCTCACGCCCTGATGCCATCACGGTGAGCCAACGGCAGATATTTTCTAACTGCCGTACGTTGCCGGGCCACTGCAAACGCGTTAAGTGGGCTTCCGCTTCGCTGGTCAGCACCTTGATATCGGTCGTCAGCTCTTTCGCCGCTTCAGCTAAAAAGTGCCGCGTTAAGCGTGGGATATCTTCGCGGCGCTCGGCAAGCTTGGGCAGGTGGATACGGATCACGTTCAGGCGATGGAACAAATCCTCCCGGAAGCGGCCGTCATCCACCAACACTTCTAGGTTTTGGTGGGTGGCAGCAATAATGCGCACATCCACTTTGACCGGCGTATGCCCGCCAACGCGATAGAACTCCCCATCGGCCAGCACGCGCAGTAGCCGCGTTTGGGTTTCAGCGGGCATATCGCCTATTTCGTCTAAAAATAGCGTACCGCCGTTGGCTTGCTCAAACCGCCCCTGGCGCTGCTGGGTCGCCCCGGTAAAAGCACCCTTCTCGTGACCAAACAGTTCAGACTCAATCAAATCACGGGGAATCGCCGCCATATTGAGGGCGATAAACGGCTTGCCCGCACGAGGGCTATGCTGATGGAGTGCCTGGGCAACGCGCTCTTTGCCGGTTCCCGACTCCCCATTAATCAACACCGTAATGTGGGAGTGAGAGAGGCGACCAATGGCGCGGAACACTTCCTGCATGGCGGGGGCTTCGCCGATAATTTCGGCGTTCAAGCCTTCCGGCACGGTCACCGGACGCTGGCGTTCACGGGCGTGGGCCACGGCGCGGCGCACCAGCGCCAGGGCCTCGTCAACATCGAACGGCTTGGGCAGGTATTCAAATGCCCCGCCCTGATACGATGCCACGGCGCTGTCCAGGTCGGAGTGCGCGGTCATCACGATCACCGGCAGGTCAGGATGCGCCTCGCGTACCCGGGACATTAGATCCAGCCCGTCGATACCCGGCATACGAATATCGGTAACCAGCACGTCGGGTGGATTTTCCAACAAGCGTGTCAGGGCAACGTCGGCGCGCTCGATACACTCAACGTCAAGGTCGGGTTGCGCCAAGGCGCGCTCCAAAACCCAGCGGATAGCGCGGTCATCATCGACAATGACCACCCGCGCAACATCATTACGTGCAGCCTCAGTCATGACGCTTCTCCGGTGAAATTAATAACCATGGGAATCAGTAAACGAAATTCGGTGTGTCCAGGGCGTGAGTCGCATTCAATCAATCCTTGATGCTGGTGCAAAATCGACTGGGCGATAGAGAGCCCAAGGCCGCTGCCTTCCGCGCGTCCCGACACCATGGGATAAAACAGCGTCTCCTGCAGCGTATCGGGAATGCCGGGGCCGTTATCGATCACGGCGACTTCACTGACCAGCCGGTGACGTTCGGCACCAAGCGTAAACTGGCGACGGGCACGGGTGCGTAGTATTAAGGTAGGCTCCGGCGTTTGCGCATCGCTCATAGCCTGCACCGCATTGCGCGCCACATTGAGCACCGCCTGAATCATTTGCGATTCATCGCCAGAAAGGTCGGGCAAGCTGGGGTCGTAATCACGGCTGATCGTCACACTAGGGTGTTCGGCAATCAGCAGTGCCCGCACTCGCTCCAGCACTTTATGGATGTTGACCGGCTCGTGTTTAAGAATCCGGTTAGGGCCGAGCATGGAGTCGACCAGATCGCGCAGCCGATCCACCTCTTCAACAATGATATGGGTATATTCGCGCAGCGCCGGGTCGTCTAGATCACGCTCTAGTAGCTGTGCTGCCCCGCGAATGCCACCCAGCGGGTTTTTGACTTCATGGGCGAGCCCGCGGGCAAGCACCTTGATGGTCTCCTGGCGTGTGGTTAGCGCCTCTTCCCGGGAGATCTGCATCAGCCGATCCCGCGGCTCTACTTCCAGCAGCAGCTCATCGTCGGATAACGGCGTCACCGTGTAGTCAACGGTGAGCGGCTCGCTATTCAGCGGAGTAATGCGCGCTTCACGTTGGGTATAGGGGTGAAACGCATCCCGCGCCTTGGCCAATACTTCGTCTATGCTTTCATCCCCGCCAAGTAGCGTATCCAGGCTGATCCCGTGAACACGGCTAAGGCTGACCGCTAACAACGCTTCAGCGGCAGGGTTCATCCAGCGCACACGCAGTTCGCCGTCTAGCAGCAATACCGCTGTGGTGAGATGCTCAAGCAAACGCTGATGCATGGTGGTGTCCTGAAAAATCGCGTCTTCCATCGCCGATACAGACCTACAGGTGGATGATCAATGAGGGAGCTGCAAAAAGCGCGCCAACTATGCATTTATGTCCATTTGCACGGCTTGCGGGCATCGCAGCGAAAGAGTACGAGTCGTTTTAGCGCACTTGCCGTGCCAAACGCCCCTGTTAACGCACCATCTTAGTGCACCCAGATTTTGGTAGGGAATACTTAGGGCTGTTTTTTTGATCGCGTTTATTAAGGCGCTATTAAGGAACCGTAAGTAATCGTCACCGCTGCCGTGCGGTGCTGTAAACGCTGGCTGCTATCCAGCAGCTCTGCCTGGATCTCGTATCACCCCGTGGTTAGGCCCGTTAACCAGAAGACATCGCTGTACAGCGCTGTCTGACTAATCTCGCCATTCACCAACAGCCACACCTGATGACCGTCGCGCAACGGTGGCGCAATAACCAACTCCACCGCGGTCATCCCCTCTTCCACCTGTGCGCCTTGCTGGGGCAGAGCGATCGAAAAGTGGTCGTAGGAAAGGGTTGGCCTGGGTTATCGGTAAAGGTAACGTTGCCGTGCTGATCGGGCACCCAGTAAACCGCCTGCCCGAATGTCGTGCCACCCACTGCCCTCACGCCTGAGAGAGCTACCAGCACACTGCTCATCGCTACTGTATTGATCTTGCTCATCGCTCCCCTTGCATGCTTCTCAGCCTCCCAGCAATAAAAAACCCCGCCGTAGCGGGGTTCTATTAGCAATCATTGTTACCACCGCCTGGCTGAGAGTAACAGCCAGGAGCGAGTAACGCTGATTAGCAGCTGTACTTAACAGCTATAGTACATATCAAACTCGATGGGGTGAGTGGTCATACGAATACGCTCCACTTCTTCCATCTTGAGTTCGATGTAGGCGTCGATCATTTCGTCGGTGAACACGCCACCTTCGGTCAAGAACGCACGGTCAGCGTCGAGGGCTTCCAGTGCTTGATCCAGGCTGTGCGCCACAGTCGGTACTGACTTGCCTTCTTCTGGCGGCAGGTCGTACAGGTTTTTGTCCATGGCATCGCCAGGGTGAATCTTGTTTTTGATACCGTCGATACCCGCCATCAACATGGCAGAAAACGCCAAGTAAGGGTTGGCAGTCGGATCAGGGAAGCGCGCTTCAACACGCTTGCCTTTCGGGCTGGCGGTGTAAGGAATACGAATTGACGCCGAACGGTTGCGGGCACTGTAGGCCAGCATGACCGGTGCTTCAAAGCCAGGTACCAGGCGCTTGTACGAGTTGGTAGAAGCGTTAGTAAAGGCGTTCAGGGCACGGGCGTGCTTGATGATGCCGCCGATGTAGAAAAGCGCCATTTCAGACAGGCCAGCGTACTCGTCACCGGCGAACTGGTTGTTACCATCTTTCCAGAAAGACTGGTGAACGTGCATACCCGAACCGTTATCACCGACCAGCGGCTTCGGCATAAAGGTGGCGGTTTTGCCATACGCGTGGGCCACGTTGTGGATCACGTACTTCATTTCCTGAACTTCGTCAGCTTTCTTCACCAGCGTGTTGAATTTAACGCCGATTTCGTTCTGACCTGCGTTGGAAACCTCGTGGTGGTGCACCTCGACGGTCTGACCAATCGCTTCCAGGGTATTACACATTGCGCCACGAATATCGTGGAAGCTATCGACCGGGGGAACCGGGAAGTAGCCGCCTTTAACGCGCGGGCGGTGGCCTAGGTTGCCGCCTTCTACTTGGCTATCGGTTGCCCAAGCGCCTTCTTCGGAAGTGATTTTGTACATGGAGCCCTGGATATCAGACTTCCAATGCACTTCGTCAAAGATAAAGAATTCAGGCTCAGGACCGAAGAACGCGGTGTCGCCCAGGCCAGTAGACTGCAGGTAAGCTTCTGCACGCTTAGCGATAGAGCGCGGGTCACGATCATAGCCCTGCATGGTGGCCGGCTCGATGATGTCACAGCGCAGCACCAGCGTCGCATCTTCGGTGAAGGGGTCGAGGTAACCCGTACCATCTTCCGGGCGCAGAATCATGTCGGATTCGTTAATGCCCTTCCAACCTTCAATAGAAGAGCCATCGAACATTTGACCATTCTCGAAGAATTCTTCGTTCACATCGCGCGCAGGCACGGTCACGTGCTGTTCTTTACCGCGAGTGTCGGTGAAACGCAGATCTACCCATTTAACATCGTGTTCTTCAATTAGCGCGAGAGTCTTGGCTGACATAGTGTCCTCCGGTATGAGCGTGGCTTAAAGCTAACGACAGTAAGCTACCGATAAAAGTGTTGTTCGACAAAATACGTGCTAAACCGCACGTTTGTCATTCTTGTTCGCTCAACGTTTGCCTGACATTGATTAACAAATCGCTTAGCGAGCATTTCAGACCGGCTATCGTTTTAGCACGCCGCAGGGCTTATGCCTACGGCCCGCTAGCCGCTTGCAAATACAATGCAGAGAGCATGCCAACACTGCACCAATATGGCATAAAAAAACAACAACTATTTGTTTTAAAAGCATTAAAAAGTGGATTTTAATGCCTCTTGATGACGCATAATGGCGTAGCAGGCTGTTCTGAACCGTCTAAAAAGCCTCTCATGCACCAAAATAGAACAAAAATAACGTCTTGCGCGCCATTGAGGTGCACGAACCATACGTAGCGCTGTTTTTTAGCTCGCAAATTTTTTACTTGCTACGCAAATAAACCAGATACTACAATAAATTACAAATTGATAGGTTTGATCACAATTGGAGTCGGCAAATGGGATCGGTCTGCTTTATCGTTGATGCCATGGTGACGGGTGAAATGTTGCCACGCCACTTAAAATCCATACGTGAATCCGGTGTTGCCGACCACTTGCTGCCTATTTTGGTGACAGCCACTCAAGCGCAAGAACGCCTGAGTGCTATTGAACAGCGCTACCATGCTCATTCACTGATTACGCCATCACGACCGCTGGGGGCTCGCTTGAATAAAGCCGCGTTTACCAGCCAGGCAGAGTGGCTCATTATTGCGCTGCAGAAAAAACCACTGCCTGCGGAGCTATGGGGTGCACTCTATTCACAGCTCAACACTTACACCCTGGACGCCTTGATTATTGGCCTCAACCGGCCATCGCTGTCGGAACGCATCCTGCGGCGCTTATTGGCCAGTGCATTACTTTTACCGCCCTACATTGCCGTTAGGCGAGCTTGGCTAGAACGCTTGGGTGGGTTTGACCCTGAGCTGGACGATAACAGCGCGATCGACGATTTTCTGCAGCGTTTACACGCCTGCCCTACGCGTTTAAAAACCTACAACGGAAACCTGCTTAGACTAACGGAAGAGCCTGACGACCCCTTTCGACCTAACGCACCAGCTACGGCTTTCACTTCACACCCGTGATGCGTTTTCTGCCGCTATCTACCGATATCATCCACAAATACCATCCACCGCCACTCTCTGACTAACTTACCTTTAAACGCTTGCCGAACAGCATGGCGCCCAGTGTCGTGGTATTGGCGAGCTTATTAAGCCCCACTGACCCCACCACACCAACCGCCATAAGCACCAGCGCATACCCCCCAATGGGCAACGACAACGGCTCGACAGCCAGATCAGCGAGCACAAAGAACATGGGGTGAGCCAAGTAAATGCCAAACGAATACGCATTAATGTAGCGCACCCACAAAGGCGCAGGACGCCCGGCCAAGTAGCGCATGGCGCAAAGTGTGAACAGCACGAAGAAAGGAATGACCCACACCTCTTTGGAAGAGAAGGCCAGCCAGCCAGCAAAGGTCGCGGCAATAATCAGCGCCACCATTAGCACCAACAAGGCTGGGCGGGCCATTTGCTGCATCCAGGCAGGCCGCGTCAGCATCACGCTCTCAGGGGCTAGCGGGTAGTAGCGCACCAGCACCAGGGCAAGAAAAAACACATAGATCCAACCCAGTGGAGCAATCCACAGCAGGTAGCCGGGCAAGTCAACGTCAAACCAGTAAGCCAACCCCCAATACGCCATGCTGATCCCACAAGCGCCCCACAGCCACGGCACCGGGTTCAAACGCCACAGCTGCCAACGGGTAAACAGCCAATAAGCCACATAAAACTGCATCGCAATAATCAAAAAATAGCCATGCCAGCCCGCGTACACATAATACTCGATGGCATTGGCCACAAACCCCACCGACTCATCCGATGGCTGTTGGCTTAGCCATTCAGCCGTCGAATAAATAAAGCCATACACAAAATAGGGCACCATTACATATTTCACCCGCTGGGCAAGGAACCCTTCCGGCACGGATTTATCGTAGCGAACGGCAAACACAAAGACCGCAATAAACAGGAAAATCGGGGTACCCAACACCAGCGGTATGCGCATCAAATCGGTGGCAACGTTATCGAGGCGCTGATTGACATGATCTAGTAAGTGAAACAAAAAAACGGCTATACAGCCGTAAGCACGCAACCAATAGATCTCTTCAATTTTTCGCATTGGGCCTCCCGCCGCGACCTACTCCTACCCTGGCATTTTGAATGGCGATGATGAATGATTATGCTAACTGGCTGTCTTATATGGCTATGATGAACAATAAAAGCCTTCGCGCTGTCCGACCCCATTGAACAGTTTTAATTCCCGGAGGAAACGTGTTCATCCCCAAGCCACCAGTATTCTCGTACCGATTTCACTCCCTACTCACCGCGTTTATTGGCTGGCTGACGTTCAGTGGCCACTCACTCGCCAGCGAGGTCGAGCACCATCAGTTTTTCTCGCCCACGCTAGGGTACGACTACCCCTACAGTGTCTATTTACCCGATCATTATGACGACCAAGCGACAGGCGCTTATCCGGTCGTTTATATGCTGCACGGCTCTTTTGGCACCGACCGCGACTGGGTTTCTCGCGGCAATTTGCAGCAGGTGGCGGATAGGTTAATCGCCGCCGGGCATATTCCTCCGGCCGTATTCATCATGCCCGGCAGCCGCAGTTGGTGGGTGGATGGCCACAACGAACCCGCCCGCAGCGCTTTTTTTAACGACCTAATGCCCCATGTGGAAGCAACCTACCGAGTGGGCCAAGAGCGCCACCTGCGTGGCGTGGCAGGCCTAAGCGCCGGTGGCTACGGCGCGCTCAATTTTGCCCTAGAACGGCCGGAGCTGTTTGCCGCGGTAGCCGCGTTAAGCCCCGCAAGCTACGTCCCCCTGCCACCACGCAACTCCTCTGCCTGGCGCCACCCATCGTTTCGCAATGAACAGGGGCAATTTGATCGCGAGCTGTGGGAGTCCCTCAACTACACCGAGCACCTGGAAGAGTATCGCCTTCAGGTAACCCCCCGCGGTACCGAAGAAGAGGGCGACCTTTCCCCCGTACCGCTGTATATCAGCGCCGGGCGTAGCGACGTTTATGATGCTGAATTTCACGCCCGCATACTGCGCCAAGCCATGGAGCGCATCCAGCCCAACGATGTGCGCCTCGACCTCTACCCCGGTGGGCATACATGGCACGTATGGCGCGCCAGCTTACCGGCAGCGCTAAACTTTCTCTTTCAATACGTGGGGCAAGAAAACAGCCCCGTGGTGGAGACCAACAGGGCGGAGGATGAACAGCATACATAACCCCGTTGAAGGCACTACACTGAAACAACACTCATCACGCCACTCAACAAGACAAGGAAGACAGCGATGCATCAGCATATCGAATGGGACGAACCCGGCAACGCCAGTGTTATGCAGTACTTTAAAAAATACCCGGATCAAAGCAGCCAACCCGACCCGGGCGACATCATTTCCGCCCGCTACCAAGGCGCCATGGTGCGTGTCAAAGTAGAAGCCTACCGAGAAGATGACGCCGTCAGCATCGGCGAAGTCGCCGCCATCATCGACACCAACGGCGGCCGCCACCAAAGCCACAACAAGCTGGAAGTCGGCCACATCGTCCGAGTACCCGACGACAAACGCGCGCTAGAAACACCGCCGCAAGAAGAGTAAAGCCCTAGCATTGATCGAAATTCAGCGAAAGCCACCCGCGGTGGCTTTTTAGGGAGGATTTGAACAGCTATTCGGCAATACACGCATGATCACTTGTTACTAGTCATGCATATTCCGGATAGCGCGTGGTAAGCCTCAGGCGCACCCGCAGCGGTGCCACGGGCACATATCTTAAATCTAACTACGACTGTCTAAGTGAGGCCTTTTTGACGCCACTTTAAGCGGTTCATCCGCGCGCGCGGATCGGGCTTGGTCAGCGGCCTATCGGGCGAAGTAGTAACCAGCCCACGGCTGCAACATTGAGGTTGTGATACGGCAATAGATGACACTCTACGGTGCTCCTCTTGGCTTGCGCTTTACCCCAAAAGCGATAGTAAGTCACCGCTTCCTCCCGTCCCTGTTATTTACACCCCATCTAACCATCCTTCACCCCGCAACACCATTGACCTTAGTCATACTTCGCCACCCCTGAATCCACCCTCGTACCATTTGATTTGCTGCTACGCTTAGCGCTACTGCTCCCCCTTATATAGGCACTTCACAATGCATGCTTTTCGTCTTTTTGCCGCGTTGGTTACCACCTTGGTGATCGCCCTGCCTGTCTCTTCACACGCCCAAGCTCAAACCGAGGGGCAGTGGAGTGAGTACGATGACGTGTTTGAGGACGGCGCACGCCAAGCCAATATTTGGCAGTGGGGTTGGACGGGTATTTACGCCACCAGTCTGGCGGTAAACGCTTACCAATCCAGCGAGGCGAGCGACCCGGATGATCGCTTTGATGCCCGGGTGGGCGCGGTGAAATCAGTGCTGGCCTTGGGCGGCATGTTAACCGACCGCCAGCCGCACCCCGCGGCACTGGCCGAATATGAGCGTTTGAAAGCCAGTGGTGAACTAAGTGGCGTACAGGCGCTAGGCTTGCAGCTCGCCCAGGCAGAGCGTGAGCGGCGCGGCTGGGGTGCCCGGGTAAGTTCGCTCGTGGTGAATGGCGTGGCGGGTGCAGTGATTGCCACCGATGGCCGGGAAAGTGATGGTGCTATCAACTTTGCTACCGGCATGCTGGTCAATGAGCTGCAAATTTGGACACAGCCGAATCAGGCGTCTTCTGCAATTAATCGCTTCCAACCCGCCAATCTCTCGCTGGGGCCGATCACTATTCCCGGTGAGTACGCGCTGCATGTAGCGCCGCAGCAGCTAGGCGCTACCTGGCGCTATTGATACACCCTACGGTTATTCCCTTAAAGCGCTGGCGACGTTTCCGCTAGCGCTTTATCGTTGCTAGCGCGGCGTGAACGAGTAAAATACTCAGCAATTTTTTGGTTTTGCCAAACGTTATGTTATAACCTATTTGAAATTATACGAGGCCGCTTAATGAGTGAGCATACGCACCGCCATAACAAGGAAGGTCCCTGTCACTTCTCCTTGATGTCGTTATCGGCTGTTAAACGGCTGCTGTTTGTTGCCGTGCCGCTATTGGCGCTGTGGGGCTTGGTGGTTTGGGCTAGCGGGTGGTTAGGATGAGTCAGCGCTCTTTATCACGCTTACAGCTGCACAACCTGCACTTGGCCCAGGCGCGCCGCACGGTGCTGGAACATATCGAAGGCAACTTTAAGCCGGGCGCGATTACCGCGCTGATTGGCGCTAACGGCGCCGGTAAAAGCACGTTGATTCAGGCCATTATGGGCGAACTTCGGCCTATTAGCGGCGAAGTGGTCTGCACCGTCGCGAAAGAGCGCCGGGCTTGGTTGCCACAGCAGTTGGCGCTGGATCTCACCTTCCCGATGAGCGTGGAAGAGTTAGTCATGACCGGCAGTTGGCCCAGCCACGGCGCGTTAACCGGCTACTGTGCGGGGCACTACCGTAAAGGCCGCGAGATTATGGCGCGACTGGGTATTTCGCACTTGGCCCACCGCCCGCTGGGCGAACTTTCCGGTGGCCAGCGCCAGCGTGCACTGATTGGCCGTACGCTAATGCAGGAAGCCGAGCTACTGCTGCTCGATGAGCCGTTTTCCAACGTGGATAGCGAAACCGTGGATATTTTGATCCGCATCCTGCGCCAGATGGCGGACGACGGTGCGACGATCATTGTCGTGCTGCACGATATGGATCACCTGCGCCGCCTGGCCGATGAAGTGCTGATGCTAAACGGCGGCCATGGCCGTTGGGTGGCACCCAATGCGCTGACGCATCAACACGCACCCGCTCAGGTAGTGCCGTTTACCATGGGAGGACGCCATGCTGGATCTGCTTAATGCGTGGTTTGTCAGCCCGTTTGATTACGGTTTTATGCGCCGCGCGGTGGTGGGTGGTTTGGCGCTTTCGTTGGCCGCGCCCCCGCTGGGGGTGTTTTTGGTGCTGCGCGGCATGAGCCTGATTGGCGATGCCATGGCCCATGCGATTTTGCCCGGCGTCGCGCTGGGGTTCTTGCTGGCGGGATTTTCGCTGCCGATTATGAGCATTGGCGGGGTGCTGTTTGGGTTAATGGTTGCGCTGCTGGCGGGGGCGGTCTCAAAAATGGGCGGCCAGCGCGAAGATGCCGCCATGGCGAGCTTTTTTATTATCTCGCTAGCCGCAGGCGTGATGCTGATTTCACTGGGCGGCAGCAGTGTCGACCTTACCCATGTGCTGTTTGGCTCGATTCTGGCGATCAACTCCACCGCGCTACTGCTAATCACGGGTATCAGTACGCTGATTGTGCTGACCCTGGCGGTGGTATTTCGCGCCCTGGTAGTGGAGTGCTTGGATCCGCTGTTTTTACGTGGCCAAAGCCGCCGCAGCGGCTGGGTACACAGCGTGTTTTTGGGCCTGCTGGTGCTGAACCTAACCGCCGGTTTTCAAACCCTGGGTACGCTAATGGCGGTGGGACTGATGATGCTGCCCGCTACCTCGGCGCGCTTTTGGAGCAAACGCCTGGAGGGCTTGATCGGCATCGCGATTGTACTGGCCATGGTAGCGAGCACCGGTGGCCTGCTGCTCTCTTTTCATCTGGATATCCCTTCAGGCCCAAGCATTATTCTGCTGGCGGGGTTCGGTTATCTCTTTTCGGCCCTGTTTGGTCGCTACCACAGCTTGGCAGCCAAGCTACGGCGTAAAACCACGCCGCTGGCAGTGGAGCAAGGGTCTTAATCGTCAGTCTTCATGCTTTTTGTAAGGAGTGTTGTATGTCGCTTGCCTATTTATCATCTCGGCCATCACGCTGGTTAGTCGGTGTTTCCGCGATGCTGACGCTGCCTGCCGCTATCGCTAACGAGCGCATTCAGGTGGTGACCAGTTTCTCTATCCTGGCGGATATGGTGGAAAACGTAGGCGGCGAGCATGTCGAGGTGACCCCGCTGGTGGCTGCCGATGGCGATGCCCACGTTTACTCCCCCAGCCCCGGCGATGCACGCTCCCTGGCCAATGCCGATTTAGTGGTCTTCAACGGCCTGCTGTTTGAGGGCTGGATGGAGCGCCTGATTAGCGCCAGCGACTACAGCGGGCCGATGGTCACCGCGACCGATGGTATTGAACCGCTCTCTTTCGCTGCACATGAAGAGCACGGCCATGATGATCATGACGAGCACGACCATGGGCACGACGACCATGACCATGAAGAGCATGCCGATGAGCACGCGGGGCACGACCATGGCAATCAAGACCCTCACGCCTGGCAGGATATGTACCAAGCCGAGGTATATATCGCCAATATCCGCGATGGCTTAATCGCCGCCGACGCCGATAACGCCGATGCGTACCGCGCCAATGCGGAGCAGTATTTACAGGAAATGGCCGAGGTAGACGACGAAATTCGTGCGCTGATTGACGAGATCCCGGCCTCCACCAGCGTGATTACCGGCCACGACTCCTTTGGCTACTTCTCAAGCGCCTACGGGGTGACCTTCCTCTCTCCAGTAGGGCTTTCCACGGAAGCCGACCCCAGTGGCGCCAGCATGGCGGCACTAGTGGATGTGATTGAACAGGAGAACGTGAAGGCGCTGTTCCACGAGAACATGACCAACCAGTCGATCATCACCCAGCTCGCCGAAGAGACCGGTCTGCCGATTGCGGGCACGCTTTACGCCGATGCGCTGGCAGCAGAGGGTGAAGCGAGCACTTACCTGGGTATGATGCGCCACAATGCGCAGGTGCTGCACGATGCGCTAGCCCAGCCGGGTCATAACGGCAATGACGATCATGATCACAGCCACTAAGCAGATAACCTCAATAGTGCTGCTCAGGCATTAATGGCCGTGAGCAGCCACTCCCGGAAGGACGCCATAGCGTGGGTTTCAGGGCGTGTCTGCAGGCGAGTCAGCCAGTAACCGCCCAGACTGACAGCGGTGTCGAAAGGCTGTACCAGTGCGCCGCTGTTTAGTTGGCGGGGAAACATCAGCGGTGGCGCCAGCGCCACGCCTGCCCCTTGTAGGGCTGCTTCCACCATGGCGATGGAAGAGTCAAACACAATGCTGTTGGTCATCGGAAAGCTGCGTGGTAGCCCTGCCGCCAATAGCCACTCTGTCCACTCATCGGCGCGATAAGAGCGCAGCCAGGTTTCCCCCAGCACATCGGCTGGGGTGTTCAGCCGCGCGGCGATATCGGGTATGCACATTACCGAGAGGGACGCCGGTAGTAGCGGCTGCGCCGCGGTGCCATGCCAAGCCCCTGTGCCAAAGCGGATCGCAAAATCCAGCCCTTCGCCGGCAATATCCGCGCGGTTGTTATGGGTGGAGAGCCGTAAATCGACGTAAGGGTACTGGCGCTGAAAATCTCCCAGTCTCGGCAGTAACCAGCCGACAGCAAAAGTCCCCACCACGCCGACGTTTAATACCTCCCGATAGCTGCTCTCGCCCACCCGCTCCAGCGTGTGGGCTATCTGGTCGAATGAACTCTTCAATACCGGCAGCAGCAGCTCGCCCTCCTGAGTAAGCATTAGCCCTCTCGGCAAACGCTTGAACAGGGGTACCTTCAACAGCGTTTCGAGCAGCTTAACCTGGTGGCTCACCGCCGCCTGGGTCACGTAAAGCTCTTCTGCCGCGCGGGTAAAGCTTAAATGCCTGGCCGACGCCTCAAAAGCGCGCAGCGCCTTCAATGGCAGGTAGGGACGCACCACCTTAACCCCCAAATTTTTCTAATGGCTTATGCAAAATATCGCTGTTTGTGAATTGCCGCAGTGCGCCGTAAGTTAGCCACTGTCACGCGCTTTGCGACTGGTAATAACTCCTCACCTTCTCTTGGCATTCATCACAACAGGATTTTGGTATGCGTAAGATGTTAGCAGCAAACTGCGGCCTTATCATGACAGGTTCGCTTCTACTCAACGGCTCTGCATGGGCCTCCGGCACGCCTGAAAGCGCCGATATTGAGGCCCTGGTGAACGATACTATCGCGCCTTTGATGGCTGAGCATCGTATTCCAGGCATGGCGATTGCGCTGAGCATTAACGGCCAGCAGCACTACTTTAATTATGGCCTCGCCAATCAAGAAGCGGGAATTCCGGTCACCGATGAGACGCTCTTCGAACTCGGCTCTGTCAGCAAGATTTTCACGGCTGCACTCGCTGGCTATGCCCAGGCTAGTGGCGCCCTCTCGCTTTCCGACCCGGCCAGCCGTTACCTGCCGGAACTTGAAGGCAGCACCTTCGATGAGATCACGTTGATGGAACTGGGTACCTACACCGCGGGCGAGCTGCCGCTGCAGTTCCCTGAGTCGGTCCAAAGCGAAGAGACGATGATCGACTACTACCGCCAGTGGCAGCCTGAATCCGCCCCTGGCAGCCATCGGCTCTACTCCAACCCGAGCCTGGGCTTGTTCGGTTACCTCGCCGCACAAAGCCTTGACCAGCCCTTCGAGGTGCTGATGGAGGAGGCGCTGTTTGCCCCGCTAGGGCTTGAGCATAGCTACTTTCAGGTGCCTGAAGCGCAGCAGGCACACTATGCCTACGGTTATTCTAAACAGGATGAGCCTATTCGGGTGAACCCAGGCATGCTGGATGCCCAGGCCTACGGCTTGAAATCGACTGCCGCAGATGTACTAACGCTGGTGGAAGCCAATATGAGTGGTGCTGAGCTTAATGAACCACTAAGCCAAGCCTTGGCCGCTACGCGCACGGGGTACTTTGAGGTCGGCAATATGACCCAAGGACTGGGGTGGGAAAGCTATGCCTACCCGGTGGCGCTCGATCAGTTACTGGCAGGCAACTCGCTTGAGATGATTTTGCAGCCCAACCCTGCCAACCGCTTAACCCCACCGCTAGCCCCCAGGCAGGAAGCGCTCTATAACAAAACCGGCGCTACCAACGGCTTTGGCGGCTATGTGGCTTTTGTACCCAGCGAGCAAATCGGCATTGTGCTGCTGGCTAACCGCAACTACCCCAATCAGGCGCGCATTGAAGCGGCACACCATATTCTTACCAAGCTGACTGAAGCGCCCTAAGTAAGCAGCCAAACAACTTGATGCCACCTTCGTGAACTGCACCTCAATCGTTGGATATTCGTCCAATGGTTGGGGTGTTTTTTATGGCGATATAACGTAGCTCAAACAACCGAAAGTTGCATTTTTTGCTGTCGATAAGGAGACTAGCACCCTCCCCCGTCACTTACCTTCACTGCGAAGAGCCCTTTCCCATGCGTCTAAACGCCGATTTTAGCCACTTTGCCTGTGTTACCCCGGAAGAGTATCAGTGGGTCGATTCCCCCAGCGCGGGGGTAGAGCGCATGATGTTTGACCGGATTGGTGATGAAGTTGCTCGCGCTACCAGCCTTGTGCGCTACGCCCCCAATACAAAGTTTGAGCGGCATACCCACGGCGGCGGCGAAGAAATTCTGGTATTGGAAGGCGTGTTCGCCGATGAGCATGGGCGCTACGCGGCGGGCAGCTACCTAAGAAACCCCATTGGCACCGGCCATACCCCGCAGATTGGCGAGGAAGGCGCGCTGATATTTGTCAAACTGCACCAGTTTGCCCCCAACGACACGCTACAGTTGGCAGTGCCAGCGCATCGGCTGCCCTGGCAGCCCGATCGACGCCCAGGCATTGCCTATAAAATGCTGCACACCTACAAGCAGGAGCGCACCAGCCTGGAGCGCTGGTCGGCGGGCACCTCCATTACCTATCCCACGCTGCTGGGCGGGCTGGAGTTTTTGATTCTGGAAGGCACGCTGAGTGATAGCGAGCAGAGTTACACGGCAGGCACCTGGTGCCGCTACCCCAGCGGTTCTGCTCCGGCACTTACCGCCGGTGATGATGGCGTCATGATGTACCTCAAACGCGGCCATCTGCCAGCCGCTTAGCTTCGCGACATACCCAGGAACGGCAGCAGCGTAAGGGCGGCAATAAGCCCCACTGCTAGCAGCACTAACACGACCTGCACTGGGTGAGCGGCCAAGCGACGCCACAGCGTCTCCGCATCACCCCGTTCAACCGCCGCCTGGTGCTCGCGTTGGGCACGCTCAAGGCGCTCCGCCTGGTAGGCCTCTAACGCCGCGATGGCAGCGTCGTGCTGATGCGGATTGCGCAGCCAAATCGCGTCAACGCCCAGGCGGAAAAAGCCCGCCTGGGTTTCATAGGTATCAAAGCCATGGGCAGCGAGCAGGTCACGCACCTCCATGGCCTCTTCGTCGGTCACATGGCGCAGCCGGAACAGTAGTTCAGCCATTGGCGTGCCTCAAGAGTCGCTCTTCCCCACCATCAGGTCTGCCTGAATCACTTCGATCCAGTAGCCGTCCGGGTCTTTAACGAAGATAACATCTTTCATTTTGCCCTGATCGGAGCGTTTGACGAAGGTGACGTCATGCTCGTCGAACCACGCCTGGGCCGCTGCCAAATCCGGTACGTTGAAGCAGATATGCCCAAAGCCCTGGGGTTCGGCATTGCCATCGTGATAGGCGAAATCTTCCTGGTCTTCAGTCCCCCAGTTGTGGGTCAGCTCCAACAGCCCTTTCTGGCTAAACGTCCAGGCGGTACGCGCTTGCGCATCGTCCGGAACGCTGTCGCTGGGTTCCAGGTTGGCCAGGAAGTAGAGCGAGAACTGCATCTCTTCGAAATCCAGCCGCCGCATCACCTGCATACCAAACACTTTTGAGTAGAACGCCAATGCCTGCTCAGGGTCTTTCACCCGCAGCATGGTGTGGTTTAAACGAAACCCTTGAGTTTGGGGCGGCGTAGCCACGACGCCGGGATGCTGCTCGCCTTGAAAACTCATTTTGCTCTCCTATCGCTGATGTTGATCATTGAATCCATTGAGCTTCACGTACCGCTTACCATGGGGGCTTTATGGCCATAATAACAGCCCTTACAAGCACATAGGCAGTGTCGTATCGAGGTATCGATAAGCGCACTGGCAATACTAAACAGAAACCCTACACTTATTATTCATAAACTCTACAAAAAGCAGTTCCCGCAACATGAGTGATGCCTCACCTTTGAGGCGTTCACCAGGAGTTTTCCATGAGTGCGATCGATATGACGCTGGGTGACCACCTGACGCTGAAACAGCTTTCCAATGCGCTTCACAACGGTTTTTCGCCGATTGTTGAAGTCGAGTCGATGGATGGAATCTACAAAGTGCGTTTTCATCATGCTAACGGTGTGTCTGAGCTGAGCGATAACAAGGGCCACGTTAGTACTTTTCTGGGCACGGGCGAAATCCGCGATACCCTTGGCCAACTGGGCTTGACCCACGGCGTACTGACCTTCGCTGACCAGTGCGGCGACGAGATGATCGGGGTAGAGGGGAAAGCCATAACGCCTGACGAAATGCTCACCTACGGGACACGTATTTCGTTTCGCTAGAGGGCCATCGTCCGCATTCGGGGCTTTACAGGGCGAGTTCAGGCAAGGATAGTAATCCCTCGACAGGGGCGCCCTCCGTTACGGTTGGGCTGAGAAGCACCCTTTGAACCTGAACCGGATAACACCGGCGTAGGGAGTCGTGGTAACGCTTACCACCTCCCTGCCGGGAGGATTCTATGACCCTACGCCCGCTTGGCGATTACCTTAAGACGCTGCGCTCAGTGACACCGCTGGTTCACTGCATGACCAACTATGTGGCCATGAACAGCACTGCCAACCTGCTGTTAGCCACCGGCGCGTCGCCCGCAATGCTGCATGCGCCTGAAGAAGTGGCTGAATTCACGGCTATCTCCGCGGGGCTTTCGATTAATATCGGCACGATCTCTGCCCACTGGGCTGACGCTATGCTTACCGCCACAGCGACGGCCGATCAGCATGCCATTCCCTGGGTATTAGATCCCGTTGCCGTTGGCGCCACGCGCTATCGCCAGACGCTGTGCGCGAAGCTGCTAGCCGCTAAACCCAGCGTGATTCGTGGCAATGCGTCTGAAATTCTTGCCCTCAATGGTTTAGCTAGTCAAGGCCGCGGCGTGGACGCCACAGCCGCCACCGACCAAGCTGTGGACGCCGCGATAGCATTAGCGCAAAAACACGGCTGTATTGTCGCGATGACCGGTGAAAGTGACTGGGTGACGGACGGCACACAGCACTACCGCATTAACGGTGGCCACCCTTTGATGCCCCGTGTAACAACGCTTGGCTGTGGGCTGAGCGCTCTAGTGACGGGGTTTGTGGCTGCCAACCACGATGCCCCACTGGGTGCGACGGTAGCCGCGCTGGCCTGCTTTGCCGTCGCAGGAGAGCGTGCGGGAAGCCACGCCAACGGGCCTGGGAGCTTTCAAGTAGCACTGCTGGATGCGCTTTATCAACTCCCCCCTGACGACCTCACTACTTATGCCCAATTGGAGGCAATCCATGCCGCTTGATCTATCGCTCTACTTAGTCACCGATGCCACGCTCTGCCGAGAGCATGGTCTGGAACAAACGGTTGAGGCAGCGGTAAAAGGCGGTGTCACCATCGTGCAGTTGCGTGACAAGCATGCCAGCGATGAACAGATGATTGCCCAAGCCAAACGGTTAAAAGCGCTTCTGGCGGGCACCGATGTCCCGCTGATCATTAATGACCGTTTGCAGGTGGCACTAGAAAGCCAGGCAGATGGCCTGCATGTCGGTCAGAGCGACGCTACCGTTCAGCAAGCGCGTCGGGCGCTAGGTGAGCAAGCGATTATTGGCCTGTCGATCAACACGATCGCCCAGCTGCAAGTTTCTCCGCTTGAGCTACTCGATTATGTCGGGATTGGCCCCGTGTTTGCCACCGAGAGCAAACAGGATCACGCCCAGCCCATCGGCTTTGGCGGTTTAGCGGCGCTGGTCAAGGCGTGCCCCCTACCCAGCGTGGCCATTGGTGGGCTGAAAGCCAGCCATGCAATTAGCGTACAGCGCGCAGGAGCGAACGGTGTAGCGGTGATATCGGCCATTTGTGGCCAGCCCGACCCCTACCAGGCAGCACGCGTATTTCAGACAGCTGCGACGTCATGAACCAACTAGAGCATATCTTGGCTTTTGCCCGTGGCCGAGCATTTTCAACCCTTGCTGTTCGCTATGGGGCTGGCGGTAACGCCACCTAGCTACACCACAGTGGAACACGGTGTCCTGGCGATGGATTTCGCTTAAGCGCTCTGCTAGGCAGTCGGGCGGCGTTTCAGGGTAGTGCGGCGGTCGTGGTAGGCCACCGCTAACCCGCTGCCCATTATCAAGGCGCTGCCTACCCAGACCCAGAGATCCGGCATTTCACCCCAGAACCACCAGCCCAGCAGTACCGCCCAGAGCATGGCGGTATAATCAAACGGCGCGGCGATGGCCGCAGGGGTAAACCGAAAGGCCAAGGTGATAAAAGCGGTGGCCGCAACGCCCAAAATTCCCGAGGCGAAAAAGCCTACCCAATGCCACGGCTGCGGTGACTGCCACACCCAGGGCAGCGTTAGCGCTGTCACCACCAGCGGCACACAAGTCATGTAAAACAGCATTGCCCAGAGGTGTTCGCGGGCGCCGTAGCGCCGGGCGGTAATCATCATCAGCGCATAGAATAGCGCCGCCCCCACCAATACCAGCGCCCCCATTTGAAACGCATCACCGTTGGGCCGCACCACGATCAGCACCCCGACAAACCCCACCAAGGAGGCGATCAGCACCGGTGGATCAATGCGCTCACCCAACAATGGCACCGAAAGCAGGGTCACAAACAGGGGCGCCACAAAGGCAATCGCCGTGGCCTCCGCCAGGGGTAGCAGCGTTAGCCCCCATACGAAACAGACCATGGTGGCGGTATAAATCAATCCGCGCAGCAAATGGACGCCCGGCCGTTTCGTGCGCAGCTTGCGTAACCCACCGGCAAAATGGGCAAGCAGCGCAATCAACGGTAGCGATACCAAGGCACGGAAGAAAATAATCTGCAGCGGCGAGTGCACTTCGCCTAACCACTTGGAAACGGCGTCGCCTAGGGCGAGAAAAAGAACGCCCAAACACATGCAGAGTATGCCTTTCAGCGAGGTTGTCACCGCGATCTCCCTGTTCACTGGTCAATACAAAGTGCCAAAAAAGAAAAACCCCGCCAATTAGCCATTGGCGGGGTGATGACGGCCCACCCCCTTATAAGCTGGCGTTAACGACCATACAGTCCATACCTTGGGAGTGCAGCTCACGGCACGCTTGGCGAGCTCGCTGCTCGTCCAATGCCATTAACCGGGCGCGATAAACCGGGTTTTGGCCCTCTACCGTGTCTACGGCAACGCGTCCACCTAAATTCTGAGCAATTCGCTGAGACGCCTGCTGCGCCAATTGCCGTGCCTGAGCTTCACGACTGAAAGCGCCCACTTGCACCCCCCAGCTGCCGCCCGTTTCATTGACAGAAGCCATCTTGCGTTCACGCTCAATGAATGCTTGAAGTGGGTCGGGCTGTGGATCTTCACTTGCCGGCGTTGGGCGCTGAATGGTGACGATATCGGCTAGCTGCTCTTCAAGATCGACAACCGGCGTTGAAGGGGTAGAGTTGGCCGATGGTGACAACGTTGTCGTTTCGACCACCGCCAGCATGGGTTGGCGTGGCTCTGGCTGCTGTGGTGCCACCGGCTGAGCAGGAGGTGCAAAGGCCATAAATTCACGCGAGAAGCTGGTGTCGCCCATCCAGCTTTGCTGGTCGCGTAGCGACGCACGCAAGAAGCTACGATCCAGCAGATTGGCCATATGGGTATCCCTGGACTGGGATGAAAAACCGCCCATGACGACGCCCACCAGCCGCCGATCACCACGCATTGCGGTAGTGGCTACGTTAAAGCCAGAGGCGCGAATGAACCCTGTTTTTAGGCCATCGGCACCTGGGTAGTCACGCACCAATCGATTGTGGCTGGTATGCCGGGTGCCGCGGTAGGTAAACTCTTGCAGGCCGAAGTAGTGGTAGTACTGGGGGAAGTCCTGCATCACGCGTACCGAAAGCGTTAGCATATCCCGCGCGGTGGTGATTTGGCCGTCATCCGGCAAGCCAGAGGCATTGCGAAAGGTAGTGGCATGCATGCCCAGCTCACGCGCCTTTGTGGTCATCATTTGGGCAAAGTGTGCTTCGCTGCCGCCCAGAGCTTCGGCGATCACCGCGGCAACGTCATTGGCAGAGCGAACAGCGAGTGCACGAATAGCGGTATCCACCGGGATAGAGCTGCCCGCCGCCAGCCACAGTTTGACAGCAGGCTTGGCGGCCGCGTAATGGGAAACTGGCAAGGGTTGATCCAAGCGCAGCGTACCCTCTTCTAACGCTTCAAAGGTTAGATAGAGCGTCATCATTTTGGTAAGCGACGCAGGATAACGCTGATCGTCAATATTCTCGGCGTAAAGCACTTCGCCATTATCCAGATCAACGACAATTCCCGCATAGCGCGGGTTGTCGGCATGCGCAGTAGTAACCATCGCAAGTATGAGCAGCATTAGCATACTCAAAAACCCTATCGCCGACGCTCCCCCGGCAGCGCTTTTTATCCTCGCATGCATACCTGCCCCTTGCTTGTTATCAATGCGCTAGTTGTAATCGCTGTTTAACCAACCTGCCGCTGCTTAACTACCATGCCACACTCAAGCTACAACACAAGGCTTGCCCAAGCGGCACGCGGCGCTTACTCAATTTAATAATAGGCCGAGTATAGGGTATTAGTACGAAGAATAGACGCCGTAAAGTGTAGAAAACAGAAGATAAATGTGCCCATAAAAAAACCGACCACTAAGGGTCGGTTTTCATTCGTTACCAAAGAGGCCTGGCGCAGAGAATTACTCTTCTGCAGCGGCTTCTTCAACAACCGGACGGTCAACTAGCTCAACGAACGCCATAGGTGCGTTGTCGCCGGTGCGGAAACCGCACTTGAGAATACGGACGTAACCGCCCGGACGCTCGGCATAACGCGGACCCAATTCGTTAAACAGTTTGCCGACGGCTTCTTTAGAGCGCGTGCGGGCAAACGCCAAACGACGGTTTGCAACGCTATCCTGCTTAGACAAGGTGATCAGCGGCTCGATTACGCGACGCAGCTCCTTGGCTTTCGGCAGGGTTGTCTTAATGACTTCATGTTCGACCAGCGAGACAGACATGTTCTTGAACATGGCCTGACGATGCGAGCTGGTGCGATTCAGATGACGACCACTCTTACGATGACGCATGGTTGTAATTCCTTACCAAACTGGGACTCAAGTCGACGCTCACGCGGAGGCTTTGTCGTCCTTCAGGCTTGCCGGTGGCCAATTTTCCAACCGCATGCCAAGGGACAAGCCACGAGCCGCCAATACATCTTTGATTTCATTCAAAGACTTTTTACCAAGATTCGGTGTCTTCAACAGCTCAACTTCTGTGCGCTGGATAAGATCACCGATGTAATAAATATTCTCGGCTTTTAGGCAGTTCGCGCTGCGAACGGTCAACTCAAGATCGTCTACGGGGCGCAATAGAATTGGATCGACATGATCCTCTTCCTCTTCGACTTCCTGTTCTTTATCAGCTTCCAGGTCGACGAAGGCGGCCAGCTGCTCTTGCAGGATGGTCGCACTGCGACGGATAGCCTCTTCCGGATCCAGGGTACCGTCGGTTTCCAGATCGATAATTAGCTTATCGAGGTCGGTGCGCTGCTCGACACGAGCGGCCTCAACCGAGTAGGAAACACGGCGGACAGGGCTGAAGGTGGCATCCAGCTGCAGGCGGCCAATGGCACGTGACTCTTCATCAGAGCCGCGTGCGTCAGCCGGCTCGTAGCCACGACCCAGCGCTACCTTAAGCTGAATTTTCAGCTCGGCACCTTCATTGACATGAGCAATGACGTGGTCCGGGTTGACGATTTCGACGCTATGATCAAGCGCAATGTCGCCAGCGGTGACGACGGCTGGGCCCTGCTTGTTCAGCGTGAGCACCGCCTCATCGCGGCTGTGCATCTTGATCGCAACATCTTTCAAGTTCAGGAGGATTTCAATGACATCTTCCTGCACCCCTTCAAGCGCACTGTATTCATGCTCGACGCCGGCGATTTCAGCCTCTACCACGGCACAGCCGGGCATGGATGAAAGCAGAATGCGACGTAGTGCATTCCCCAGGGTGTGACCAAAGCCACGCTCGAACGGTTCGAGCACGATTTTGGCGTGATGTGCGCTGATTTCTTCGACCTTGATGTCGCGAGGACGGAGAAACTCTGTCACTGAACGCTGCATATGAACACCTTTCAGGCTGCCAAACGGATACTTGGTACTCGGTAAGATCTGGTGCGGGGGTTAAACCGGCACCAGATCGACAAGAAACAGAAAACTGCTTACTTGGAGTACAGCTCGACGATCAGGTTTTCGTTGATGTCGGCAGACAGGTCACCGCGTTCAGGCAGAGCCTTGAAAGTGCCTTCCATCTTCTTGGCGTCGATTTCGATCCAAGCGATATCGCCACGGTTAGCCGCAATGGACAACGCGCTTTGAATACGTGCTTGGTTTTTCGCCTTTTCGCGAATGGAAACAACGTCACCCGGCTTCACTTGATAGGAAGCAACGTTAACGGTGCGGCCGTTCACGGAAATCGCTTTGTGGCTGACCAGCTGACGCGCTTCAGAGCGAGTCGAGCCGAAGCCCATGCGGTAGACGACATTATCCAGTCGGGATTCAAGCAACTGCAACAATACTTCACCGGTCGCACCTTTCAGGCGAGCGGCTTCTTTGTAGTAGTTACGGAACTGTTTTTCGAGTACGCCATACATGCGACGTACTTTTTGCTTCTCGCGAAGCTGCAAGCCGTAGTCTGAAAGACGCTGACGACGCTGGCCGTGTACACCCGGGATCTGCTCGGATTTACACTTTTTCTCGAAGGGAGTAACACCACTCTTCAAAAAGAGGTCGGTGCCTTCACGACGAGACAGTTTGCACTTCGGTCCAATATAACGAGCCATGAATCTGTCTCCTTAAACGCGGCGTTTCTTAGGCGGACGGCAGCCATTATGGGGAATGGGCGTCGCGTCTACGATGCTTTGCACGCGGAAGCCGGCGGCATTCAGTGCGCGCACGGCGGATTCACGACCGGGACCTGGGCCTTTAACCAGTACATCTACGTTTTTCACACCATACTCGGCTGCAGCAGTTGCTGCACGTTCGCTTGCCACTTGAGCAGCGAACGGGGTGCTCTTGCGAGAACCACGAAAACCCGAACCACCGGCAGTCGCCCAAGAAAGAGCGTTGCCCTGGCGGTCTGTGATCGTCACGATCGTGTTGTTAAAAGAGGCATGGATATGCGCAATCGCGTCCACTACCTGCTTTTTAACCTTTTTACGGTTACTACGCGGGTTAGCCATGTTGATGTCTATTCCTGTCTTTACGCCAGAACGTGCGTGTTATTTGCGGATCGGCTTACGCGGGCCCTTACGGGTGCGCGCGTTAGTCTTAGTCCGCTGACCACGCAGCGGAAGACTACGACGATGACGCAGACCACGGTAGCAGCCTAAGTCCATGAGACGCTTAATGTTAAGCGTGACATCACGACGAAGGTCGCCTTCTACGGTGTACTTGCCAACTTCAGAACGCAGGGTGTCGACTTCTTCAGAAGACAGATCCTGGATCTTGGCAGTAGGCGCGATACCCGCTGCAGCACAGATGTGCTCAGCACGGGTACGGCCAATCCCGAAGATATAGGTCAGCGAGATCGCCGCATGCTTGTTGTCCGGGATATTGACGCCTGCAATACGGGCCATCAGCTTACTCCGAAATTTGAGCGGCTTGCTCGTTTATTCATCTACAAAAGGCGCAACAGCATACCCCATCATTTGCCCTAAGGCAAGGGGTATGCTGGCACCCGCTTAATACAACCCAGGCTATTAACCCTGGCGTTGTTTGTGCCGTGGCTCGCTGCAGATGACGCGGACAGCGCCATTGCGACGAATGATCTTGCAGTTACGGCACATTTTCTTTACGGAAGCTCGAACTTTCATCGATCTTTCTCCAAAAACCGGCTCGCGGCGCGCCCTCTCTAACCAAATAGGGGTGGACGGCGCCTCAGCGCATGATACCGCCGCTACCGTAGCCTTTCAGGTTGGACTTCTTCATCACTGAGTCATACTGATGCGACATGAGATGCGACTGCACCTGGGCCATGAAGTCCATGATGACCACGACTACGATTAACAACGAGGTACCGCCGAAGAAAAACGGCACGTTCCACGCCACAATCAAGAACTGGGGCATCAAGGAAACCGCAGTGATATACAAGGCACCGAACAGGGTCAAACGTGTCATGACCTTGTCGATATAGCGAGCGGTCTGCTCGCCGGGGCGAATGCCCGGCAGGAAAGCGCCTGACTTTTTAAGATTGTCAGCCACATCCTTGGGGTTGAAGACCAGCGCTGTGTAAAAGAAGCAGAAGAATACCACTGCCGCCGCGAAAAGCAAGATGTAAAGCGGTTGACCTGGGCCTAATGCCTGAGATGCACGCTGCAACCACTCCATACCTTCGCCGGCACCTACCCACTGACCAATAGAGGCCGGGAAAAGCAGGATACTGGAGGCAAAAATCGCCGGAATAACACCGGCCATGTTAACCTTCAAAGGCAGGTAGCTACTTTGCCCTGCATACATCTTATTGCCCACTTGTCGCCGAGGGTAATTAACTTTGAGACGGCGTTGGCCGCGCTCAATGAAAACCACAAAGGCGACAGTCGCAATACCTAACACTGACAGCGCTAACAGCGGCAGAACATTCCAGGCCCCTTCATTACGGGCAAGCTCGAAGGCTTGGCCCACGGCACTGGGTAGTCCAGCGACAATACCGGCGAAGATCAGCAGCGAAATACCGTTGCCGATGCCCTTCTCGGTAATCTGCTCACCTAGCCACATCATAAACACCGCGCCCGATACAAACGTAATCACGGCGGTGAAATAGAAGCTGAAGTCAGCACTGTACGCGATGCCTTGGCTAGCCAGACCGACGGACATGCCGGTAGCCTGGACAAATGCCAGTATCACCGTGCCGTAGCGGGTGTACTGGCTAATCTTGCGGCGGCCAGCCTCACCCTCTTTCTTGAGCTGCTCAAGATGAGGGGAGACCGCAGTCATGAGCTGCATGATAATCGACGCCGATATATAGGGCATTATACCCAGGGCGAGAACACTCATGCGCTCCAGGGCGCCACCCGAGAACATGTTAAACATGCCCAGAATGGTGCCCTGTTGCTCCCTAAACAAGGCAGCAAGCTGGTCAGGATTGATACCGGGAACGGGAATATGGGCACCAATACGGTACACCACGATGGCGAGGAGCACGAAGCGCAAACGCGCCCACAGTTCACTCAGACCGCTGCCCATCGCCGGCATTTTTCCTGACTTGGCCATTTAGTCCTCTACCTTGCCGCCAGCGGCTTCGATCGCGTCACGGGCACCTTTGGTGACCTTGATTCCGCGAACGGTAACCGCCGTTTTCAGTTCGCCAGAAAGGATGATCTTCGCATGTAGCGTAGAGTCCTTTAGCACGTTGGCTTCTTTCAAAGATGCCAGGGTGACTTCGCCACCGGCAACTTTAGCAAGCTCAGCCAGGCGTACTTCTTCAGAGACCAGAGATTTTGCAGACGTAAAGCCGAATTTCGGCAAACGACGCTGCAAAGGCATCTGACCGCCTTCGAAACCGGGCTTAACACTGCCGCCACTACGTGATTTCTGACCTTTGTGACCACGGCCACCGGTCTTACCAAGACCGGAACCGATGCCACGACCAACGCGCTTTGCAGCGTGTTTGGAGCCCGGAGCCGGGCTTAGGTTATTGAGTTTCATGGATTACTCTCCCTCAACGCGCACAAGGTAGTTCACCTTGTGGATCATGCCGCGTACGGCAGGGGTGTCTTCCAGTTCAACCGTATGACCGATGCGACGCAGGCCCAAGCCTTTCATAGTAGCCTTGTGCTTGGGCATAATGCCGATGGTGCTGCGGATCTGGGTAACCTTGATCGTTGCTGCCATGGTGCCTTACCCCGTGATCGCTTCGACAGACAGACCGCGCTTGGCGGCCACGTCTTCCGGTGCTTGCATGGAGGAGAGACCTTTAACAGTCGCTCGTACCACGTTAACCGGGTTGGTGGAACCGTAGCACTTGGCCAGTACGTCGTGGACACCGGCGAGCTCTAATACAGAGCGCATGGCGCCACCGGCGATGATACCGGTACCTTCGGAAGCCGGCTGCATGTACACCTTGGAAGCACCGTGACGGGCTTTGACCGGGTACTGCAGCGTATGGCCAGCAAGGTTCACCTTGACCATGTTGCGACGAGCTTGATCCATCGCTTTCTGGATTGCGACAGGCACTTCACGCGCCTTGCCACGACCGAAACCGACACGACCTTTACCATCACCAACGACGGTCAGTGCGGTGAAGCCGAAAATACGACCACCCTTGACCACCTTGGCGACGCGGTTGACCTGCACTAACTTCTCTTGCAGATCACCGCTTTGCTGTTCGTTCTTCGCCATCGTAAAACCCTTTAGAATTCCAGGCCGCCTTCACGTGCGGCGTCGGCCAGCGCCTTGACGCGGCCGTGATACTTAAAGCCAGCACGGTCGAAGGCCACCTGGGTGATGCCTGCTTCTTTAGCGCGTTCAGCAATCAGAGCACCTACTTTAGAGGCAGCATCTGAGTTGCCGGTCGCACCCTCGCGCAGTACTTTGTCCAGCGTAGAAGCACTGGCCAGCACTTTGCCACCATCCGGCGAGATAATCTGCGCATAGATGTGACGCGGGGTACGGTTGACGCACAGGCGATACACGCCCAGCTCGCGGATCTTTGCGCGAGCGCGGCGGGCACGACGGAGACGAGATTCTTTCTTCGCGTTCATAACCCTGCCTTACTTCTTCTTGGCTTCTTTGCGACGCACCTGCTCGTCGGCGTACCGAACACCCTTGCCTTTATACGGCTCAGGGGGACGGAAGGCGCGGATTTCCGCGGCGCACTGGCCGAGCATCTGCTTATCCGCGCTTTTCAGCACGATAACGGTGTTCTTCGGCGTTTCCGCTGAGACACCTTTAGGCAGTTCATAGTCGACCGGGTGCGAGAAGCCCAGTGAAAGATTGAGCGTCTGGCCCTTAGCTTGGGCACGATAACCGACGCCAACAATTTCGAGAGTTCTTGTGAAACCCTCGGATACGCCCGTTACCAGGTTCTGAACTAAGGCGCGGGTAGTACCGGCCATGGCCCAGCTCTTGGCAGACTCACTCGGGGCGAAGGTCAGCTGGCCATCTTCTTGACCGACCACTACATCAGAGTGGATGGTCATAGATAGCGTGCCCTGGCCGCCTTTGGCGGTCAGCTGGTCAGCATTGATTTTAATCTCAACGCCGGCAGGCACTTTAACCGGATATTTCGCTATGCGGGACATTCCAGCCTCCTAGAATACGGTGCAGATGACTTCGCCACCGACACCCGCTTGGCGCGCGGCACGATCGGTCATGACACCATTGGATGTGGTGACAATCGCGATACCCAGGCCATCGGCAACCTTAGGCAAGTTATCCTTGCCCATGTAGCGGCGCAGGGACGGCTTGGAAACCCGCTGAATGTGCTCAATGACCGGCTTACCCTCAAAGTACTTGAGAGTTACGGTTAGCTCGGGCTTAGCGCCCTCCGCTACCGCAAAGTCGGCAATGTAGCCTTCTTCCTTTAGCACTCGGGCCACTTGCACTTTCAACTTGGAGGACGGCATGGTAGCCGTCTCCTTGGTGGCCATCTGCGCATTGCGGATACGGGTAAACATATCCGCCAGAGTGTCTTGCATGCTCATTTAATGTGCGCTCCTGATAATTCTACGTGGCGTTACCAACTGGATTTTTTCAACCCAGGAACGTCGCCACGCATGGCGGCTTCACGCAGCTTGTTACGGCCAAGGCCGAACTTGTTGTAAAAACCGTGCGGACGACCGGTGATACGGCAGCGGTTACGCTGACGCACCGGGCTTGAGTCGCGCGGCAGTTGCTGCAGCTTCAGCGTCGCCTCGAAGCGGTCTTCCTCAGACGTGTTCACGTCTGAGATGATCTTCTTGAGTTCAGCGCGCTTGGTCGCATACTTCGCAACCAGCTGAGTACGCTTAAGCTCACGCTCTACCATACTTTTCTTAGCCATGATCTCGCCCCTATTTCTTGAACGGGAAGTTCAGCGCGGTTAGTAGCGCACGACCTTCCTCGTCGGTTTTGGCGGTCGTAGTGATAGTGACGTCCAACCCCCGGATGCGATCGATTTTATCATACTCGATCTCCGGGAAGATGATCTGCTCACGCACACCCATGGAGTAGTTGCCACGACCGTCGAAAGACTTCGGGTTGAGACCACGGAAGTCACGCACGCGGGGAATCGCGATGTAAACCAAACGGTCCAAGAAGTCCCACATACGCTCAGCGCGCAGAGTTACCTTGATGCCGATTGGCCAACCTTCGCGCACCTTGAAGCCCGCGATGGACTTACGTGCCTTGGTCACCAACGGTTTTTGACCAGAGAGTTTCTCTAGATCGCCGATGGCATTGTCAATCAACTTTTTATCGTTGACTGCTTCGCCGATACCCATGTTCAGAGTCACTTTCGTGATCCGGGGTACCTGCATAACGTTGGCATAGCTGAACTCTTCTTTGAGTTGAGCTGCTACCTCGTTTTGATAACGTTCTTTCAAGTTCGCCATTGTGCTACCCGACTCGCGTTAGGCGTCGATCTGCGTCTGCGTCGACTTGTAGATACGTACCTTGGTACCGTCTTCCTTCACTTGGAAGCCGACGCGATCCGCCTTACCGGTCTCCGAATTGAAGATGGCTACGTTGGACGCGTGAATCGGAGCCTCACGCTCGACGATACCGCCCTGATTACCCGCCATGGGATTTGGCTTGGTGTGACGTTTAATCATGTTCACACCGGACACCAAAAAGCGGTTTTCTAATACCCGCTTAACGGTGCCACGCTTGCCTTTATCCTTCCCGGCGATGACGATGACTTCATCGTCACGTTTGATCTTTTGCATATCCGCCTCGCTCCTTACAGCACTTCAGGCGCTAAGGAAATGATCTTCATGAACTTTTCATTACGAAGTTCACGAGTCACCGGCCCAAAAATACGGGTACCGATGGGCTGTTCGTTGGTGTTATTCAACAAAACTGCCGCATTTCCATCGAAACGGATGAGCGAACCGTCGGGACGACGGACGCCACTACGGGTCCGGACCACGACCGCTTTTAGCACCTGGCCTTTTTTGACCTTGCCACGCGGAATCGCTTCCTTAACCGTGACCTTGATGATATCACCAACGCGAGCGTAACGACGGTGTGAACCGCCTAACACCTTGATGCACTGCACCCGGCGCGCTCCGCTGTTGTCGGCGACATCCAGCATTGTCTGAGTCTGAATCATCGGTTTTCTCCAAACCTAATCTGACTGCACTGATTGACAGGCCTTGGGATTAACCCTTGGCGTGTTCAACCACCTCGACCAGCGTCCAGGCTTTCTTCTTGGAAAGCGGACGGCACTCCTGAATGGAAACCGTATCGCCTGCCTTAGCCTGGTTCGCCTCATCATGGGCGTGCAGCTTGGTGGAGCGCTTAACGTATTTTCCGTAGATCGGGTGACGCTCGCGTCGCTCGATCATGACGACGATGGACTTGTCCATCTTATCGCTCACCACTTTACCGGTGAGCGTACGCTTTGTGTTTTCTTCGGCCATCTCAATCACCTGCCTTCTCGTTGAGCAAAGTCTTAACGCGGGCGATATCCCGGCGGACCTGCTTGAGCAGATGAGTCTGGCTCAGTTGGCCAGTGGCCTTCTGCATGCGCAGGTTAAACTGCTCGCGGAGGAGTTCGAGGAGTTGCTCCTGGAGCTCTCCTGCGGACTTTTCACGAATTTCCTGGGCTTTCATCACATCACCGTCCGTTTCGCAAAGGTGGTGGATAAGGGCATTTTCTGTGCGGCAAGCTCAAACGCTTCACGAGCGAGCTCTTCCGACACGCCTTCAATTTCATACAGGACCCGACCCGGTTGGATCTGGGCAACCCAGTACTCAACAGAACCTTTACCTTTACCCATACGAACTTCGAGCGGCTTCTTGGAGATCGGCTTATCAGGGAAGACGCGGATCCAGATTTTACCGCCACGCTTTACGTGACGTGTGATCGCACGACGGCCTGCTTCGATCTGACGCGCAGTAATGCGGCCGCGACCAGTAGCTTTAAGGCCGTATTCCCCGAAGCTGATCTTGCTTCCGCGATGCGCCAGGCCACGGTTGCGGCCTTTCATCATCTTGCGGAATTTCATACGCTTGGGCTGTAACATCGACTCGCTCTCCCCTTACCTGGAACCTTTCTTCTTGGGCGCGTTGCCGGCAGGCTGTTGTTTAGCCTTGGCACGTACTTCCTCGATACCGCCGAGGATTTCACCCTTGAAGATCCACACTTTGACGCCGATAACGCCATAGGTGGTGTGAGCTTCGTAAGTGGCGTAGTCGATATCCGCACGCAACGTGTGCAGCGGAACGCGACCTTCGCGGTACCATTCGGTACGTGCGATTTCAGCGCCACCAAGACGACCTGACAGCTGAATCTTGATGCCACCAGCGCCAAGACGCATTGCGTTCTGTACCGCGCGCTTCATAGCACGGCGGAACATGACGCGACGCTCAAGCTGACCCGCTACGTTAGCAGCGACTAGCTTGGCATCCAGCTCCGGCTTGCGAACTTCTTCGATGTTCACATGCACGGGAACGCCCATCATCTGGGTGAGATCGCGACGCAGACGGTCGACATCTTCACCTTTTTTACCAATCACGATACCCGGACGGGCAGTGTGAATGGTGATGCGGGCATTGTTCGCCGGACGCTCGATGTGGATGCGGCTAACAGAGGCGCTTTTAAGACGCTCTTCCAGGAAGCTACGCACTTCGAGATCGTTATTGAGCTTATCGGCGTAAGCGCCGCGCTCAGCATACCAGACAGAAGCATGGTCTTTGACGATGCCCAGTCGAATGCCTGTTGGATTGACTTTCTGACCCATCGGTCGACTCCTACTTCTCGGCTACCTTGACGGTGATGTGGCACGTGCGCTTCAAGATACGATCCGCACGCCCCTTGGCACGCGGCTTGATACGCTTGAGCGTCATGCCCTCATCGACGCAGATGGTCGAGACACGCAGCTCGTCAATATCCATGCCGTTATTTTCTTCCGCGTTTGCAATCGCGGATTGCAGCACCTTCTTAACCAGCTTGGCAGCCTTCTTCGGTGAGAAGGTCAGCAGGTCGAGTGCCTCGGCGACAGGTTTACCGCGCACCTGGTCAGCCACCAAACGGGCCTTCTGGGCGGATAAACGAGCGCCAAGCAGCTTAGCTGTGACTTCCATCTCTCAATCCTCTCTGGCTTACCGTTTGGCTTTTTTATCCGCCGCATGCCCGCGATAAGTGCGAGTAGCAGCGAATTCGCCCAATTTGTGGCCAACCATTTCCTCGGAGACGTGCACCGGGACGTGTTGGCGACCGTTATGGACCGCGATAGTGAGGCCTACCATATTGGGCAGGATCATAGAACGACGCGACCAAGTCTTGATCGGTTTGCGATCGTTCTTCTCCACTGCAACCTCTACCTTCTTCAAAAGATGAAGGTCAATGAAGGGACCTTTCTTTAGTGAACGTGGCACAGCCGTTACCTCTTAATGTCTTGGCAATGTAGATCAACGCGTCTTATTACGACGACGAATGATCAGCTTGTCGGTGCGCTTGTTCTTACGCGTCTTGTGACCCTTAGTCGGCACACCCCATGGGGATACCGGGTGACGACCACCACTGGTGCGGCCTTCGCCACCACCGTGCGGGTGATCGACTGGGTTCATCGCGACACCGCGAACAGTCGGACGCACACCTCTCCAGCGCTTCGCACCGGCCTTGCCAAGTTGACGCAGGCTGTGCTCTGAGTTGCTCACTTCACCCAAGGTCGCGCGGCACTCGGCCAACACTTTACGCATTTCGCCAGAGCGAAGACGCAGGGTGGCATAGTTACCTTCACGAGCAACCAGCTGGGCGCTTGTACCGGCACTGCGAGCAATCTGCGCGCCTTTACCCGGCTTGAGTTCGATGCAGTGCACCGTAGAACCCAACGGGACGTTGCGCAGCGGCAAGGCATTGCCTTTCTTGATTGACGCGTTAACACCAGACTCCAGCACGTCACCCGCGCTGACACCTTTCGGTGCAATGATGTAACGACGCTCACCATCGGCATACTTCAGCAGTGCAATGTGCGCACTGCGGTTGGGATCGTGCTCAAGACGCTCAACGGTGGCAGGAATGCCATCCTTGGTGCGTTTGAAATCGATCAACCGATAGTGGTGACGATGACCACCGCCCACGTGGCGGGTGGTGATACGACCGTAGTTGTTACGGCCGCCGGACTTGGACTGTTTTTCTAAAAGCGGTGCATAGGCACGGCCTTTAAACAGTTCCTCGCCAACGATCTTGACGACGTGGCGACGACCGGCGGAAGTGGGTTTGGTCTTGACGATTGCCATTATCCGTACTCCTGCCCTTATTCGGCGCCAGAGAAGTCTTCGAGCGTTTCACCCGCAGCCAGGGTCACATACGCTTTGCGGTAACCCTTACGCAGGCCAACGCCGTTCGCAGTACGTTTTGTTTTACCCTTCATGTTCAGTACCTGAACACTGCCGACCTTTTTGCCGAAGAGTGCTTCAACGGCCTTTTTGATCTCGGGCTTGGTAGCATCAGATGCCACCTTGAAAACGTACTGGTTGCGCTCGGCTGCCATCGCGGCCTTTTCGGTCACGTGCGGTCCAAGCAGAACCTTGAATACGCGTTCCTGGTTCATGCCAGCTTCTCCTCGAATTTACGCAGGGCGGAGACGGTAATCAGGACCTTATCAAAGGCTACCAGGCTTACCGGGTCAGCTGCCGCGACATCCACCACGTCAACGTGGGGAAGGTTGCGTGCGGCCAAATAGAGCTTTTCGTCGATTTCTTCAGTGACGATCAACACTTTTTCAAGGTTGAGCTCTTTCAGCTTGGCAGCTACCTGCTTGGTCTTAGGCGCATCGACGACGAACTCTTCAATCGCGACTAAGCGCTCTTGACGTACCAGCTCTGACAAGATGGAGCGCATCGCTGCACGGTACATCTTGCGGTTAACCTTCTGGGTGTAGTCTTGCGGACGCGCCGCGAAGGTTACGCCGCCGCTACGCCAGAGCGGAGAGCGGATGGTACCGGCACGTGCACGACCGGTGCCTTTCTGACGCCACGGCTTTTTACCACCGCCACGTACGTCGGAACGACTCTTTTGTGCGCGGGTTCCCTGACGACCAGCCGCCAAATAGGCAGTGACAACCTGGTGAACGAGCGCTTCGTTGAATTCTTTGCCAAAAGTGGCGTCGGCTACTTCAACGGTACCCGCGCCTGCAGCAAGATTCAGATTCATTGGTAATTATCCCCTTCAGCCTGCTTTCACGGCGCTGCGAACGATAACGTCACTACCGGGAGCACCCGGTACGGCGCCTTTAATCAGCAGCAGGTTACGCTCGGCGTCGACACGGACGATCTCAAGGCTCTGCACGGTGCAACGGGCGTTACCCATTTGACCGGCCATCTTTTTGCCTTTGAAAACGCGGCCCGGAGTCTGACACATGCCGATAGAACCCGGCGCGCGATGCGACAGAGAGTTACCGTGAGTCATATCTTGGGTACGGAAATTCCAGCGCTTAACAGCACCCTGGAAGCCTTTACCCTTAGAGGTGCCAGTCACGTCAACCATTTGACCAGCTTCGAAGAGGGATACGGTGAGTTCGCCGCCTACTTCAGGAATCTCTTCGCCTTCTGCAAGACGAAACTCCATCAGTGCACGACCAGCTTCAACACCCGCCTTGGCAAACTGACCCGCTTGCGCTTTGGTGAGGTGCTTAGCTTTACGAGAGCCAGATGTGACCTGAATCGCTGCGTAACCGTCAGACTCGACAGATTTAACGCGTGTAACACGATTAGGATCAACTTCAATAACGGTTACGGGCACAGACGCGCCGTCTTCGGTAAAGACACGGGTCATCCCGGCCTTTTTACCGACTAAACCGATAGTCATACTCAGTCTCCTATAGTGTACGGGGCTATCACCCGCTATGGCTGCCCTTTCCAGAGCATTCCACTAGCACATTGTATGGCGCCTCACGGCGCGGCGGCTGCTGCTCATGCAAGTCCTTTACAAAGAACGATGAGCGCTGGGCCGCAAGTGACTAGTGTAATTAGTTGAGTTTGATTTGCACGTCAACGCCTGCGGCGAGATCAAGCTTCATCAAAGCATCAACAGTTTTTTCAGTCGGCTCAACAATGTCGAGCACACGCTTGTGCGTACGAATCTCATACTGGTCACGCGCATCTTTGTTGACGTGCGGTGAGATCAGAATGGTGTAACGCTCGCGGTTGGTCGGCAGCGGAATCGGACCACGAACCTGAGCACCAGTACGCTTAGCGGTTTCAACAATCTCCGCTGTAGACTGGTCGATCAGGCGATGGTCGAAAGCTTTCAACCGAATGCGAATCTTTTGGTTCTGCATTTGCCCTAAACTCCAATGGATGTCGACGGCGCGAGCCGTCTACCCACGCATTCAAAGGATGCGCATTATAGGCACGCCAAAAGCCCATGTCAAACATTTGCTGTTGGTGCGCAGAAAAGGGGGCTCATCAGAGCCCCCTTTATCATTCAAGCATGCTGCTTACTTGACGATTTTGGCCACAACGCCAGCACCGACAGTACGGCCGCCTTCACGAATAGCGAAGCGCAAACCTTCGTCCATTGCGATCGGAGCGATCAAGGTAACAACCATCTGAACGTTGTCACCCGGCATGACCATTTCAACGCCTTCCGGCAGTTCACAGGTACCGGTTACGTCGGTGGTACGGAAGTAGAACTGCGGACGGTAGCCCTTGAAGAAAGGCGTGTGACGACCACCCTCTTCTTTGGACAGTACGTAAACTTCTGCTTCGAAGGTAGTGTGCGGGTTGATGGTGCCCGGCTTGGCCAGTACTTGACCACGCTCGACGTCATCACGCTTCGTACCACGCAGCAGGGCGCCAACGTTCTCACCAGCACGACCTTCGTCGAGCAGTTTACGGAACATTTCAACACCGGTAACGATCGTTTTAGTGGTGTCGCGGATACCCACGATTTCCACTTCTTCGCCCGCTTTGACGATGCCGCGCTCTACACGACCGGTAACAACAGTACCGCGGCCAGAGATAGAGAACACGTCTTCGATCGGCATCAGGAACGGCTGGTCGATAGCACGCTCCGGCTCAGGGATGTAAGCATCCAGAGCTTTGATCAAATTAGCGACGGCAGTCGTACCCATGCCCTTGTCATCTTCACCGTTCAGCGCCATCAGCGCAGAGCCAGTGATGATCGGCGTGTCGTCACCCGGGAAGTCGTACTGGTCCAGAAGTTCGCGAACTTCCATTTCTACCAGCTCGAGCAGCTCTTCATCATCGACCATGTCCGCTTTGTTCAGGAACACAACGATGAACGGTACGCCAACCTGACGAGACAGCAGGATGTGCTCGCGAGTTTGCGGCATCGGGCCGTCTGCGGCAGAACATACCAGGATCGCGCCGTCCATCTGCGCAGCACCGGTGATCATGTTCTTGACGTAGTCAGCGTGTCCTGGGCAGTCAACGTGCGCGTAGTGGCGATCTTCAGACTGGTATTCCACGTGGGAAGTAGCGATCGTGATACCGCGCTCACGCTCTTCAGGAGCGTTATCGATGGTATCAAACTCACGCCAGTCGCCGCCGAAAACCTCAGCAGACACGCGGGTCAGGGCCGCCGTCAGAGTCGTTTTACCGTGGTCGACGTGACCAATGGTGCCGACGTTGACGTGCGGTTTGGAACGTTCAAATTTTTCCTTAGCCACTGCTATAACCTCTTTACGTTAGCTAACGGTTAACCGTTTTGATTGATGACGGCTTCAACGACGCTGGAGGGCGCCTCGTCGTACTTCGAGAACTCCATAGAGTAGCTCGCACGGCCCTGGGTTTGTGAGCGCAGATCGGTTGCATAACCGAACATCTCGCCCAGTGGCACCGTCGCACGAATGACTTTACCAGAAGAGGAGTCATCCATACCCTGCACCAGGCCGCGACGACGGCTCAGGTCACCCATGACGTCACCCATAAACTCTTCGGGGGTCACGATTTCGACCTTCATCACCGGCTCCAGCAGCACGGCCTTGGCCTTCCTGGCACCTTCTTTTACTGCCATAGAAGAAGCAATCTTAAACGCAGTCTCGTTGGAGTCTACGTCGTGGAAGGAGCCATCAAACAGCGTTACTTTAACGTCGATCATCGGGTAACCCGCGATGACGCCGTTTTTGAGCTGCTCAAAAGCACCCTTCTCAACCGCGGGAACGTATTCCTTGGGAACCGCACCACCCACGATCTCAGAGTTGAACTTGAAGAACAGTTCGTCTTCGCCTTCACCCTTCTCTTCTGCTGTCAGCGGCTCGATACGCAGCCAGACGTGTCCATACTGACCACGACCACCGGACTGACGTACGAACTTGCCTTCTTGCTCAATGCTGCCGCGAATAGTTTCGCGATAGGCAACCTGAGGCTTACCGATATTGGCTTCAACCTTAAACTCGCGACGCATACGGTCAACGAGGATATCCAGGTGAAGCTCACCCATACCAGAAATAATCGTCTGGCCGGTTTCTTCGTCGGTTTTGACCTGGAAGGAGGGGTCTTCTTGAGCAAGCTTGCCCAATGCCACACCCATCTTCTCCTGGTCTGCCTTAGATTTAGGCTCTACAGCAACCGAGATAACCGGATCCGGGAACTCCATGCGTTCAAGAACGATCTTGTTATCAATGTCGCACAGGGTATCACCCGTGGTGACGTCTTTCAGACCGATACAAGCAGCGATGTCGCCCGCCAGAACTTCTTTGATCTCTTCACGGGAATTGGCGTGCATCTGAACGATACGGCCAACGCGCTCTTTCTTCTGCTTAACGGAGTTATAGACACCGTCACCAGATTTCAGAACACCCGAGTAGACGCGGATAAAGGTCAGCGTACCAACGAAGGGGTCTGTGGCGATCTTAAACGCCAGGGCCGCAAACGGTGCACTGTCATCAGCTTCACGGGTATCAACGGTGCCGTCTTTATCGTCGAGCTCACCTTCGATCGCTTTAACTTCCGTCGGCGAAGGCATGTATTCGATAACGCCATCCAGCACTGCTTGAACGCCTTTGTTCTTAAAGGCAGAACCACAGGTTACCAGAACGATATCGTTAGCCAGGGTGCGCGCGCGCAAACCGGCTTTGATCTCTTCAACCGATAGCTCACCGCCTTCAAGGTACTTTTCCATCAGCTCGTCAGAGCCTTCGGCAGCAGCTTCGACCATTTCTTCGCGGTACTTTTCTGCTGTTTCTTGTAGCTCAGCAGGAATATCCACGAGGTCATAATTCATACCCAGGCTTTCCTCATCCCACAGGATAGCCTTCATCTGAATCAGGTCGATAACGCCTTTAAAGTCCTCTTCCGTGCCCCAGTTAATCTGGATTGGCACAGCTTTGGCACCCAAACGCTCTTTCAACTGCTCGACAACCATGAAGAAGTCAGCGCCGGTACGGTCCATCTTATTGACGAAGACCATGCGCGGAACTTCGTACTTGTTGGCTTGGCGCCATACTGTTTCGGTCTGCGGCTGAACGCCGGAAGAGCCACACAGTACAACAACCGCACCATCAAGTACGCGCAGAGAACGTTCAACTTCAATGGTGAAGTCAACGTGCCCTGGGGTGTCGATAATATTGATACGGTGCTCAGGGAACTGCTTGTTCATGCCCTGCCAGAAACAGGTTGTTGCAGCTGAGGTGATAGTGATACCACGCTCCTGCTCCTGCTCCATCCAGTCCATGGTCGCAGCACCATCGTGCACTTCGCCCACTTTGTGGGAGAGGCCGGTGTAGAACAGTACACGCTCAGTCGTCGTGGTTTTACCCGCGTCGACGTGAGCGACGATACCGATATTACGGTAGCGATTTAGTGGAGTCTTGCGTGCCACGGTGAAACTCCCGTTTGTTGGCGATGCTCGTTAATTTAGCGGCGTATGCAAGCGAGGTTTATGCGGCCGCCGCTACCACTGCATCATGGTAGCGGCTGAGTGTTGCAACTTTTGAATTGCAACAACGCGACTCAGCAAACATTTCACCATGCTGAACAACGTGCATATATAAACCAGAAAGCCATACTTAAAAACGCCGTACAAAGAAACGCCGATTTTAGAAACGCTGACCTTAAAAACGCCGACCTTAAAAACGGTAGTGCGAGAAGGCCTTGTTGGCTTCTGCCATGCGATGCACGTCTTCGCGCTTCTTAACGGCAGAACCTTTACCTTCAGCGGCATCCAGCATTTCACCCGCCAGACGCTGAACCATGGTTTTCTCACCGCGACGACGCGCCGCGTCTACCAGCCAGCGCATTGCCAGCGCTTGACGGCGAGACGGACGTACTTCAACCGGCACCTGATAGGTCGCACCACCAACGCGGCGCGACTTCACTTCGACCATCGGCTGGATGGCTTCCAGCGCTTTGTCGAAGATCTCCAGCGGATCTTCTTTACTACGCTCGGCAACCTTGTCCAACGCACCGTAGACGATACGCTCAGCTATGGACTTCTTGCCGCTGACCATCAGGTGGTTCATGAACTTCGCCAGACGCTCACTTCCGAACTTAGGATCCGGCAGAATCTCGCGTTTAGCTACTACTCTTCTTCTAGGCATGATAAGCCCTCAATTAAGGATCTTTCAGGTAAACCCGGAACTCATGCAACCTGCGTACGATATTTAAGTACCACAAGTGCAGCCCGACCTTACTCTTATCAGACCGTCAAATTCGTGAAATCGTTACTCAGCACGCCCTTTTGACGGGGCGACGCTGCACAGCTGACCTAGCCCTAGGACTTAAAACTTAGGACTTAGGACGCTTAGTACCGTATTTAGAACGACCCTGACGACGATTTTGAACGCCAGAGGTGTCAAGGGCGCCACGAACGGTGTGATAACGCACACCCGGCAAATCCTTTACACGACCGCCGCGAATCAAAACGACAGAGTGTTCTTGAAGGTTGTGACCTTCACCACCGATATAAGAAGACACTTCAAAGCCGTTGGTAAGGCGCACACGGCAAACCTTACGCAGAGCCGAGTTAGGCTTCTTCGGGGTGGTGGTGTAAACGCGCGTACAAACGCCACGTTTTTGCGGACAGGCCTGCAGCGCTGGCACGTCACTCTTGGTGACGGGGCGCTTGCGCGGCTTGCGCACTAGCTGATTAATCGTTGCCATGGTGTTTAGCTGACTCCAATGGTTGCCTTGCCTTCTAACAAATGCGGGCAGCAGATGCGGGCGCACCCGCCCCACTGTTAAAGGCTGCGCATTCTAAAGGCTGACCCTAGGTCGCGTCAAGCCTTGCCGGCGGTTTTACCGGCAAGGTGACACTTTTCAGGTCAGCTATTCGTTTTACTTACTCATGTTACCTACTGCTTTAGGCGCCAAATCTACAGCTCGTCGTCAGAATCGAGAGCGGTCAACTGTGCACCCAGCTCCTGTTCGACTTCGGTAGCCGAAGGATTGAACAGTTGCTCAACGTCTTCGCGCTTGCGACGACGCTCTGCGTGGTGAGTCAAGCCCGTACCAGCCGGTATTAGGCGACCAACCACCACGTTTTCTTTCAGGCCGCGCAGGTAATCGCGCTTGCCGGTCACCGCTGCTTCGGTCAGTACGCGGGTTGTCTCCTGGAAGGAGGCCGCGGAAATGAACGACTCGGTGGCCAGGCTGGCCTTGGTGATACCCAGCAGCATACGCTGATACTTGGCCGGGAATTTCTTCTCTTTTTCAAGACGTTCGTTCTGTTCCAGCACGCGAACCAGTTCAGCCTGGTCGCCCGTGATGAAGTCAGAATCACCCGAATCAGTAATCTCTACCTTACGCAGCATCTGACGCACAATGACTTCGATGTGCTTGTCGTTGATGCCTACGCCCTGCAGACGATAAACGTCCTGCACTTCGGCAGTGATGTACTTGGCGAGCTCCTCAACACCCAGCAAGCGCAGGATATCGTGCGGATTGCTCGGCCCATCGGAAATTACCTCGCCCTTCTCGACGGTTTCGCCTTCGAAGACGGCAATTTGACGCCATTTCGGAATCAGCGCTTCAAACGGATCGCCAGATTCCGGGGTAATCGTCAGACGACGCTTACCTTTGGTCTCTTTACCGAAGCTGATCACACCGCTGATCTCGGCCAGGATCGAGGACTCTTTCGGCTTACGCGCTTCGAACAAGTCAGCAACCCGCGGCAGACCACCAGTGATGTCTTTGTTCGCCGAAGCTTCTACCGGGATACGGGCAACCACCTCACCTACCCCGATCGTCACACCGTCGTCGACCGAAATAATCGAGTTGCCCGGAAGCAGGTACTGAACCGGGGTGTTGGAGCCCGATACAGAGACGTACTCGCCCGAACTGTCTTGCAGCATGACCATCGGGCGCTTGTCGCGACCGGCCATGGGACGTGCTGCCGACTCGATCACCTCGATAGAGGAGAGGCCAGTCATCTCATCGACGCTGCGGTGCATGGTGACACCCTCGTCAAGATCGATGAACTGCGCCTTACCTTCTACTTCGGCAACGATCGGGTGGGTGTGCGGATCCCATTTGGCGACCGTCGCACCAGCGTCGACCACGTCGCCGTCGCGTACGGAAAGCTCAGCACCGTAAGGGAGCTTATAGTACTCACGCTCACGGCCATGGTCGTCAGCAACGGCCAGGGCGCTAGAACGAGATACCACCACCAGCTTGCCGTCGGCACGTTCTACATGCTTGATGTTGTGCAGACGAACCTTACCGCCGTGCTTCACTTGTACGCTATCCACAGCAGACGAACGCGATGCCGCACCACCGATGTGGAAGGTACGCATGGTCAGCTGGGTACCCGGCTCACCGATAGACTGTGCGGCGATAACGCCGACAGCCTCACCAATGTTGACCTGATGGCCACGGGCCAAGTCACGGCCGTAACAGGAGGCACACACGCCGTGCGCGGTCTCACAGGTAATCGTGGAGCGAACGATGATCTCGTCGACACCCATGGTATCGAGCTCGGCACACCATTTCTCGTCGAGCAGGGTACCTTTCGCGATCAAGACTTCACCGCTGCCAGGGTGAACCACATCCTGAGCGACTACACGACCCAGCACGCGCTGGGAAAGCGGTACGATAATGTCGCCGCCTTCGATGATCGGGTGCAGGGTCAAGCCATTTTCGGTACCACAGTCGACTTCCGTGATAACCAAATCCTGCGCCACATCGACCAAACGACGCGTCAGGTAACCGGAGTTGGCCGTTTTCAGGGCCGTATCCGCAAGACCTTTACGTGCACCGTGGGTCGAGATGAAGTACTGCAGTACGTTCAGACCTTCACGGAAGTTGGCGACGATCGGTGTTTCGATGATCGAGCCATCCGGCTTGGCCATCAGACCACGCATACCTGCCAACTGACGGATCTGGGCAGCGCTACCACGGGCACCGGAGTCGGCCATGATGAAGACGCTGTTGAACGAGTCCTGCTCAACTTCGTTACCATCACGATCTATGACGGTCTCTTTAGAGATACCGACCATCATCGCCTTGGCGACTTTATCGTTGGCCTTGGACCAGATATCGATAACCTTGTTGTACTTCTCGCCCGCTGTTACCAGGCCAGAAGAGAACTGGTCTTCAATTTCTTTAACTTCGGCTTCCGCCGCATCAACGATTTCAGTTTTTGCTTCGGGGATAACGAAGTCGTTAACACCGATTGAGGCGCCGGACCAAGTCGCGAGACGGAAACCGGTATACATCAGCTGGTCAGCGAAAATGACGGTCGGCTTGAGGCCAGCACGACGATAGACTTCGTTGATCAGGCTGGAAATCGCCTTCTTCTTCATCGGCTGGTCGATCAGCGCGAAGGGCACACCTTCGGGCAGAATGCGGAACAGCAGTGCACGGCCTACCGTCGTATCGTAAATACGGCGGTGGAAGCTACGCTCGCCGCTCTCTTCTTCGATATCGATTTCGTCCAGACGCACTTTAACCCGGGCGTGCAGCGATACTGACTGAGTACCAAATGCGCGCTCGACCTCGTTGAGGTCAGAGAACACCATGCCTTCGCCTTTGGCGTTGATCTTTTCGCGGGTCATGTAATAGAGACCCAGAACAACGTCTTGCGACGGTACGATGATCGGCTCGCCGTTGGCGGGCGACAGCACGTTGTTGGTGGCCATCATCAGCGCACGCGCTTCAAGCTGCGCTTCCAGGGTCAGCGGTACGTGTACCGCCATTTGGTCACCGTCAAAGTCGGCGTTATAGGCGGCACACACCAGCGGGTGTAACTGGATCGCTTTACCTTCGATCAGCAGCGGCTCAAACGCCTGGATACCCAGGCGGTGAAGCGTGGGTGCGCGGTTGAGCAGTACCGGATGCTCGCGGATAACATCGGCAAGGATGTCCCACACTTCCGGCAGCTCGCGCTCGACCATCTTCTTGGCGGCTTTGATCGTTGAGGCATAGCCCAGCGACTGCAGCTTGGAGTAGATAAACGGCTTGAACAGCTCAAGGGCCATTTTCTTGGGCAGGCCACACTGGTGCAGACGCAGGGTCGGACCCACGGTAATGACCGAACGGCCCGAGTAGTCGACGCGCTTACCCAGCAGGTTCTGACGGAAACGACCCTGCTTACCTTTGATCATATCGGCGAGCGATTTCAGCGGGCGCTTGTTAGAGCCCGTGATCGCGCGGCCACGACGACCATTGTCGAGCAGTGCATCGACGGCTTCCTGCAGCATACGCTTCTCGTTGCGCACGATAATATCCGGCGCATTGAGATCGAGCAGACGCTTCAGGCGGTTGTTACGGTTGATCACACGACGGTAAAGGTCGTTGAGATCGGAGGTCGCGAAGCGGCCACCATCCAGCGGTACCAACGGACGCAGATCCGGTGGCAGCACGGGCAGCACTTCCATGACCATCCACGCCGGCGCGTTACCGGAATGGTAGAAAGCTTCAAGCAGCTTGAGGCGTTTGGAGAGCTTCTTGATCTTAGTTTCGGAGTTAGTCTGCGGAATCTCTTCGCGCAGGTGGTTAATCTCTTCTTCCAGATCGATGTCTTTGAGCAGCTCCTGAACGGCTTCGGCACCCATGCGGGCGTCGAAGTCATCACCGAACTCTTCCAGTGCTTCAAAGTACTGCTCGTCGTTCATCAGCTGACCACGCTCCAGCGTGGTCATACCTGGATCGATCACGACAAAACTTTCGAAATACAGCACGCGCTCGATATCACGCAGGGTCATATCGAGGAACATGCCGATACGCGACGGCAGTGACTTCAAAAACCAAATGTGTGCCACCGGCGAAGCGAGCTCGATGTGCCCCATGCGCTCACGGCGCACGGCGGCTTTGGTCACTTCAACGCCACACTTTTCGCAGATGATACCGCGGTGCTTCATGCGCTTATACTTGCCGCACAGGCACTCGTAATCCTTAACCGGGCCAAAAATCTTGGCGCAGAACAGGCCATCCCGCTCCGGTTTAAAGGTACGGTAGTTGATGGTCTCAGGCTTCTTCACCTCGCCAAACGACCAGGAGCGAATCATGTCCGGCGACGCCAGGGTAATCTTGATCGCGTCAAACTCTTCGGACTGAGACTGCGATTTGAGTACTTTCACCAAATCTTTCATGGGACGGCTCCTAGCTCTCTAACTCGATATCGATGCCCAGCGAGCGGATTTCCTTCACGAGTACGTTGAAGGATTCCGGCATGCCTGCCTGCATGGTGTGGTCGCCATCCACGATGTTTTTGTACATCTTGGTGCGGCCTTCGACGTCGTCCGACTTGACGGTGAGCATCTCTTGTAGCGTGTATGCAGCGCCGTAAGCTTCCAGCGCCCACACCTCCATCTCACCGAAGCGTTGACCACCGAATTGCGCCTTACCACCCAAGGGCTGCTGGGTAACCAGCGAGTAAGAACCGGTAGAACGCGCATGCATCTTGTCGTCTACCAAGTGGTTAAGCTTCAGCATGTACATGTAGCCAACGGTGACCGGACGGTCAAAAGCATCACCGGTACGGCCATCGAACAGGGCCATCTGACCCGACTCAGGAATGTCCGCCAGCTTCAGCAGGTGCTTGATTTCGTGCTCTTTGGCACCGTCAAACACCGGTGTTGCCATGGGCACACCACCTTTGAGGTTCTTCGCCAGGGCGATGATCTCATCGTCAGTCAGGGAGTCGAGATCTTCAACGCGCGTACCTTGCGTATTGTAGATCTGCCCCAGGAAATCACGGATCTCGGCCACTTGCTGTCCACGTGCATCGCGCAGCATGGCTTCGATCTTGACGCCCAAGCCACGTGCCGCCATACCCAAGTGGGTTTCCAAAATCTGACCGACGTTCATACGTGACGGTACGCCCAGCGGGTTCAGCACCACGTCGACCGGCTCGCCCTTCTCATCAAACGGCATGTCTTCGATGGGCATAATCGCCGAGATAACACCTTTGTTACCGTGACGACCGGCCATCTTGTCACCCGGCTGGATGCGACGCTTAACCGCCATATAGACTTTGACGATTTTTAGCACGCCCGGTGCGAGATCGTCGCCCTGGGTCAGCTTGCGCTTCTTATCTTCAAAGCGCTCGTCCATCTCTTTACGACGGGTTTCCAGCTGTTCGTCGGCCTGAGCCAGTAGCTCGTTGTAGGACTCATCCTGCATGCGCAGTTTGAACCACTGCTGACGCGGCAATTCATCCAGGTACGCCTCGTCTAGCACGTCGCCTTTCTTGAGGTTCGGGCCGCCGTTAACAGCCTGACCGTCAAGGGTACGCTTTAGACGTTCAAAAGTGGCGTCTTCGGCGATACGGTAAGTCTCTTGGAGATCCTTACGAACTTCGTCAAGCTGAGTGCGCTCGATCGACAAGGCGCGTGAGTCTTTCTCAACGCCGTCACGAGTAAACACCTGAACGTCGATGACAGTACCTTTCATGCCGGTAGGGGCACGCAGGGAAGTGTCTTTAACGTCAGACGCTTTCTCGCCGAAGATAGCACGTAGTAGCTTCTCTTCAGGCGTCAGCTGGGTTTCACCCTTGGGCGTCACCTTACCGACCAGAATATCGCCCGGGCCGACTTCGGCACCGATGTAGACAACGCCCGCTTCATCCAGCTTGGAGAGCGCAGACTCGCCCACATTGGGGATATCGGAGGTAATTTCTTCCGAGCCCAACTTGGTGTCGCGGGACACACAGGTCAGTTCCTGAATGTGAATCGTGGTGAAACGGTCTTCTTGAACGACCCGCTCGGAAAGCAGGATGGAGTCCTCAAAGTTGTAACCGTTCCAGGGCATGAACGCGATACGCATGTTCTGGCCCAGCGCCAGGTCGCCCATATCAACCGACGGGCCGTCGGCGAGAATATCGCCACGTGCCACGCTGTCGCCAGGCCGCACGATGGGGCGCTGGTTCATACAGGTGTTCTGGTTCGAGCGGGTGTACTTGGTCAGGTTGTAGATATCAACGCCGGCTTCACCGCCGATGATTTCATCTTCATTAACCCTTACCACGACACGGCGCGCATCGACGGAATCAATCACGCCGCCGCGATTTGCCACTGCACAGACGCCAGAGTCACGAGCAACAAAGCGCTCCATGCCAGTACCTACCAGCGGCTTATCGGCACGCAGGGTCGGCACCGCCTGACGCTGCATGTTAGAACCCATCAAGGCGCGGTTGGCGTCATCGTGCTCCAGGAACGGAATCAATGCCGCTGCTACGGATACGACCTGACGTGGCGACACGTCCATCAGCGTCACTTGCTCAGGACGCATAAAGGTCGTTTCACCGCGGTGACGAACCTGAACCAGGTCATCACTTAGCTTGTTGGACTCATCTACCGCTGCTGATGCCTGGGCGATAACGAAATCGCCCTCTTCGATCGCCGAGAGGTGAACGATGTCGTCGGTCAACTGACGATCAACCACTTTACGGTACGGCGTTTCGAGGAAACCGTAGCTGTTAGTGTGGCTGTAAGTGGCCAGCGAGTTAATCAGACCGATGTTCGGGCCTTCCGGCGTTTCGATTGGGCATAGACGCCCGTAGTGCGTGGCGTGAACGTCACGTACTTCGAAGCCAGCACGCTCACGGGTCAAACCACCGGGGCCTAGTGCCGACACACGACGTTTGTGGGTAACCTCAGAAAGCGGGTTGTTCTGATCCATAAACTGCGAGAGCTGGCTGGAACCGAAGAACTCTTTCACCGCCGCCGCAACGGGCTTGGCGTTGATCAAGTCTTGCGGCATCAGGCCTTCGCTTTCCGCCATCGAAAGACGCTCTTTCACGGCGCGCTCTACACGCACCAAACCAACGCGGAACTGGTTCTCTGCCATTTCGCCCACACAGCGAATACGGCGGTTACCCAGATGATCGATATCGTCAACGTCACCGAAGCCGTTACGGATACTGATCAGCTCGCGCAGCACATCAAGAATGTCTTTGCGATCCAGTACGCCGGAGCCTGTATCAGTATCACGACGCAGGCGACGATTGAACTTCATGCGGCCAACGCCCGACAGGTCGTAGCGGTCCTCAGAGAAGAACAGGTTGTTAAACAGCGTCTCGGCAGACTCTTTGGTGGGTGGTTCGCCGGGACGCATCATGCGGTAAATTTCGACTAACGCTTCAAGCGCGGAATTAGTAGCATCCAGCTTCAAGGTGTCGGAAATGAATGAACCGCAGTCGAGATCATTGGTGTAGAGCGTTTCCACCAAGGTAATGCCACCTTCGGCCATGCGCTCAAGCACTTCGGGAGTGATCTCGGTATTACACGGGCAGATCAGCTCGCCTGTTTTGGAGTCGATTTGATCTTTAGCCAGCGTTTTGCCGAACAGGTACTCCATCGGCACATCCAGACGCTCAAGGCCGGCTTTTTCAAGCTGACGAATGTGCTTCTGGGTAATCCGACGCCCCTCTTCAACGATCACATTGCCTTCGCCATCCTTGATGTCGAACGTAGCCGTCTCGCCGCGCAGGCGCGACGGTACCAGTTCAACATAGAAACCGGATTTCTCAATGTGGAACACGCTGGTTTCAAAGAACTCGGCCAGGATCTCTTCGGTGTTCATCCCCAGCGCACGCATCAGTACCGAGGCCGGCAGCTTGCGGCGACGGTCAATACGTACGAAAACGTTATCCTTGGGGTCAAACTCGAAGTCTAACCAGGAACCACGATAAGGAATCACGCGAGCTGAATAGAGCAGCTTGCCGGAAGAGTGGCTCTTACCTTTGTCGTGGTCGAAGAACACACCGGGCGAGCGGTGGAGCTGGGAGACGATAACCCGCTCAGTACCGTTGATAACAAAGGTACCGTTCTCAGTCATCAGGGGGATTTCCCCCATGTAGACTTCTTGCTCTTTAATATCTTTAATTGCTTTGTTCGAGGAGTCGCGATCATAGATGATCAAGCGAACCTTGACGCGCAGCGGGGCGGAGTAAGTCACGCCGCGCAGCTGGCACTCCTTAACATCGAACGCCGGCGTACCGAAGCGGTAGCTGACATACTCAAGCGCTGCATTGCCGGAGAAGCTCTCAATCGGAAACACGGACTTGAATGCCGCGTGCAGACCGACCTCGTGACGCTCGTCGGGCGAACGATCTTGCTGGAGGAAGTCGTAATAGGAATCAAGCTGGATCGCCAGCAAGTAAGGCACATCCATCACTTGGGGCAGTTTGCCGAAATCCTTGCGGATGCGTTTTTTCTCAGTATATGAGTAAGCCATCTGTATTCCCCAGCTTGTTCACCATGGGTGACCGATGCGTGGTCATCGCTGCCCGGCGGGCTTCGTCAGACGCAGACAGCAAGCTCCTAAATCGGTAGCTCGCCGTCGAAAATCTAGTTCGATAACTCAGTCGTCGATAACACTGTAGTCGATAACACTATCTTCAATAACGCCATCTTCAATAACGCTGTTACGTTTCTGTCGTGGCTGCTCTCAATGAGCAGCACTGCTGTTGTTCAATATCATCGACTGTCCAACATCAGCTACAACAGAAAAAGGCCGGCAGCGGGAAATCCCGCCGCCAGCCGTGGAAGCTTACGCAGCGCGTAAAGCCGTCCGCACAAGGCTTACTTGAGCTCGACGGTTGCGCCCGCTTCTTCCAGCTTGGCTTTAGCTGCTTCAGCGTCGTCTTTAGACAGACCTTCTTTGATGGTCGCCGGAGCGCCGTCAACAGCACCTTTAGCTTCTTTCAAGCCAAGGCCGGTGATCTCACGTACTGCTTTGATCACGTTTACTTTCTTGTCGCCAGCAGCGGTCAGAACGACGTCAAATTCAGTCTGCTCTTCAGCCACTTCGCCGCCAGCAGCCGGGCCAGCCATTACGGCAGCCGCTGCAGAAACGCCGAATTTCTCTTCCATTGCTTCGATCAGCTCGACAACTTCCATTACGGTCATGTCGGCTACAGCATTGATGATATCGTCTTTAGACAGTGCCATTGTTTCATTCCTAACTTTGCGGGAGTCTCGGTCAGCCGAGGACTCAGGATTCATTGCTCGGTTCAGGCAGCGCTCTGGTTAAACCGTTTACGCCACCCGCAAGAAGAACTGCTTATGCAGCTTCTTGCTTCTGGTCGCGTAGAGCGGCCAGAGTACGAACCAGCTTGCCAGCGGAGGCTTCTTTCATTACCGACATCAACTTGGCAATTGCTTCGTCGTGAGTCGGTAGGGTTGCCAGACGGTCGATGTCAGCAGCCGGAATCAGCTCACCTTCGTAGGCCAACGCTTTTACTTCGAAGTTCTTGTCCGCTTTAGCAAACTCTTTGAACAGACGAGCGGCAGCGCCCGGATGATCAGTTGAGAAGGCCAACAACGTAGGACCAACGAAGCTATCGTTCAAGCACTCCCACTGAGTGCCCTCGAGAGCGCGGCGAGCCAGCGTATTACGTACAACACGCAGCTCTACACCATTCTCACGCGCCTGCTTGCGCAGATCGGTCATTTTACCAACCGTAACGCCGCGAGAATCAGCAACTACGACGGAGAGTGCGCCCTTGGCCGCTTCACTGACCTCGGCAACAATCGCTTTCTTGCCTTCAAGTGCTAGTGGCACAGTGATCACTCCTTCGTGCCGGAACCCAGGAAGGTTCCGGTGGTTACCATCTCTTCCCACTCTGCTGTGCTAAAAACGCTGCAAAGCGAGAAGCCTTGGGGATGGTGCTCACCAGAAAGCCGTCTTAAGCTTAACCAACTGGCGGCCACACCATCTGCGCAGGCGCTTATAGGGCAATTAAGCCGCTCCTGGTAAGTACTTGCGTACCTATCAAGCGCGGCACCTGCGGTCTTTGACGATGCCCCGGCCAGTGATAGCCACCAAACGGGGGACCGCAAAGTTCTTGCTCGGTTCTTTCAAAAAACAACGATGACTCGCTTTACGCGAAAGCAGAGTGATCGATTGTTAAACCCGGGCCCATGGTAGTGGACAGGGTCATTTTTTTGAAGTAAATGCCTTTAGACGCGCTCGGCTTGAGGCGCTTCAAGTCAGCAACCAGTGCTTCCAGGTTGCCGTTAATTGCTGCTACGTCAAAATCCACTTTACCCAGGGTAGTGTGGATAATGCCGTTTTTGTCGGTACGGAAACGCACCTGACCGGCTTTAGCATTCTTGACCGCTGTCGCCACATCAGGCGTTACGGTGCCAACTTTCGGGTTAGGCATCAGGCCACGCGGACCGAGAATCTGACCCAGTTGACCCACAACGCGCATGGCATCTGGCGAGGCGATAACGACGTCAAAATCCATCACGCCTTTTTTCACTTGCTCGGCCAAGTCGTCCATACCTACGATGTCGGCGCCGGCTTCTTTAGCGGCATCGGCATTAGCACCCTGGGTGAAGACTGCAACGCGTACGTCTTTACCGGTACCGTTAGGCATGACAGTAGCGCCACGCACAACCTGGTCGGATTTGCGTGGATCAACGCCCAGGTTGATGGCGACATCAACGGACTCTTTGAATTTAACAGTAGACAGCTCAGAGAGCAGCGCTACCGCTTCTTCAATAGAGTAGGCTTTAGTAGTGTCTACTTTTTCGCGAATGATTTTCGCACGCTTAGACAGTTTAGCCATGATCAGAGACCCTCCACGTTTAGGCCCATGCTGCGAGCGCTGCCAGCAATGGTGCGTACAGCGGCATCGAGATTCGCAGCCGTTAAATCAGGCTCTTTGGTCTTGGCGATCTCTTCAAGCTGTTCACGCGTTACGGTGCCGACCTTCTTCTTGTTCGGTTCACCAGAACCGGACTTGATGCCAGCGGCTTTTTTCAGCAGCACGGCAGCAGGCGGCGTCTTGGTGACGAACGTGAAGCTACGGTCAGAGTAGACGGTGATCACGACTGGCGTCGGCAAGCCCGGCTCAATTTCTTGAGTCGCGGCGTTGAACGCCTTACAGAATTCCATGATGTTCACGCCATGCTGACCCAGCGCAGGGCCTACCGGCGGACTTGGATTGGCTTTACCTGCAGCAACCTGCAGTTTGATATAAGCCTGTACTTTCTTGGCCATCTTTAACACTCCAGTTGGGTAATAGCGCCCGAAGGCTCCCCGGCACCAGTGAAACAGCTGAACCAGCCATTTCACACGAATTAAAACTTACCGCTTACTTACTATTCACTACTCACCCGTTACTCTTTCTCAACTTGAGAGAATTCTAACTCAACAGGTGTAGAGCGCCCGAAGATCAGCACGCTGACATGCAGACGACTCTTTTCATAATTCACTTCTTCGACAACACCGTTGAAATCGGCAAACGGCCCGTCAACAACACGCACTGATTGCCCCGGCTCAAACATCGTTTTGGGCCGCGGCTTGTCAGTACCGTCTTTAACACGCAGCAAAATCGCGTCTGCTTCGCGCGAAGTAATTGGCGCTGGCTTCTCTTTTGTTCCACCGATAAAGCCCATAACACGCGGCGTCTCGTTGACGAGGTGCCATGTCTCATCGGCCATTTCCATCTCGACTAGTACGTAGCCGGGATAAAATTTGCGCTCGCTCTTGCGACGCTTGCCGTCACGCATTTCGACGACTTCCTCGGTCGGCACCAGAATTTCGCCAAAGCGATCCTCCATACCATACATCTTCACACGCTCGATCAGCGAGCGCATGACATGCTTTTCAAAGCCAGAATAAGCGTGAACGACGTACCAACGTTTGGACATGAAAGCTCCTAACCAATGACGCCGGACATCGCCCAGCCAAGAAGAGTGTCGATCAACCACAGCATTAGCCCCACCACCAAAACGGCCACTAGCACAATGGCCGTGGTCTGAATGGTTTCGGCACGGGTCGGCCATACAACGCGCTGAATCTCTTTCTTGGCGCTTCTGGCAAGCTCTACTAAATCACGCCCCTTGGTAGTGGTTAGCGCGATCAAACCCGCAATCACACACAACACCACTACGCCAAGCACGCGGTAGAGCAGGCCAATATCGGCGAAATAGGTATTACCAACAACAGCAACGACAAGCAGCGCTACGACCACCGCCCACTTGAGCCCGTCATGGCGCGTCTGTTGCACCTCGGCGCCATGTTTTACAGAACCAGGCTTCATAAAAACGAGACTCCTCAGGGTGCGGCGAACGATAAAAGAATTTTGGAAAAAGACATACCAACCTGGGGAAGGCTGGCAGGCCAGGAGGGAATCGAACCCCCAACCTGCGGTTTTGGAGACCGCTGCTCTGCCAATTGAGCTACTGGCCTGTATCGTCGTACTGACTTTCTATTTTTACTTTCTAGACCTTCTAGCGTCTATCTACTTTTTGCTTCTTACTTCTGTTAATAAGCGTCTTTTCGACCGCCTATACAACAGCGGGCGCCATGGTAGCGGAGAATCCCACACCTGACAACCCCTTCTTTACGCTCAAGCGTCACAAAAACCCACCCAAACGCAGAGACAAAAAAAGCGAGCTTCGCTCGCTTGATCTGCAATATGGAGCTCATGGACGGAATTGAACCGTCGACCTCACCCTTACCAAGGGTGTGCTCTACCCCTGAGCTACATGAGCCAAACACATCAACTGGAGCGGGCGGCGGGAATCGAACCCGCACCATCAGCTTGGAAGGCTGAGGTTCTACCATTGAACTACGCCCGCCGAACTTGCCTATAGAATGACAATCCGCTGCACGAGAAACAGTAGCTAACGCCCGCTTACCGGCTTTTCATTCCCAAACACTGAACAGTTCAGCGCCTGATAAACTTGGTGGAGAGGGAAGGATTCGAACCTTCGAAGCTTTCGCGGCAGATTTACAGTCTGCTCCCTTTGGCCACTCGGGAACCTCTCCAACTGTGGCGGCACATTATGCCAGCCTCCAAAACAGTGTCAAGCTAGATATTTACTTAATTTATCGTAGCTTGGCGATGCCAGCGCATCTTCTGCCTGCCTTGGAACGCGCTGCATTCTGTCAAAGCAGCATGGAGAATGCAAGTGCCGCGCGAATCTTTTCTAGCGCTACCGGCTCAGGCACCCGCGGCGCACCCGACATTTTGCCCGCACGCTCGGCGAAGGTCATCGGAAAGCACGCCTCTAAGCCGCCATAAACCATATCCGGCCACACTGCATGAGGCACCTGCACTCCCCGTGAGACAACGCGCGCATCGCCCCCCGTCAACAGCATTGGCAGCGCCACACCCTCTTGATCGCACACTTCGCTATAAATGCGGTTAATGGCACTGACGGCGGCCATATAAATACCGTGATTAACCGCATCAACGGTGCGTCGTCCTGGCTCCAGCAACTCATCGGCCTCACTTTCAGGGTCGATGGCCACATTGCGAGTACCAAGCTTCAGGCTCTCTTTCATCAGGCGAAGACCGGGGATAATAAAGCCGCCCAGGTGCTGGCCGCCTGGCAGCACAAAATCGATAGTAATCGCGCTGCCACAATCCACCGCACAGCAACCGCCTGCTAGCTGATAGCCCGCCAGCGCCCCCATCCAACGATCGACGCCTAAACGCCCCGGCTCTTCGTAGCCATTAACCACGCCTAGCGCCTCATGGGTTGAGTGCGCCACGTGCACATGACGCACTCGGCGGCGCAGCAAGGCGACCGTCTCTTCCAGCACAGCGGCCCTGGCAACGCTTGATATACGCACCGCCTCGACCACATCCAGGTCGGGAATATCAGCCCCTGGGCGCCACTCCTCCCGGGTCCACACAGCCCCGCGGGAACGTATCTCGCTACTCTCGGCATCCTTGAGCCGCCATTTAGACAGCGTGTTGCCGATATCAAGATCCAGAATCATAAACGCCTGCGCACGCTGATCTCACCGCCGGCTAGGCGTCGCGAGTGACCATTTTCGGCAACCCAGAGGTTACCACTCTCATCCACTTCTCCGGCGATAGCATCGCTGGTCTGCTGCCCTTGAATCACTCTAATCGGCAGCCCCGCATAGGCGTGACGTTGATTCCACGCATCCCGCCAGGCGGCAAAGCCATGTTGTTCAAAGTCAGCCAGCATCGCCAGCAGGCCCGACACTACGTCTGAGGCCAGCTGATTACGCGAGATATCCGGCAGTCGCTCGAAAAGCGCCGCAACCGGCTGGTCGATCGCTGCCCGCTGGGCAGCGGGCAGCCAAAGATTCATGCCCATACCAATGACGACTTCGCAGGGGCCTGCGGCATCCCCGGTCACTTCGATAAGAATACCGGCCAGCTTGCCTAACTCGTCGCCTGGGCCATCCCCCTGCTCGGAGAGCAGGATATCGTTAGGCCACTTAAGCTTCGGCACCACGTCATGCTGCTCAAGCACTTGGGCAACGACGACGCCTACCGCCAAGCTCAAGCCCTCCAGCACCGCAATACCCGACTCAAAGCGCCAGCCCAGCGATAGCATTAGGCTCTGCCCCCAGGGCGTCGACCAGACACGACCACGGCGCCCACGCCCCGCCGTTTGCAGCTCAACCAGGCACACTTCGCCATGCCCAGCGCCCTGCTCAAAGCGTTGGCGCAGATACTCATTGCTGGAGGGTAACTGATCCTCAACAAACAGACGTGCAAGGTGGTGGCGCGCCTGTGCGGGCAGACGCTCCACGATTTTGGCGCCCTCCAAGGGCTCCAGGCGCTGCGCGAGCTGGTAGCCACGGCCCTTCACCGCCACTACCTCCACCCCTAGTGCTTCCAGTTTTTTTAACTGTTTCCACACCGCCGCACGAGAAATACCCAGCGTTTCACCCAGTTGCTCGCCAGAGTGAACCTCGCCATCGCTTAACAAACGCATCAGGTTGCCGATGGTCATGCTCCTGCCCCAGTGGGAAAAGCGCTAGTCTAGCGGATGGAGGTTCATGGCGAAAACATTCCTAGACCAAGGTTGATATGAGAGGCAGTAATATCAGCGAAGCCTTCGACATGGTAGAATGGCTATTGGACGCAAGCCCTGAGCCAAGATGGTCGGCAAATTGCCAGCCCTTGCGACCCGCATTTTCCGACCCGTGGACGAACGGGTGTTCACAAGAGTTCTCTCTCAGCATGCAAAACCAGCAAAACTCCAGCGCGGTTAATAACCTGCGCAACGTCGCGATCATAGCCCACGTTGACCATGGTAAAACCACACTGGTCGACAAACTCCTGAGCCAGTCCGGCACCCTTGACCGTAAAGCAGAAGGTCAAGAGCGCATCATGGACTCAAACGATCAGGAAAAAGAGCGTGGTATTACCATTTTGGCCAAGAATACGGCCATTCAATGGCAAGACAGCCAAGGTAACGGCTACCACATCAACATCGTGGATACGCCTGGGCACGCCGATTTCGGCGGCGAGGTTGAGCGCGTCATGTCAATGGTCGATTCGGTGCTACTGCTAGTAGACGCCGTTGATGGCCCGATGCCGCAAACCCGCTTTGTGACCCAAAAAGCCTTCGCCCAAGGCTTGAGGCCGATCGTGGTGGTCAACAAAATTGACCGTCCCGGCGCTCGCCCTGATTGGGTTATCGACCAGATTTTTGATCTGTTCGATAACCTCGGTGCTTCTGACGAACAGCTCGATTTCCCGATCATCTACTGCTCTGCCCTAAATGGCATTGCCGGTATGGATCCTGAAGAGCTGGCGGACAACATGGATCCCATGTTCCAGGCCATCGTCGATATCGTCGAGCCGCCGAAGGTTGAGCTTGACGGCCCCTTCCAGATGCAGATCTCTGCGCTGGATTACAACAGCTACGTAGGCGTTATCGGCCTGGGTCGCATCAAGCGTGGCGCGGTGAAACCGAACCAGCAGGTGTCGATCATCGGCGTTGATGGCAATGTGCGTAAAGGCAAAATCGGTCAGGTAATGACCCATATGGGCCTTGAGCGCGTGCAGACCAACGAAGCCACCGCGGGCGACATCGTCTGTGTTACCGGCATCGACGATCTGTCGATTTCGGATACGCTGTGCGATCCGGCCAAGGTCGAGGCACTGCCGCCACTGTCCGTCGACGAACCGACCGTTTCAATGACCTTCCAGGTCAACGACTCACCGTTCGCCGGTAAAGACGGTAAGTTTGTGACCAGCCGCAACATCAAGGATCGCCTTGATCAAGAGCTGATTCACAACGTGGCACTGCGCGTTGAACAGGGTGAAACCCCTGAGAAGTTCAAGGTTTCTGGCCGTGGCGAGCTGCACCTCTCGGTGCTGATCGAAACCATGCGTCGTGAAGGCTTTGAGCTGGCCGTAGGCCGCCCTGAAGTCATCATCAAAGAGATCGACGGTGAGAAGCAGGAGCCCTACGAAGAGGTCATCATCGACTGTGAAGAGCAGCACCAAGGCTCTATCATGGAAGAGCTGGGCTACCGTAAAGGCGAGATGACCAACATGCTGCCGGACGGAAAAGGACGGGTTCGCCTGGACTTCATCATTCCTGCCCGTGGCTTGATCGGTTTCCGTGGCCAGTTTCTGACCCTGACCTCAGGCACCGGCATCCTGACCAGCCGCTTTGATCACTACGGCCCGCTGAAGCCTGAAGCCTCTATCGAGCGTCGTAACGGCGTGCTGGTTTCGATGGTCGACGGTAAAGCCCTTGCCTATGCGCTGTATGCGCTGCAAGAGCGCGGCAAGCTGATTATCGATCACGCCACGGAAGTTTACGAAGGCATGCTGATCGGTATCAACAACCGCGCTAACGACATGGTGGTTAACCCCACCAAAGGCAAGAAGCTCGACAACATGCGCTCCACCGGTAACGATGAAAACATCGTCTTAACCCCGCCGGTTAAGTTCTCCCTGGAGCAGGCCATCGAGTTCCTCGACTCTGACGAGCTCGTCGAAGTCACGCCGGCGCACATCCGCCTGCGTAAAAAGCTGTTGAAAGAGACCGAGCGTAAGCGTTACAGCAAGAAGTAATCCGCTCTAAGCAGTCAGTACCCAAAAACCCGCGAAAGCGGGTTTTTTTATGCCCTCGACCTTCTGCGCTAACATCAGCTCCCAGCGTTCACCCCTTTGCCAATATCTTTGCCAAGATAGCTCCCTAAACGCAGCCTAAACGCTAATACGCTGGAAAGGCGGCGCGTTCTATCGCACAGTAACGCTAAATTCAGCGCGTCCCAGGAACGCTGACATCGCTACATTCATACAGGTGTTTGGATACTTACCCCCATCCTGACGCCCAAACACGGACACTCTTACCCATGAGCGGTCATAACGTCTGGACGCATAAAGGCACTTTTCTTCTCGCCGCCGTTGGTTCCGCCGTCGGCTTGGGCAATCTATGGCGCTTCCCCTACCTCACCGGTGAAAACGGTGGCGGTGCCTTTATATTGGTTTACGCACTGACGATCTTCGCCGTTGGCATACCGATTCTGATTGCTGAGATTATGCTGGGTCGCACCAGCCGCCAGAGCCCGATTATGGGCATGCGGCATCTGGCCAAAACCCACGGCACTTCACGTGCCTGGGAAACGATCGGCTGGCTGGGCGCTGCCTCGGCGTTTTTGATTTTAAGCTTCTATTCGGTGATTGCCGGCTGGGCGATTCACTACACTTGGCTGATGCTGACCGGTTCGCTGGTGGGGGCGGATGCGCAAACCATTAGCACTGGCTTTGACGCACTACTGGCCGCCCCTGGCCTAATGACCCTCTATCACACCCTTTTCATTGCCGCGTCCGCGCTGATTGTCGGCATGGGGATTCATAAAGGCATCGAATCAGGCCTGCGCATTATGATGCCCGCGCTGTTTGTGATTCTGTTGGTGGTGCTGGCCTACGGCGTAGTGAATGGCGATATAGGCGCCGCAGCCACTTTCCTGTTTACCTTTAATATCGCCGACCTCAGCCTTGAAGGCTGGCTGCAGGCCATGGGCCAATCATTCTTCACCCTTAGCCTGGGGATGGGGGCGATTATGGCTTACGGCGCCTATATGCCCAGTGATGTATCACTGACCCGCACCGCCTTTGCTGTCGCCATCGTCGATACCGCTGTGGCGATGGTGGCGGGCCTGGCCATTTTTGCCCTGGTGTTTGGCGCCGGGTTAGAAACCGGGCAAGGCCCTGGGTTGATGTTTGTTACCCTTCCGCTGGCGTTTGCCGAGATGCCGTTTGGCGCTTTGGTCGGCGGTGTGTTCTTTATCCTGGTGCTCGGCGCCGCTATCAGCTCCTCTATTTCGCTGATCGAGCCCGTCGCGGCGTTCCTAGTGGAGCGCTTTGACATGACCCGCCCCCAGGCTGTCGCGATTATGGTTATCGCCGCCTGGGCAATGGGCCTGTTGACCGTGGTTAGCTTCAACATTTGGGCCGAGGGAACGATATTCCATAGCCTGTTTGGGCGCAGTGCATTTGAGTTTATCGAGCTACTCACCAATATCTTTATGCCGGTGGGCGGTCTGCTGATAGCCCTATTCGCCGGTTGGGCGCTAACCCAGAGCGAAGTGATGAAGGAACTGGGCAGCAGCATCACTTGGTTTAAATTCTGGCGATTTCTGGTGCGCTTTGTGGCCCCCGCCGCCGTAGCCTTTGTGTTTCTACGCACCATTCCTCAGGTGGATGGCTATCTTATCCCCACTCTTGGCGCAGTGCTCATTATTGGTGCCTTTGCAGCCAGCCAGCGGTGGCTAAAAAAACCACGACAAACAACTTAATAACTGTGTGCAGGCGGCTTATTAGCCGCCTGTATCGCGTGGAGACACCATGACACCTCTTATTGATGTACAGCGAGTCAACAAAGCGTTCGGCGGCCTCCAGGTGATTAATGACTGCTCCATTCAAGTGGAGAAGGGCTCCATTACCGGGATGATTGGCCCCAACGGCGCGGGTAAATCAACCCTGTTTAATCTCATTGCTGGCGCCCTGACGCCTGACAGCGGCCATGTGCTGCTTGATGGAGAAGACATTACCTCGCTCAGCGCCGACCAGCGCTTTCATCGCGGCTTATTGCGCACCTTTCAGATCGCTCACGAGTTCAGCCAGATGAGCGCGCTGGAAAATCTCATGATGGTACCGCCCAAGCAAGCCGGTGAAGACCTTTTCAGTGCCTGGCTAAAGCCCGGCAAGGTGCAGCGGGAAGAGGCGGAGGTGCGCCGCCGCGCCCTGGAAGTCATTGACTTTGTTGGCCTGCACCATGTGCGCAACGAGCTGGCGGGTAATTTGTCCGGAGGGCAAAAGAAACTGCTGGAGCTTGGCCGCACCATGATGACCAACGCCAAGGTAGTGCTACTTGATGAGATCGCCGCCGGGGTAAACCGCACCCTGCTGGGTGATTTGATCGGCAATATTGAGCGGCTCAACCGAGAAATGGGTTACACCTTCCTGGTCATTGAGCACGATATGGAGATGATTGCCCGCCTTTGCGACCCGGTTATCGTGCTGGCTCAGGGCAGCGTGATGGTGGAGGGGCATATCAACGACATCCAGAATAACCCTGAGGTCATTGAGGCCTACTTCGGTACAGATGCCGCTTAAGCGTAACGCTTTCTCCCATTAGCCAATTAATATAATGATGTCGCTGCCAAGCGACCTTGCTGGAATACTTTCATATGTCATCAACAACCAGGCCATTAATCGACGCACAGGATGTGCACGGCGGCTATGGCGGCATGAATATCCTTAACGGGGTGAACATGACGCTGGAAGCCGATGAGGTCGGTGTTATCGTCGGCCCTAATGGGGCGGGTAAATCCACCATGCTGAAAGCAGTCTTTGGCCTGCTGCATGTCAATCAGGGCGAGATACTGCTTAACGGCCAGCCAATCCAAAATCTACCGCCTAACCAGTTAGTGCAGCGCGGCATGGGCTTCGTACCCCAGGAGAAGAACGTTTTCCCAAGCCTTTCGGTGCAGGAAAATCTGGAAATGGGTGCCTTTTTAAAGCCGCAAAACGTCAAGCGCATGCTCGCTCAGATCTATGAGTTTTTCCCACCACTCTACGAAAAGCGCCGCCAGCCTGCCGGAGAGCTTTCCGGCGGACAGCGCCAAATGGTCGCCATGGGCCGTGCCTTGATGGCCGAGCCGAGCCTGCTGTTGCTGGACGAACCCACCGCGGGGTTGTCGCCGCTGTATATGAATGAAATCTTTGACCGCGTCAAACAGATCAATGCCGCTGGCGTGGGCATTTTGATGGTGGAACAGAACGCCAAACAGGCACTCGCGATAGCCGATAAAGGCTTTGTGCTGGCCGCTGGCCAAAACCGCTTTACCGACACCGGAGCGGCGCTGCTCGCCGACCCCGATGTCGCCAAAAGCTTTTTGGGCGGCTAGCCCCCAGGGAGATACACGTGAACGAACTGGTTTTTTTCATCAATAATGTGGTGATTTCGGGCAGCGTGAGTGGCTCCATTTATGCCATTGGGGCAGTTGGGGTAACGCTGATTTTCAGTATTATGCGCTTTGCTCACTTCGCTCACGCCGACATGATGACCTTCGGCGCCTTTATGGTGCTGCTGCTCACCACGGCGTTCCCGGCGGCAGGCGCTAGCCTGGGCGTACCCACCGCTGTGTTAATGCTGCCGCTGGCGATGCTGCTCACCGCCGCTTTAGCCGTAGGCATCGATAAAATCTTTTATAAGCCGCTACGCGCCCACGGGGTCAAACCGATTGTGCTGGTAATTGGCTCGCTGGGGGTCACGTTGATTCTACAGGGCTTGATCCGCCTCTTTTCGGGTACCGGCGGGCAGAGTTTATATGTCGACGACCGCAAAGAGATCTTCCGCCTTGCGCTGCCCTTCGAGGGTGCCCGGGCACCGGTTGTGGTTACCGAGCCGCAGATTTATCTGTTCGTGATCACTATCGTTGCGGTCGTCGCACTACACCTTTTCCTTAACCGCTCGCGGTTAGGCAAGGCAATGCGCGCCATGTCGGATAACCCGGAACTGGCCCAGGCATCGGGTATTAATACCAATACCATCGTGGCGGTGACCTGGATGATTGCAGGAGCGCTGGCGGCTATTGCTGGAACGCTGCTCTCCTTAGACGTTACCTTCAAACCCGATTTGAGCTTCTTCCTGCTGCTGCCCATTTTCGCCGCCGCTATTGTCGGCGGCGTTGGCCACCCTTACGGCGCCATTGCCGGTGGCTTTGTGGTCGGCTTTGCCGAAACCCTGGCAGTGTTTAACTGGAATGTGCTGCTGCGCCCTTTCAGCGACAGCCTGCCAGCCTGGTTAGAACTACCATCGAATCTGGCCTTCGTGGGAACCGAGTACAAAATTGTGGTGCCGTTTTTCATTCTGGTCGCCATTTTGGTGTGGCGCCCCACCGGACTCTTTAAGGGCAAAGTGATCTAATGAACAACTCAGAAAAAACGCGCAACCCTGCCTACACTCCCCAAGACGCCACATCTGTCCGTCGCTTTCCCCTGCGCGAGCTACTCCTGTTTGGTGTGCTGCTAGTGGCGATTTTGGCGGTCTACGCCATCATGGGGGCCGCCTACAGCACGCGCATGCTGGTAGAAGCTGCCTGCTACGCCATCCTCGCGTTGGGATTAACCATCCAGTGGGGCTATGCTGGCCAGTTCAACGCCGGGGTAATGGGCTTTGTCGCCCTGGGTGGCTTTTGTGCGATGTTTTTCAGCGTGCCGGTCAACGATGCCTTCTGGGGCACGGCGCTACCCGGTGAATTTGGCCGCGTACTGCTTTATGGCGCAGCCGCTATTGTAGTGATTGTTGGCGCCAGCAAGCTGGATCGACTGGGCGTACCCAAACCCCTGCGTACGTTGATCGCGGTGGTGTTAAGTCTCGTGCTTTACCTCGTGGTGATTAGCCAGCTGCGCGAAGTCACTGATGCGATTGAAAGCCAGGCAGGCTTCGTCGGTGGGCTAGGCTTACCGCCCTGGATCGGCTGGATTGTCGGTGGCGCCTTGGCGGGGGGCGTTGGCTATTTTATTGGCCATATCTGTCTGGGTTTACGCAGCGACTATCTGGCAATAGCTACCCTGGGCATAGCCGAAATCATTAAAGCGTTTTTGAAAAACTCTGACTGGCTTACCCGCGGTACCGCCACGGTTTCACCGCTACCCTGGCCCACACCGGGGCCTGCCGAATTAGGCTTCACGCTCTCACGAGCTATCTACCTTTCGTTTACCGCGGTGATCATTGCGGTGATCTTCTTTCTGCTCAATCGCGCCTACAACGCCCCTTGGGGCCGTATGATCCGGGCAATTCGCGACAATGAAGTCTCCGCTGCGGCGATGGGGAAGGATATCAATAAACGGCGTCTGGAAATTTTCGTGCTGGGCTGCATTCTGATGGGCTTGGGCGGCGGCATACTGGGCACCTTCAACAGCCTCTTCGACCCTCAAGGCTACCTGCCGCTCAACCATACCTTCCTGGTATTGGTGATGGTGATTCTTGGTGGGCCAGGCAATAACCTGGGCACCATTTTTGGCGCTGTGGCGGTGTACATTATCTGGATTATGTCTGAGCCTCTGGCGCTATTCTTGATGCAGTTAGCGGTGGCCTTTGGCGAAGGCGCATTCGGTTGGGATGCACCGGGCAATATGGATAGTCGCGCCTTGCAGGCACGGGTGCTGGTGATTGGCTTGTTGATCACCATGGTGCTGCGCTTCGCGCCCAAAGGCCTGCTTCCCGAGAATATCAAAAGCCACAGTTGATGGCGCCTCAACTGATGGCCCATAAAAAAATGCCCGGCTGATAACAGTCGGGCATTTTTTACGCTAAGCCTTAGGACTTAAAGATCAACCTGACCTTTGCTGGTAAAGGTGCCATCTTCCACAGCCATCTCGACCACCACGCCAGGCACGTCGCCGTTGTCATCGAACTCATGCGAACCAGAGGCACCTTCGTAGTTGATGTCGGTGCCTGCGGCAATCAGCTCAACCGCTTTTTCCCACTCGCCGGGCAGAATGACCTCGCCGGGGGCGCTGGAAACACTGCGCAGCGCTTCGGAAAGGCCTTCACGCTCCGCGCTACCGTTCTGCTCAATCGCCAATGCGATCAGGAAAGCGGCATCGTAGGCTTGAGCGGCAAATACCGCGCTTGGATCCAGTTCAGCGGCTTCGGCAGCTTCGATAAAGATATCGGTACCGGGCAGATCAGGGCTGCCGGGGCGCGTGGCGATCATGCCATCCAGCACATCCGCACCGATGGCTTCGATAAGACTATCACCGACCATGCCGTCAGCACCTACGTACTGGGTAAACATACCGCTTTCATAGGCTTGACGCAGCACGGTCTGACCCGAGGTGTCGGCGTAGGCCAGCACGACGAGAGTATCCACGCCACTGACTGAAAGCGAGCCTAGCTCAGAGCGGTAATCCGCGCGATTATCTTCGTGGGCCAGGTTCTCAGTAATCTCACCACCGCCGGCTTCAAAAGCAGCGCTAAAGGCGTCAGAAAGCCCCTGACCATAATCATTGTTGACGTAAGTGACCGCCACTGCGTCGATACCTTTTTCAAGCAACAGCTTGGCAAGGATCTCGCCCTGGAAAGCATCCGACGGCACGGTACGGAAAACGAGGTCATTATCGTCCAGCTCAGATACCGCAGGGGCAGTCGAAGCGGGCGACACCATCAACACACCACCGGGAATGGCGGCGTTATTAGCCGCGGCAATGGTCGCACCAGTACACAGCGCACCGACAATCGCGGTGACATTTTCAGAGTTCACCATACGGTCGGCGGCGTTAGAGGCAGCCGATGCATCGGAGCAGGTGGTATCACCAGACGGCATCACCAACGTTTGGCCATCTAGAATGCCGCCCTGCTCATTGACCTGCTCTACGGCTAGCTGAGCACCTTCAAAAATGGGTGGCGTTAAACTTTCGATTCCCCCGGTAAAGCCGCCCAAGAAGCCAACTTTGACCTCTGCCTGTGCGAACCCGGTCATTGCCAGGGTTGAGGCCGCCACAGCGGTGGCTAATGCGCGCTTGTTGATCATATTGCTTGTCGCTCCCAGTGTCGTAACAGGTTATTCAATTTTTTAGTGTGCCCCAGCGTTCAATCGTTAAGGCTGCTATTAATCTGGAACTGGAACGGCAAAAACACAAGCATCGGTTTCTAACGCTAGTTTGCAAAAATGCACTATAGCCAGCGCTCAAACTTGAGCTTATGGCTTAACCAGACGTTGAAATGCCGCCAAAAGCTACCGGGTTCAGTGGTTAAAACGTCCCTTTCACCATCGCGCTCTAAGTGCCAGTTCAATTCGCCTTGGGGTGTGAGCATCACACGGTAGCTCAGTGAAGGATCACGGCCTAACGTCACTAACTCATTAAAGGCTTCCATCAGCGACTCGCTGCGCGCCAGCACACCACTTTCTGTGTTCCAGTAGATGGAGCGTGGGTCAACGTTAAACGAGCCTACAAATAGCTGGTCGTCAAAGCGTAACGCCTTAATATGCAGTGCCGAAGCAGAGGCCCCGGGCACTCGCATATCCTCATCCGCCCCTGCCTCCTGCTCTGGACGCAGCTCGTAAAGCGCCACTCCGTGGGATAGCAGCTCTTCACGCCAGGGCGCGTAAGCACCGTGTACCACGGCGGCATCGGTGGACTCGAGTGAGTTGGTAATAATCTCGACCGTCACACCCTGGTCGGCCAACTCGGTCAGGCGTTCCACCCCTTGCTCGGTGGGCACAAAGTAGGCCGATATGATCACCAAATGCTGATTCAGCGGTGCAGCAGCGGTTAAATCACCGAGCAGTGTATCGCGCCATTCAGGGGTCGCGGATGACAGCTTGCCGGGGGTGTCCCACATCGCCAGCCCTTCGCCCCAGTGCAGGGTTTCCCAAGGGGGTGCGCTGCGCGGCTTACGGCGCAGCGCGGTAAAATATTCCGAGTCGGCGTTACTATCCAGCCAATCCTCAAGCTCGGTTTTGAGTATTTGCCAGGCGCTATCATCCGCTTGATGATAGCGCTCAATGGGCTGCGCCAGGCCGTGATTCCAATACAGGTCAAAACTATCCGACAGCGCTGGCACCACATCACCAATGGTCACAAAGTCCAAATCGGCAAAATTGCGTGAGTCGTTGGCGTCAAAATACTCATCGCCCAGATTGCGCCCGCCGACAATGGCGACGCTATTATCTGCCACCCACAGCTTGTTATGCATGCGTCGATGTTGCTGCGCAGGATCAACCACCGAGGCCAAAACACGCGTGAACATATGGCCACGCCCCACCGCTAACGGGTTAAACACCCGCACATGGATCCCGGGATGACTCGCCAGAGCGGCCAGTCGATCACCTTGGCCTATGGCCCCAATATCGTCGACCAGCAGGCGCACCCGAACACCCTCTTCCGCCGCTTTAATCAGCTGCGCCAGGATCAACCGCGTGGTCTGGCCATCGCCCAATAGGTAGATTTGAATATCCAGCCCGCGCTGGGCTTGGCGAATCAATCCCACTCGTGCAGAAAAAGCTTCTTTACCGTCGGCCAGGAGCGCGAACCCATCGGGGTCGGACTGCTCCGCCAGCGCCTGATACGCTTGACCACCCAACCATGTATCGCGCGCGTCTGATGGAGCTAGCGCGGAGTGGTGTTCGCGTACCACTGCGTGAGTGCATCCCACCAACAGGCTGCACAGAACCAACATGCTTAGCCAATGAAGCCAACCATTGGCATTAGGCATCGTCATGGTCTTTGGCTTCAAGGCGCTCTGCCCAACGCTTGCGGGCTAGATTGCGTCGGTAAAGCCGCACTAGGGCAATCGATAACGCCGTGGCTAACATGCCCGCGAGCACCACACCCTGCCAGGGGCGAGCCGCGTTGCCCATCACCGTTTCCAGAGTCATTATCAGGATCAAACCAATCGCCTGGGAACCGATCGCTAGCGCGCGCAGCTTATCGAAAGCGGGTGAGGGCATAACGTCTCCGTAATTTTCAGCTCGCATGATATGGTCTCCTAGTGTACCTGCTTCACGGCATGCTTAACGGGGAACCTAAGTTAAAAAACCTAAGTTAAAAAAACCTAAGTTGAAAACCTGAACGGGAAATCCATGAACGCCATTGCTCTCGGCCCGCTACTGATTTCGCTACCACGCCTATACGCCGTTGGCTGCGCGCTGCTACTGCTGCTCTGCGCGCGCTTCTTGCTAGGGCTACCTCGCCCGGCTCAGCAGCGCTGGTTTACCGGGCTTATTATTGTTTGGTTAGTCGGCGCTCGAGTGGGCCATATCCTGCTCAACCTGGATAGCTACAGCGACGCCCCGCTTGAAGCGCTCAAAGTGTGGCAACCCGGCTACCATGGCCTATGGGGGATGACGGCTGGCTTGGTATGGACGGCCTGGACGCTGCGGGCGCGGTTATTGGCTATGGGCGGTGCAATGGCCATGCTGATCGCCGCTTCTAGCCTATGGCTGGTGCTGGTCACCCTGGCTCCCCTGGGTAATGACTTTGCGGTTGACGCCCTACCGGAGATCACCCTTGAGGATGTGGAAGGCAATGATGTGCATCTACCCTCACTGACCGACAACACTGACCTGATTATCGTCAACCTGTGGGCGACCTGGTGCCCACCCTGCCTGCGTGAAATGCCGCTGCTCGAGGAGGCCGCAAAACGCGATGGTGTCAGCGTGGTGGTCGCCAACCAGGGGGAGGACCTACTACCCATGGTCCGCTATCTGGATGAGCAGCAGCTTGAATTTCGCTACGCCCTGCGTGACCCCAGCCAGCAGCTGATGGCGCTTTTTCAAGCACCGGGATTGCCCACCACAGTGCTGTTCGACGGCCAGGGCAACACTCTGGATATCCACGTTGGTGAGCTTACTCGCGCCCAGCTGGATCGCTGGTTACAAGATTGATGCCGATACACCTTAATCCCCTCGCTGCTTTGCGTTAGAATCCCCCGCCCTGTTGCTGCCGGCGCTCACTACCGGCGGCAGTCGACCCGTTTTGCAGACTCCCCCGAGGCATCATGAGCGATTTTTCTCCCGGCCAACGCTGGATTAGCGACGGCGAAGCCGAGCTTGGGCTCGGTACCGTGCTTAACTGTGACGCCCGTAGCGTTACCATTTTGTTCAGTGCCAGTCAGGAAACCCGTACCTACAACACCCGCCAGGCCCCGCTCACCCGCGTTATGTTCGGCAGCGGCGACCGCGTACTCTCTGCTGACGGCTGGCAGATCGTTGTCGATGACAGCAAAGAGTCCAACGGCCTGATCACCTATATCGGTGAGGACAAGGAAGGCAATCTGCGCGAGCTGCCCGAGGCCAAACTCGCCGATACCATGCAGTTCGACCAGGCTCGCGACCGCCTGCTGACCGGCCAAGTCGATCGCAACGACTGGTTTGATTTGCGCTTTCGTACCCTGCACCACTATCAACGTATCGAGCAGCACAGCGCGCTGGGCTTTTCCGGGCCGCGCATCGATCTGATTCCTCATCAGCTCTACATTGCCAATGAAGTTGCCAACCGCCATGCGCCCCGGGTACTGCTGGCGGACGAAGTGGGCCTGGGTAAAACCATTGAAGCTGGCCTGATTCTGCACCGCCTGCTGCTCAATGGCCGCGTTGAGCGGGCGCTGATTCTGGTACCCGACAGCCTCACTCACCAGTGGCTGGTCGAACTGCTGCGACGCTTTTCGCTCAACGTCTCGCTACTGGATGAAACCCAGAGCCAGGCCCACGGCAGCGTCAACCCCTTTGAGAGCGCCCAGTTGGTGCTAGCTAGCCAGGGCTGGCTATTTGCCAACCCCCAGCGTCAAGAGCAGGCACTGGCCAGCCAGTTCGACCTGCTGATTGTTGACGAAGCGCACCACCTCGACTGGAGTGAAGAAGGCAGCGGCCCCGGCTATCGGTGCGTCGAACAGCTTTCGGCGGAGATTCCCGGCCTGCTGCTGCTCACCGCGACCCCCGAACAGATGGGTATCAAGAGCCACTTTGCCCGCCTGCGGTTGCTAGATAGCGAGCGCTACCACGATCTTGAGCGCTTCAAGGCCGAAGAGAGCCACTACACCGAAGTGGCCCGCGCCATCGATGCCTTGGAGGCACTGCCTGACGACCCTAGCGCCCGTAGCGACGTCTCTGCGGTAGCCGATGACCGCGACAGCCAAGCGCTGCTGGCCATCCTGTGCAACCCGGAGGCAAGCAAAGCACAGCAGGACGCCGCTCGCGCCCAACTGAGCGAAGCGCTGCTGGATCGCCACGGTACCGGTCGAGTGATGTTCCGCAACAGCCGCCGTCACGTAGGGGGCTTCCCGGAGCGGCGCTTAAACCTGGCACCGTTAGCGCTGCCTTCGGCCTACCGTCGCGTGGTGCGCCGCTTAGAGCGCGACGACGACTACCTCGACGAGCTGTTGATCGAGACCGGCATGGATCACCCCGACGTGCTGATCTACCCCGACGCGGCCTACCGCGAGCTCAGCAATGATCCGCTCAATGGCGAAGACTGGTGGCACATCGACCCGCGGGTTAACTGGCTACTGGAAAAGCTTAGCGACGACAGTGAGAGCGGCTTCGCCAACGAGAAAGTCCTGGTCATTGCCCACCACCGGGAAACCGCCGAAGGTCTTGCTGAAGGGCTACGGGTGCTGGGCGGCTACCACGCGCCGGTGTTTCACGAAGACCTCTCCCTGATCGAGCGTGACCGCGCGGCGGCAGCCTTTGCCGATGAGGATGAGGGCGTACAGGTGCTGGTCTGCTCGGAAATTGGCTCTGAGGGGCGCAACTTCCAGTTCTGCCGTCACCTGGTGATGTTCGATATGCCTCAGCATCCGGATCAGCTCGAACAGCGAATCGGCCGCCTGGATCGCATCGGTCAGCGCCACGCCATTGAGCTGCACATTCCCACCTTCGAAGGCAGCCCCGGCGAGCGCCTGCTGCGCTGGTACCACGAAGGTATGGATGCGTTCAGTGCCCCCCATGGGGTCGGCAACGAGCTGTTTGATGCCTTTGGTGACGCCCTGGCTGATGCCCTGCTGGATGATGGGGCACTTGACGAGATCATCGCCGAAACCCGTACCCTGTTTAGCGCCAAACTGGCGGAGCACGATGCGGGCCGCAACCGGCTGCTGGAGCTCAACGCCTGCCGCCCCGCCCGCGCTCAGCAGGTGATCGACGCAGTGCGCGAGCTTGATGATGACCCCGCCCTGCCGCGCTATCTTGAGCGAGCGCTGGATATTTTCGGCGTGGATAGCCAGGAGATCGGCAAGGGCTTAATGCACCTGCAGCCCAGCCAACATATGCTGGATGGCCTGCCGGGCCTGGTTAAAGGTGAAGAGGGCTTTACCGCCACTTACAGCCGCTCCCAGGCGCTGGCCCGTGACGATGTGCAGCGGCTCTCCTGGGAACACCCACTGCTGCGTGAAATGATGGGTCGCGTGCTGGATGGCACCATGGGCAACTCGGCGCTCGCCCTGCTGCGCCACGACGCCATTCCCAGTGGACGCTTGATGGCCGAACTGGTATTCCGCACCCACTGCCCGGCACCCAAAAAGCTGCACCTTAACCGCTTCCTGCCCCCCACCGCCGTGCGCCTGCTGCTGGATGAATCGGGCGCCAACCTGACCAGCAAGATCTCCTTCACCGGCTTGGGCAAGAACCTGCAGAAGGTCAACAAGTCGCTGGCACGGGATTTGATCAAGAGCCGTCACGACCAGCTGCGTGAACTGCTAACGCAGGGTGAAGGCGAAGCCGAGCGCCAGCTGCCCAGCATCGTCGAGAACGCCGAAGCGCGTATGCGCACTCAGTTGGACGCCGAGATTGCTCGCTTAACCGCCCTGGCTGAGCACAACCCGGCGGTGCGCAGTGAGGAAATCGACGCGCTAAAAGATGAGCGCAAAGCTCTCAGCGAAGCCATTGAGAACACCCGCCTGCGGCTGGACTCAGTGCGAGTGATTATCACCGTCGATGCCGACCGCTAATCGCTAAAGGATCGCCTCAAGCGCCTTGTCCAGGGTGGGGTATTGGAAGCTAAACCCTGCCTCTTCCAGGCGCGCAGGGCGCATATCTGCTCCGGTCAGCAGTAGCCGCGACATTTCTCCAAAGCCCGCTTTTAATACAAAAGCGGGTACTGGGAAAATGGCCGGGCGATTGAGGTGACTGGCCAGGGTTTTAGTAAAGGTGGCATTGGTCACTGGATGCGGGGCGCTGCCATTGAAGGCACCGCTCAAGCCCTCTTGATTGATGAGAAACAGGATCGCCGCGACTAAATCATCGCGGTGAATCCACGGCATAAACTGCTCTCCACTGCCAAAGCGGCCACCCAGCCCCCACTTAAACGGCGGCAGCATCTTCTCCAGGCTGCCTCCACCCGCCTCTAGCACCAGGCCAATGCGCACAATCGCCAGCCGCACACCCATGGCCTCAATCGGTCGGGCGGCCGTCTCCCACTGTTTGCACAGCCGATGGGCAAACTCATCGTTAGGCATGGTTTTCTCGGTCACCACGCGCTTGCCCTGATCGCCGTAGTAGCCCATCGCTGAACCCGATACCATCACCTTGGGCAGTGGCTGGCCGTTAGCTTTGAGCTGCTCGCAAAGCGCCACCAACTGCTCGGTCGCCGCCACCCGGGAGTTAATCAGCCTGGCTTTCTGCTCATCGCTCCAGCGCTTGGCGGCAATCGGCTCACCGGCCAGATTAACCAAGGCATCCGGCGGCGATTCAATAAACGCCTGGGCGCTATCGCGAATGTCACAATTGCCCGGCAAACGATCCCGCACTCGGTGTGGCGAGCGGGAGACCACCTGCACCTCGTGCCCCTGTTCAACTAACTGCCGGCATAGTCGCTGGCCGACAAAGCCACTGCCTCCGGTGATTAATACACGCATGGGGTTTTGCTCCTGTTGGTGGCATCGTTGAAATCCTGCATAGCCGCCTGGCCGACACTTACCTATCAGGCTAGTTCACGCGGCCGGCATGCGCACAATGATGGTCAAAAGCACTGCTTATCGCTGGCGCTATGCGCAGCCATCAACTACTTGCGCACATGATTTCTTATACAATGCAAGTGGCTTGGCTCTGTGCGGCGACAGCTTCCGCGACGGCCGCGTTGAGGATGCCTAGCTACCCGGCCACCGTTTAAGAAAGGCGCTAATAGGCCGGTCGGTTCAATAAAGAGCGGGCTTAAATGATTAAGAAGGATTCTTATAAAGGTTGTACCGGGTAGCGACAAGTTGTACAAATGGGCATACAGTATCGTGCTAATGTTTAGTTTTTAAATCAGGCAACCTTTAAATGGAACATGAATCACCTTCGCCGCGGCGAACAATAACAAGCCCCTGCAGCGCCGCGCTGCAGTCAACGAAGAGGTACTGGCGCCCATGAGTCTTAAGGCGACCCACCCCCCCGATACGCCACTCTATCCGATACGCGAGGTTTCTCGCTTAACTGGGGTGAATTCGGTCACGCTTCGCGCCTGGGAACGACGTTACGGGCTAATTCGCCCCCAGCGCACTCCGAAAGGTCATCGTCTGTACGCTCAGGACGACATCACCCGTATCGAACGCATCCTGCAGTGGCTCAATCGTGGTGTGCCGGTCAGTCAAGTCGCCGACTTGCTTGACCAGCCAGAAACAATTGAAGCCCCATCACCTGATGCCGGTGACTGGGCGAGCCAGCGCCAGCAACTGCAAGCTATTATCGAAGCATTGGATCTCGCCAAGCTGGAGGCGTTTTATCATCAGAGTTTGGCGCTCTACCCGCTGAGTGTAGCCATTAATGAGCTCTGGCAGCCGGTCATTTTGACCTTAGAAGCCAAGTGGGCCATTCAGGCAGATCAGCTTGTTCGCCGCACGTTGGAAGCCTTTCTGCGCAGCCAGGTGGGCATCCGCTTGCACTATGCCAATCAGGCTACCCGTGGCCCGCTGATTCTACTCAACGCCATGCCCGACGATCCCGGCCCGCTGTGGGTGCTGATGTCGGCGCTAATGGCCAGCGAGCAGGGCTACCGGGTGCAGATGCTTGATCACTCGCTGCCGCTTGAGGATCTCCCCCAGGCAGTGGCGCGGCTGCATTCGTCCATGGTGCTGCTCTCTAGTGGTCAGCGGGAGAGTGATAGCTATATCAACCAGGCGCTGCCTAAAGCGGCTGAGACGCTTAACGTACCCATCGGCGTATGCGGCGAAGTGGCTCGTCTGCGCGAAAACGATTTGCGCGATGGGCCAGTACACATGCTGGGCGATGACCTGCCTCAGGCGATTGCCCGGTTGCGCCCACTGTTACGCGAGTCTGGCGTACTCTAACCAGCGCGCTTTCATTCTGGCCGTTCGCCTTCATGGCGACCGGCCATTTTTTTGTGCCGCAGGAGCCCCCTATGACCGGAAAGCCTATGAAACGTCAGTTGATATGGCTGCGCAGCGACCTGCGTATTGACGACAACAGCGCCCTCGCCGCTGCCGCGGCTAAGGGCCCTGTGATAGCGGTGTTTTTACGCAGCATTCCCCAGTGGCAAGCGCATGGCCACGGCGCTAATAAGCTGGATTTTTGGGCGCGCGGCATCGCTGCCATCAAAACAGCACTCAACGGTTTGAATATTCCGCTGCTGCATCGCGATATTGAACGCTATGATCAGGCACCCGAGGCGCTGCTCGAGATCGCTCGCCAATATGATGTTGAGCAGTTGCACTTCAATCACGAGTACGCGCTCAATGAGCGCCACCGCGACCAGGCTGTGCAAGACGCCTTCAAACAGGCTGGGATTACCGCACATGGCTACCACGATGCCGTAGCGTTTGCCCCCGGCAGCCTGCTAACCGGGAAAGGCGACTACTACGGGGTATTTACGCCGTTCTCCAAAGCGTGGCACAAACAGGTGAGCGCCGATCAACTGGCGCTTCGCAACACACCAGAGGTTCAAGCAGCGCTGGATATTGAAAGCGACCCGCTACCTGCGCTGCCCGAGCTTGAAAGCGCCCCTGTCGATGGGCGGCTATGGCCAGCCGGTGAAAATGCCGCGGCGGATAACTTGGCGCGCTTCCTCCGCTTTCGTGGTCGTCACTACAATGCCCAGCGCGACCTGCCGAAGGTGCGCGGCACCAGTGAACTGTCGCCCTATCTGGCACTAGGCATGATCTCCCATCGCCAATGTTTACAAGCGGTGATGAGCGAAAACGGCGGTCATTTAGCCGATGGCGATATCGGTCTTACTACCTGGGTCAACGAACTGGTCTGGCGAGAATTTTATCAACACGTAACGGTGGGTTTTCCGCAGGTGTGCCGCTATCAACCCTTCCAGGAACACACCAAGCAGTTGCAGTGGCGCGACGACGATGAAGGCTTTCAGGCCTGGAGCGAGGGGCGAACGGGCTACCCCATCGTCGATGCTGCCATGCGCCAGTTAGTCACCACCGGCTGGATGCATAATCGGCTGCGCATGGTGACAGCAATGTTTTTAAGTAAACATCTGCTGGTTGATTGGCGACGCGGTGAAGCCTTTTTTATGCGCCACTTGGTCGACGGTGAATTCTGCGCCAACAACGGCGGCTGGCAATGGGCGGCCTCTACGGGTACTGATGCTGCGCCCTACTTCCGTATTTTCAATCCCACCACCCAATCCACCCGTTTTGATGCTGACGGTGAGTTTATTGCCCACTGGCTGCCTGAGCTGGCCAAACTATCCGCCAAAGAGCGCCACGCGCCGCCTCAGGATTTGCTTAGCAACGTCGATTATCCTGCGCCTATTGTCGACCACAAAGCGGCACGTCAGCGCGCCCTAGAGGCGTTTAAGTCGCTCTCTAAATAAACCTACTGTTAGCAACTGCTCAAGGAAACCGTCATGGCTGAGCCCGCGGCGCTGGAGGCGTTCTGCGCCTTATTCAATAAACTAGACAATACCTGTACAGAAAAGCTATACGAGGTATATACTGAAAATATAATTTTTAGTGACCCGCTTCACCATATTAAAGGTCGCGAAGCGTTAGCGCTTTATTTTTCAGCCATGTATGAAAATGTCGAGCAGTGCCAATTCCGTTACCACGTTCGGCAGTTACAGGGTCAGCAAGCGTTCGTTACCTGGACCATGACGTTTATCCATCAGCGCTTGGCAGGTGGCAAACCGGTCGAGGTCGAAGGCTGTAGTGCGCTGACCTTTGCTGATGATGGGCGCGTTGAGCGTCATCGCGATTATTTTGATGCGGGCGCCATGCTTTACGAACATTTACCGCTTATGGGAAGTGCCATTCGCTGGTTAAAAAAGCGCCTTGCCTAAGCGATAACATCACGGCAGGGCGCACGAGGAGGCTTAATGAGCACATGGAAAACGCCCCAACGCATTTGGTTAACCGGTGCCACCTCCGGCATTGGTGAAGCGCTTGCGCGTAAGCTCATCGCTCAAGGCCACCAGGTAGTGCTTAGCGCGCGCAGCGCCGAAGCACTCGAAGCTCTGAGCCAGAGCCACCCCAATGCCCACTCTCTGCCGCTGGACATCAGCGACCGTCAAGCAGTGCTCAAGGCAAGTAACGACATCCGCGAGCAGATCGGGGCGTTAAATTTGGCGTTCTTTAACGCCGGCACCTGCGAATATCTGAATGCTCAGCAGTTCGATATGGACTTAGTCGAGCGGGTTTTTAAGCCCAATCTATTCGGCACTTTGTACGGCGTCGAAGCCGCACTGCCGCTGCTGCGCGCGGCGCGCAAAGAGGGCCTCCCGGCTCGGTTAGCCGCCACCTCCAGCGCTTCAGCCTATTTACCGCTACCCCGCGCGGAAGCCTATGGGGCATCTAAAGCTGCGATCAGTTACTTTTTGGAGTCCCTGCGCTTAGACCTTGATCAGGAGGGCATTGAGGTCAGCCTGATCCATCCTGGCTTTGTGAAAACGCCGCTCACCGAACGTAACGACTTCCCTATGCCAATGCAGGTGACGGCAGAGCAAGCAGCCGATGCCATTATCGCGGGGCTGGTGAAGGGGCGGCTGGATATCCACTTCCCACGCCGGTTTACCTATCTGGTCAAATTGCTGGGCATTTTGCCCCCCGCTCTGCGCCACCAGATTGGCCTGCGCATGACCCGCAGCCAACAGGAGTCGTCATGAGCGCCGTGTTATCACCAAGACCGGGGGCATCACAACGTATTGCCATTGTTGGCAGCGGGATTAGCGGCATGGCAGCAGGCTGGTACCTCTCTGCCCAACATGAGGTCACACTGTTTGAGGCAGATTCGCGCCTGGGGGGGCACACTGCCACCATGGACGTGAACGTTGCAGGAAACTCCTACGTTATTGATACCGGCTTTATTGTCTTTAACGACTGGACCTATCCGCACTTTCAGCGTCTGATGGCCACCCTGGGCATTGCTTCACAAGCCACCGAAATGAGTTTCTCGGTACATGAAACAGCGCGGGACTTTGAGTACAACGGTCATACCTTGGGCTCGCTGTTTGCCCAACGACGCAATTTGTTTAATCCCTCTTTTTATCGCCTGCTCGGCGACATTCTGCGCTTTAACAAGCAAGCCACCAAAGCGCTAGAGAGCCAACAATTAGACAACAAAGAACTATCAGAGCATATGACCCTGGGTGAATACCTGGATCGCAACCATTACAACCACGATTTTCAGCAGCGCTACTTACTGCCCATGGGGGCTGCTATCTGGTCGGCCAGCATCAGTGATTTACGCGCCTTCCCGCTGGCGTTTTTTGTGCGTTTTTTTCGCAATCACGGCCTGCTATCGGTCAACCATCGTCCCCAGTGGTACACCCTGGTGGGCGGTTCGAAAAGCTATATCCCCAGTCTGACGGCGCCCTATGCATCGCGTATTCACCTCAATACACCGGTCACCCGAATTACCCGCAACAGTACCGGCGTTATTATCACCACGCCCTCTGGCACCCAGCGCTTTGACCAAGTAGTGCTCGCCTGCCACGCCGACCAGGCACTGGCCATGCTGGGCGACGCCAGCAGAGACGAGCAAGCGATCCTAGGCGCCATGCCGTACCAGGATAATGAAGTGGTGCTGCATACCGACACCGCCCTGCTGCCGCGCCGAAAACGCGCCTGGGCAAGCTGGAATTACCGCTTGGATCAGCGCGATAGCGAAGCACGAGTATCGGTCACTTACGCTATGAATATTCTCCAACGGATAGAGAGCGACACCACGTTTTGCGTAACCCTGAACGACAGCGCCAGCATCGATCCCAGCAAGGTGCTGGGCCGCTACACTTACGCACACCCGCAGTTCACCCTGGCTGGCCAGGCGGCTCAGGCGCGACACGGCAACATTTCGTCTACGGCCCGTCGCACTCACTTTTGCGGCGCCTATTGGCGTAACGGTTTCCACGAAGACGGCGTCTGGAGTGCCCTGCGGGTGGCGCAATCATTGGGCTGCGATGAAGCAGCTCAGCCGCCTGCCCAGTCCTCGGCGCTGCCTGCTCATGAGCTGCTAACGCCCCAGGGCGTAGAGGGGCTGGGGTGATGGCTAGCACAATGACTGAGATCACCGCCATGCCGCGCTCGCGTATTTATCGTGGCACCCTACGCCACCGTCGCTTCACGCCCCAATCCCACGCCTTTAGTTACCAGCTCTGGATGGCTTGGCTGGATCTGGATGAATTGCCCGACCTGTTCGACAAAGTGCCCGGCTTTAGTGCTCGACGCCCTGCATTGGCACGCTTTCGCCGCGAAGACTATCTGGGGCCGGTTGATCGTCCGCTGAAAACCGCCGTGCGCGAAGAGCTTATTCGCCAATTGGGCAGCGCACCTAATGGTCGTATCTGCGTACTTACCCAGCTGCGCACATTGGGCTGCATGTTCAACCCTATTTCCGTCTACTACGCCTACGACCATCTGGGGCGACTGACAGCCGTATTAAGTGAGGTCACCAACATGCCCTGGCGGGAGCGCACCCGCTACGCCAGCGCTGTGGATCCCTCACGCAACAGTCACCAAGCGCATTTCGATAAAGATCTCCACGTCTCACCGTTTAATCCCATGGGGATGACCTACCGCTGGAAATTTAACGCCCCCGGCGAAAAGCTCTTTCTGCATATGGAGAACTGGCAGGATCAGCAATGCCATTTTGATGCCACGTTAACCCTTGACGCCTCACCCGCCACCCGCGGCGCGTTGCTAAAAACCTTAGCTCGCCAGCCATGGATGAGCCTGAAAACCATTGTGGGTATTCATTTTGAAGCGCTTCGTCTGTGGCTGAAGCGCGTCCCCGTTTATAACCACCCCAAGCGCAAGGAGACTTCAAAGTGACGACCCTGCGTTCCACGCCTCCAAACCTTCATCCGGTTGTGCAAGACCGCTTAACCAAGTGGCTAAAACCACGCCTAATGGCCCAACTAGACGCCTTTCGCGGCGGTCGTATCACCCTGATTGAAGGCAATCAGGGTCACCATTTAGGTCAACAAGGCCCGCTGCAAGTTACCGTGGTGATTCGCCACTCCCGCGCCTGGAAGCGCCTTGCCTTTGGCGGCACCGTGGGGGCTGCCGAATCGTACATGGACGGCGATTGGGACGCCGACGATCTGGTCGCCTTGGTACGCCTGTTCGCCGCAAACCTTAAGCAGGTGAATACTAAAATGGAGAACGGCAGTGCCCGCTTTGCCCGTTGGTTACTGGGCGCCGCCTATCGCTTTCAGCGCAACAGTTTAAGCGGCTCGAAACGCAATATTGCCGCCCATTACGATATCGGCAACGAGCTGTTTTCTACGTTTTTAGATCGTCACCACTGGATGTATTCAAGCGCTGTTTTCCCTTATCCAGAAGCCAGCTTGGAAGAGGCCTCTACCTATAAGCTCGATTTGATGCTTGAAAAGCTCGATGTACAGCCCGAGCATCACCTGCTAGAGATTGGTACAGGCTGGGGAGGGCTGGCGATTCACGCCGCTAAAACTCGCGGCTGTCGTGTCACCACCACGACTATCTCTGATGAACAGCACGCCCATACCGCTCAACGCATTAGGGAAGAGGGGTTGGAGGATAGAATCACCTTGCTTAAACAGGATTATCGTCAATTGACCGGCCGCTATGACCGGCTCATTTCGGTGGAGATGATCGAGGCGGTGGGGCATCAGTATCTCGATACCTACCTCAACAAGCTGGATAGCCTGCTGACCGACGATGGACAGGCCATGCTGCAAGCCATCACCATCCGCGATCAGCGCTTTGAAGAAGCTAAACGCGATATGGATTTTATCAAGCGCTACATTTTTCCTGGCGGCTTTTTGCCCTCGCACCACGCCATGTTAACCAGCGTTATGCGTAAAACGTCGCTGAACATCGTCGCGCTGGATGAAATTGGCCCGCATTACGCGCGCACCCTGCGCGAGTGGCGTCACCGCTTCGAAGCCAGCCTGGAGCAGGTGAGAACACTGGGCTACGACGAGCGCTTTATCCGCATGTGGCGTTACTACCTGTGCTACTGCGAGGGTGGTTTTATCGAGCGCTCTATCGGCACCTGCCACCTACTGCTGGCTAAACCCGCGGCGAAACCCATTCCGCTCACAGGCGCGCTCTAAATGGCATCGCGCAAGTGGCAGGCGCTGGTGTTGAATGCCCTGCGCTTTGAGGCTGGCTGGCTGCTGTGCGTGCTCGGTGGTTCATGGGTAGCAGTCTTAGCAGGTGGCAGCCTGCTGGCCTGGCACCTATGGCGCTGCGCGTGGCCCGGGGAGTGGCGATTTATCGCCGAATTTGCGCTGCTGGGACTGGTGATTGATGGTGGCTTGCAACTACTGGGTGGCTTCGATTTTAACGATCAAACGCTGGTCCTAGGGCTTCTGCCACTATGGCTATGGATGCTCTGGCCGCTGTTTGCCACCCTGGTCTTTCACTCACTGGCCTGGCTTTGGCGCTACCCGCTGCTAGCCGCGCTATGTGGTGCCATTAGTGGTCCACTCTCTTATTATGGCGGCGCACTACTGGCAGAGGTGACCCTGGCAGCTTGGTTACTTCCCGTTCAGGCTCTCATTTGGGCGATGCTTTGTGTGGGTATTAGCTACTTTAAGCCTATGAGGCAGAGGGAGCAGTGACGGGGGCAGGCACCAGACGTTTTTCCAACTCACCGGCGGATAGCGGCCTTGCAAAGTAGAACCCCTGTACGGACGTGCACCCGGCATTCACCAAAAACTGACACTGCTCTTTGGTTTCCACACCTTCCGCAATCACCCCTAGTCCCATGCCTTCCGCCATCGCTAAGACTGCCTTAACAATCGAGGCGTCTGCCTGATCGTGCGGCAGCTCTTTAATGAAAGCCCGATCGAGTTTAATTTTGTCCACCGGTAAACGCTTCAAATAGCCAAGCGACGAATAGCCCGTACCAAAGTCGTCGATGGCAATCGCAAAGCCTTGATCCCGTAGCGCCTGCAGGCGTGGTCCCATATCCCCCGCACGTTCGTCGAGCAGCACCGACTCCGTCAGCTCTAAGCCAATTTGCGAAGACTTCAGTTGGTAACGCTTTAGGCAGGTCGTCAGTTGACTCTCCAGGTCACCTTGAAACAGCTGCAGCGCCGAAATATTGACCCAAATGGTTAGCTTGGGCATAGCGCTATTACGCCAATGAGCTTGTTGGGCACAGGCTTTTTCGATCACCCAGGCGCCCAGTTGGCTCATTAACCCGTGCCGCTCAGCCAACGGAATAAAGTCGCCTGGGGAAATCATGCCATCCTTGGGGTGGCGCCAACGCAGTAGCGCCTCCATGCCCACCAGTTCGCCGCTGGCAGGGTCATGCTGGGTTTGATAATGCAGCTCCAACTGGTCACCGGAAATAAGCGCGGCGCGTAGGTCGCTGACCAGCGCCAGTTGAGGATTATCCTGCTTATCCAACGCCGGGCGAAAGCGCTGGCTTAAGTTACGTCCCAGCCGTTTGGCGCTATAAAGCGCCGACTCCAAGCGCTGGAAGAGCACGCCGGAGTCGTTACCATCTTCAGGCACGCGACAACTGCCAATCGTGAGTCCTAAGCGCAACGAGTGGTCGTTAATTTCAAAGGGCCGACTCATATGTTCACGCAGGGTGGCTACCCACTGTTCGTGATCGTCGAAGGTGGTGGTGCGGATTACCATAAACTCATCGCCGCCCAGGCGCCCTACCACACTCCCTGCCACATAACTGGTTAGCCGCTGGGCAAAGCGCGCTAACAGGCGATCGCCCTGTTCAACCCCCAGGCTATCGTTGACTGATTTCAAGCCATCTATATCCACCAGCGCCATATCCAGGCTCTCACCTGCGCGTAAATGGCGCAGCCGAGAGGCAAGCAGGTCGTGGAGACGGCGACGGTTGGGCAGCCCAGTGAGGGGGTCTTCATAGCCGATACGGCGCAAATCACGCTCACGAGCTTTTTGCGCCGAAATATCGGTAAACAAATTAATGAAATGGGTAATGTTGCCGCGCTTGTCGGTCACGGCACGGACTTTTAACCACTCGGGGTACTCGTCGCCGTGCTTACGGCGGCTCCACATTTCTCCTTCCCAGCGGCCGGTGCTTTTCAGCGTACTCCAAAACGTTTGATAAAAGGCTTTGTCATGGCGCGGGGCTGCCAGTGTCTCCAGCTTCAGCCCTTGAATCTCTTGACTGGCATAGCCGGTAATTTCGGTAAATGCTGGGTTAACCACCATCACGCGATTTTGCGCATCGCTAATCACCATGGCATCGCTGGCAAGTCTTAACGTATCTTGCGACAGTCGCAGACGTAGCCGCTGTTGACGCACTTGTTTCCAGGCGTCCCACAGCCCAAGCGCGACCAGCGATGCTGCCACCAGACGTAGCATCGCATCGGGTATCCAAACACAGGCGGGAAGCGCCGTCAGTGCGACCCAAACTAACGGACGATTGAGTGAAACAGGAAGCCACATGGCGATTCGCTATACCCTATACAAATTAACTCAGATAAAAATTAGCGTTAGGTGCCATGCTGATCATGCCGCCTAATAAGTCACTTGGATACTCTATATTACGGCAATGGAACACTTATTGTGCATAATCGGCTATTAATGAGCCAAGCCGCTCACTTTTAGTGCTATCGGCCAACCCGCTAAAATCTCTAGTTATGGACGATAAATAGCCTGTTACGTGCATTCAGCGGTTTCGGGAAGTAGACTAGCTACACAACCAATTTGATATTCGGAACGATTCAGTGACCAAGCAACATTCCTTTGATCGCGAAGAACTGCTGGCCTGCTCCCGCGGCGAGCTATTCGGCCCCGGAAATGCACAGCTCCCGGCTCCTAACATGCTAATGCTTGATCGCATCAAGCACATTCACGAAGAAGGCGGTGAGCATGGCAAGGGCGAGCTGATCGCCGAGCTGGATATCACGCCTGACTTGTGGTTCTTTGACTGCCACTTCCCCGGAGATCCCGTTATGCCTGGCTGTTTAGGATTAGACGCCATGTGGCAGCTAGTCGGGTTTTACCTGGGCTGGCTAGGCCACCCTGGTCGCGGACGTGCGCTTGGCTGCGGCGAAGTTAAATTCAGCGGACAGATTCTGCCGGATGCACAAAAAGTGACCTATAGCATTAATATTAAGCGTATTATTACCCGACGTCTTATCTTGGGTATCGCCGACGGCACCGTAACCGTCGACGGACGCGACATTTATCAGGCTAATGATCTGCGCGTTGGCCTATTTACCTCCACTGCGAATTTCTGAACAGGAGGCTCCCATGCGACGAGTGGTAGTCACCGGCCTTGGCATCGTATCGTGCCTTGGCAACGACCAACGACAGGTCCTGGACGCGCTCAAAACTGGGCGTAGCGGTATTCGTTTTAAGGAAGAGTATGCCGAGCGTGGCTTCCGTAGCCATGTGGCGGGCAGCGTCGATATCGATCTTGACGCACTTATTGACCGCAAACTGCTCCGCTTTATGGGCGACGCGGCGGCCTATGCTTACGTTTCTATGGCCCAAGCCATCGAAGACGCAGGGCTAAGCGAAGAGCAGGTCTCCAACGAACGCACGGGGCTTATTGCGGGCTCTGGCGGTGCTTCAAGCGCTAATCAGGTTGAAGCAGCCGACATACTGCGCGAAAAAGGTCTGCGCCGCGTTGGTCCTTATCGCGTCACTCGGACAATGGGTAGCACTGTGTCAGCGTGCTTGGCAACGCCGTTTAAAATCAAAGGCGTCAATTACTCCATCTCTTCTGCCTGCGCGACCTCCGCACACTGTATTGGCAGCGCGATGGAACAAATTCAGCTCAACAAGCAGGATGTGGTGTTTGCCGGTGGCGGCGAAGAGGAGCACTGGACCCTCTCCTGCTTGTTTGATGCCATGGGTGCGCTCTCTACCCACTACAACGATACCCCTGAAAAGGCCTCACGCCCTTACGACCAAGCCCGTGACGGCTTTGTTATCGCCGGCGGCGGCGGCATGCTGGTGTTGGAAGAGCTCGAGCATGCTAAAGCCCGCGGTGCCAAAATCTATGGCGAACTGGTGGGTTACGGCGCGACTTCTGACGGCCATGATATGGTCGCCCCTTCGGGCGAAGGTGCTACGCGCTGCATGCGTCAGGCGATGGGAACGGTCGATGGTGATATTGACTACATCAATACCCACGGCACTTCGACGCCCGTAGGCGATGTTGCCGAGCTGAAAGCAATACGCGAAGTATTTGGTAATACAACGCCCGCGATGAGCTCGACTAAATCGCTTACCGGTCACTCCCTGGGAGCTACCGGTGTACAGGAAGCGATCTATTCGCTGCTGATGATGCAGCACAACTTCGTTGCTGCTTCGGCGAATATCACCGATTTGGATGAGCAGGCCGATGGCTTTGATATTGTCACCGAACGTCGAGATGACGTGAAGATAGAACGTGCTTTATCTAACAGCTTCGGTTTTGGCGGCACCAATGCGTGTTTAGTCTTCCAGCGTTTTAACGAGTAATGCGAACTACTCGTACGATGAGCATAAAAGCGGCGCCCAGTGTGAACTGCACCCCAAAAGTTGGACGCTCATCCAACGATTGGGGT